>Ga0255334_1000943_pt1 | contig 16490 bp, 18 predicted proteins | sample EtOH5_35cm_T3_12_FD_202080 | JGI IMG/M metagenome (GOLD analysis project Ga0255334, IMG submission 202080) | Sandy soil microbial communities from University of British Columbia, Vancouver, Canada - EtOH5_35cm_T3_129 | ecosystem: Engineered > Artificial ecosystem > Sand microcosm > Unclassified ...
TCAGCCTCCGAATAAGCAACCACCGACGCACAGCAAAATTCGCCAGGAATCCGGGTTTGTGCTCTTAAACAGCATAAGCCCTGTTTCCGTTCATCGATCTTCATGAAGAAAATTTCATTGACAAAATCCCCGAATCTGGCTATCATTCAATCGTAAATGATATTGATAATCATTATCATTTATGTTACATATCTTACTCCAAAGGAGACCCGTCACACGATGAAGAAACTCGCTTTACCTCTCACCATTTTGCTGCTGCTTTTCGTGAACGCATGCGGCAGCAGCTCCAAATCTTCCGAGCCGAGTGCCGGCGCCAGCACCGCTCCGAGCGCGGTCACAGCCGTCCCCGCCAAATCGGGCACCATCACGTATGAGTCCGAGAACGGCCCCGTGGAAGTACCCGCCAATCCGCAGCGTGTGGTTGTCGTCTCTTCTTTTGCCGGGAACGTCATGGCGCTTGGTGTGAATCTGGTCGGCGTCGACAGTTGGTCGAAGATGAACCCGCGCTACCAGGACAAGCTGAAGGATGTTGCCGAGGTGTCGGAAGACAATCTGGAGAAGATCATCGAGCTGAATCCGGATCTGATCATCGGCCTCTCCACCGTCAAGAACCTGGACAAGCTGAAGGAAATCGCGCCTACCGTCACCTATACATACGGCAAGGTCGACTACTTGACCCAGCACATCGAAATCGGCAAGCTGCTCAACAAGGAAAAAGAAGACCGAGCTTGGGTGGATGAGTTCAAAGCCCACGCCAAAATCGCCGGAGACGAAATTCGGGCCAAGATCGGCGAGAATGCTACGGTCTCCGTTATCGAGAACTTTGACAAGCAGATTTATGTCTTCGGCGACCACTGGGGCCGCGGCACGGAAATTCTCTATCAGGAGATGAAGCTCGGCATGCCGGAGCAAGTCAAGGAGACGATCGCCAAGGACGGCTATTACGCCCTGTCGATTGAAGTTCTCCCCGAATATGCCGGCGATTACCTGATCATCAGCAAGAACCCCGATACAGACAATTCGTATATGACCACGGAAACGTTCAAGAATATCCCTGCCGTGAGGAATAACCGCGTCTTTGAAGCGAACGCAAAGGAATTTTATTTCAACGATCCGATCACGCTCGAGTATCAGCTCGAATTCTTCAGGGAACATTTCCTGGGCAATTAAGCGCAAAGGATGTTGATGCATCATGCCTGCAAATAAGCGAAGAATCCCCTTCGGTTATCTGCTTACCTTCGGATTTATGGCGCTGATCGGCATGTTCCTTCTATCGCTCCTGTATGGGGCGGCGGACAGCACCTTTCGCGATGTGTGGCTCGCGCTGACGACGAAGCCGGTGGAGAAAACCGGCTTGCTGATCCGCGAGTTCCGCCTTCCCCGCGAGCTTGCAGCGCTCGCCGTCGGCTCCGCTCTGGCGGTATCCGGCGCGGTCATGCAGGGTATGACCCGCAATCCGCTCGCCGATCCCGGACTGCTCGGCCTTACCGCCGGCGCGAATGCAATGCTTGCCGTCGTTCTCGCTTTCTATCCGGCCGCCTGCACTCTCGGCATCATGCTGGCCTGTTTTCTCGGGGCGGCGGCGGGAACCCTGCTTGTGTTCGGAATTAGCGCCATGAACCGGGGCGGTTTCTCTCCTCTGCGAATTGTCCTTGCCGGCGCCGCCGTGTCGGCTCTGCTCAATGCCGTTGCGGAGACCATCGGACTCGCCTTCAAAATATCCCAGGAGATTTCCATGTGGAGCGCCGGCGGCGTGATCGGCACCACCTGGAAGCAGCTTGCCATCATCACGCCTTTTATTGCCGCCGGTATCATCGTCGCCCTGGTCTTGTCCCGCCAAGTGACCGTGCTCAGCCTGAGCGAGGAAGTCGCCTCCGGCCTTGGACAGAACACTGGTCGGGTCAAAGCCATTCTATTCGCCGTCATCATCATTCTGGCGGGAGCGTCGGTCGCCCTCGTCGGCAACCTCGCCTTTATCGGACTCATGGTGCCACACATCGCCCGGGCCGTAGCGGGGCCCGATTATCGCCGTGTTCTTCCACTCTCCGCCTTGACCGGAGGATTCTTCATGCTGCTTGCCGATACGATCGGACGGACCATTAACGCTCCCTATGAAACACCAGTGACCGCCATCGTCGCCATGCTGGGGCTCCCCTTCTTCCTCTTGATCGTGAATAAGAAAGGGGGCGGCGCCGCATGATCCAGCCTCATCTCATCCGCAGACAGCGGTTTATTCTGCTCGGCCTGCTTCTCCTGATTGTCGCCACCCTGTGGATTTCCGCCGGTTGGGGATATTCCACCTTATCCTATGACCGGCTTCTGCCCGTCCTGTTCGGCCACGGTACGAAGAAGGAGGACTTCATCCTCTTCTCCATCCGGCTGCCGCGCAGCTTCATCAGCCTGCTCGCCGGAATGGGGCTCGCGCTTTCGGGAGCCATCCTGCAGCGGCTCACCCGGAATGATCTAGCCGATCCGGGCATCATCGGCATCAATTCGGGAGCTGGTCTCGGGGTCGCTCTCTTCTTCCTGTTTCTGCCCATCGAGGCGGGAAAATTCGTTTATATGCTGCCCGTCGCAGCCTTTGCAGGGGCTCTCGTCACCGCATCCTTGATCTACTTCTTCTCCTACCGCAAGGAGGAGGGCATGCAGCCGATCCGGCTCGTGCTCGTGGGCATCGGTTTTTCCTTGGCGCTGTCCGGAATCATGATCGTGCTGATCTCGTCCTCCGAGCGGGAAAAGGTCGATTTTATCGACAAGTGGCTCGCGGGCAACATCTGGGGAACCGACGCCGTGTTCATCTGGGCGCTCCTGCCGTGGCTGCTGCTGCTCGTTCCGTTCACGCTGTACAAGGCGAACACCTTGAACCTGCTGGAACTGAGCGATTCCATCAGCGTCGGTGTCGGCCTGCGGATTCACCGCGAGCGGGTCCTGCTGCTGGTCGCGGCGGTCGCCCTCGCGGCTTCCTCCGTATCCGTCACCGGCGGAATCGGCTTCATCGGCCTCATGGCCCCCCATATCGCCAGGGCGATGGTCGGTCCGCGCAACCAGTTGTCTCTTCCGGTTGCTTTGCTCGCCGGAGGCTGGCTGCTGCTCGCCGCCGATACCGTCGGTCGCAATCTGGCCGACCCGAACGGGGTTCCGGCGGGCATCATCGCCGCCTTCATCGGCGCTCCCTATTTTCTCTATCTGCTGATGAAGCAAAACCAGCGCTCGCGATGATAGAGAACGATTTCCTTCGCGAAGCGCCGGCAGGTGATTCCCCGAATGGGTGTGTTCGACCGGGCTTTCTTTTGCCTGATCCGCTGTATTGGTTTACCGTGTCACCCGCTGCTGTCGCCGACTTCCCGCTGGGAAGTCCTTTTTTCGTACCGATCAATGTCATGTGCGGATTGGCCGCTTCACTCGGACGTTAGCGCAGAGATGCCCAGACCTCGTTCATCCACTCGGCGAATCGGACATTCTCCTCCAGCTGCGGATAATGAGCGGATTTTTTGAATACCATGAATACTTTGCGCGGAGCCTTCAGCTGATTGAAGTAATGCAGAGCCGCCGGAACCGAAGTGATCAGATCGTGCTGGCCCATGGCGAAAAAAACCGGAAGCTTCACCTGCTTGACCAGATCGGGCAAAGGATGAGCTGCCGCTTCATCGAGAAGCCTGCGGTTGGAGACGCGATGGCCCAAATAAGCCCGCACCCCGTCCAGCAGGTTGTATTCGGGGCTCCAGAGGAATCCCTCGGCGTAATCGAGCTGATCGTCGATCTGCCGAGCTGCTCCTCCCGCATTCCGGATGAGAGACATGGAGAGCTCCGTCTTACCCTTGGAGATCGCTTTAGCCAGCGTCCTCAACCGCGCGGCCTCGCTCTCATCTCCGTCCTGCTCGGCTTGGCCGATGAGATAAGCCAGACTGTCCATATCGCTCCGCACAAGATCGGATATCTGGCTGATTCCAATATAGGCGTAAAATTTGTCCGGAGCGGCGGCTGCCGCTTTCATGCCGATATAAGTGCCGAAGGAGTGGCCCGCGAGCAGCACCTTGGGCTGTCCGAATTCGCGGGTGAGCATATCGGTCAATGTCAGTAGATCAGCTACAAGCTGATTCGTGGTCAGGTCGGAATAGTCTTCTAAGGGGTGGTACGATTTCCCCGTCCCCCGCTGATCGTAATCCACGATCGTGAAGCTTTTTTCAAGCTCGCTCTGATAGGGGCGGGCGATGGGGATGAGCGACGAGCCGGGGCCGCCGTGCACCATGAGAAGAATCGGATTGCGCCGGTCCGTTCCGCGAATCAGAATCTCTTGCTCCGTGCCGTTGATGTTCACCGACTTGAGCTCGCTGATGCTCTCCGGGCCGGCGATGCCGGGCGTCCAGGTTGGCCGAAGCAAAGCGCCGGCAGCGGCCATCGCAAAGACTAACATGCCGCCTTTGAAGATTGTGCTGCGCTTGCGTTTCGATTTCACGGGAACCGTCTCCTTTGGCCGTCAATCCCTATGGATCTGCGCTGAAATGACTACTGGAAGAACACAAGAAGAACGTACACAAATGAGGCAGTGAGCGAGAAAATCGAGAAACGTTGTTCTTTTATTCTACATCCCTCCGGTTCAAGAATCCATCCGATTGCGGGTCCAGTCAGACTTCTGCCGTTGAACGAGACAAAACCCGGACGAATGAACGCCGGGCTGTCTAAAGGGCAGACTGGGAGAATCCGCGGGCTATTCCTGTCGAACCGGCTCGATCTTTACATAGAATTCGTAGCCGTCTTCTTCCGCCGCGGCCTTCGTAAGGTGCCAGCCGATGGAGAGCACCGATTCCAACCGCTCGATCTCCTCATCCGCCAGACGGGCTTCCACAGCTTCCTTGCCTTCCGCCAGCTCCAGCATGGCCTCTTTGCCGAGAGCAACCTTGATCCAGCTGCGGATGCCGCGGATCGTGTTGTATTTGATCCGGTAACCGGATGCAACAGCCTGCTTAAACTGCGCCGGGTCCTCCGCCTGCAGCTCCGTCAACCGGCGATAGTCGAATTCAAACTCGCTTTCATCGGGCGGCAGTTCTCCGGCCTTCACCCGCGTGAGCAGCTCTTCATCCGTCCAGCCGAGCCCACGCAGCGATTCCAACAAGAGCGCATCACTTTGGGACAGTTTAACTTTTCCGGCATTGTCGTCCGTCATCGTTCCTTGCTCCTTCCCTGTTAGGTCTTGTCTTCATTCTATACCAATTGGTGGTCCGCCACAAAATGACCGAGACTCGCTCCGCGGAGCTCCGCCGATTCCACCGGCCTCATTCGCCACATTCACAATCCGCTCGCCTGCGCGACCGCTTTGCGCCGCCTTCGGGGCGTCCGCGACGAGCATAAGCGACCATGATTGCAGCGGGCTAGCTTCTTATTCGATTGTCCTCCCCTCTTATTTGGATGGATGCACAAGATTCCTGCGAATTTGCATCTTTTTGGCATCTGAACCGGATAATTGAGTCAGATTCCTGCGGATGTGCAGGAATAGTGAACAAAATGACTTCGAAGAAGGCTCATTTTGGAATTTTTCCTGCATTATCGCAGGAATCTCCCCTTACAAGCCTTGCTTCATAGAATAAGCCTGCATTTTTGCAGGAATCCGCGCCCTATAGACTTCGCAGAAGACTTGCAGATGAACCAACCAGGAAGAATAGAGTAGACGCATCGCCAAAATTCCCGTATAGTAAAATGAAGAGACGAAGAACGTCCGAGCCACTCTAACCTAACGGCGAGAGTGAGGTTGGGCGTTCTTTTTCATTGGAGGGATCGATGGTGTCATTTGAGGAGGCGCATGCGGCATTCATTCAGACTCATCTACTCAAGAGAACAGGCGAGCGCAGGGGACGCCTGGAAAGAGGCCATCTGGAAGCGGAAAAAGCTTTTTGTCGCCAGGTATGGTGGCCTCTGCAAGGAAATTTCGACGGGTTGCATCCCGAATTCGAGGTGTTGGGTTGGCGGGGAAGGTCCTTCTTTTGCGACTTTGTGTGGATCACTCCGGCTGGCAAACTCGTGATCGAGATTAAGGGATATGGTGCGCATGTACGCGACATGGACAGACAGAAATACTGCAACGAGCTGAACCGCGAAACATTCCTTAACGCAATAGGCTTTCAGGTCATTTCCTTCTCCTATGACGATATCTCCCAGCGACCGGAACTGTGCACAGCCTTGCTGCGAATGGTAATGAGCCGATACCATCCCCATTCCTCCCCCGACAATCCGCTCAGTTTGGCCGAACAGGAGGTAATGCGTCTCTCCTGCCGCCTGGCTCGGCCACTCAGACCAATCGAAGTGCAGGAGCATCTCCACCTGAGCCATCGGACCCCGCATTCTCAAGGCTCTCGGTGAAAAAGGATGGTTCACTCCTCAAACAGGACCAAACGGCAAGCATGTGGTAAAATACGAACGCAAGAGAGAAGTGTGGCTTAACTAGAACGTAATCGTCGAGGAAGATCGGGTCTATGGAGGCAATGCCCGCAACTGGATCAATATCGTCAACTTCATGCCGGAAGACGACGACACCAACTACACCTTGATCGGGCTTAAGATCCTCGAAGAATAACGGCCCCTGCTTCACCTCATGCTCTCGGACATGGCGAAGCGGGCGGTGGCAGCAGCGCACCATGTAGAACAATATTATTCCAACTGAAATTAAGGGGGAGCTCGAAGTGGCACAGCTGGCAGTGATCGGAAGCATCAACATGGACGTGGTGAACCAGGTGGTGAAGCACCCTATGCCCGGAGAGACGATCCACGGGCGGGGAACCTCCTACCATCCCGGCGGCAAAGGGGCCAATCAGGCGGTGGCGGCAGCCCGGGCGGGAGCGGCGGTCCGGATGGCCGGGGCCGTGGGCACGGATTTCTTCGGTCCGGTCCTGCTGGACGCGCTGGCGGGGCATGGCGTTCATACCGGAACCGTCCTTCCGCTTGAGAGCACATCGGGATTGGCCTTTATCACCGTCGATGCGGAAGGCGAGAATTCCATCATTCTCTCCGCCGGCGCGAACGGCCGGTTCACGCCGGAACGGCTCCGCAGCATCTGGCCCGAGCTCGAAGGCTGCTCGGCCGTGCTGCTGCAGAACGAAATTCCCTGGGACACTACATTTGCGGCCATGAAGCTTGCGCAGGACCGGGGCATGCGGATATACTTTAACCCCGCGCCGGCCCTCCGGCCGCAGCAGGAGACGTTCCCGCTCCTCCATTGCCTGATCTTGAACGAGACGGAAGCCGGCTTCATAACCGGTCGCATTTTATCCAACGACGAGTCCGAAGAAGAGGTAGCGATCCACCAATTGCTCGATTGCGGAGCCGAGAGCGTCATTCTCACCCTCGGCGGCAAAGGCCTCCTCTATGGAGACCGCAACGGCGGTAGGCTGCGGCTGCCTGCCTATCAAGTGCAGCCTGTCGACACCACCGCGGCCGGCGATACCTTCATCGGAGCTTATGCCGCAGCCAAAGAGCAGGGAAACTCCGTAGAGGATGCCCTCCGCTTTGCCGCCGCAGCGGCAGCCATCGCCGTGACCCGGAACGGAGCCCAGGAATCGGTCCCGTCGCGGGCAGAGATTCTGGCGTTCCTGCGGGACCGCTCCTTCTAGCAAGCTGCGGAATATTGGCAACTAAGCGTTCGACTATTGCTGTATCAACCGCGCCAAACGTTTCCTACATCAATATCTGGAAGAGAAGCTCAGGCTCCCGTTTTGATGAGGCCGTCGCCTTCCTCGTGTATTGACGAACACGGCGGTAAAGCGCGGGTTGAATCCTCGTCAGTTCATCCACAGGTAACCCCCCTCCATCTCAAAGGGAAGCTCCGTTTTCCCATCCTTCGCATATCCGGTCAAGCGCACTCCCGGATGGTCAACATCCAGCAGCGCCGTGCTTCCGAATACTTCCTTTATAGGTGCAAACACCAGATACCGAACGGATTCACCCGCCTTCAGATTCACAGGCTTCCCCTGGTTCACGGTTCCCTCAATTCGGAAGGGATTACTCTTAGCTCCATTTGCCGTAAGGATGGGATAGTACAAATAGAAGCTTAGGTAACGAATCTCGCGTTCTCCCGTGTTCTTGACCTCTATGGAATAAGTCCGGTAATCATCGGTTTTCTGCTGACTCACCAGACGAATCTTGATGTCGCGGTCATCAAAACGAGAGCTGCCATCCGAGCATCCTGCATTCAATAGGACAAGGGCAACGGCCATAACGAATAAGACCAGTGTGGATAAACTCATCCGCTTCAAGGAAATCCGCTCCTTTGAAATTGCTGCCTAAATATCAGTCGCACTTCACGGCCATGAGATAGGCTCTCTTGCTCGGGTACTCTGCGTCTTTGTAAAGGATTGTAGACAAGCTTGATTGGCGGTGGATCTTCTATGTGAACCTTCCCATCTGCCTCGTCGCCCTGGTGCTGGCCTGGCGCGGCCTTCCGAAGGATACGGCTTCAGAGCACGTTGAGCAATTCGATGGCATCGGACTTCTCCTCCTCTCGCCCGCTCTGGTTCTCATTTTCTACGGCCTGGCTCAAGTAGGCACCCATCATGGATTCGGTCATTCAGTCGTCCTGACCCCTCTGCTCATCGGGGTTGCCCTGATGATTGCCTTTGTAATCTACGCTCTGCGCGCGGTTAAAACGCCTATCATCGATCTGGGGCTGTTCAAGGTTGGCTCGTTCACCGTTTCTTCCGTGCTGCTCTTCCTGTCCGGCTTATTTACCTATGGCGCCATGCTGCTGCTTCCGATTTATTACCAACAGGTCCGCGGAGAAGGCATCCTTACTTCCAGACTTCTGCTCCCGCCGACGATCCGCCATGATGAAATTAATACGACCTCATTTCGTTGATTGAAGCAGGGTTCCATTCGGACAGGGTCTTGTGACCATGCCACCAGAGAGCAAAAGCCCCGACAGCCCGCTGCCGGGGAAAATGATGCAAAACCATCTGTTGATCGACGATTGCGCCAAGCAGTTAATGCCGGACCGGCTCGATACGTACGGGGGACACGGTCTCGGGCTCATCCGACGAAGGGTTCGATGCATTCCCGCCAACAACCTGCCAGCCATAGGACAGAACCGCCGTAAGCCGGGCCCTCTCCGCTGCTGTCAGTTCAACCTCCACCGCTTCGCGCCCTTCCTCCAGCTCTAGCACCGCTTCTTTGCCGAGGGCGACCTCGATCCAGCTGCGAATGCCCCGGATCGTGTTGAACTTGATCTGATAGCCTGCTTTTACCGCTTGCTCAAACGCTTGCGGCCCTTCCGCCTGCAGCTCGGTCAGCCGATGATAATCGAATTCGAATTTGCTCCCATCCACGGGCAGATTCCCCGTTTGCACCCTATCCAGCAACTCCTCGTCGGACCAGCCCCGTCTTCGCAGCGATTCCACCAGCAGCGCATCCCCCTGGGACAGCTTGATACTCTCCGTTTTGTCCGTCTTTTCCGTCAAGCTTGACATTGTTCGTTCCCTCCCGAATCACGGAACGGCAGCCCGTCGGCTGCCCGCCATCATGTTCTTACGGCGCATGCCTCCGCCTTCATTTCAACCGCGACAAAATGTCCGGGTGTTACTTCCCAAAGCTCCGCGGATTCTCCCGTCGCAAACATTCTTGTGTCGCGGTCGAAGAGGATTCGCTCCCTGCTCCCCTGCGGGTCCGGCTCCAGAATGGAAGACAGCAGCGCCTGCGTATACGGGTGAAGCGGATTCTCGTACAGCTCATCGCTGTCCGCGACTTCGACGAGACGCCCCGCGAACATGACGCCGATGCGGTCGGAAATATGCCGCACCATGGACAGATCATGGGCAATAAACAGGTACGTAAGGCCGAATTCCGCCTGCAAATCCTCAAGCATGTTGACGACCTGCGCCTGCACGGAGACATCTAGCGCCGAGATCGGCTCGTCGCAGACGACAAACTCGGGCCGCACCGACAACGCGCGTGCGATGGATATTCGCTGCCGCTGCCCGCCGCTGAACTCGTGCGGATACCGGTACAGATGCTCGCGCTTTAGTCCAACTTTTTCCAGAAGTGCTGCAACTTTTTCCTTGCTCTCTTCCCCGTGGTAAATCCCGTGAATCTTCATCGGCTCGCTGATCAGCTCAAGCACATTCAGACTGGGATTAAGCGAGGAATAAGGGTCCTGAAAGATCGACTGAATGCGCCTGCGGAACGGCTTCAGCCGCCTTTCGTCCAGCTTGCTGATCGGCTGACCGTCAAAGTACACTTCCCCACCCGTGTAGTCGTACAGCCGGAGCAGACAGCGCCCAACGGTCGATTTGCCGCTTCCCGACTCTCCCACCAAACCAAAGGTTTCCCCCTGCCGAATCCGGAAGCTGACGCCATCTACCGCCTTCAATACGAATTCATCGCGCCCGAAGAGAGTATTTCCCTTGGAAAAATGCTTCTTGAGACCGCGGACGTCAACCAGAATCTTCTTTTCATCCATGCGCGTTTCCTCCTTCACACCCTCGCCCGGAACCGGCGTCCGCAACGTCCGGCGTTCCTTCCGCCAGCCAGCACATCGAACGATGTCCAAGCGATAGCTCAAAAGCTGGCGGACGCTCGGCGCAGCGAGCGAAAACATGAGGACAACGGTCCCGAAACGGGCAGCCGCTCGGCGGATTCAGCAGGTCGGGCGGCGAACCCTCGATCGGGGTGAGCCGTTCGCGGGATTTCTCTCCGCGTTTGGGAAGCGAGCGCAGAAGCCCCAAGGTATACGGATGCCGAGGGCGATAGAAGATGTCCTCTACGCTTCCCTCTTCCATGATTAACCCGCCATACATGACGATGACCCGCGTGCACACCTGGGCAACCACGCCCAGATCGTGGGTGATCAGAGCGACGGCCGTCTGCGAATTGGACTTCAGTTGTTTAAAAAGATCAAGAATCTGCGCCTGGATCGTGACGTCCAGCGCCGTTGTCGGCTCATCCGCGATGAGCAGCTCGGGCCGGCAGGAGAGAGCCATGGCGATCATGACGCGTTGTCTCATGCCGCCGCTGAATTCGTGCGGATATTGCGCCAGCCGCTCTTCCGGATTTGGAATGCCCACCTGGGCAAGCATCTTGGCCGCTTCACTCCTGGCCTGCTCCTTCGACAAGCCGCGATGTCTCCGGATCACCTCGGTCAGCTGATCGCCGATCCGCTTGACCGGATTGAGCGAGGTCATCGGGTCTTGAAAAACCATCGCAATCCGGTTGCCACGCAGCTTCCTCCATTGCTTTTCCGACAAGTTCAGGAGGTTGCTGCCGTGAAATTTAATCACGCCCGAGGCAATTCGGCCGGGCGGCGCAATCAGCGCCATGATCGCTTTCGCCGTCACGCTCTTGCCGCTACCGGACTCGCCGACGATCCCGACCGTCTCCCCGGCATCGATATAAAAGCTGATTCCGCGCACCGCCTGATTTTCTCCGTCCCGCGTCTGAAACGAGACATGCAAATCTTCGACTGACAGCAGCCGTTCCGTCATGCTCGTCTCCTCCTATCGCTTGATCAGCTTCGGCTCGAAGCCGACCCGCAGGATGTCGCCCAGCACATTGAAGCTGAGCACCGTGAGCAGGATCAAGAGACCCGGAAACACGGCCAGATAGGGCGCCTGGGCCATGGAACCCTGCGCACTGTTGAGCATACTGCCCCAGGTTGCGTTCGGCGGCTGAACTCCGAAACCAAGGAAGCTCAGCGAGGATTCCATCATGATCGCCGATGCGATGCTGTTCGTCGCCCCCACGATGATGACGGGAACGAGGCCGGGAAGAATATGCCGCCGGATGATGCCGAAAGTGCTCTGCCCGGAAGATTTGGCATAGAGGACAAATTCCCGTTCCTTGATCGTCATCGTCTCGGCACGGACGACCCGGGAGATGTTCATCCACATGAGCAGCGCGATGATGAGAATGATATTGCCGACGCTCGGCTTCAGGAACACGCTGAGCAAGAGCAGGATGAGGAACGACGGAATTGACATGACGACATCGAGCAGCCGCATCAGAATGCTGTCCACCCAGCCGCCAAAATACCCGCTCACCACCCCCACCGTCACGCCGATCAAGGTCGCTACCAGCATCGACGAAAATCCGACTAGAAGCGAAATTCGGCCTCCGTACAGCGCTCTGGCCAGATAATCCCGGCCGTATTCGTCCGTCCCGAACCAATGCCCGGCTCCCGGAGCCTTAAGACGCTCCAGAACATTCATTTCATTCGGATCATTCGGCGATACAAAGGCGAATATCGCGCCCAGAATTAGGACGATCAAAAGGATAAGAGCCGCCAGTCCCCAACGATTCTCCAGCAGTTCGCTGCTGACATTTTTCCATGTACTGCGATTCATACGTGTCACCTCGATCCTTTGATGCGCGGGTCTACGATGCTGTAGAGGATATCCGCTGCGAGATTCCCCAGAATCAAGAGGACGGAGGACAGCAATGTGATCCCCATGATCAGCGGATAATCCATACCCCGGACCGCCGTCATCCCAAGCGAGCCGATTCCCGGCCAGGAAAACACCGTCTCCGTCACAATCGCACCCGCAACCAGATCGCCCATGGACATGCCAAGCAGCGTGATCACCGGCAGCAGCACATGCTTAAGTACATGCCGGAACAAGATTGTCGTCTTGGATGAGCCGAAAGCATATTGAATCTGCACGTAATCCTCCTTGAGCTGCCCGATTGTGCTGGAGCGGATATATCGTACGTAGACAGCAAGGAAGCCGAAGGTCAGCACCACGCAGGGCAAAAGGCCGTGCCGGATCACATCTGCCGCGGAGCTTACTCCGATGGTGCGCATGCCCATGCTCGGGAGCCAGTGCAGGTGGATCGCGAACAGATAGATGAGCAGGATGGCCAGCCAGAATACCGGCACGGAAATGCCCAGATACGAAAAGAAATTAATCGCCCTGTCGATCCAGCGGTTCCGGTTTGCGCCGGCCCATAAGCCAAAGGGAATCGCCAGCAGGACGGCCAGGCCGATGGCGCTGCCCATCAGACCGGCCGTTGCCGGAAGCCGGTCCATGATCTGGCCCAGCACCGGCTGATGATTCACAAGCGAGTAGCCAAAGTTCCCGCGAACCAGCTCCTTCAGCCAAATCAGGTACTGGATGTAGGCCGGTTGGTCCAGCCCCAGGTTGTGGCGAATCCGTTCGATATCCTCCGCGTGCATGTTCGGCGTTACAAAGGACAGCACTGGGTCCCCCGGCGCCAGCTTGATCATGGCAAAGCACACCACCGACACAAAGAAAAGCATCGGCACGGTCTGCAGCAATCTTCGAATGATGAGTCGTCTCATCTGATTAATCCTCCAGGCCCCTACGGCAAAAAAATAAGCCGGGTTCACCAGCTTGGGAGTTCCCCGCTTATTTTTTCCGAGCTTGTTATTTCAGGTAGATTTTCGACAGATCTTCAAAGATGACGACAGGCTTCAGGACCGCCTCTTCAAGCCCGCCATATTTCCTGGATACCGCTACGATGGTCTTGGTGTATGCGATCGGATAAATCGGCGCATCTTCGGCGACAATCTCTTGAACCTTCTTGTAAATATCTCCGCGTTTGGTCGTATCCGCTTCTCCTGCGCCTTCGTTCAGAAGCTTGTCGACCTCCGGATTCGAGTAGTGCGAGTAGTTGGAGGAAGCGTTCGTCGTATACAGAATGCGGTATGCGTCGGGATCATATCCCATTATATACCCGGTCAGCGCGAGTTCGAAATCCTTTGCTTTCAAATCGATGAATTTTTGTACCCATGCGCTTGAATCCATGTTCTGCAGCTCGACGTCAACCCCGACCGCTTTCAGCTTCTGCTGAACATACAGGGAGACGGCTTCCTGAACCTTATTGCCACTCTGAACGATAAACCGCAGTTTCAAGTTGCTGACGCCGGCCGCTTGCAGCAATTCCTTGGCCTTGGCCGCGTCGTTGTCGTAGGTCGGCACATCGTTTGTGTAATACAGCGCGTCCGGAGTCAGGAACGATTTGGCCGGATCGGCATAGTCCTTGGACATATACGCAGTCTGAATGATTTCATCCCGACCCAAGGCGAGCGACAGAGCCTGCCGGACTTCCTTCTTGGCGAGAGCGCCGGTATCACTGTTTGCATTGAACATGAGGTAAGCCAGACGGCCTTCGCTGTAAGGCAGAATTTCAAAATTGTTCGTAGCCTGAATCGTCGCGACATCCTGCGGGTCCAGGTATTTCACGTTGATTTCACCGTTTTGCAGCGCCAGATTGGCCGCATTCGCATCCTTGGCGACCCGGTAGGTTACCGAATCCAGATGCGGCTTCCCGCCGAAGTAGTTGTCAAAGCGTTCGAGCGTCAGGTATTCACCGGTTTTGTACTCTTTGAACTTGAATGGACCGGAACCGACCGGAGCGGCATTCTTCGTGCTCTTCTCAATATTGGCTTCGTTCTGGAAAATATGTTTCGGAATCGGAGAGACCTGCACCAGCGTCGCCTCGAAAGCCGGGCTGACCTGCGGAAGCTTGAACTCGACCGTCAGGTCGTCCACTTTGACCGCCTTAATCGGCTTGCCGTTAATGAGGAAGTTTGCCCTCAGGAAGCTGTTCTGCTTCTCGTCGAGGATGCTGTCGATCGTGAATACCACATCGTCCGCTGTCAGCTTCTCCCCATCGTGCCAGGTGAGGCCATCCTTCAGCTTCAAGGTATAGGTCAGATTATCGGCCGACGGGGTTAAGCTCTCCGCCAGATAGAAGGTTTTCTTGCCGTTATTGACCTGAAACAGCGGAGCGAACAGGGCCTGATCAATCGTCAGACTTACTCGGTCCCCTGCATAGTTCGGATTAAGGATTACAGGATCAGATGCTACGCCGATGATCAGGCTGCCACCGTCTTTCGGCACGCTGCTTGCCGCCGGCTGCTGCGACTGTGCAGGAGCTCCGCTGACCGATGCCGATGCCGATGGAGAAGCTGCGTTGTTAGCCCCGGAGCACGCACTCACCAGGAAGGTTAACAGAATCAAAGCCATGAAGCCGGAAATTCGTTTGCGCACGTTGTTCTCCCCCTGTGTATGTGATGTCTTTGTTATGTTTGTCATTATATATCGGAGTACTCGGAATTACAAGGCGAATTGGTTCAAAACGGATCCGCAGCATCTGGCCCGGGCTCGAAGGCTGCCGTACCAATCACATTCGCGCCTAGCCATTTGGCGAATTGGACCGCAAACAATCCGACTCCGCCAGCTGTCCCGTGGATCAGCACTTTCTCCCCCGCTTTCAGCCCTCCATCATGTATAAGTGCCTGCCAAGCGGTTGCCGCGCCGCCCGATATGGTGGCCGCTTCATCAAAGCTGATGGAATGGGGCTTGAGAGCAAGAGAATCCGTAGACGCGACCGCATATTCTGCATATGTTCCCGTTGAACTTCTGCCGAACACCTGCTGTCCTTTCCGGAAAGTCGTAACACCTGCTCCAACATCCTCAACGACGCCAGCCAAAGAAGTTCCTGGAATATAAGGGAATTGAATCGAACGAACCTCTTTAAACAATCCTTGACGAAATTTCCAATCTGCAGGCAACACGCCGGCTGCATGTATACGAATAAGCACTTCTCCATCCCTCGGCTCGGGACATGATAGCTGTTCAAGCTTTAATACTTCGGATCCACCATATTGATGAACATTGATGACGTTAATCATTTTTTTGGCATGTTGAACCTTCCTCTCTTTGGATCCAAACCATTTGTAACCCTTGATTGGCATTCATTTTTTAATTATTATAGCCGAAAGATTGCGTTTGCAACAACCGACCCTGGGGACAAGCTATGTCATTCAAATTTCCGGTTTGGCCAAAAAAGAGGAAATCGCTATAAATGATTTCGACCTTTTTCCCGGCGGGTTTCCCCTTTATAATGGAGAGATGGTCAGGGGGAGAGGATACATTGATGAAACTGAAAGAAAAGGCGTCGAGCCTTTGGAACGCCTATGATGCGGCAATCTGGATCCGTGCCTTCGGCACGGCGTTGACCTCGCTTACGAACTTTATGATGCGGCCGTTTCTTGTGCTTTACTTGTACAACCAGCTGGGGGGTTCGATTCTTCTGTCCATGCTGGTCGTTTCCTTATCCCCTTTCGTGGGGATGCTGGTCAATCTGGTCGCCGGGCGACTCAGCGATAAAGTAGGCCGGAAGCCCGTCATGCTGGCCGCTCTCATCATTCAGGGCGCTGCAATGTTTGCCTACCTGGCTGCCTCTAACGTCTGGCACTTTGCATTCATTTCCGTGCTGAGCGGCATCGGTCAAGCCTTGTTCGGTCCTGCGGCAAACGCCCAGGTCAGCGATGTGGTTCCGGAGGAAAAGCGGCCCGAGGTATTTGCCCTTTTCCATACGGCCCTTAACCTGGGAGCCGCTGCCGGGCCTCTACTCGGGCTTGTGTTTTTGTCAATATCTTTTTGAGCCAGAGCGATAATAATAAAAGTGAGCCACTTTCGTCTTCCCGGATTACATAAATGTTTAATGTTGTAAGGTCTAAGGGGGTAAAAAGGTACCCCCTAGGGGGT
>Ga0255334_1000944_pt1 | contig 16480 bp, 17 predicted proteins | sample EtOH5_35cm_T3_12_FD_202080 | JGI IMG/M metagenome (GOLD analysis project Ga0255334, IMG submission 202080) | Sandy soil microbial communities from University of British Columbia, Vancouver, Canada - EtOH5_35cm_T3_129 | ecosystem: Engineered > Artificial ecosystem > Sand microcosm > Unclassified ...
TTGGCACAATTATAGTCATATAGAGCATGGTTCAGGCTCGATAGCTAAGTCAATTTCGCACCGTTAGGTGCGATTACCTTAGAAGCCCCCACCTCTAAGTGTTAGCGTAGGTGGAGGGTAGTTCACAACAGCTCTTTATCCAAAAAGGCCCGCACAGCAGGTTCGAACTGGCGAAGCGCCGTTTTTGCCTCTGCAACCAGTGCGAACATCTCGTCTGCCGGGACACTCGTGTACTCATTGACCAAATGCTTGCGAAATTCGGTCACACGTGTCAGGATGAAGGCCTGTTCCCCCGTAATGACCTGCTCATCCCGCAAAATTTCCACAATGTCGCTGTAGCTGCCTGGATCGCGCATGACGAAGCCGTCAATCAGCGCATTGCCGACGTCGACGATCCCTTCGATGGACAAGTGCAGGGCCCGCTCCATCGCTGCTACAGCCACTTCATCAGCCAAAACCGCTTCTGCTCCCCGTTCTGTCAGCTTGTCCAGCAAGTCAAGCATCGAAGACATATATGCCAAAACCTGGTCGATTCGTGTCGTATTCACATCGTACATGAAACTATCTCCTTACTTTCTCTTTTTTGCTTTGCGCTTCGCGTAGTAAATCGTAAATACAAAAGTCAGCACCAGAACGAGAAGCACCAATTCCCCTTCCTGCAAATAGGAATTGTTCACCGGTTTCACCTCTTTTCCTCCATCAGTATACCAAATTTGTACGGGCGTACGCGAATCTGCTTGTACTTTATGTTACAATGTTGTGGTGAATTTTTATCGGCGAAGGGGAGCTGGACGAAGCCCCCATGCTCTACATCGGGGAAAAGCTCGGCAATCCGGACGCAGAAGGTCCAGACGTCGACGTCGCAGTCGATCCCTTGGAAGGAACCACGATCGTAGCGAAAGGCCACAACAACGCCATGTCCGTCATCGCCATCGGCGACCATGGCACACTGCTGCACGCTCCCGACATGTACATGATGAAAATGGCGGTCGGCAAACGCGCGGCGGGAAAAATCACCTTATACGATCCCGTGGATAAAAAGATAGAAGTCGTAGCAGAAGCAAACAACAAACGGATCTCGGACGTGACGGTCATCGTCCAGGAACGGGAGCGCCATCAGGCCATCAGCGCTGCCGTCCGCGAAAAGGGAGACGATATGGTCGAGACCCAAATCGATCGTGATACGCGCCCAGAGCAAGACGATCCGCTTCGTCCGCGCCCTGCACAATGTCGAACACAAACCTAATCTTTTATGGAAGTAGAGGGAAACTCATGGCAGATTTGTTCTACCTGTATGACGATACCGAGGAGACCAAGACCCGTTTCGTCAGCTTTATGGCGGAAGCCACCCGCTTCGACCTCGTCATTACCGCGACCAACCGCTTTTACGGCAAGAAGCTGGTCATCAATGTGCAAAACGGCCGTTCGGCGATCATCGGCCACGACGACCTGGACGAAGAAGGCTACCTCGAATACGCGTTTAACCTGAACGAAGAGGAAGCACAAGAGTTGAAAGCATTTTTGGAAACGATCATTTAGCCATGCATTCTCCATCAGGAAGGGCCATTTATGCCCTTCCTTTTTTGCTTTTGCGCTCCTCATGGACGTTTGCCCATTTCCTGCCGGACAATGCTCCATACAGGCGAATGCCTCGTATACTGCTACTGCACAGACAGACAACGAGAGGAGTGCAAATCGCACGATGCAACCATATCCATATGACCAACAACAACAACATCAACATTACCCGGCCGAGCAGGAATATCACAGCATCCCGGAGGATCAAGCCAATCCGGTCTTTTTCCGCGGCAGACGCGGCGGTCCCGAAGTTCTCTTCCCCATCGTCATCCCTCTCCAGCCATTCACGCCACCCGTCTGGGGATGGAACCCGTGGACTCCCTGGAATCCTTGGAATCCCTGGAACCCTTGGAGCCAATGGGGAGGCAGCAGTTGGGGCGGCGGTGGCGGCGGCGGTGGCGGCGGTTGGGGCGGTGGCGGTGGTTGGGGCGGTTGGTAATGTCGCCCGCTGACACAGGCAAATAACAAATGCAAAAAATGGCATGGAAACTGGAATCAGTTTGAATGCCATTTTTTGTGCTTTCCCGAAAGAATCCGCCCCTCCATCGCCATGCAAAAACGAGCCCTGTCAAAATGGCTCGTTTTTATCGCCTTTATAGTCTTTTCTCGGCCATGCGCCGGTGCGGTTTGCACCCGATCAGGAATTCCGTTTCGGAGTATTGGAGCCCGTCGGCACCTTATCCCGCTCGCGGTTGGGACGCATTTGGTTGGGCCGGCGTTCCTTGCCCTGCTCTCTGCCGTTTTTGTCGGATTTATCCTTGGAAAAGCGAGGCTTGTCAGCTCGATCATTGCGTCCTTGGCCGGAGCGCTCGGGAGATGAACCGCTGCTTCGATCCTGCCGGTTCTGCTTGTTGGGGCGGGGATGAAAGCGACGACCCTCTTTGCGTTCTCCGTATGAATGGGCGTTGTCTTCCCGATTGTTTTCCTGCCGCAGGTCAATCACCAGATCGTATCTCGTGTCATCGTGCCCGCTTTGGCTGTCCTCGGCCCCCTGGAACGATTTCACTTTGCGCAAGACAAAATACGGGCACCCGAAATTGCAGAATTCATGCAGATACTCATCTAAAGCGGCGATTCGCTGCTCGAACGGCACTTTACGGTTGAGGTCTGTATAAAATCCCCGGAGACGCAGCTGCCCATAGCCCCAGTCCCCTACGATATAGTCGTATTTGTCCAGGATATCGCTGTAGCGCTCTTTGAAAGCTTCCGGGTTCCAGCCATCGCGATTTTCTTCCATGACTTCATAAGTACCGGCTTGCGTGCGAATCAAGTCCGCTTCCTCCTTACACACGTATCTTACGTCCATCTTACCATATTTCATGCAGCAAGACATAATATTCCCATGAAAACTGCGGCTGTCGCCTGGACATTCTATCGTGTAGGGGGTGTTTCCATTGAAAAAGACATGGTTGTATCCAGCTATCGCAGGTATCGCTTTGTTGGCTTCCGCATGTGCAAACAATGCCGCGCCGAACTACACGACGCCCAATCAAACAACGACGAATCAAGCTGCTCCTCGTGTAACCAATTTCGACGGTCTGCACACGCGGACCTATGACGGCATGCGCGGTTACAATGGCGCCACTCCCGGCACGTACAATGGAGTTCGCCCCTACACTGCATTTCCTGACGGGAATGTGGGCCTGAACCCTGCTACCGGTACAGCAGGCATCCGCGGTGTCGGACCTGTCTATACGGGAGTGAATCAATCGATTTACCAAAAGCGGGCCTGGAATCGCGCAGGGGCTGGCGTGATGCAGGCTGGCGTGCCTCGCTTTGGGTACGTCCGGACTGACCGTCAGCAAGTGCGTACAGCTGCAGCGAACAACGTCTACGTCGACCGTAACGCCCTGGCGCAAGCCGTCGGCAATGTGACCTCCAGCTGCCCCGGGGTGCAGCGCTCGACCGTCCTGGTCACGGACGAAGAAGTCTTTGTCGGCCTGAATACGGCAGGAGCTGACGCGCTCACCGCGAAAAATCAGGCTCAAATGAACGCAATGTCGGTATCGCCTCGCTATTACAAGGTGTACGTCACCGACAACCCGAACGACATTCAGGAAATCGCTCGTGTAGCGTCTCGCACGAGCAACCTCCACAATGCCCGTACCGATGAGACCGCCAGCATCGATACGCTGATCAAGCGCATGGGCGGCACGACCGATCGGGAACAGGTTCGAGCCAAGAACGCTGGCAAAATGGGCACGACCAGCCGCTAGCTGTCTGACCCGGCCTGCTTGACAAGCAACGGATGGAATGACGGGAAGGGCAAACTCCGCTTCGGCAAACAGCAAACACCCTCCTGTGCATAAATGCCGCAGAAGGGTGTTTGCCCTTGTTCGCGCTTGCTGTTATTGCGCACGGGAGCCGTCGCGCCGCTACTGTTTCATAACACGACCTCTTCTTACCACTACTGCGCCTGGGCAATCGTTTCTTTTGCCGCATTTGCCTGCTCATGGGCATGGTAGGAGCTGCGAACCAAAGGTCCTGCCTCCACATGGCTGAAGCCGCGCGCCATGCCTACTTCCTTCAGGCGGGCAAACTCGTCTGGATGGTAAAATTTCTCGACATTCAGATGCTTTTTCGTCGGCTGCAGGTACTGTCCGATGGTCATGATGTTGACGTCGACGGAGCGCAGATCATCCATCGTCTCGATGATTTCCTCGATCGTCTCGCCTACCCCGATCATCAGGCTGGATTTCGTCGGAATGTTCGGCTGGAATTCCTTTGCTTTTTTCAGCAAAGCCAGCGTCCGGTCGTACTTGGCACGAGCGCGAACCCGATCAGACAGCCGCCGTACGGACTCAATATTGTGGTTCAATACGTCCGGGCGCGCATCCATGACGACTTTCAGCGCATCCCAGTTGCCCATAAAGTCGGGAATCAGGACTTCTACCGACGCGAAAGGCAAGCGGCGGCGAATCGCCTGGATCGTCTCCGCGAATATTTGCGCGCCGCCGTCCGCCAAATCGTCGCGGGCTACGGAGGTCACGACTACGTGCCGCAGCCGCATCTGCTCCGCCGCCTCCGCCACACGTTCCGGCTCGGCTATATCCAGCTCCGTCGGCAATCCTGTCTTCACTGCGCAGAACCGACAGGCGCGAGTACATATATCACCCAAAATCATGAAGGTAGCTGTCCCGCTGGCCCAGCACTCATGAATGTTGGGACACTTCGCTTCTTCACATACCGTGTGCAGCGTCTTGCTGCGCATCGTTTGCTTCAGTTCCTTAAAGCTGGCTAGTTCGGAACCTGATACAAGGTTGATCTTGAGCCACTCCGGTTTTCGTTGCGTCATAGGGCTCACTCCTCATGTGACTTGGTCATTTTCCATTATAGAGCTTGGGATTAGGAGGGGCAACCTCTTTCCCTACACCCGGAATCCTCATCCGAGAGTATGCGCCAAATGCCGGTGGGAAACACGCAGCAGCGGCTCCAGCATCTGCAGCTCCCGCTCCTGGCACGTGAACAAAAAGATTTGATGCGTTTGCGCCAGCTCTGTCAAGTAGTCCAGCGTTCGCCGCAGCCGTGCTGCATCGTAGTGAACAAAATGATCGTCGAAAAAGAGCGGCAGCGGCTCCGACTGTCGGCTGACATGGTCGAGCAAAGCCAGTCTCTGCGCGAGGTAGAGCTGATCCTGCGTGCCAGTCGAGCACTGCTCCCGCTCCAGCACCAGCTGCCGCGCAGGCTCCAGGACGCGGATCGCAAAGCCGGCATGCGGGTCCAATCTGACGTCGCGGTAAGCCCCGCTCGTTATCTCGGCGAGCACGGCCGAGGCCCGCCGGTTGACGTCCGGGGAAATGTCGCGGTTCCAGTCGGCGAGCGCCTCTTGCAGCGTATCGCGGGCCACTTGCAGGGCCTCGCGCCTGCGCTGCAGGTGGCTGAGGCTCGCAACCGCTTCCTCGTACTCCGCTTTCGCCTTGGCGACCGAGACACCCTCGTGGGCAGCCAGCTCGCCGTTGGCGCGGGCCAGCTGTTCGCGGACGTAAACCATTCGTTCCTCGATCCGCTGCCGCTCGGATTGCCATTCTTCCTGCTCCCGGACCCATGCGGCCTGCTCCCGCTCCAGCAGGGCGCGCAGCTGCTCGCCCCAACGCTTGCAAATCTGCGCCAGCTCTTCCTGCTGCTGCAGGCGCGACCGCAGCTGGCTGGATTCTCGCGTGCTCAAATCCTCAAGCAGCGCCTCCCTTTTCGCAGCAAATGCCTCCCAGTCCGCAGCGCCCCATTCCTGAACCAGCTGATAAAGCTGGGCATCCAGATCGGCCAGCTCCAGCTGCTGCCGTTGCCACTCCTGTGTAGACGCCGCAGAAGCTTGATGATTCCCTTGATTCCTTGTCCGCCCTCTCGTCCACGCCATACCGGCGACAACCGCCGCGAGTCCGAGCAAAGTCGCAGCGAGCACGGCCTGATCGGCTACTCCGGCGACGATCCCCAGCACCGCAAGCAACCCGCTGCTGCCCCACAGCGGAAGAAGTCTTCGCGGCCGCCCGTCCTCCGCGCGCCCCTGGCGGCGAGAGCCGGCTGCCATGGTCGAAGCCGCCAGCCTCGCCAGCTCCAGCTGGACCTCTTCCCGTCGTTTTCGCAGCTGGACGCCATGGGCATAATCCGCCTGCAGCTTTTCCACGTCCATGCCCGTCTTCCTGTCTTCCTCCACGTCCACGGCCGTCTGTGCGGCCAGCAGGCGGACGAGAGCAGTACGCGCTTCCTCATGCACGTGCTTCTCCTGCGGCGAAGACGCCGTGCGTTCCCACCACAGCCAATCGCTTTCCGCCGCAGGTGGGGTGTAGCTTTTTTGCCAGCGGTCCTGCCAAGCAGTCTCCTGGGCGTTCTCGCGCTGCAGGCGCTGTTGCAGCCGGCTGCGCTGCAGCTCCAGCTCGTGGTGCTCCGCTTCCCAGGCCGCGATCCGGTGGGTCAGCTGGCGAATCATCTCCCAGGCGGACTCCGCACTCGCAAGCTCTGCCTCTTTTTGCGCCGCCAGCGCTCCCGCCTTGCCCAGCAGCGTGTTCTCTGCCCGCTCCTTTTTCCCGATCACAGCCAGCTCCCGGTCCAGCTCTGCCAGTATGCTGTGCACCGCCGGATTTTCCTCTGTGGCATTCGCCAGCGAGGGGACCAGATGCTCAGCCGCTGACAAGGGCTCGCGCCTGATCCAGGCAACATCGGTGAAGAGGCTGCGTGTCAGTCCCAGATGCTTTTCCAGGAAATTCCGCTCCCGACGCCTGTCCTCCGCATACACATCCGTCAGCTCCGTCCATTCCGGGTCCAAAAAGATCCGCGCCTGCTCCCGCTCCTTCAGCAAAGAGCGCTGCAAGCGATACGACCTGCCCGCCAGCTCGTACGTAATGATCGTCTCATACGCTCCCTGGTGCCAGGGGCGGTATTTCTCGTATTCGGGCAAGTAGCGGGCGCCTTTCACATAGTCTCGCTTCATCCCGTACAGGGCGGCAAACATGCCTTGCAGCAGTGTCGACTTACCGGCTTCGTTCGGAGCGGCGAACAGGTTGATTCCCGGCGCAAAGCGGAAGGTCTCGTCCTGCCATTTGCCAAAGCCTTTGAGCTGAATCTCGTCAATTCTCACCGGACGCTCCCCCCGATCCGCGTCAGCGCTTCCCTGCGCGCCAGCCGAATGATCTCGCGCTCCGCCTCATCTGCAGCCTGCTCTTCCCGCTGCGCCAGTCTCGCCAGCCACTTGCCCCAGATGCCGCCGTCCGCCATCAGCTTGTCCGCATCGACGTCTGGCCACGTCTGATCCATGACCTGAAAGTGAAAAAACCGCGAGAAGCGCTGCTGCAAAACCGGGATGGACGGGACGAAATGGGCCGCTCGCTCGCCAGTCAAGGTGAGGGTGAGCATGTCCCCGGGACGCTCGTCCAGAAGCTCAAGCTCCAGCAGCTCCACCAGCTGCTCCATCGTCTCCGCTCCGCCTACGGGAACCTCGCGCATGCGGACTCGCCTTTGCCCGACCGGGACGGCTTCGAGGGCCACCCTGCCCGCGGAATCGATCTGGCCGTAGAGAACGCAGCGCTCGCCCTCCTCCTTGGCGTTCAGTCCTTCCGGCGAGCCGGGATAGGCGGCAAGGAGCGATCGCTTCACCGGATGCCAAAACTGCTCCGGCTTGTGAATATGGCCGAGCGCGACATAGTCCATGCCTGTGTCAGCCAGCTCCTGCAACGTCACGGGCGCATACGGGTGATGCTCCTCCTCTTTTCCGAGCACGCTCGCGTGCAACACCATCACATGATGCTGATAGCCTTCCAGCCTTCCCGGGAATGCCGCCAAAGGGGATTCGTACACATGCGGCTGGGGAAAGCCCCAGCCGTAGACGACGCACGACTTTTCCGGAAACTCGTACGCGCCCCACTCCGGCGTAAACCAATGGACATTGCCCGGCCAATCGAGCGTCTGGTAAAAGGAGTCCTCCCGCCACGGATCGTGATTGCCAGGGGCAATGCACACCGGCACGGGGGCCACACTGGCAAACAGGTCGCGCAAAAACAGCGCGGTCGACCGGCGAGCGCCGTGGTATTCCAGCAAATCCCCGGCAATGAGCCAGAAATCCGCCTGCCTGTCCAGGACGAGGTCGCGGATCGTTCGCATCGTTTTCCGAAAATCGTCCTGGCGCAGCTCATACAGCTCCGACAAGGCATGAAGCGGCGCATCCAAATGGACATCCGCGGTATGTATAAAGGACAGCAACAGCCATCAGCTCCTCTCGTGACAAAGCATCGAACATACTTTCCCTTTATGATACAGGAAGAAAAGGACGCTTGAAAAGGGTGATTGAGGTGCGATCGGCTTCAGATGCTCATTCAGCCTGATGTGCTCCGGCTCCTGCCGCCATTATGGGAATTGATTTGACTTTTCTCGCTAGCGAGACTGACCGTTTCCTGGCACACCTGCTTGAGCAGGATTTCCGCAGCTTCCGCCGGCAAACTGTCCTGTTCAGCATCATCCCGCAAATCTTCCAGAAAGTATCTCGGATAAACCATTCGCACTGGCAGAAGCTACAAAGGAGACTATCTGGGCTGGAGGGAGTCGGAATGCGCGTTTTCCGCCTAATCATTCAGATCAGCTTGTGCCTGACGGCCGCCATCGTCCCGTTGGAATCGGTCGGCGCAGGCGCCGATCTATCCGCATCCAAGGGCGGAGATCCCGTCTTGCAGGAGCGGTTGCAGCTGTTTTTGCAGATGGAGTCACTGTACGGCGTTCCCTGGACGTATCTGGCAGCCATTGATCAATACGAGCGAACCATGAAAATACGGAAGAAGAAAACGAAGGACGAGGAGTCCTCCTCGCGATTGACCGCGTTCGATATCCCTGCCGAGCAGTGGAGCGGCTTATGGAATCCCGATCCTGAGGACACCACCCCCGTTTCCATCGGCTATTTCAACGGAATGGGCTTGGACGGCGACGGCGACGGGCTTGCCGACCGCGACAACGACAGAGACGCGCTGGCTACCCTGATTCATTTTTTGTCTTCGTACGGCTACTCGTCGGACGACTGGCGTATCGCTCTCTGGTCGTACTATCAGCGGGACCGTTCCGTAAAAACGATCAGACAGTTTTCCCAGGTCTACGAGAAATACCAGCACCTCCATCTGGACGATCACCGCTTTCCCATTCCTCCGCGGTATTCCTACAGCTACCGCAGCACGTGGGGGGATGCCCGCGGCTGGGGAGGGCGGCGCATTCACGAAGGGACCGACATCTTCGCCTCGTATGGCACGCCTGTGCTCAGCACAGCCTATGGCGTCATTGAAGTCATCGGCTGGAACCGCTACGGCGGCTGGCGAATTGGCATGCGCGACATGGGAAACGTCTACCACTATTTCGCCCATCTTTCTTCGTTTAAAAAGGGATTGAAGCCCGGCGACATCGTCGAACCCGGACAGGTATTGGGCTACGTCGGCAGCTCCGGATACGGCAAACCAGGCACCGCAGGCAAGTTCCCTCCACACCTGCACTACGGGATGTACCGTGAGACAGGCGGCGCAGACTGGGCATTTGATCCCTATCCGTATTTGAAACGCTGGGAGCGGCAGAACAAAAGACGTTAAACGGGACCGTCTCCGGACGGCATTGCAGAAGCGGCTTTCACGCCGCTTCTTTTTCATTTGACAGAAATTGCATGCACCTCCTACAATGGCTCATGAACGCGGACGCTTTCATTCTCGCGTCCGTTTCCCAACCCGCACACAAAGAGGTGAATCCCGATGGCCGTCCTCGCTTTACGCAATCCGGCGACTGGCGAAACGCTGGGTACCCTGGAAGTACCTATGGGGCTTTTGCCTACGATTGCCGAAGACTTGGAAGTATCACTTTTTGCAGCGGGTCTTTTAATTACAGGATATGCACTAGGAGTTGTAATAGGCGTTCCGTTCGTATCGATTATCTTCTCGAGAATCTCTCGAAAAAACTTGCTTTTGGAGACGAACTCTCCACCTTTGGCTTGTTGTTCGCCGCCTCACTATATGGCGGAGAACAGAGTGGATTTCGCCAATACAACTGGCGGTGCAACTATCCATATACAACCGACAATAGCCTAATCCCTTCTGTACAATGACAGGGATTAGGCTATTTTAAAATAAAAAAGGAATACTCCCGAACCTTTGGCAAGGACACCCGGAAGCATTACCAACAACATGTCCAAAATACTTCATTTCGGCCGTTCTAGATGCTGAGCATCCCAATATACCGCCACGATTGCCCAAAGTGCGGGAACACCGTTTCTCTGCTCCCGGATTTTCCTCGTGCCTTGGGCCCGCTATGCGACTTGGATTCGAGAAGCGGCGATGGTTCGTCGACAGAAGGGGTTTATTTGGCGTGAAGTCCAAACAAACACGGCCTCTCCAGCCGTCCGTTGTAGCCGGCGAACACTAAAACGATGGCGGAAACGCTATGAACAAAGGGCATCTTCCGCAGCAATGCGGCTTGCTGATCAATTGCCCCGCTCGGGCTACGACGGGGATCTACTTGGCCTGTATCCGGAGAAGATAAATCACAGATTAGCCTACGAACACTGGAGCGCTACGTGCAGGCATACCGAAGCGGCGGCTGGGAGGCCCTTCTGCCTTCACCTCGTGCGGACAAACTGCAGGCGCGCGACATTCCGGATGATGTGCTCACCAAAGCGATCGCCTTAAAGCAAGAACAGCCCGGACGCAGCGTCCGGCAGATTATTGCGATTCTGGAGCTGGCACAGTACGTGAACCCCGGCGTGCTCAAAGAGAGTACGCTGAGCAAACAGCTGCGCCGTCGCGGCATGACGCGCAAGGCGCTTCTGACGACGGGATGGAGTGAATTCCGCCGATTCGAAGCCGTCCACCGCAACAGCGTGTGGCAAGGTGATGTCCAGCATACGCTTTACCTGCCTCACCCGGATAAACCCGGAAAGAAAGCGATTCTGAAGCATGGCGTGCCCGAAATGATCTATGTCGATAACGGCGCCATCTATTCCTCGCACCACTTTGAGCGGATCTGCGGACGGCTAGGAACCGAGCTGAAGCATACTCGCCCAGGGCCGCGGTAAACAAGAAAAGTTTTTCAGGTTCGTGGACCAGAGCTTTGTGCCCGAGGCGTATGACCTCATTGAACAAGGTAAGATTCAGACACTTACTGACTTGAACCGCTTCTTCGCGGCCTGTCTCGAGGTCGCCTACCACCAGAAGATCCATAACAGCTTCAAACAACGTCCGATTGACCGCTACCACAAGGACGAGCACCCCATTCGTACGATGCCTCCGCATGAACTCGCGGAAGTATTCCTGCTCGAAGAGTCGCGAAAGGCGGACAAGACAGGCTGCATTTCGTTGCTGGGCACGACCTATGAAGTGGAGGTAAAGCTTGCTGGCTCGCAGGTTCAGGTGCGATTCGATCCTCACGATCTGAGCTTGATTCAGGTCTGGAAGGACGGCGTACGGTTCAATGACGCCAAGCCGCTAGTGCTACGCGATCCCAAGCAGAAGAGGAAGCCGCCGGAACCCGCGGTAACGGAGCAACGGTCGCCTAAGACAGGGCTGAACTATGTGGAGCTGCTCGCAGAAGAGCATAACCGGCAGACTCGTCAGAAGCAAGCCGCCGAGCTCTCGCTGGTCATGAAAGGGGGGAAGCATCCATGATTCGGAGTTTCTTTGGCGGGGAGCGCACCCCGTTCCGACGCGAATTTGAAACCTCGTGATTTTTACCGCGAGCTGCTTCACCATTTTGGTCTGCCGCCCAAATTTCTCCGCAGCGAAGCCAAACGGCAGTTCCAGCATCTCGTGTGGGATCTGTACGAGAACCAACGCCGCTGGCGTGTCTACGAAGGAATGAGATGAGGCTGCTATATCCCTTGCATGGTGGGGATCCGATTATGTTTGAGCTTGGCAATGTGTTTTGGCCGGCGAATTGGGAGCTTGATACGGAGTGGTACGCTGCTTTTGGGGGCGTAAAGTTCTGGCTTCATACCAAAACCATATACCGTGGTTTACTTCTGAACGGACCTGCCCATGGCGGGTCTTTTCCTTTTGCCGTCAGTCTGTTAGCCTAAAACTAAACGCCATATCTATGTCGATGACGAATGCAAAAAGCCATCGTCATTGGCGGTTCCGAATTCACCGACAATTAAAGTGGCTGATGACACCCTATATTCGATAAAAAACATTTAGCAGAGTTTACACAAAGCTATTGACAGACCCGATCATGGTGGAGAACAATCTAGTGATTTGAACTGAATACGATTCCCTTGTCCATGTTTCATAGATTTACACTACCCATGCAAAACTGCGAATAGCCTTAAAACTTTATAGCATAGTAGACGAAGGGGAGTTATGAATATGACTCAAAAAATTTTAATCGCCGATGACGAAACGAATATAAGAGACGTTTGTACAAGATATTTGGAACGGGAAGGCTACCAAGTCCTGACCGCTGTAGACGGCGAAGAGGCACTTAGAATCTGGAAACAAGAATCGCCGGATTTGATCATCTTGGATTTGATGATGCCGAAAAAAGACGGCTTTCAAGTTTGTGAGGAAATCCGTAACGTGCAAGACGTACCGATAATCATGCTGACAGCAAGAGGCGAGGAAGGTGATCGCATCATTGGACTAACGATGGGGGCAGATGATTACATCACGAAGCCGTTTAGCCCTCGGGAAATGGTACTTCGTGTGAAAGCGATTTTTCGCAGAACGCTTCCTGTTAACCGTAATCAGGAGGTTGTACAAGGGCTTTCCTCGTCAAAAGATATGATTCGCTTCCCTGGATTTGTCATCAATCTGTTAAATCGAAGTGTAGAAGTAAACGATAAAAGAGTTGATCTGACGGTGAAAGAATTCGAGCTACTCAGTCTGCTTGCGCGTCATCCGGAACAAGTATTTTCCAGGAGCCAATTACTGAATCAAGTCTGGGATATCGATTTTTATGGGGATACAACAACTGTTACGGTACACATACGTCGGTTGCGTGAAAAAATCGAAACGAATCCTTCCGAGCCTACTTACATTAAAACGGTCTGGGGCATCGGTTATAAATTTGAAGGGCGGGAAATGACATGAAACTACGATTCTATTTGTTCATGCTAAATGGGGTCAGTATCGCCGTAATTCTTGTAAGCGTTACGATCATTTACCGCTACATGTTGTTAACTTGGAACGAATTTATGTTGATTACGGGCGTTACCATTGGTGCGGCGGTTGTTTCATTAGTCGTTCATGCCCTGATGACCCGACCTCTTGTTCGTTGGGTACAATTGATAGCGAGCGAAACAGCTCGTGTGGCGGAAGGAGACTTTGATGGGGAAGTACCGCGGATCGGACCGCAAGAGTTTCAAATGTTAGCTACCCAATTTAATCAAATGTCCACTAAATTGCGTGACCTCTTCGATCGTCTTCGCGCTTCGGAACAGGCTAGATCCGAGTTGATCGCAAATGTCTCTCACGATTTACGTACACCAATGGCTTCCATCCAATCGTTCGTGGAAGCCTTGCAAGATGACGTAATTCAAGATCGGCAGACATTTGAACGGTATTTGCAAACAATCCGTCTGGAGACCAAGCGGTTAAGCGGTCTCATCGACGATTTGTTCCGCATGTCCCGTCTGGAAGCCGGGGAATACGAGTTTCATCAACAAGCAGAGCAAGTGGATAGTCTAATTGTCGAGACGTTGCAAAGCCATTTTTTACAATTGAACGAAAAGCGGATTCGCGTAGACGTGCAATTACCAGGTGATTTGCCTCCTGTCTGGGTCGATCCTTTTGAAATCAAACGTGTACTCTCCAACTTGTTGCAAAATGCTGTCCGGTATTCACCAGATGGAGGAACAATCATTATAAAAACATACGTGACCCCCTCTTCCTATGTAGAGTTGTCCGTACAAGACGAAGGCCCCGGAATCGAAGAAATGCAGCAACGTCGCATCTTTGAGCGATTTTACCGCGAAGATAAATCACGCAATCGCAAAAGTGGCGGTGCGGGCCTTGGGCTCGCGATTGCAAAATCAATTGTTGAACGCCACAGGGGAATGATCGGCGTACAAAGCAAAGAAGGCGAAGGTAGCCGATTTTGGTTTACTATGCCTGTTGCAAAAGTGTTTTAATTTCGTAATGCTTTTGTAATACTTTCGATAGGCTTCCTTAAGGGCTGTTCTGTATCGTAAAGATCGAGAAACAAATCCCTTTAGGAGGCTAGAACATGAACAAAATCAAAAAATGGACGGCTGTATCAGCACTTTCATTCTCACTCCTTATTCCCGGCTTGGCACATGCTGAGGACATGAAGCCGATGGGATCCAACACGGGCTCAGGTATGGGTATGACAATGGGAATGAGCGATAACACGGATATGATGATGAAAAACGGTAAAGCGTATGTTCCACTTCGGATGTTGGCGGAAACTCTCGGTTATCAAGTAATGTGGAATAAGGATGACAAGTCCATTACGCTCAAATATAGTGGTATGGGCATGGGCATGATGGACAAATCGAACAACAACATGATGAAAGATATGTATACAGTCAAGATCATGGTTGATTCTACTAAAGTGATGGTGGGGATGGACACTATGATGCTGGATAATGCTCCTACTTTCATGAATAATCATGTCTATGTTCCTAAAGACTTTATAGCGAAGTATCTTCTGACTCCATTTGAAGCAAAATCGATGTAAGATTTTCAACGTTGGATAATGCCGGTGCCAGTAAGGCATCGGCTTTTTAATTGGGGAATATATCGGCAAATCTCTTGTGTAAACGCTGATCTATGAAAGTCTGATTAGTCATTGAGAGGAAGGGATTTTCATGGAAAAACGGTTTATCGGGTGGTGGAAGCAAGGTTTCGGTAAAAAACTGCGGACATTACATGCTTGGAATGGCTGGATCGTCCTATTTCTTGCGATTAGCGGCATCTTACTTTACTACGCTCCAATACGCACAATTCTAGGCGTCGTTCGCGTTTGGCTAAAACAATCGCATATACTGGCGGGACTTGTTTCCATGATGTTGGTGATTATGTACCTTCCAATGATCCGGAAGCATCTGCGGCAGCTTTCTAAGAAAAGAGGTCAGCAAGTAAACCTTGCGTTCGTCCTACTGTTGTTAGCGGGATGGATTTTTTCTGGAATCATCTTATGGCAATTTCAATCGTTTCCTCCGATCTGGAGCAATGTAGCCGTGATTATTCACGATTCCTTCACATGGATTGGCGTCCCGTATGCATTATACCACTCTATCTCAAGAAGCCGATGGATAAAAGCAATCAAACCGGTGAACGGTAATAGTTCAACTGTTATTCATCCAGAAAAAAAGGCGATTACAGAAGAGAACCATGAAAGGAATAGGGTTTTCTCTGGTCCAAGTAACCATCATGATAAGCCGCATGCGGTTGGTGTCTATCAAACGGCCGAACGCAAAATCATTAGCCTTTTTTCTCGTCGGTCATTCTTACGTGTTGGACTCGGTACTCTACTTATTGCCATTGTCGGTCCAATGTTTTATCGCTGGTTATCTTCGTCGATAGGCGGAAGCACGAAAAAAGTTGCCTCATTACCTACTCCAACAACTGAAGGTGGCATGATGCCTGTGCCCTCTCCTCTTCCTGATTCGTTGCCACCGCTCGGCGGCGGTGCACAAGGTAATTTTCGCATTTACACGGTGACTGATATGCCTGTATTCACGGCCAAGAATTGGTCATTTCGAATCGATGGTTTGGTAGATCATCCCAAAAGTTGGGACTGGCAGTCCTTTTTACAGATGCCGCGTGTCGTTCAAGTCAGTGATTTTCACTGCGTAACGGGATGGTCTGTCTATCATTGTACATGGGAAGGAATTCCTCTATCACGAATGCTGGAGGAAACAGGTATACAGTCTAAAGCCAATGTCATTAAATTTTACTCGGGTGATGGTGTCTATACCGATACATTAACACTTGATCAGGCGAGAATGGAAGACGTCATGCTTGTCGTTTTGCTTGACGGTAAACCAATTCCACAAGAATTAGGCGGTCCGGTTAGGTTAATTGTTCCAAAGATGTACGCTTATAAATCCGTTAAATGGTTACATCGAATTGAATTAATTGATCACGACCATACAGGATATTGGGAGGAACGTGGTTATTCCAATGATGCGTGGGTAAAAGGGTGATTAACCATTTATAGGTCTCCAGTGCCTTCGGATCACGAATATCCGAAAGCTGCGGCAATTGTTCGAACAGGTACTGAAGGTATCGGAACGGATGCAGCCCATTGATTGAACGTTCACTGCGGTTGTCGTCTAGCTCCAGACGTCCGTCCTTCAAAAAAGCCGTTAGTTTTTCCCACTGGTTCAGGCTATAAGCGATTGCCTGGCCAATCAGACTTTTGGGCAGGGTTCGAGCCCTCTGCTGGCGTAACCATGCGTGGTAAGCATCTAACACAGGACGACTTTGTTCCTCTC
>Ga0255334_1000945_pt1 | contig 16480 bp, 13 predicted proteins | sample EtOH5_35cm_T3_12_FD_202080 | JGI IMG/M metagenome (GOLD analysis project Ga0255334, IMG submission 202080) | Sandy soil microbial communities from University of British Columbia, Vancouver, Canada - EtOH5_35cm_T3_129 | ecosystem: Engineered > Artificial ecosystem > Sand microcosm > Unclassified ...
ATCGACGAAAAGCACCTTCGCTTCGTAATGTCGAAAGAACTCTCCGGAGTCCCGAGAGAGATCCAGGTCGTCCCGGTCGGCGAATGGAACGGTTATTATTCCGATCAGCAGGAAAAGCATATCTCGTTCTCCATTACGCCCGAGCACATTGCCCAGATGGCGAAGAACTTCAGTGCCGTGGGGCACGACCTGGTGATCGACTACGAACACCAGACGCTCTCGGGCGATGTGGCCCCGGCCGCCGGCTGGATCAAGCAGCTCGTGGACAAGGGGCAGAATGGCCTCTGGGCGGTGGTCGAGTGGACCGAAAGGGCGCTCAACTATCTGCGGAACAAGGAGTACCGATTCTTGAGTCCGACGTTCACGCTCGACGGAGTCGACACCGTCACCGGCGACCGAGTTGGGGCGCTTCTGGTTAACGCCGCCCTGACGAACAACCCGTTCTTCACAGAGCTTCCGGCAATTGTTTCAAAATCACCCGGAGACACATCGTCTCCGGCAACCATCTTTATCACGAAGGAGCACAACATGAACGAATTACTCGAACGCATCCGCTATTTCCTGGGGGTGCCGATCACCGCGACGGCCGAGGAGTGCATGGCGGAGCTCAACAAACTTATCGGCCAGATCAAAGATTCGATGGGCGCCGACTCGGTACAAGCCGTCAACGGCGGCTCAATGCTTCAATTCTTCAAGGCCCAGAAGGACAAGGTCGTGGCGGCTGCCGCGAAGTACGGCGAGGTCATGACTGCGCTCGGATTGAAGGTCGAGGCAACTGTCGAAGAGGCAAAGGGCATGATCATCGCCGGCAAGGGCACAGGAACGGTCGTGCAGACTCTGCAAACCGAGCTCGCCAATCTGAAGAAGCAGATCTTCGACCGCGATTTCGATGCTGTTATCGCGAAGGGCATGCAGACCGGACGGATTCTCCCTGCCCAGAAGGCCGATCAGGGGTGGCTCGAGTCGCAGCGCTCATGGGCCGAGAAGAACTTTGCCTCGTTCGAGGAGCACTTTACGGCCAAGGCACCGGTCATCGGACCGCTCACACCGATTCCATCCACCGGCGCGAGTGAGGGCCACGTGGCGGGCATCAGCGAAGCCGACCGCATCGTCGCCAAGAACATGGGCGTCACCGAGGAACAGCTGAAGAAACACAACAAGTAACCGGCCGACTCGGGCGACCTAAGAAGAATATCGATCACATTCACTTTTAGAAGGAACAACGTCATGATGCCTCAAACGCTTCTGCTGGTAGCGCTCTTTGCGCTCGTGTTCATGTTCATCCTGTCTGATTTCCAGCGCCGGAGGTCGCCGAGTGTGAGCCTTGCGCCCGCCGCAGGCGTGGGGATGATCACCTCGCTCTTCTCGCCCTCGCTTTTCTTCGCCGCGCTAACGGCCGATCGGGACACCACGTCCAGGGAGAGCGTCATCTTCAGCTATCCGGTGGCGGCCGCCAAAAAGATCTATGCCGGGAGCCTCGTCGTCCTGGACGCAAGCGGCAACGCCGAGCCGGGGACTACGGCCACCGGCAAGGTGGCGATCGGTCGGGCCCGGGAATTCATCGACAATTCCGCCGGCGCCGCCGCAGACCTGAATGTCGAGGTCGAGCAGGGCACGTTCCGCTGGGGGAACTCGTCGGCCGGCGATGCCATCACCAAGGCTGAGATCGGTGACACCTGCTACATCGTGGACGACCAGACGGTGGCGAAGACCGACGGCACGGGCACGCGCTCGGCGGCCGGAAAGATCGTCGACGTCGATTCCGACGGCGTCTGGGTGAAGACGGTGTACTAGGCGAGAGCGCGGATTCGACAGCGTTTAAATCACTTTAGAACTCACTTTTCGATCAAGGAGCATGCGATGAAGAGCAAAGCTTTCGGCGCCCTGAAGACGATCCTGGCGATCTGTCTTTTGGCGCTTCCGATGTTGAAGCCGAGCCTGCTTGGCTTCGCCCAGACCGGGGTGACACTCGCCCTGGTCATCAACGGGGCGAACCTGCTGGCTCTCTACAAGAACTTCCGGACCATTTTCAACGAGGCGATGGCTGCGGCCGTGCCCCAATGGGACAAGATCGCCATGAGCGTCCCCTCGGGGACGGCCATCGAGAGCTACAATTGGATGGGCGCCTTCCCGAAAATGCGTGAGTGGATCGGCGACCGGCAGATCTCAAACCTGAAGGCCTACGACTGGACGATCAAGAACAAGGACTGGGAGACCACGGTCGCCGTGCCCCGGAACTCGATCGAGGACGATCAGTATGGGGTCTTCAGTCCGATCATCCGATCGATGGGCGCGGCCGCAGTCATCCATCCCGACGACATCGTCTTTGCCCTCCTGGCCAATGGTTTCACCGGCAAGGGCTATGACGGGAAGACGTTCTTCGCCACGGACCACGCCTCGGGATCGAACAAGGCCTCGGGCGGCGGCAGCGCCTTCAGTGTGACGAGCTACGAGGCGGCGATCGCAGCGATCCGGGCGATCAAGGACGACAAGGGCAACGCGCTTTTCTCCGGGACCGAGCAGCTCACCCTGGTCGTGCCGCCGGCACTCGAGGGCGCGGCAAAGCGTCTCCTGAATGCCGACTTCATCAGCGTCTCAGGCGGCAGTACGGAGAACAACATCTGGAAGGGATCGGCGAATCTCATCGTTTCCCCGAAACTCACCAGCGCGACCGCCTGGTTCATCCTGGTCGACTTCATGGGCCTGCGGCCGCTCATCTACCAGCAGCGGAAAGAGCCCGAGTTTGTGGCCAAGGAAGACCCGACGTCGAGCGATCACGTGTTCATGCGCAAGGAGTTCCTCTATGGCGCAGACTCGCGTGACAACGCCGGCTACGGACTCCACCAGCTGGCCTACGGCTCCGTCGGCGCGTAAGCGTCGTCATGACGTTAAATCCTGCGGCTGGCCTAAAGCTGCCGCAGGGTTCTGATGGGGAAAAACAGAGAGCCCGAGTAAGCCGGGGGTCGTATTCGCGAGTGCCAGAGCTCGTGAATGGGACCCCCGCATCGGATGGACGGGGAACAGATGGCATACTGCACGAAGACCGACATATTGAAGAAGATCACCGACGGCGAGCTTGCGATGCTCACCTCCGAAACGGGCGTCACAGACGACACCGTTGTGGCAGAATGCATCGCAGAGGCCGACGGGGAGATCGATTCCTACGCCGGCCGCCAGTACGTCGTCCCCATGTCACCAGTCCCGGACCGGGTCCGCAACCTCTCGATCGACATCTCGATCTTCAAGGCTGCCGCGCGCCGGGCATTCAAGCTGGGCGCGATTAATGACTCCATCCGGGGTCTCTACGACGATGCCATCGCTTTCCTCAAGGACGTGGCAGCAGGCCGGGCCGTCATCGACGGGGCCGTGAAGCCGTCGCAGAACACTGAGCGCACAGGCGGTTTCTCGAGCGCGAACGATCGGACCTTCACACCCGATTCACTTAAAGGTTTCTGATGCCGACCGCGAATGGGCTTGACGAACTGAACATCACCCTCGGGGCGATGATCGACCGCTCGCGCAATATGTTGCCGGCATACCAGGAGATCGGGCTCCGGCTCGCGAGCTCCATCCAGGAAAACTTCAGAACTGGCGGACGGCCGGACCGGTGGAAGGAATCGGGCCGTGCCCGTAAGCAGCATGGCCAGACGCTTCTTGATACCGGTAGACTCATGCGGGAGGCGAGTCTGCCGAAGGTGACCCCAGAGGGCATCACATTCGGATCGACTCTGCCCTATGCGCGTATCCACCAGGAGGGCGGCGAGATCCAGTTCGCTGCTCGATCGGAAACGTTCCGCCGTCGCCGGATCACCAGGGGCGAGAAGAAGGGTCAGTTCAAGAAGGGCACAGAAGCCGGACGTGGGTTCACACGCAAAGCGTACACGGTGCGTATGCCGGCTCGGGCCTACATCGTGTTCCAGCCTGAGGACGTCGAGGCGAGCGGGCAGATTCTCACACGACATCTCTTGGGGCACTGATGGTCGACGTCGACAAGATAGAAGATGCGATCGTGACGGCGGTCTCGGGCGCCGGCCTCGGTTTGAAGAAAGTCGCGCCCTACGAAGCCGACTATGATCAGCAGCAGATCAGCCAGCTCTTGGTCCTTGCGCCCTTTGTCCTTGTGAACTACGACGGCCTCGAGGTCGATGAGGACCAGCGTTTCCAGGATATGTCGGTCGGCGTGAACAGCCAGGACTTCACGCTCTACGTCGGCAGCCAATCACTCAAGGATCGGCAGGATGCACAGCGCGGGTGCTATACCATTCTGCGGGGGCTTCGGACCCTATTCGACGGCAAGGTGATCACGGCCGACGCAAAGCCTCTGAACATAGGCCTGGTCCGGGAGTTTTTCGTCTCGAGCCAGGGTGGTCTCATCGTTTACGCAGCAACTTACAGAGTGTTCGACTTGTAATCCATTCACATTTTAGAGGAGATCCACGATGCCGTACCTGGACAAAACCAAGATCATGCATGGAATCTACCATGTGTTTATCGCAAAGCGCACCGGTGAAACCACTCCGGTGACACTGCCGATCCAGTCTGTCATCACCGCCGGCGGCGATGCGACCTGGAAGCCCGTCGGCGCCTACAAGGAGGGCGCGGCCAAGCACAAGAGCGAGGATCACTCGATCTCGTTGCAGAACGGCGCCAAGATGCAGATGGGCGTCACCGGAACGTTCGAAGTACCGGCTCTTGAGACCGATGCGACGAAGCTCACCACGCTCGAGACCTTCATCAACGAGTCGGTCGACATCCTCTGCGTGCGACCGTCGGATTTCAACTACGTCGAGTACAAGGGCTACGGCCTCGTGGTCGGTTCCGACGACAAGCTCCAGGCGAAGGACGCCGACGAGTTTCCGCTGAAGGCGACGGGCACCGGAGCAAAGCTCTCGGACCTGCGCGCAGTGGGCGTGCTCGCGGTCTCGTAACGTTCACCCACAACCAGTGAGCCGCCCCGTGCGTTCTGATGACTGATCGCATGGGGCGGCCATTCTATCTGAAAGGATTCAGCCCGTGATGAGGCCCCAGAAAACATATTCATTCCCCAAGCCGGGCGGCGGCAACGCCACGCTCACACTCGCCCGGCCCACGAACGAACGCACTGTCAGATTCTTAAACGCCATCGGCAAGAAGAGCTTCTCTGAGCTTGTGTCCCCGGAAGGCCAGATGCAGTACGCCGTCTTCATCCTGGACTTGGCAGTCAACGTCGAGACCCTGCGTCAGATGCTCGACGTTTGCCTGGAGGAAGGCGCCGACCAGATTGAATTTTCTGGCCTGGACCAGCGCCTGGCGGACGAGGTTATTCAGGATTTTTTCGATCAGCGCGGGCGGATGTTTCAGCAGCGGCTTCTGAATTCTCAAATCTGAGAAACCCGCGGCCGCAAGACGATGAAGAACCCTCGCTCATCGACAGCATTAGATCTCTTGCGGCCTTCTGTGCCGACGGAAGCGCGATCGAACTCAAGGCCATCTACACGACCTGGACCTACGGTGAGACGGTCCGCGTCGGCCGACTTCTCCTGGAGCGTCGGCAAATGCTCAATGACCAACTGAGTATGGTCGACGAACCGCTCGCGGTCATGCTCCTCATGCTGCATCAACGTCTACGGTAATGCCGGCTCAAACCGACTTCAAAATCTCTTTCTCGATCGACCTTGGACCGTTCGTATCGGGTCTCAAGGCGATGCTCTCCCTCACACAGACGGCGGCGCAACAGATGGCGCCGCTCCTAAATATGCAGGTGAAGACGCCCGACTTCGGGCCCCTGGACCAGCAGCTGGCATCGATCGAAAAGGAGATGGCAGACGTCACAGCCGCCCAGGTCGGTGCGACGGGGGCTGCGGAACGTGCGTCGGCGGCCGATGCGCAAGCGGCTGTGGCTGCCGGTCGCCTGGCGGGTGCGGAACGGGAAAAGGCCACGGCCGTCGATCGAGCCGCCGGCTCGTTCCAGCGGGCGTTCTTCGTCATGGGAGCCGTGCAGCAGATCTCCCAGGCCTTGAGGAACACTTTCGGCGGGCTCATTGAGGCATCGAACGAGCAGGAGCGCGCCGAGGCCGCATACGCTCGGGCGCTCGCCAATCGAGGGCTTCTCACCAGCACATCGATCGAGGATGCCAGGGCGTTCGCCTCCGAGCTCCAGAGCCTCACCGGCGTCCAGGACGAGCAGACGATTGCAACGATGGCGTCACTGACAGCAATGGGACTCCAGGGCGAGCGCCTCAAGGAGGCGACGAAGCTTGCCGGCGACTTGTCGATCGTGATGGACACGGACATGCGCACCGCCGCCCGGATTATGGCGGACGCGTTCAACGGCAACACTGGAATGCTCGGCCGCTATATCAAGGGCCTGGACGAGGCCGACATCAAGCAGCGCGGGGCGATCTCCATCATCGAACAGGTCCGAACTGCCGTCGGCGGGCAGGCGGAAGCTTTCGGCAAAACCTCACCGGGCTCGATGCGAATCTTCTCGGCCGCCGTCGACGATGCGAAGGAGACTCTCGGCAGCCTGGTCAAAGAAGCGCTGCTGCCTTTCCTCCAGCTCACGAAACCACTCTTGGATTTCTTCCAGGCGGCGCCGGCGCCGGTCCAGGCTCTTGTCGGCACAATCATCCTAGCAACAGCTGCATTCGTGGCGCTACGGGTGACAGGGATCGGAGCCATTCTCAAGGACGCCATCGCCTTCGGAGCCACCCTCATTACGAACATGGTGGCCCCCCTGACGGCGACGACGGCCGCCGCCTATGGCACGGCGGGGGCGCTCACCGCAGTACAGACGGCAGGTCTGGGACTACTCGCCGTGGTCGGGCTCTTCTCGGCATTCGCCGGGGCCACGGCATTCTTCCAGTCGATGCAGGAGGAAGCGCGGAAGTCGGCCGAGGAAGTGCAGCACGCCAGAGAGGAGACCGAGAGGTACAAGGAGAGCCTCAAGGGCAGGAACCGGTTTGAGATCGAGTTCGACACGGTGGCCTTGCGCCGGGAGATCAAGGAGCTGGAGGCGGAAGGGCTGAAACTCTCAGGCAAGGACAAGGAGCAGAACGATGAGGCCCTCAAGTTTGCCCGCGAGCGCCTGGCTGCCAATCAGGATTTTCTCACGTACCTGGATGCCGAGGACGCGAAGCGGCAGCGAGCGCTCGCCTCAACGAATCAGCTCGTCAAGGCGAACGCCGAGCTCGAACAGCTGAAGAACCGGCAGAAGGACCCGACTCTGACCGAGGCGCAGCTGAAGGAAGTCAATCGCAGCATCCAACTCAAGGAACAGGAAATCGACAAACTGGAGAAGCTCGGCACCGTTGACCTCGAGAAGCAAAAGAAGATCCAGGAACTCAGACGCCAGCTGAAGGCCGACTCGGAGAAGTTCGTGCTTGATTCCACGACGCAGACGGCAGCGAAGCAGCTCGAGACGGACGAGAAGGCAGCCACGCTCCAGGCGGAGGTCAACTTCCGGCGCACCGGTGATGAGAGGGAATTCGAACTGACGAAGCTCGCCATCACCGAGGAGTTCGCAATCAAGAGGATCGATCTCGAAAGCCGCAAGGCAATCGAGTCCCTGGAGATCGAGAAGAAACGCTTGCAGGCGATCGGCGGTGACGAAGCGAAACTCCAGATCCAGGCGATCACGCTCAAGCAGGAGGAGATCCGCAAGACATCTGAGGAGCAGAAGAAGATCGTCCGGCAGGACACGACGACCAAGACCGTGCAGATCGATCTCGCCGTGCCGCCAATCGGATCGATCCTCGCTCAGCAGGCGGAAGTCGAACGTGCCACCAAACGGTTCAACGAGGCCGTGACGGCGGACGCACGGGAATCGGCCCGGCGGCAGCTGGAGATCGAGAAGGAAAAGCTCGAGCGGATGACGCTCTCCAACGAAGAATATCTTCAGAAGCGACGTGAGCAGATCGAGCAAGAGCGGGTCCTCTGGGCCGACATGCACCGGGGAGCAATGGCGGGCATCGACATCATCCTGGCCGGCTATCGCAGGGCTTTCGGCGAGCTCCTTGTCGACCAACGCCAAGCGGCCAATACCTGGGATGCGATCTGGCTGGAGATGAAGAACACTGCGCTCCAGGTCATCAAGGAGATTCTGGCCGAAGAGCTGAAGAACCAACTGATGGGGATCTTGGGATTCCGGGGCAAGAAGGAAGAAGAGTCGAGGGAAAACGCGGAACAGCAGGATCAGGATCTCAAGAGATTCGCCGCGAAGACGGCTGCCCAAGTGGGCATCGCCACAGGAGCCACGGTGGGGATGACGGCAATCGTCACCGGTGCAATGGGGACGATCGCCGCTGCTGCCGCGCCAGCTGCGACGCTGGTCTCGATCGCGACCTTCGGAGGTGCCGTGGCAGCGTCCGAGGCCGCCATCGTTGCGGCGATCGCCACCACTCAAGCGGCTTCCAAGCCAGTCATCGGGTTCGAGCTAGGCGGTAGGTTCGAGAAAGGTCAGTCGGGATTCATTGAGGGCCAGGGCCGTGAGATCATTGCCCCCGAAGCGACGTTTGAGGACATCGTTCGAGGAGAGATGATCCCGAAGATGATCGTTTGGACCGAACAGTTCAATCGCCAACGCACGGTGTCTGCTCTTTCCGAACGCATCATCGAACACCCAGTGAACGTCGATAACAAGGATGTGGTTGATGAATTGAAGTCAGTCAAAAAATCCATCGAGGCGCTCGAGCTCAGGCAGGAGATCGTGCTCAAGGAATCCCGTGACTGGCAGATGATCCTGCGCCAGCACCTCCCCAAAGCAAACGACTATCTTGCGGCCAAGGAAGCATGAGCCTCGTCATCACGCAGCTCGGATCGAGCCCACTGATTATCTTCGACGCGGAGCCGTACTTGTTCCAGGAGGGGAACGCGGTCCTCGACAAGATTCTCGAGGACTCGGCGTTTCGGCGCAAGGTAGAAGACTTCCAGTTGAAGGCTTCTAATCAGGACGGCAGCTTCACGAGCCTCTTTGCCGGCAAGCCCGCCACGACGAGATTCAGCGTGAAGATCACCGAGGGAGGAAGGACACACTTCATCGGCGAGATCGACCTGAAGCGGGTGGAGTTCGACCCGAAGGAGGAGACCGTGGAGATGACGGTCTTCTCCAATCTGAAGACGTTCTGGGACCGCTGCAAAGAATCGCCGATCATCACCGAGCCCAGGGGCGCCGAGGCCTCGCTCGTCTACACGACGGTCGAATACATTTTGAAGCGGGAATTCATCGAGGCCAGACGGCAGTCGGCGCCGGGGAGCGACCGGATCAACATCAGACGCTTCGACGGTCTTTTTTCCAACCTCATCATTCACTCCGATTACAGGCTCAGGCCGATCCGAGGATGGGCGAACGCTTCAACCTATTCCGATCCTACGATCGGCGACAACGGTCGGTACCGGGAGCTCGCCGGCTTAATCTACACACCTGGTGGTAGCCGATCGTCCGCAGAACTCACCCGCAGAATGGCGGCATGGAAGGTCGCCGGCGCGAGATTTACATGCTACGATCTGCTTACGGCTTTCATGTATCACTATGGCGCAGAGTTCTACATTGATTATGACGCCGACGCTCTGGCGATGCATCATCGCAATGCCGTGATCAATGCGTCACCGGCGGCCGGCGGGCCGCATGACATTGATTCGGTACTCCTCGATAGAGAGAGTATACGCGTGACCCTCCTCGAGGATGATAAGTACGATTACGCCAGAATCCCTTACCACATCCCGCCGCAGTCCGCGCCGGTGAACTCGAGGCTCGACGGAGTCATCGATACGTCAGGATTGACGGGGAACGTCTCATACGTGGTTACGGAAGTGTTCCTCCTCGAGGCGTCCGGAACCGAGTTCGAGGGACCACCGAGCAAGCCGCTCTACGTCGACGTCAAGGCATTCATTGCTCAAGAACCGTTCTCGCGCAAAAGCGCCCGTGTGCTTATTGATGTGGCCGCCTCGACGGGCGCGCTACGCAAGAGGGTCTATAGAACGAAGCAGGGCGGCAGTGACTTTTACCTCCTGGCTGAATTTTCCTCGCCGAATGTCAACAACCAGCTGCTTGATTTCGCCGGCGATCTCCTCCTCAATCAGAGCGTCGTACCGCCCTCAAGGATTGTATCGGCCGCCGCGTGGGTGAGATATGACGAATCGAGGAGCGTCTGGGACCCACCGATCAGGGACACTCTAGAAGGGAACAACCAGCCGGAAGGCAAGACGATCGACCTTGTGCCCGCGCTTCCGTTTAAGGAGATCAGTTCGGATAAGATCAAGCAGCCCTCGGCGACTGATGTCGTAGCTTTCTTCGGGCTGGAGGCATTGAGTACGGATTTCCTCGAGAAGATTCGACGAGACCATATTGACCTCTTCCTGACCAAGCGTAAGGTTGCCTGCACAGTCTCCGGCGTGGACTTCAAGGTGGGCGATCAGGCAGTGAGCAAACGTGCGCTCCAACCACTCACTGGTTCGGCTCTTATGGTAAAGCGGGCCCGAAACTATCTTTCACCAGGCGATCGCAAAACCGAGCTGGAGATGATCACACTATGAGCCCCCAGCCAACTGTGCGAGTCATCAATGGGAGCGGCAAGCCACGTCTCATGGTGGTGCAGAAGACGCCATTCTACCAGAGCGTTGGCACAACGACCTATGATGCGGTGTCCGTGACCGAGGCCGAATCGGGGAGCAAGGCCATTGCGTCCTCCTCGGTGGCGAATCCAAGTGTTATCGCAGCTACGGCGCATGGCAAACTGCAGGGCCAGTGGATTCGCATCTCCGGACACATCGGGAGCGTGCCAGACATCAATGGGAAGTGGCTCGTCCTGGACGTGCCGGATGTCGACCACCTTACAATCGGAGCGAACGTCACAACCGGGGGAACCGGAGGAACGCTTATCACCACGCCCGCCTTCGCCCAGCGTGGGTTTGGCGTGGGCCGCCGCATTGCCGTCGAACCGTCACCGACGAGTGCCGACCGCCTTCGTTACGGGAAGATTGTTGGAATCGACGATGCGCTGAACAAGCTTACCGTCGACGCTTGGATCGGAGGGACTCCTTCGAATGGTGCTCAGTTCAAATCCGATGGCTGGATAGCGGATCTTCCATTCACGAAGAATGAGGGCCTGACCGAGCGCTTCGCGCCGTTGGTCCTGGTCCATCCGGTCTGGGAAGACCGCAAGCTCACGAAGCACCGCGGCTTCGACTATGAGTGCGTGCTCGACTACGCGGAAGGGTTCTACGGAGATCTCCTGCTACTACTGCGGCCGCATCTGAACATGGGCAGGGAGGATCGGCTCGTCCTCATACCGCACGTGGACCAGCCGGGCTTCAGCTACAACGTGTACTTCGCTGAGAAGCTGGAGCTGGGGCAGTTCGGCCTCGGCATCGCCCACAAGAAGATGGTGCTCGTATTCGCCGGCAAGGAAAAGGTTTCGTCATTCCCGATCATCGCGGGCTATGGCTCGAATTACGCAAACGATTACGGCAACGGTCTCTAAGGAGGAATCATGCCAAGAGTAGGAAGCGGCGACGGTTTCGACATCGCGCTCTGGGAACAGGGCGACAATCCGGGAGCGGGATCACAGGACTTCACCGTGTTCACCGACACCGGTCTCAACGGCAACTGGAAGCGACTGTGGCGGGCCATCAAATCTCTTGTGAACCCTGATGGGACCGTGCAGGACGACAAGATCGACGGCCGGAACCTCAAAAATACCTCCGCCGATGGCGCGACGATCGAAATGACCGCTGCATCAGGGGTGAAGCAGTACCGTATTAAGGATGACGGAGTCACAACCCCCAAAATCCTCGATGGCTCGGTTACTCTGCCGAAGCTCGCCCCGGACTCGGTCGATGCGACGAAGCTCAAAGACGACACTTCAATCGACGCCAACCGAGCTGTGACAACGGACCACATCCGTGACGGAGCGATAACGCTAGCGAAGCATGCCGCCGCTTCCGTGGATGCTTCGAAGATCACGCATGACAACGTCCGGACTAAGGCGTTGCTCGCGCTTGATTATAACGGTACTTCAGGCCGAGTGGCGGGAACCGCATTAACCACGACGGTGGGTATCGCGATGCCGCGCGCCGGCTGCATCACAGGCTTCTCGATCTGCATGGCTGACGGTACCGTGCGCACGAACACCGCCGCCTACGACTCAGGCTCAGCAACGAAGCACTTTGCGGCCGGGAACAAGATCTCGATCGGGGACATCTCCGGCCTCATCGGCGCCTACATCATTCCAAACACTCCCCCGAGCGGCTTCGCCATATCGGTGAGCGACAGCGGAATTGCCTCTGGCTCCGTGATCCTCATCGAGGTCGAATACGATTGACCAGTTGAGCGTCCGTCGATGAAGGTCAGATACCCAAAAGAAATCGACTCGTTCAACCTCCGGCGTAGCATCGAGGAAAAGAATGCCGCCGAAACTTCGATCATGCCTGACGACGAGTCGGTGTGGTATATCCTTCGGGAGCTGGAGCAGAAGGTCGGCATAGACAAATCGCTCGTTGCGACGTCTCACGATTACCGGATCACTCAGCTCGAATCCGCGGTCACCGGTTCCCTATCAGTCGGCGGCGGAAATTCCGGCATTTCCACCCTCGGTGGTCTCTCGGCAAAAGACCAGCATTTTGCCAAGGTCGACGATACGAACGTAACGCTCGTTATCGCATCGTCCGTTGATACGCATACCTTCACCCTTGGATGGGCCGGTACCCTCGACGCCGCTAGGCTCAACTCCAATGTCGTTCAGTCGGTCGTAAATGACTCCAACGTTACGGGCAGCATCTCAGCCCAAGCCCTGACGCTTGCATGGGTAGGGTCGCTCGCGATTGGACGAGGTGGAACGGGTCAGACTTCGAAGACACCGGCCTTCAATGCCCTCTCTCCACTCACCACGAAGGGCGATCTGATTGCGCATGACGGAACAAATTCCGTGCGCCTGCCCGTGGGATCAAATAACCAGGTACTGCTCGCCGACAGCACCCAGGCCGACGGGATTAAGTGGGCGGCTGTTCCAGCAATCACGACGCTGAACACGTCCCCACCCACATCGAGCACGACCGGACCTACAGTAACGTTCTCATGCGCTGCGACCTCTTTGACGAGCTTGGGATTCGATTTTTCAATTTCGGGCAGCACAATCACCCTGGACATCGGCGAGGCCACGAGCTCGAAGCGGGGCTTAGTGTCAACCTCGGCGCAGGTGTTTGCTGGCAACAAGCAGCTCATCGGTCTCACGCATCTAGATGGAGGATTCAAGTGCAACGTCGGTACGAGCAATGTGAACGAGACCTTCGGGCTGGGAGGAGTATTTCGAAGAGTCAGTACCCCAGCCGACGTCATCAAAACCCTTCCCGATCCGGGGACGGTGGGTGTCGGCGGCGCGCTCTACTACGTCACAAATGAAAGCGCGGCCAACAAGGTTACGATCAACACAACTGGCGGCTACCAGATCCTCGGCATCGGAACCACGGTCGATCTGAACAATCAGCATGACTACTTGTGGTTGATCGCGAACGGAAGCGTCGGCTGGCACATCTTGAGCGGAGTGATCAACGGAGTTCCGTACCCAATGTCGAGCGCGGGTGAGGCAAACACAGCCAGCAATCTTGGTTCCGGGGCCCATGTCTTCAAGCAGAAAGTCGGAGTGGATCTGCAGTTCAGATCAATCATCGCCGGAGCCAACATCACTGTCGTCGAGAATACGAACGACGTCACGATCTCTGCCACGGGCGGATCAGGATACTCCACCATTCAGGAGGAGGGAAGCGATCTCACCGCAAGGGCAAAGATCAACTTCATCAGTGCCGCGGTCACTGCGGCCGATGATGCGGGCAACTCGAGGACGAACGTCACGCTTTCCCAGAGCCCGGCAGGCTCCACAAGCGTCGTAGGTATTGGGCGCCAGTTGACCATAGCCGGGACGAGCGGCCGCATTAGCTCATCCGCCGGCGCGCTCGATCTCTCGGCTGATCGAACATGGATGATCGACATCGATGCCGCCTATGTCGGTCAGACTTCAATTACCACACTTGGAACGATTGTGGCCGGCACCTGGCAGGCAGCCGTGGTCGGCCTCGCGTATGGTGGAACTGGCGCAGACCTTTCTGCCACAGGAGGAGCGGCCCAATACCTGAAGCAGTCGACGCTCGGTGGGGCAATTACCGTTGGCACTATCCTCGCATCCGACATCACTTCCGGCGCAGCCCTGACGAAGGCAGATGACACGAACGTCACGCTCTCTCTCGGAGGTACGCCGGCGGCGTCTCTCCTTGCGTCAGTCTCATTGACGTTGGGATGGACCGGTCAACTCAGCTTGGCTCGTGGTGGAACGGCGGCCAGCCTAACGGCTACCGATAAGGGCATTGTGTATTCGACGAGCTCTGCTCTTGCCATTAGCACAGCCGCAGACATGCAGTACGACTATACAAATAAGAGGTTCAGTGTCGGCACTGCAACGGCGACGAGGTCGATTACTATTGGGGCTGCGGACGCGGCTTCTGCATATCTGTCTTTCAACGCTGTCAGTGGCGAGGCGTGGGTGATCGGTCGCCGTGCAACGTCTCACAACTTTGCGATCTATGGTGGGACACCTGGAGGTTCACAAGATTACCGAGTTATAATTGATACGGCGGGAAACGTCGGCGTCGGACTCCAGACACCGCTTGCGAAATTCCATGTCTATTCAGGACTGGGTGAACTGGCACGTTTCACTGAGTCAAGCGTCGGAATAAATTTACGGATCAATACGTTCACCTCCTCGGCCAGAGGCGTTGGCTTCGGCGTAGATACTGATGGTGGCGGATTTCCAACTACCGACATTCTGACGTTAAATGAAACCCAGGTCGGCATCGGTACTACCGCGCCAGGAAAGACTTTGGATGTGAGGGGGAATGTCGTCTTCTATCCGGCGGCTGATACGGATAACTACTTTACGGTCGAACAACAGGCAACAGACTACATCGCCATAGAAGTACATAACACGAACACGAACGGAGCGATTTTCGAAGACTGGGCCGTTGCTGGTGGGAACTCCGATTTTGATGAGAGGCGCCAACGCTACACCGGTGCTAATGGAGCACTGGTATATCAGCATCGTGGAACGGGTCAGATACAGTGGTATGTTGGTGCAAGTGCCGCCACGCTGAACCTCGCTCTCGATAGTACAGCGCTCTACATTGGAGACTCAGGCACCACAGCCTACTCATGCCTCAAGATTTACGGTGATAATACCGGGACCACAGAGGCTAACTCTGGTGAGATTTTCCTCTATGGTCAGGGTGACCAGTATCTAGCTATGCGTGGCAGTAGCGATGCTGGGTATGCATACATGTACACCCCCTACAACATGATGCATCGCTACAACACCAGCGGTGTGGGGGGTTACGTCTGGCGCGTTCAAAATAATGGTACCGATGTTCTGTGTTGTGATAGCAACAGCCGCGTTGGTATCAAGACCATTACACCAAATATTGCTCTTGATGTAAATGGTGGAATGGCTACGCGCGCTACGACGATTGATACGGGCGGCGGCACCTTTAATGACTATGCTGTTGGAGCGGGTACATACTTCCGCATTCACAACACCGCCGGCGGCTCCACTGTTTTCACAGGTTTTACTGGTGGTGTGGATGGTAAAATTCTTATAGTTTCAAACGTAGATGCAACGGCAGACAGTATTGTGTTCAACCACGAGAGCGCCAGTAGCACGGCGGCGAACCGCTTCAGTAACCTCGCTGGAGCGAACTATACGCTCGCGGCCGGAAAAAGCTGCATGTACATATATGATGCCACTTCTCAGAGGTGGCGGCAGCTGACTAACCCGTAGGAAACGTCGCAGCACACATCTCAGCCAACTTCAAAGGAGCTTAGATATGGCCACAAAGGTAGTAATAATTCCGGGAAAACTGATCCCCATCTTCGATGAGAACCAGAAGCAGATCGGCGAGAAGAGCATTTTCATACATCTCCTGGAACAGGTTCTGGGGTCAGTACAGCACAAATCGAAGACCGACACGGGAACGATCCATCGCATCGATGAGAAGATCGAGCCATTCACGGGCAAGAACGCCAAGGTCCCAAAGACGCTGGAGTTTGAAGACAACGAGCTGGAGTTCCTGGATGATGCGATCGAGAAGTTGTACAAAGAAGGGGCGATACGAGGCCGCGGATGGTACCACTTGATCGATCCGCTCCGGAGCGCGCAACCACGCAAAAAGGCCTAAGTTTAGGGGCTGACATAATTGCAGAAAAGATCGGGTTTTGGACGCGCGTTTAATGTGCGCGTAACGCGCGTTTAATGTGCGCGCATACAATGCCGAAGCCGAGCGGAGCCGGAAAACGAAGCTGCTGGGCGATGAACCAGTAGCGCTTGTGGATCTCAAAGGCCGCCTCGAGGGCCCAGTGCAGCGCTTCGGCGCGGGACCCGTGGTCGTTGACCTCCCAGATGAGGAGGAATCCGTCACCGAGGAACTTATGAAACGTGTGTTTGTAGAAAAACGCAAGCTGTAT
>Ga0255334_1000946_pt1 | contig 16468 bp, 13 predicted proteins | sample EtOH5_35cm_T3_12_FD_202080 | JGI IMG/M metagenome (GOLD analysis project Ga0255334, IMG submission 202080) | Sandy soil microbial communities from University of British Columbia, Vancouver, Canada - EtOH5_35cm_T3_129 | ecosystem: Engineered > Artificial ecosystem > Sand microcosm > Unclassified ...
CTGGTCGAACACAAGAAAGACGTGGTGATCCTGCTCGACTCCATCACCCGTCTGGCTCGCGCCTACAACACCGTGATCCCGAGCTCCGGCAAAGTGCTCACCGGTGGTGTCGATGCCCACGCCCTGGAGAAACCGAAACGTTTCTTCGGTGCTGCACGGAACATCGAAGAAGGCGGCTCGCTGACCATCATCGCCACCGCGCTGGTTGAAACCGGCTCGAAGATGGACGAAGTGATCTACGAAGAATTCAAAGGCACGGGCAACATGGAACTGCCGCTGGATCGTCGTATCGCTGAAAAACGCGTCTTCCCGGCCATCAACATCAACCGTTCCGGCACCCGCCGCGAAGAGTTGCTGACCGCCGACGACGAGTTGCAGCGCATGTGGATCCTGCGCAAGCTGCTGCACCCGATGGACGAAATCGCCGCCATCGAGTTCCTGGTCGACAAGCTGAAAACGACCAAGACCAACGACGAGTTCTTCCTGTCGATGAAACGCAAGTAACACGCAGTCCGCTGCAAAGAAAGCGCCCCTAACCGGGCGCTTTTTTTTTGTGCATGAGATTTGTGTCTTGATTGATAACTTTCATGCCGCCACGATGTCCCTTTCGGATCGTTTTTGTATCAGATACGACAAGGGATGTTATGCACACATTTGGCAGTCGCCGTGACATTGACGGCTTGCGGGCTCTGGCCGTTATTCCGGTCGTGCTCTTTCACTTCGGTTTCAGCACGTTCAGCGGTGGCTTCGTCGGTGTTGATGTTTTCTTTGTCATTTCCGGATTCCTGATTACCAGCATCCTGTTCCGCGACATCAGCGCGCAGGGTTTCAGCTTCGTCGATTTCTGGGCGCGGCGCGCCCGACGCATCATTCCGGCACTAAGCGTGGTGCTATTGGTGACGTTGGCACTCGGCTGGTTGTTGCTGACGGCCAAGGACTTCTCCGAGCTGGGAAGGACGGTTCGTTATCAGTCGCTGTTCATTTCAAACATTCTGTTCATGCGCGAAGACGGTTACTTCCAACCCGCGTCGGATTTGAAACCGTTGCTTCACACCTGGTCCCTGGCCGTTGAAGAGCAGTACTACATCTTCTTTCCGCTGCTGATGGTGTTGTTGATGCGCCATGTTCGCCATTGGCGCTGGATGCTGTTTGCCGTGCTGTTGATCTCTTTCGGGCTGAACATCGCCTATATCGAGCGCAAACCCGACGTGGCGTTCTTCTCGCTGCCAACGCGTGCCTGGGAGTTGTTGTGCGGGGCCATGCTCGCGGTCCTGCCAGCGCGCAAGCACGCTGTTCGACCCTGGCTCGCCCAGTCTGTGGGTGCGGCGGGGTTGGGGGCTGTTCTGCTGGCGGTGTTCACGTTTGACCGGGGCACGGTGTTTCCAGGCTGGGCCGCGTTGTTGCCGGTACTTGGTGCCACCGCGCTGATCTGGTCGGGTGGCCAGGGTTCGACCTGGGCCGGTCAGCTGTTGAGTGCGCGTGTTTTTGTCTGGATCGGCTTACTTTCCTATTCCTTGTATCTGTGGCACTGGCCGGTCTACGTCTACGCCAATGCCATTTCCATCGATGGTATTCAGCCCTGGGAGGCTGCTGGCTGGATGTTGCTGGCGCTGGGCCTGGCCTGGTTGAGCTGGCGCTTCGTCGAGTTGCCGTTCCGTGAAAAGCGCCTGCTGGCTGGACGCAAGCCTGTGCTGGTCGGCGGCTTGATGGCGATGGCTGTCCTCGCGGTGACGGGTTCCGTCGTGCGTTCGCAAGAGGGCTTCCCTCAACGTCTGACCGGCAAAGCGCTGGAATATGCGCAGGCTCGGGAATGGCAGGCCGGGCAGATGAAATGCATGCTGGTGACCAAGGACAAGAAATTCGACAAGGCTTGTCTGCTCGGTGGCAACCAAGAGGTCCCGGCGACCCGACTGGTCTGGGGTGACAGCCACGCTGCGGCGCTGATGCCGGCGATCGAAAGTGGTGCCAAGCGTGAGGGGCGCCCGGTGTGGCTTTACAGCATGAGCGCCTGCCCGCCGATCCTCAGCGATGACCCGCGCCAGCGCTGCAAGGACTTCAACGAACAGACCATGGAGCAGGTTCGTCGCCTGCAGATCAAGGATGTGGTGCTGGCATCCAACTGGAGTCTTTACGTTTATGGGCGTGAAGACGGCGATAAAAAGGTCTTGCTCAACGCCCACGACAATACGGCCCAGGCCGAGGCGCGCATGGCCTTGGCGATCGAAGCGCGGGTGGCGGCGATCAGGGCCGCGGGCGCGCAAGTCTGGCTGTTCAAGGAAGTACCGCTGCAGCGCAAGGGTGCGATCAGCCGATTGACGAGCCTGGCCCGGATCGGGCGTTCGGCCGACGGACTGGGGCGGCCGCTCGAAGAGCACCTGGCTCGCCAGCATTTTCTCAGCCGCTTGTTCGATTCGATGAGCGCAGCCGACCCCGGTGTGCATGTCATTGATCCAACGCCACTGATGTGTGCGGACCAAGTCTGCAGCATCGAGGTCAATGGTCATTCGAAGTACAAGGATGAGGACCATCTTTCGGACACTGGCAGCGCCCGGCTGAGCCCGCTGTTTACGCCGATGCTGCTGGGTGCAAATCACAATTGATCGTGCTGTTTTAACGCCAGAGCAGGTAGGATGTACGCCTATTTTCGGGGTGGCATCTTCAATGAAATTCAAGGACCTTCGGGATTTCGTGCAGCAACTTGAGCAGCGCGGAGAGTTGAAACGCATCCAGATTCCCGTCTCTCCAGTGCTGGAGATGACGGAAGTCTGCGACCGCACGCTACGGGCCAAAGGCCCGGCGCTGTTGTTCGAGAACCCCACTGGCTATGACATTCCGGTGCTTGGCAACCTGTTCGGCACCCCGGAGCGGGTCGCCATGGGCATGGGCGCCGAAGCGGTCAGCGAATTGCGCGAGATCGGTAAGCTGCTGGCGTTCCTCAAGGAACCCGAGCCACCGAAAGGCCTGAAAGACGCCTGGTCCAAGTTGCCGATCTTCCGCAAGATCATCGCCATGGCGCCCAAGGTCGTCAAAGACGCGGTGTGCCAGGAAGTGGTCATCGAAGGCGACGACGTCGACCTCGCGATGCTGCCGGTGCAGACCTGCTGGCCCGGCGACGTCGCCCCGCTGATCACCTGGGGGCTGACCGTCACCAAAGGTCCGAACAAGGACCGCCAGAACCTCGGCATCTACCGCCAGCAAGTGATCGGGCGCAACAAGGTCATCATGCGCTGGCTGAGCCACCGTGGCGGCGCGCTGGATTACCGCGAGTGGTGCGAGAAACACCCCGGCCAGCCGTTCCCGGTGTCCGTGGCGCTCGGCGCTGACCCGGCAACTATCCTCGGCGCCGTGACGCCGGTGCCGGACAGTCTTTCCGAATACGCTTTCGCCGGTCTTCTGCGCGGTAACCGCACCGAACTGGTGAAGTGCCGCGGCAATGACCTGCAAGTGCCGGCCACCGCCGAAATCATCCTCGAAGGCGTGATTCATCCGGGCGAAATGGCCGACGAAGGTCCATACGGCGATCACACCGGTTACTACAACGAAGTCGACAGTTTCCCGGTGTTCACCGTCGAGCGCATCACCCATCGGATCAAACCGATCTACCACAGCACTTACACCGGCCGTCCGCCGGATGAGCCGGCGATCCTCGGCGTGGCACTGAACGAAGTGTTCGTGCCGATCCTGCAGAAGCAGTTCCCGGAGATCACCGACTTTTACCTGCCGCCCGAAGGCTGCTCGTACCGCATGGCCATCGTGACCATGAAGAAGTCGTATCCCGGCCATGCCAAGCGGGTAATGCTCGGTGTCTGGTCGTTTTTGCGACAGTTCATGTACACCAAGTTCGTTATTGTCACGGATGACGATATCAACGCACGGGACTGGAACGACGTGATCTGGGCCATCACCACGCGCATGGACCCCAAGCGCGACACGGTGATGATCGACAACACGCCGATCGACTACCTCGACTTTGCCTCGCCGGTCTCCGGCCTGGGTTCGAAGATGGGGCTCGATGCCACGCATAAATGGCCTGGCGAAACCACTCGCGAGTGGGGCCGGGTGATCGTCAAGGATGATGCCGTGACCCAGCGGATCGATGCCATCTGGAATCAGTTAGGAATAGATTGATGCGTGTAACCTTGCAGCCCTCCGGAGCGGTGCTTGAGATTCTGCCCGGCGAGCGGATTCTCGATGGCGCACGGCGTCTGGGCTATGAATGCCCGCAAAGCTGCCGCAACGGCAATTGCCACGTGTGCGCCGCGCTGCTGGTGGAAGGGCGGGTCGAACAGGAAGGCGGTGTGCGCGACCATGGCGAGTTCTACACTTGCATAGCAGAGCCGCTGGAAGACTGCATCGTGCTGTGGGATGGCGTGCTCGCGCTGGGAGAATTGCCGGTGCGCAGCTTGTCATGCCAGGTCATTGAGTGCGGGGACGTCGGCGGCGATACCTGGCGTGTGCGTCTGCGAGCACCGGCCGGCAAGCCACCGCGTTATCACGCCGGTCAGTACCTGTTGATCGAGCGTGAAAACGGCGAAAAGTCCGCCTTTTCCCTGGCCTCGGCCCCCCATGCGGGGCGTGATCTGGAAATCCATGTGCTGGCGCGCGAAAGCAGTGCGCTGAGCCTGATCGAACAGCTGCAACGCAACCCGATGGTGCGGATCGAAATGCCATTCGGCGACACCCATTTGGCGGAACTGCCGGACGGTCCGTTGGTGCTGATCGCCGCGGGTACGGGCATGGGCCAGATCCACAGCCTGATCGAACATTGCCGGGCCTCGGGCTTCAAGCATCCGGTGCATCTGTATTGGGGGGTGCGTCGTCCCGAAGACTTTTATGAAATCGAACATTGGGACGAGTGGCTGAAATTGCCCAATCTGTTCCTGCATAAGGTCGTCAGCGATCAATGTGGCTGGCCCGGGCGTTGCGGCATGCTGCATGAAGCGGTGTGTGAGGATTTCCCGGACCTGAAGTCCTTGCACGTGTATGCCAGCGGCTCTCCTGCCATGGTTTATGGCACGCTGGATGCGCTGGTTGAAGCCGGGATGGATGCTCATCAGATGCGCGCGGATGTGTTTGCGTACGCGCCAAGATCCTGATGATGCCCCCCTGTAGGAGCAAGCTCGCTCCTACAGGCATATAACTTCATATATAGCCGATCGGTATTTATACATTTCTATAAATACCGGTAAGTTATATCTAATTCAGGCAATTATCTAAAACTGTGCCATGGCACTTAAATTGCCTTAAAGCATATGTGCCTTATTGTTACAGCGGTGCGTTCTATTAAGTAATTCATTACCCGCGGGGAGCTGAACGCTATTCGCCATGAGCGCCATTGAATCTGCTTTTATGAATCTGGCTTACCCTCCGCGGCTCGATCTGGGGCCGCAGCTTACGCACGAACAATTGCTCAGCTCGATGCAGTCGACCATGGCGCGCCACAAGGGTGGGCCGGTCTGGCTGTTCGCTTATGGTTCGCTGATCTGGCGCCCTGAATGCCCCGCAGTCGAACGCGTTCGCGGCCGGGTGCATGGTTATCATCGCGGTTTGTATCTGTGGTCCCACGAACATCGCGGTACACCGGAAGTGCCGGGGCTGGTGTTTGGTCTGGATCGCGGCGGCTCTTGCAGCGGCTTCGCCTATCGTTTGCCCGAAGAACAACTCGAAGCGTCCCTCTACGCACTGTGGCAACGCGAAATGCCATTTCCGTCTTATCGCCCACACTGGCTCAACTGCCGACTCGAAGACGGAAGCCAGGTTCAGGCATTGGGATTCGTGTTGGAGCGCCACCTGCCCAGCTATGCCGGCAACTTGCCGGATCACGTGCTGAGCCATGTGTTCGAAAACGCTTGCGGGCGTTACGGCACCACTCGCGATTATGTCGAGCAGACCGCCAACGCCCTGCGTAGCCACGCCATGCCAGACCGGAATCTGGAGGCGCGGCTCAAGCGTTGCAAATCAAAAGCCGATCAGGCGATGGCTTCGCGGGTCTGACTGGCGACTTGCTTGTGCCACAAGGTTGGCGCAAGGAACGCCATCGCCAGCAGGCATGCGCCGATCAGCAAGACGAAACCGCCGTCCCAGCCGAAATGGTCCACGGTGTAGCCCATCGCTGCACTGGCCGCGACTGAACCGCCCAGGTAACCGAACAGACCGGTGAAACCCGCTGCCGTACCGGCGGCTTTCTTCGGCGCCAGTTCCAGCGCTTGCAAGCCGATCAGCATCACCGGGCCGTAGATCAGGAAACCAATCGATATCAGCGCGATCATGTCGACCGTCGGGTTGCCGGCCGGGTTGAGCCAATAGACCAGCGTCGCCACAGTCACCAACGCCATGAACACCATGCCGGTCAGGCCACGGTTGCCACGGAAGATCTTGTCCGACATCCAGCCGCACAACAGTGTTCCGGGAATACCTGCCCACTCGTAGAGGAAATACGCCCACGAGGTTTTATCCACGCTGAAGCCCTTGGCTTCCTTGAGGTAGGTCGGTGCCCAGTCCAGCACGCCGTAACGCAGCAGGTAGACAAAGACGTTAGCCATGGCGATGTACCAGAGCATTTTGTTGCGCAGCACGTATTTGACGAAGATTTCCTTGGCGCTGAATTCTTCTTCGTGACTGGCGTCGTAGCCTTCCGGGTAATCGTTCTTGTACTTCTCGATCGGCGGCAGGCCAACCGATTGTGGCGTGTCACGCATGGTGGCGAAAGCGAACACCGCGACGGCCATGGCCACAGCAGCCGGCACATAGAACGCTGCGTGCCAGTCATTGAACAGGCCCATACCCAGCAGGAACAGCGGACCGATCAGGCCACCACCCACGTTATGCGCCACGTTCCACAACGACACCACGCCACCGCGTTCCTTTTGCGACCACCAATGCACCATGGTCCGCCCACTCGGCGGCCAACCCATGCCCTGCGCCCAGCCATTGATAAACAGCAGGATGAACATGATGGTCACGCTGGACGTGGCCCAGGGCGCGAAACCGAAAATGAACATGACGCCGGCCGAAACCAGCAAACCGAATGGCAGGAAGAAGCGCGGGTTGGAACGATCGGAAACAATGCCCATCAGGAACTTGGACAAGCCGTAGGCGATAGCAATGGCCGACAACGCCAGGCCCAGCTCACCGCGGGTATAACCCTCTTCGATCAGATAGGGCATGGCCAGCGAGAAGTTTTTGCGCAGCAGGTAGTAACCCGCGTACCCGATGAATATGCCGGCGAAGATCTGCCAGCGATGGCGTCGGTAAGCGCTGTCTATTTTTTCTTCAGGCAATGGAGCCTGATGTGCGGCAGGACGAAAGAAAGCAAACATTCAAGAGCTCCAGATTTCTTGTTTTGACTGCGGATGCGAATGTTACAGTTTCATTACCGAAAATAGCATCGGTTCGCATCGACAAAACAGCGGAAATGTTGGAGATCGCATGTTCTTTTACGAACATGTCGCTCAGGTATAAATGAAGGGCGCTGTGGGAATTGTTACCTGGCGATCCTTGATGACGCGGTTCTGTCCAGAGTAAGGCAGGGCTTTGGGAAATGTCCTTCGTTTGAATGGGAAGTCGCGGCGTTATGTAAAAAGCCATCGAGCCTTAACCTTTGTGCTGATGCCAGGTCTGGCTTTTCAGTGGTGAAGGGAGTGGGGTTTATGCGGTGGTTTGTGTTGGCGGTTTTATGTGTGATTTCCAGCGGCGTCAGCGCTGGCCCGGTAATCCTCATTCCGGCGGATAATCCCAAGCCGAAGTATCCCAGGGCGCTTTACCTGACAGGTATCACGGGTGACGTTCGGGTCGGCCTGACCGTCAGCGCCGATGGATCAGTCAACAAGGTGAGGGCTTTCCCAGGAGATGCTCACGCCGAGCTTGTGGAAGCCTCTCTGACGGCGGTCAACCGATGGCGATTCAAGCCATGGGACGTCAATGGCGACAGACCGGCAGAGATCGAGGTTGTGCTGCCAATGTCCTTCAGGCTGGACAGCAATTTGCCGATCGATGCTAACGAAGAGCTGAAGCAACTGACTTGTGGAGACGTCAGCAGGGAAGCACGGCACTTCGCAGATAATTTCTGGCTGGATATGGTGGTATTCAGGTACACCCGCAGTTATCTGACCCACTCGATTGCATCTGAGCAATTGCCGAAGGCGGAGCGACTGGCTCTCATCGCAAAACTCAACAAAAGTGTCCCTTCAATTATTCGCCGTTGTAATTCGCATCCGGCGTCGCGCTATGTGCATTTTCTTCCAGAGGAAATTCGAGAGTTGCTTTAACTGCAAACATGGAGCGCTGAGTGTTTTCCAGTGGCGTATCAAAAAGGCCAGAACAACCTCATCAGTTGTTCTGGCCTTTTTTGTGCCAGCGACGGCTCAGCGAACCTGCACCACCACTTTCCCGACCGCCTTGCGCTGGCCAAGATCGTTGATCGCCTGCGCCGCATTGCTCAGCGGATACACCTGCGACACCAGCGGCTTCAATTTGCCCTCGGCGAACCAGCCAAACAGCTGCTGGAAATTCGCCGCATTGTCTTGAGGTTGACGCTGGGCAAACGATCCCCAGAACACGCCAACCACCGCTGCGCCCTTGAGCAGGGCGAGGTTCACAGGAAACTCCGGAATGCGTCCGCTGGCGAAGCCGACCACCAGCAACCGGCCATTCCAGGCGATGGCGCGGATGGCCTGGTCGAACAGGTCGCCGCCGACCGGGTCGTAGATCACGTCCGCGCCCTGGCCATCGGTCAGGCGTTTGATTTCGTCCTTGAGGCTGGTTTCGGTGTAGTTGATCAGTTCGTCGGCGCCGGCCGCCTTGGCCACGGCCAGTTTTTCGGCGCTGCTGGCGGCGGCGATCACCCGGGCGCCCATGGCTTTGCCGATTTCCACGGCGGCCAGGCCGACACCGCCAGACGCACCCAGCACCAGCAGGGTTTCACCCGGTTGCAGGTTGCCCCGTTGCTTGAGCGCGTGCATCGACGTGCCGTACGTCATGCTGAAAGCAGCAGCGGTGTTGAAGTCCATGGAGGGCGGGATCGGCAGCACGTTGTAGCCCGGGACCGCGACCTGCTCGGCGAAACTCCCCCAGCCGGTCAGGGCCATGACCCGGTCACCGACTTTCAGGTGGCTGACCTTCTCGCCAACCGCGCTGACGACGCCGGCCGCTTCGCCGCCCGGGGAAAACGGGAAGGGCGGCTTGAACTGGTATTTGCCCTCGATGATCAGCGTGTCCGGGAAATTCACCCCGGCGGCGTGCACGTCCAGCAGGATTTCATTCTTCTTCGCGACAGGGCTGGCGACCTCTTCCAGCACCAGCGATTCGGCAGGGCCGAAGGCTTTGCACAGCACGGCTTTCATCAGGGCTATTCCTTTGGGAGTGATGGCCGATAAGTGTAGGTGTGTGAGTCGATGGGTCAACGAGCATGCCCGGCCCTGATAGTCAGCCATAAGCTTGTGCTTGAGCGGCGGGTCGTTATGCTAGGCCGCAAACCGGATAAGGAGCGAATTGTGAAAGCGTGGATCATGTTGTTGCTGGCCCTGTCTCTGCCTGTGGCAGCCGTGGCTGAAGAAACCAAAGAAGGTGCTGCCCCGAAGGTTAACTACATCACCCTGAGCCCGCCGTTTGTGGGTAACTACGGGCTGGACGGTTCGCAGAAGCTCAAGGTCTATAAGGCTGATGTGGCACTGCGGGTGACTGGCGATGAAGCGACGCAGCTGGTGAAAGCCAACGAGCCGTTGATCCGCAACCAGTTGGTGGCGTTGTTTGCGCAGCAGACGACCGAGGCGATGAACAACGTCGAAGCCAAGGAAAAGCTGCGTCAGGAAGCCTTGAAGCAGACCCAGCAGATCATGAGCGATGAAACCGGCAAGCCGGTGGTCGAGGACTTGTTGTTCAACAACCTCATCATTCAGTAAGGCCTTTGCTGTCCGGGTGGGCCCCTTCGCGAGCCATCTCGCGATAGGGGCGACACGGTCTTTCAGGACGCCAGGCTCTTGCGAAATCGCATCAGCGCAATCGCGAAAAACAGCAGGCCGATGGCCGTGAGCGCCAGCAAATCGGGCCAGACGACAGTGATGCCGGCGTCGCGAAACAATATCGCAGCGCTAAGACTGACAAAATGCGTCGACGGCGAGCCCTGCATCACCCACTGCAGCCATTGCGGCATGCTGTCCAGCGGCGTGCTGCCACCGGACAGCAGCAACATCGGAATGATCACTGGAATCGCCAGCAGACCGAATTGGGGCGTCGAGCGAGCCAGGGTCGCGAGAAAAATCCCCAGCGCCGTGCTGGCGAACAGATAAACCGCGGTCACCATTAAAAACAGGCTCAGGGAGCCGGCCAGCGGCACGCCTAGCGCGCCTTTGACAATGACCTCCAGCGACAGCCAGGTGCACAGCACCACCACCAGCATGTTGCTCCAGATTTTCGCCAGCATGATTTCAAGTGCCGTCAGCGGCAGCACCAGTAAATGGTCGAGGGTGCCGTGTTCGCGCTCTCGCAGCAGTGCGGTGCCGGTCAGGATGATGGCGAGAATGGTGATGTTGTTGACGATCTGGATCACCGCCAGAAACCAGCCGCCTTCCAGATTGGTGTTGAACAGTGCGCGAGTGGTCAGCAGCGCCGGTGTTTTACTCGCCATATCGCCCTGGCCGCTGTAATTCAACAGTTCGCGCTGGAAAATTCGTCCTATGTAGCCTGCTCCCATGAACGCTTGACTCATGGCGGTGGCGTCGACGTTGACTTGCACGGCGGGCTGACGACCAGCCAGCAGATCCGTCTGAAAACTCGCCGGTACATTGATGACAAAGGTGTACTTGCCGTTGTCCATGACCTGGTCCAGTTGCCCATAGGGCAGCGGGACCGGGCGTTGGAATTCCGGAGGTTGCAGCGCCTGCGCCAGTTGTCGCGACAGCAGGCTGTGATCTTCGTCGACGATGGCCACACTGGCGTTATGCACGCCGATCACCGAGCCCGCCGCCGGCATGTAGATCGCTACCGTAAAGGCGTAAAAGAGGAACAGTAGCAGCACGCTGTCATGCCGCAGGCTGGTGAGTTCCTTGAGGCCCAGGCGCAGGATGTGCGCGAGCTTATACATCAGGCCTCCTGCTTTTTCAGCATGACCAGGCTGAGCCCGGTGAATGCGAGAAAGAACCCGAACAATGCGAGGCATTGCAGCCATAACTGTCGCAGGTCCAGCGCTTTGGTAAACGTGCCGACGGCGATGTCGAGGAAGTAACCTGCTGGAAACAGCATCCCCATCACTGCCGCCGCACCTTCGAGGGATGAACGTGGCACGATCAGTCCGGAAAACTGGATGGTCGGCAGGCTGGTGATGATCATGGTGCCGAGAATGGCGGCGATCTGGGTTCGGGTGAATGCCGAGATCAACAGGCCCATGCTGGTTGTCGCCAGCACATACAGGAGCCCGCCGAAAGCCAGCGTCAGGATGCTGCCCTTGAACGGCACCCCGAACAGCCATCGGTTCATCGCGACCAGTACCGCGAGGTTGATCAGGCTGACAGCCAGATACGGTGCCTGTTTGCCCAGCAGAAACTCGAGTCGGGTCAGCGGCGTGGCATAGAAGTTGGTGATTGACCCCAACTCCTTCTCGCGCACGATGCCCAGCGCCGTCAGCATGGCCGGGATGAACGCCAGGATCAGCGCCATGACCCCGGGGCCGATGGCGTTGACGCTGACCACGTCCTGGTTGTAGCGGAAGCGGGTTTCCAGTCGGGCGGCAGCTGGCCGGTTCAGCGCGGGGCTGCTCTGTTCGGCCAATTGTTCGATATTGGCCTGGTGCACGGCTTCGACGTAGTTACGGCTGGTCTCGGCGCGAAACGGCATGCCGCCATCGAGCCAGGCCGCCACGGCCGGTTGGCGCCCGGCGTACAGATCCCGGCCAAAACCGGGCGGTATCTCTAGCGCCAGTTTGATTTCCGAGCGCTGAAGGCGGCGATGCAGCTCTTTGGCATCGCCGATGGGGGGCTGTTCGTCGAAGTACCGAGAGCCGCGAAAGGCTTCCAGATAGGCGCGGCTCTGTGGCGTCTGATCCTGGTCATAGACGGCGAAGGCGAGTTTCTCTACGTCCAGAGAAATGCCGTAGCCGAAGATCACCATCATGAAAATGGCCCCAAGCAAGGCGAAGGCCATCCGCACTTTATCGCGCAGCAGTTCCTTGCCTTCACGACTCGCCACCGCCAATAGGCGTCCTGGGCTGAAGCCGCGTTCCTTGGTTGGCACCGCCGGCATGGCGGGCGCATTCGCAGGTTCTGAAGGTTTTGAGGGTTCGGGGGTTTCCTGGGCCTGTTCCAGGCACGTGACGAATGCAGCTTCCAGTGTCTCGCCCTTGTACTGCTGTTGAAGCGCTGTAGGCGTATCGCAGGCAAGCACTTTGCCCGCGTGCATCAGCGAGATGCGATCGCAACGCTGGGCTTCGTTCATGAAATGGGTGGAGAGGAAAATCGTCACGCCTTGCTCGCGCGACAGCTCGATCAGCAGTCGCCAAAAGTCGTCCCGTGCCGCCGGATCGACGCCGGAAGTCGGTTCGTCGAGGATCAACACTTCCGGGCGATGCAGCACCGCCACCGCCAGTGACAGCCGTTGGCGCAAGCCCAAAGGCAGCGCCCCGGACGGCTGATCGCAAACGTTGCCCAGATTGAAGCGCTGGATCAGCTCGTCAATGCGTTGTGCGCTGTCGGTTTTTGGCAAATCGAACAGCCGTGCGTGCAAATCCAGGTTTTGCCGCACGCTGAGTTCGCCATACAGCGAGAAACTCTGGGACATGAACCCGACCCGTTTACGGGTGGCCAGGTCCTTGGCATTCACCGGGTTGCCCAGCAACGTGGCACTGCCTGCACTGGCGGGCATCAGCCCGGTGAGGACTTTCATGGTGGTGGTCTTGCCGCAGCCATTGGAGCCGAGGAAGCCGAAAATTTCGCCGCGACCGATGGCAAAGCTGACGTTGTCTACCGCTGTGAAGTCGCCGAAACGCAGGGTCAGATCGTGGGCTTCGATGGCAATGTCGGAGGTGGTGCCGGTGCGAGGAGGGATCACCAGGGGCTGATTGTCGTGGCTGCTGTCGCCCTGATAGTGGGTGAAGGCTTCGTCGAGTTTGCCGCTCGAGGTGACTGCCGCCAACTCCTTGCTCAAGCCCGTGGCAATCAGCTTGCCGCCATCGAGCATCAGGCAATGTTCGAACTGCTCGGCCTCTTCCATGTACGCGGTGGCGACCAGCAGTGTCAGTTGCGGCCGCTGACGCCGCACATCGTCTATCAACTCCCAGAAATGCCGACGGGACAAGGGGTCGACGCCGGTGGTCGGTTCGTCGAGGATCAGCAGGTCCGGCTCATGGATCAACGCACAACACAGGCCCAGCTTCTGTTTCATGCCACCGGACAGTTTGCCCGCGGGGCGATCGGCAAAACGCAGAAGGTCGGTGGCCAGTAACAAATTGCGCATGCGCTGATTGCATTCGGCCTTTGACAGACCAAACAGGGTGGCGAAAAAGTGGATGTTCTCGCTGATCGACAACTCGGGATAAAGGTTGCCGCCCAAACCTTGGGGCATGAAGGCGATGCGCGCATAGAGGGTGTTGCGATGGCGGCGATCCTGGATCGAGCCGCCGAGCACCTCCAGTTGTCCTTGCTGCAGCGTTTTCACCCCGGCGATCAGCCCCAGCAGGCTCGATTTGCCGGCGCCATCGGGGCCGATCAAGCCGCAACGGGTCCCGGCGGGCAGGCTGAACGCGATGTCACTCAGCGCCTGTTGTTTGCCGTAGCGGTGATTGATCCCGGTCGCTTGAACTGCCAGGCCAGTCATTGCAGATTGGCCGGCCAGCCAACAGGGGCGGTGCGCACATAGCCGGCGCCGGGCATGCCGGGTTTGGCCTGGGGCACGGCACTGGGATCCGTCAGGCGTAACTTGACGCGGAATACCAGTTTTTGCCGCTCGTCGCGAGTCTCGACTTCTTTAGGGGTGAATTGCGACTTGGCTGCCACAAAGCTGATTTTTGCCGGCAATGGGTGATCAGGCAGGGCATCGAGCATAACCCGCGCTTCGTCGCCCACTGCCAAGCGTCCGGTTACGGAGGCCGGGAGGTAGAGGTTCATGTATTGATCGTTCGGGTCGATCAGCAGCAATACGCGCCCGCCGGCACCCAACACTTCGCCGGGCTCGGCCATGCGCAGCTGGATCACCCCGTCGATAGGGGCTCGCAAACTGCTGTCATCGATTTCGCTGGTCAACTGTGCGACTTGTGCCTGAGCGGCGCCAATCGCCGCACCCACCGCGGACACTTGCGCGCGAGCGGCAGTGACGGCGGCATTGCCCGTGCCGATACGCGCCTGCTGTTGATCGATGATCTGACCGCTGACGAAACCATGCTTGAACAGCGCCTGGGAGCGATTGAGTTCCTGTTGAGCGAGCAGTTGCTCGCTCAGGCGCAATTGCACGTTGGCTTGTGCGGCGGCGAGGTTTTCCCGGGCGCGCAACACTTCTGCTTCCGCCTGGCTGCGTTGGGCTTCTAGGGTGCGAGTGTCCATCCGGGCCAGCAGTTGGCCCTTGGTGACTTTGTCGCCTTCATCGACCAGCACCTCGGCCAGTCGCCCTGGTGTTTTGCTGGCGATCTGCACTTCGGTGGCTTCGAGGCGGCCGTTGCCGACATACAACCCTTCGGGCAGACGGTCATGCATCGATTTCCAGTAGCCAAAACCGCCGGCGGCCAGCAGCAGAACCATTAAAGAGCTGGCGAAAAAAATCGAAGAGCGGCTGTGCGTAGACATGCGAGCATCCTGCGTATGTTACGTACTAGTCTGACTGATCAAACGCCAAGGCGATTTGATGCCAGTCAACTGAGGGTCAAACCTAACCCTATTGAGGGGGAAAGAGAATGACCGGTAGTTCTGCTGTATTTAACGTAAATCGAGGACCGCCGCCCATTGCCCGGCGGTTACCGGCATCACTGACAGCCGCGAACCTTTCTGCACCAAGGGCATCTCGGCCAGCGCTGTTTGTTGTTTCAGGTAGTCGAGTTTCAGGACGTTCGCGAACGTTTCGACGTGGGCCACATCAATCGCGCTCCAGGCGTTTTTCTCGACGGTGGCCTTCGGGTCGTAGTAATGACTCTCCGGCTCCAGCGCTGTCGGGTCGGGGTACGCGGCTTTGACTATTTTCCCGATGCCGGCAATTCCGGGCTCGGGGCAGCTGGAATGATAAAAGAAGAACTCGTCGCCGACCGCCATGGCCCTCAGAAAATTCCGCGCCTGATAGTTGCGAACCCCGTCCCAGCGAGCGGTGCCAAGCTGCTCCAGACCTTTGATCGAGAGCTCGTCGGGCTCGGATTTCATCAGCCAATAGGCCATGGTTTTTGCTCCTTGCGAGTCAGGTGGACATGTTGTCAGGCAATTTTATGACAAACCGACAGTCGGTTGACGCCAGCGTTTGCGTGTCGGTTCACGTTGTCGCAAAATGCCGGCCTTCTAAGCTTGACGCTGCTGCACGGCCTACACCTACAACGGAAACCGCTGCTGTCATCGTGTTGATGTGCCTTTGGGGGGCAATCGATGAAACGCAAACCGGATTTACTATGGATATTGGTTATTTTGTTCGGCCTTGGCGTCGTGACCACTGGCTATGCCCAAAGCCTGTGGAGCAACAAGACCGATGCGCCGGTTGAAATCGCGCAGCAACAACAGCCGTCAGCCTTCAAACGCTGAGCCTGCTTTTCGACGCCGCTGACTCCAGTGGCGTCTAGCCTGCGTAATACCAGGCCTTGTCCGTCACCGTTCCTTGCAACGGCACATCCCAGCTCGCTTGAGCCAAGCGTTCGACCTTCTGACATTCATGGGCCAGCCCCAACAGCGTCGGTTTGCGCCAGTTTTTGCGTCGCGCCAGGTACGCCAGGCTTCGATCGTAGAAGCCGCCGCCCATGCCGAGTCGGCCGCCAACATCATCGAATCCCACCAAGGGCAACAGCACCAGGTCGAGCGCCCAGACTTTGCGTTGCCTGGCGAGGTTATGCCTGGGCTCGAGAATGCGAAAACGGTTGGGCCTGAGTTTTTCGCCTGGACGAATCCGTTGGAACACCATTTTGGTGCGTGGCCAGGCGCTGAGCACTGGAAGGTAAGTCGCCTTGCCTCGCCGTTGAGCGGCGCGCAGCAACAGGCGCGGGTCGATTTCACCGTCGGTGGGCAGGTACAGGGAGATATGTTTTGCGCGGCGGAACAATGGCTGCTGAGCCAATTGCTTGTACAGCCCGCGAGCGGCCTGGCGCTGCTGACTGGCGGTCAGTGCGCGGCGGGCCTTGCGCAGCATGCGTCGAAGTTGCGGGCGGGGCAGCAGCGCAGGTTCGGTCATGGGTTCGGGCTTCGGCAGTGCGGGTACACAAAGCGTACCCGTAAAAAAGCCGATGCCGGTATTTAAACCGGCATCGGACTGGAATCAGGCTCCCCGGATGAACCGCTGCTGACTTAGCCCTTGAACCCGA
>Ga0255334_1000947_pt1 | contig 16468 bp, 16 predicted proteins | sample EtOH5_35cm_T3_12_FD_202080 | JGI IMG/M metagenome (GOLD analysis project Ga0255334, IMG submission 202080) | Sandy soil microbial communities from University of British Columbia, Vancouver, Canada - EtOH5_35cm_T3_129 | ecosystem: Engineered > Artificial ecosystem > Sand microcosm > Unclassified ...
GCAGCAGCGCGACTGCGGCCGCGGCGAGCCCTGCCAGCCGAACCCCGTCGCCACCGCGACGGACACCGACTGCCGGACGGTTCCCGCGACGGCACGCGGGAGAGCCTGGCACAGCGGCGGCCTCGGCCGGGCGGGCCGTGCCGTGGACCGGGCTACGCCGCCGGGTCGCCCGTCCTGGCCTGTTCGAGGCACGGCTCGAGGCCGATGGCGGGGGTGAAGACGCGGTCGTCGAGCCGGCCGAGGTCGCCCTTGAGCTCGCGGACGACCTCAGACGGCGACGTACACCGTGTCGAGGTATTCCTCGATGCCCTGCTCGCCACCTTCGCGGCCCAGGCCGGAGTGCTTGACGCCGCCGAACGGCGCCGTCGCGTCCGAGACCATGCCGCGGTTGACGCCCAGCATCCCGGTGTCGATCGCCTCAGCCAGGCGCAGGCCCCGCGACAGGTCGCCGGTGTAGGCGTAGGCGACGAGCCCGAACGGGGTGGAGTTCGCCATGGCGATCGCCTCGTCCTCGGAGTCGAAGGTCACCACCGGCGCCACCGGACCGAAGACCTCCTCGGTGACGACGCCCATGTCCGGCGCGACGCGGTCGAGGACGGTCGGGGAGTAGAACCAGCCCCGCCGGGACGGCCGCTCGCCGCCGATGCGCACGCGCGCGCCGCCGTCCGCCGCGGCGGCCACCAGCTCGGCGACCCGCTCGACGGCCGCCTGCTCGATCAGCGGCCCCACCGTCACGCCCGGCTCGGCGCCGTGGCCGACGACCAGGCCGGCGAACGCTTCGGTCAGCCGCTCGGTGAACTCTCCCGCCACCTTGGCGTGGACCAGGAACCGGTTCGCCGCCACGCACGTCTGGCCGGCGTTGCGCATCTTTGCGGCGATCGCGCCGGTCACGGCGGCCTCGATGTCGGCGTCCTCGAAGACGAGGAAGGGCGCGTTCCCGCCGAGCTCCATCGAGGTGCGCAGGATGTTCCTGGACGCGCCGGCCAGCAGCGTTCGGCCCACCTCCGTGGATCCTGTGAAGGACAGCTTGCGCAGGCGGGGGTCGGCCAGCAGCGGCTCGCTGACCGAGCGCGCGGACGACGAGGGCACCACGTTGACCGCACCCGTCGGCAGGCCCCTGGCCTCCAGCTGTTCGCGGATGATCTCGGCGACGAACGCCGTGGTCAGCGGCGTGAGCTGGGCGGGCTTGACGATCGAGGTACAGCCCGCGGCGAGCGCCGGCGCGACCTTGCGGGCGATCATCGCGATGGGGAAGTTCCACGGTGTGATCAGCAGCGCGGGTCCCACGGCACGGCGCAGCAGCAGCTGGTGGTACGTGCCGTTCGGCGCGCGCCGGGCCAGGCCGTCGAGGCGCAGCGCCTCGCCGGAGTACCAGCGGACGTAGTCGGCGGCGTAGGCCACCTCGGCGCGGGACTCCGCGAGCGGCTTGCCGCCCTCGGCGGTGACGATCGCCGCGATGTCGTCGGCGCGCGCGGTGATCGCCTCGTAGACGGCACGCAGCAGCTCCGAGCGCACCACGGGCGCGGTGCGGCGGTACTCGTCGAACGCCTCGTCGGCCGCGGCCAGGGCGTCCAGCGCGTCCTCGCCGGTCCCGTCCGCCACGTCGAACAGGACCTCGGTGGTGGCCGGGTCGTGGACCGGGAACGTGCGTCCGCCTTTCGCGGGGCGCCAGGTGCCGCCGATCAGCAGGCCCGTGGGCATGCGCGCGGCGACGGCAGGAGACAGCGGTGACGTCACGAGTCCCAGTGTGGCCCGAAAATGCGCGTCACGCGGGCGAGCCCTCCGCTCGTCGGGCGCCCGGGCGTGCCTAGCATGGCGACCATGACGCAGGTGCCGATCGAGACGCCGTACGAGGACCTGCTGCGCCTCGTCCTCGCGACCGGGACGCCCAAGGCGGACCGCACCGGGACAGGCACGCGCAGCGTGTTCGGGCACCAGATGCGTTTCGACCTGTCGCAGGGCTTCCCGCTGGTCACCACCAAGCGCGTGCACCTGAAGTCGGTGGTCTACGAGCTGCTGTGGTTCCTGCGCGGCGAGTCCAACGTGGGCTGGCTGCGGGAACACGGTGTGTCGATCTGGGACGAGTGGGCGGACGCCGACGGCGAGCTGGGACCCGTGTACGGCGTGCAGTGGCGCTCCTGGCCCACGCCCGACGGGCGCCACGTGGACCAGATCGCCCAGGTGGTCGCCAACCTCGAGCGGGACCCGGACTCGCGCCGGCACGTCGTCTCGGCCTGGAACGTCGCCGACATCCCGCAGATGGCCCTCGCACCGTGCCACGCGTTCTTCCAGCTCTACGTGGCCGACGGGCGGCTGTCGCTCCAGCTGTACCAGCGCAGCGCGGACCTGTTCCTCGGGGTCCCGTTCAACATCGCGTCGTACGCGTTGCTCACCCACATGGTGGCCCAGCAGACCGGCTACGAGCCCGGCGACCTCATCTGGACCGGCGGCGACTGCCACATCTACGACAACCACACCGAGCAGGTGCGCGAGCAGCTGTCGCGTAAGCCGTTCGCGCCGCCGCGCCTGCTGCTGCACAAGGCGCCGTCGATCTTCGAGTACACGTACGAGGACGTCGAGATCGTCGACTACCGGCACCACCCCGCCATCAAGGCGCCGGTGGCGGTGTGACGCTGGGCCTGATCTGGGCGCAGACACCCACCGGCGTCATCGGCCGCGACGGCACCATGCCGTGGCACCTGCCGGAGGACCTGGTGCACTTCCGCGAGGTGACCGATGGGCACGCCGTGGTCATGGGCCGTGCGACGTGGCAGTCCCTGCCCGTGCGGTACCGGCCCCTGCCGGGGCGCGAGAACGTGGTGCTGTCCCGGCAGCGCTCGTTCGCCGCCCCCGGCGCCCGCGTGGTGGGCTCGCTCGACGAGGCCATCGCCGTGGTGCCCGACGAGGACGACGAGGTCTGGGTGATCGGCGGTGGCGCGGTGTACGCACAGGCCATCGGCCGCGCCGAGCGCCTCGAGGTGACCGAGGTCGACCTCGACGCCGAGGGGGACACCCTGGCCCCGGCGATCGACCCTGCCGACTGGGACGAGGTCTCCACCGGCAGCTGGCTCGACTCCCGGACGGGCCCGCGCTACCGCTTCCGCTCGTTCACCCGCCGCGGCTAGGCGGATCACGGCGAACGGGCGGGCTGTAGCGTGAGCACATGCCGATCGCCGACGCGGCGCGGCCCTTCGGGTCCGTGCTCACCGCCATGGTCACGCCGATGACGCCGGACGGCGCCGTCGACCTCGCCACCGCGGTGGCGCTCGCGATGCACCTGGTGGATCAGGGCAACGACGGACTGGTCCTCAACGGGACCACCGGCGAGGCGCCCACCACGCACGCGCCCGAGAAGGCGGAGCTCGTCGCGGCCGTGGTCGAGGCGGTGGGGGACCGAGCCTTCGTCGTCGCCGGCGCCGGCTCGAACGACACGGCCCACGCCGTCCGCATGGCCGAGCAGGCGGCCGAGGCAGGGGCCCACGGGCTGCTCGTCGTCAGCCCTTACTACTCGCGCCCGTCCCAGGCCGGGCTGGCGGCGCACATGGAGGTCGTCGCCGGGTCCACGGACCTGCCGGTGCTCGTCTACGACATCCCCGGCCGCGCCGGCGTCCGCATCGCGCCCGCGACCTTCGCCCGGCTCGCCGAGCACCCGCGGATCGTCGGCGTCAAGGACGCGGCGGGCGACGTGTACGGCTCCGCGAAGGTGATGCGCGACACCGGCCTGGTGTTCTACGCCGGCGACGACGGCATGTTCCTGCCGCTGCTCGCCGTCGGTGGCGCGGGCATCGTCTCGGTCGTCGGGCACGTGGCCACGCCGCTGCTGGCGCGGATCGCCGCCAGCTGGTTCGCGGGGGACCAGGCGCGCGCGCTGGAGGCGTTCCGCGCGGTCGCACCCGCGGTCGACGCGCTCAACGGCGCGGGCCAGCAGGCCCCGACGGCCAAGGCGGCGCTCGAGCTGCTGGGTCTGATCCCGTCCCGCGCGACCCGGCTACCGGTCGCACCCCTGCCCGACGAGGAGCTGCCGGCGCTGCGCGCCGCGCTGGCCGCGGCGGGCGTCCTCACCTTCGCCGGATGACCGGCGGCCCGTCCAGATCAGGAGATCCGTGAGCCATCCGCACCCGGAGCTGACCCTTCCGCCACCCCTCGCGCCCGACGCCCTGCGCGTCGTCGCGCTGGGAGGTCTCGGCGAGGTCGGCCGCAACATGACCGTCCTGGAGCACGCCGGCCGGCTGCTCGTCATCGACTGCGGGGTGCTGTTCCCCGAGTACGACCAGCCCGGCGTCGACCTGATCCTCCCGGACTTCGACTACATCTCCGACCGGCTCGGGGACATCGAGGCCGTGGTGCTGACGCACGGCCACGAGGACCACATCGGCGCCGTGCCGTTCCTGCTGCGGCTGCGGCCGGACATCCCGCTGGTGGGCTCGCAGCTGACGCTGGCGTTCGTCGAGGCGAAGCTGAAGGAGCACCGGATCACGCCGTACACGCTCGCGGTCCGCGAGGGGCAGACGGAGCGGTTCGGGGCGTTCGAGTGCGAGTTCGTCGCCGTCAACCACTCGATCCCGGACGCCCTTGCGGTCGCGGTGCGCACGCCGGCGGGGACGCTGCTGCACACCGGCGACTTCAAGATGGACCAGCTGCCGCTCGACGGCCGGATCACCGACCTGCGGGCGTTCGCGCGGCTCGGCGGCGAGGGCGTCGACCTGTGCCTCGTCGACTCGACCAACGCCGAGGTGCCCGGTTTCGTCACGCCCGAGCGGGAGATCGGCCCGGTGCTCGACCGGGTGTTCGCCGAGTCGGCGCGGCGCATCGTCGTGGCGTCCTTCGCCTCGCACGTCCACCGCGTGCAGCAGGTGCTCGACGCGGCCGCCGCGCACGAGCGGAAGGTCGCCTTCGTCGGGCGCTCGATGGTCCGCAACATGTCCATCGCGGCGGAGCTGGGCTACCTGACGGTGCCGGGCGACGTGCTGGTGGACCAGAAGGAGGTCCGCGACCTGCCCGACGACCAGGTGGTGCTGATGTGCACCGGGTCGCAGGGCGAACCGATGGCGGCGCTGTCGCGGATCGCCAACAACGACCACAAGATCAAGGTCGGCCCCGGCGACACCGTGATCCTCGCCTCGTCACTGATCCCTGGGAACGAGAACGCGGTGTTCCGCGTGATCAACGGGCTGACGCGGCTCGGCGCGCGCGTGGTCCACTCCGGCAACGCGAAGGTGCACGTCTCCGGCCACGCCTCGGCCGGCGAGCTGCTCTACGTGTTCAACGTGCTCAAGCCCCGCAACGTCATGCCGGTGCACGGCGAGGTGCGCCACCTGGTGGCCGCCGGTGGGCTCGCCGTGCGCACAGGCGTCCCGCCGCAGGGGGTGATCCTCGCCGAGGACGGCGTGGTGGTCGATCTCGTGGACGGGCGCGCGTCGATCGTCGGCGCGGTGCCGTGCGGGTACGTGTTCGTCGACGGCTCGAGCGTGGGCGGGATCACCGAGGCCGAGCTCAAGGACAGGCGGATCCTCGGCGACGAGGGGCTCGTGACGATCTTCGCGGTCGTGTCCTCCGCCGACGGCAAGGTGCTGGCCGGGCCGCAGATCCACGCCCGCGGCGTCGCCGAGGAGGACTCGGTGTTCGAGGAGGTGCTGCCGGACGTGCGCGCGGCGCTGGAGGCGGCCGCGGCGTCCGGCACGGGCGACGTCCACCAGCTCCAGCAGGTGGTGCGGCGTGTGGTCGGGCGGTGGGTGTCCAACCGGCTGCGGCGCAAGCCGATGATCATCCCGGTGGTCGTGGAGGCGTAGACCTTCAGCTGCGGCCGACGAGCGACGGGCCGAGGGCGAGCAGCGCGGCGGCGTACTGCGACCGGCGTTCGTCCGCCGTGCCGGGCAGCAGGCCTGCCAGCTCGAGCGACACCAGGCCGTGCACCATGCCCCAGAGCGTGGCGGCGACACGGTCCAGCTGCGCGGGCGCGGCCTCGTCGAGGGCGCGCGCGACCGCCTCGCGCAGCACCAGGAACGTCGGGCGCTGCGTGGCCGGGGGGGCGCCGCCGCCCGGTGGGACCGCGCGGTCGAACATCACGCGGTAGAACTGCGGGTCGCCGAGCGCGCTGGCGCGGTACGCGAGCCCGAGGGCGCGCAGGTCCGCGAGCGGACTGTCCGTGCGGGGGACCTCCGCGAGGTGCGCGGCGAACCGGCGGGATCCCTCGGCACCGACCGCTGCGACGAGGTCGTCACGCGAGCCGAAGAGCGCGTACACCGCGGACGCGCTGGTCCCGGCGGCGGCAGCCACCGACCGCACGGTGACGCCGGGCTCGCCGTGCTCGGCGATCACCCGGGACGTCTGCTCCAGGAGGCGGGTGCGCAGCGCGTCGTCGTGCAGCCGGGGACGGGCCATGCGGGGGAGTCTAGGGCCTTGACGGATGTTTGCGAACGATGTTCCATAATAACGTTCGCAAACTAAGGAGGCCGCCCGTGCTCGAGCTCTGCGATGCGGCCCGCGTCACCGCCGGCGTCGTGCTCCTCACCGTCGTCGCCATCGACTCGGATGGCGCGTTCCTGTAGCCGTAGGCGCCGGCCGCGCGCCGGCCGCCGGGTTCCAGAAGGCGTTCTTGCGCGCCGGTCAGGCGCACTCCGGCGTCCTCGGGCGTGCTCGTCGCGGCGATCGTGATGCCCGCGGGATTCTTCTTCTCGGCGATGGGGAAGGGTCGCGAGAGGCCGAACCGTGCGGCGGTGCTGCTCGTGGCCGGCGGAGGGTGCCTGGCCGCGGGCGTGGTGATGCTGGGGATCGGCCTGCTCGGCGCGTGACGGGCGCGCGCCGAGCAGGCCGGCGTGCGGCGCGCGCTTGCGCCGCGTGGACCGGCGCGCGACGTCAGCGCGCGAAGGCGTCCGGTTCGACGTCGCCGGCGACGACCTCGCCCGGGACGAGCCCGGTCACCGGCACGTCGGGTTCGGCGGACGGTTCGGGGTCGCCCGGCACGGCTGACGCGGTGGCGGCCGCCGGCTGGCGCCTGGCGGCCGCGGCGGAGCCGGCCAGGATGAGCACCGTCGCGACGAGCAGCCCCCACGTCACCGGCTCGTCCAGCACCACGGCGCCGAGCGTGACGGCCACCAGAGGGTTGAGGTAGGCGACGAGGGTCGAGCGTGCACCGCCGACCTCGGCGATCAGGCGGAAGAACAGGATGAACGCCACCGCCGTGCACAGCACGCCCAGCGCGACGAGGGCGGCGGCGCCGTCCGCGCGCAGCTCCGACGGCCAGCCGGTCGCGATCACCACGGGTGCGTACCCGACTGCGGCGAGCACCAGCACGGCTGCGGTCAGGGTGATCGAGGGGACGTCGCGGAGCGCGCGCTCCGCCACGACGGGCGCGATCGCGTAGCCGAGCGCCGCGAGCAGCACCTGCGCCACGGCCCACGGGTCGCCGCCCACCGCACCCGGGCCGAGCAGCACGGCCACGCCACCGAGGGCGACCACGAGTCCGAGCCAGCGGACGGGCGCCACGGGGATCCGGTCGACGAGGCGGCCGACGACCACCGCGGCGATGGGCACGGTCGACACCAGCAACCCCGTGGTGGAGCTGGACAGCGTCCGCTCGGCGTTGGACAGCCAGAACCACGGGCCCACGATCTCGAGCACGGCGAACGCGACGACGCCGCCCCAGTGCCCCCGCAGCGGCCGCAGCCCGCCCGCGCGCAGCGCGAACGGGAGCAGCAGCAGGGGCGCCGATCGCCGTGCGCGCGAAGACGACAGTCGCCGGGCTGACCTGCCCCACGGCGACCTTGATGAAGAGGTACGGCGTGCCCCAGACCAGCCCGAGGGCACCGAGCAGCAGCCAACCGCGACGGCTCATGCGTCGCCCGCCGCGGCGCGGGGGTTCACGGGCACGGCGCAACCGTGGCGGGGCGTCCCCGCCCGGCCGAGGGGCGTCATGGCCGGGCCGGCCGCACGGTGGCGCGGCGCGGCGCGGGCATGACGAAGGGCGGGCGCAGCTCGGTGTAGGGCTGAGCCCACTGGGCGGGCCGCTCCTTCCGCTCGCGGCGGCGAGCGTGGTGGCGTTCGGCCTCGTCCGCGCGATAGCGCGTCAGGGCCAGCGCGGCGTACTCGTTGGCGTGCATCGTGTTCCCCTGCTCATGCTCGTGGCGCCGGGCCGATGGGCCGCGCCGTGTACGTGGTCGACAGTGCTCTCTGAGGTGGTGCCTGCGGATCGGGTGGGTGACGTATCTGCCGGGGCCAAGGGGCCTTAGGGTCCGGTCCGAGGCCGCGGGGAACGCCGCCGGGCCGGCCGAGCACGGGCCACAGGGCCTTGTGCCGGGCGACGTCGGGGACCAGCAGCTCGCGGTCGCGGGCCTGGAGCGACAGCTCGTACGGCCCGACGAGCCGAACCGTGCGCTCGTCGGGCGGCTCGGCCGCCGAGTCGAGGAACCCGGCGACGAGGCTCGGCTTCGCCGGTCCGACGAGTCGCAGCGCGGCGCGTACCAGGTCGAGGTCGGGCCGCACCGGGACGGGCTCGAGGTGCCCCACGTGGCCCCGCGGGCCAGCCAGGCACGGGCACGAGTCCGGCGGCGACGTGTCCGGCTCGAGTTCGAGCCCGGCCTGCAGCGCCGCGAGCCGGAAAGGGCATCTCGTACATGTGCGTCGCCCGGCACCCGCGGCACCGGCGCAGGTAGGGCTCGTCGACGAGCGCGGTCATCGCCGTGGACACGGCGCCCTTGCCCACGGGGGCGGCCACGACGCCGCGCATCGTCCGGCAGGTCGGCGCGGCGGTACGCGTGCGGCGCACCGCGGAGCGTCCACGCGAGCGCGACGTCCGGGGGCCGCTCTCGCGCACGCACGTCCGCGCCGCGCGCGCCGAGCGCCCACAGCGCGCCGTCCGGCCCGTGTCCTGCGCGCCCGCGTCGAGGATCGGCACATCGGTCGCCGCCCGCGACGCGGACGGCGCGTCGAGCTGCTGCGCGCGCCAGCGGAAGCGCAGCGCCTGCTCGCGGGCCACCGTCGTCATGCCGTCACGGTCACACGAGCCACCGACACGCCCGCCGCACGGCGGGCGCCCCGGACGCAACGGGCTCAGCGAGCCGCGGCCGTGCGGTGATCGTGGAACACGTGGAACAGCACCGCGGCGAAGCCGGCGCGGGACGGGGCGACGGGGCGCGGCTCGGTGGCGCGGCGCTCGGCCTGCCGGCGGCGGTGCTCCAGGCGGCGCTCGGCGTCGGCGGTGCGGATGTCGGCCAGGGCCTTGGCGGTGTAGTCGGTGGTGGACATCTCGTGCTCCTCGGGCCGGTGTCGTCGTGCTGACGACCACCACGCTCGTCTCTGAGGAGGGCCCGGCAGATCGGGCGGCCGACCTACCGGGTGCCCGATCTTTCGCCGGAGCCACCGCCTGAGCCGCCCTGACCGGCGCCCTAAGGATGCTGCTGCGTGCCCAGGAGTGCCGCAGGCTGCTCGGCCGGCGACGCGTGAGTGCTGGGCTCCGAGGGCGGCCGCGGCGAGGGCACGGGCTTGGGCGCGAGCAGATTCACCAGGTCCTGGGCCGGGATCGGGTGGCTGTACCGGAACCCCTGCATCAGGTGCACCCCGGCCGTGAGCAGCGTGCTCTCGTCGGCCGCGAGCTCGACGCCCTCGCCGACGAGCTCCAGGTCGAGGCGGCGCGCGAGCGTGACCAGCAGCGTGAGCATGGCGGTGTCGACGAGCGTCTCGCTGCCCGCGCCGACCACGACGCTGCGGTCGATCTTCAGCGCGTCGATCGGCAGCCGGTCCAGGACGCGCAGCGTGTCCAGCGAGGCCCCGAGGTCGTCCAGCGCGATGCGGACGCCGTTGCGCGCGATCTCCTCGAGCCGGTCGATCGCCTCTTCCAGGTCGGTGACCCCGGCGCGCTCGGACAGCTCGAGCCGCACGTGGTTGCGTGGCAGCCCCGTCGCGTCGATCGTGTCGAGCACCGCGCTGACGAGGTTGGCGTTCGCCAGGGAGTCGGCCGCCAGGTTGACGTGGACGGCGTCCGGCGCGGCCGGCCCGAGCTCCGCCTGCCAGGCGGCCATGTCGCGGCACGCGCGGTCGAGCACCCAGCGGTCGAGGTCGAGGGCCATGCCGGCGCGCTGCGCCTCGTCGAGCGCGGCGACCGGCCCGTCGAGCCCGCCGTCGACGTTCCGCTGGCGCAGGAGCGCCTCGACGGCGACGAGGGTCTTCGTCGCCAGGTCGACGATGGGCTGGTAGACGACCTCGAGGCGGTGGTCCTCCGCCCACGAGCTGGGGCGGTGGGCCGCCTGGCCGGCGAGCCGCGTGCAGTCGCCGCCGGCGGACTTCGCGCAGTACATCGCCTGGTCGGCGGCGTGCAGCAGGGCGTCGGCCGACGTCTCGCCGGAGGTGTCGACGGCGATGCCGACGCTGGCGCGCGAGTGCACGCCGCTCGGCAGGCGGGCGTCCGCCGCGCCGACCGCGAGGCGCAGCTCCTCGCCGAGCTCGAGCCCGAGCCGCTCGGCGTCCGCCGCGTCGTGCGGAGGCACGGAGCGGACCACCGCGAACTCGTCGCCGCCGAGCCGGCCGATGACGTCCGAGGCGACCAGCCGGGTCCGGATCCGCTTGACCACCGATCGCAGCAGGGTGTCGCCCCACGTGTGGCCCAGCAGGTCGTTGACGGCCTTGAGCCGGTCGAGGTCGACGTACGCCACGACGACCGCGCCGGTGCCGGTGCCGACGTCGGCGAGCCTGGAGGCGAGCTGCCCGAGGAGGTGGGGGCGGGACGCGACACCGGTCAGCGGGTCGGTCGCCGCCTGGCGGACCGCGCGGTCCGCCAGCGCCTGCATGACGCGGACCGGCCGGACGATGCCGACGGGGGCGCCCCGGTCGTCGACGACGAGCAGGTCCCCATAGCCCTCTGGGCTGTCCTCGACGAGCAGGACCGCCTCGGCCAGCGACGCCGACAGCCGCAGCGTCGGTGCGTCCCACGACGCCAGCTCGCCGATCGCCCGGTTCTGCCACTGGAGCCGGCCATAGCCGCGGTGCCCAGCCATGGTCGCCAGGAACCGCGACCGGCTGACGAGCCCGGGGCCCGTCCCGGGGCCGGCCGGCAGCACGATGATCGAGGAGAACGTCCAGCGGTTGCGGAACGAGCGGTCGATCTCACCGCACGTCGTCGCCGCGTCGACCGCCGTCACCGGTTCGACGAGGGGGCGCAGCGAAAGCTCGGCAGTGCCTGAGCCGTCGGGAGCCACGCCGCACTGTCGGCAGCGCGCACCTGGTTCTGACCTGTCTCCGGCTGTTGCCACCGAATCGGGCGACCCGCACGCCACCCGTTCGGCGCATCGCCGACACGCGCCGCGCTCACGGTCCGCCTGCGTCGCCTGCGGCTACCGTGAGGATCATGGCCACGCGTACGTCCTCCGGCGGCACCGCGCGCACCGTCGCACGCGCCGGTTCGGGTGCGCGGCCGCAGCACCGTCCCGCCCGCCGTCCCGCGCCCCCGCGCCGTCCCGCGCTGCCGATCCGGATGGTGCGCGGCGCATGGATGGGCACCGCGCACCTCGTCGGCGGCACCGCGCGCCGGATCGGCCGCGGCGCGCGCGACCTCGACCCCGCGCACCGCCGCGACGGTCTGGCGTTCACCCTCCTCGCGCTCGCGGTGGTGGTCGCCGCCCGCGAGTGGGTGGGGCTGTCCGGCACCGCCGGGGACGTGATCCACGACGCGGTTGCCGGCGCGGTGGGCCGTGTCGGGCTCGTCGTGCCACTGGTCCTCGCCTGGGCCGCGGTGCGGCTGATGCGGCATCCCGACGAGTCCCGGACGTCCTCGCGCGTGGGTATCGGCGTGACGGCGATGATGGTCGCCGGGTGCGGCATCCTCCACGTCGCGGCCGGCCTGCCCTGGACCGACGACTGGCCCGCGCTGCGCGAGGCCGGCGGGCTGCTCGGCCTCGCCCTCGGCACGCCGCTGGCCTCGGCACTGACCGAGGTCGTCGCGATCGTCCTGCTCGTGCTGCTGGCGTTCTTCGGCGTGCTCGTCGTCACCGCCACCCCGGTCAACCAGATCGTGCCGCGGCTGCGGGCGGCCTGGGCGCGCGTGTCCGGGCGCCGCCACGAGGAGGGCGACGAGGACGCGCCGCTCGTCATCAAGCACGGCCACACGGCGGTCGACGAGCCCGGCGTGAGGCGCGGCCTTCGCGCGAGGCTGCGCCGGCGGTCCGACGAGGTCGCGGTCGACGACGACGCGCTGGACGAGTACGACGCCGACGAGGCCTTCCGCCGCGCCGCGGTGGTCACCGCCGACCACGGCGAGCCCGCCCCCGACTCCGGCACTCTGACGGCGACGCGCAACGCCGAGACGATGCCCACGCAGGCGGTGGCGGCGGGCGAGCACGGCCTGATGGCCCCGCCCACGCGCAGCGTCCCGCGCGGCGAGCAGCCCATGCTCGGCGGCGACGTGCTCTACCTGCTGCCGAACGAGGAGGTGCTCGCCAAGGGTGCGCCGCACAAGGTGCGCTCCGCGGCGAACGACCGCGTGGTCGAGTCGCTGACCACGGTCCTCGACCAGTTCGAGATCGACGCGCAGGTCACGGGCTTCACGCGGGGTCCGACGGTGACCCGCTACGAGGTGGAGCTCGGCCCCGGCATCAAGGTGGAGCGCGTCACCGCGCTGTCCCGCAACATCGCCTACGCCGTGGCCAGCGCGGACGTGCGGATCCTCTCGCCGATCCCCGGCAAGTCGGCGATCGGCATCGAGATCCCCAACACCGACCGCGAGACGGTCGCGCTGGGCGACGTGCTGCGCTCGGCGGCGGCCAAGCGCACCGAGCACCCGATGGTCACCGGCGTGGGCAAGGACGTCGAGGGCGGCTACGTGGTGGCCAACCTGGCGAAGATGCCGCACCTGCTGGTGGCCGGCGCCACCGGCTCCGGCAAGTCGGGCTTCATCAACTCGATGATCGTCTCGATCCTCATGCGCGCCACGCCCGACGACGTGCGGATGATCCTCGTCGACCCCAAGCGCGTGGAGCTGACGCTCTACGAGGGCATCCCGCACCTCATCACCCCGATCATCACCAACCCCAAGAAGGCCGCCGAGGCCCTCGAGTGGGTGGTGCGGGAGATGGAGGCGCGGTACGACGACCTGGCGATGTTCGGCTTCAAGCACGTCGACGACTTCAACGCCGCCGTGCGGGCCGGGAAGGTCAAGCCCCTGCCGGGGTCGGAGCGCAAGATCGCGCCCTACCCGTACCTGCTGGTGATCGTCGACGAGCTCGCGGACCTGATGATGGTGGCCCCGCGGGACGTCGAGGCGTCGATCCAGCGCATCACGCAGCTGGCGCGCGCCGCGGGCATCCACCTGGTGCTGGCGACGCAGCGGCCGTCGGTCGACGTGGTGACGGGCGTGATCAAGGCGAACATCCCCTCGCGCATCGCGTTCGCGACCTCGTCGCTCACCGACTCCCGTGTGGTGCTGGACCAGCCGGGCGCCGAGAAGCTGATCGGCCAGGGCGACGCGCTGTTCCTGCCGATGGGCGCGGCCAAGCCGATGCGCACGCAGGGCGCGTGGGTGACGGAGTCGGAGATCCACGCCGTCGTCGCGCACGTCAAGTCGCAGCTCAAGCCCGCCTACCGCCCCGACGTGATGCAGGTGGCGACCAGGAAGCAGGTGGACGACGACATCGGCGACGACCTGGACCTGCTGCTCCAGGCCGCGGAGCTGGTGGTCACCACGCAGTTCGGCTCCACGTCGATGCTCCAGCGCAAGCTGCGCGTCGGGTTCGCCAAGGCGGGCCGGCTGATGGACCTGCTGGAGTCGCGCGAGATCGTCGGACCCTCGGAGGGCTCGAAGGCGCGCGACGTGCTCGTCAAGCCGGACGACCTCGCGGGCACGCTCGCGATGCTCCGGGGCGAGCCGCCGGCGGCGCAGGACGGCGACGAGGGCTGGGACGACGAGGACGCCGCCGGGCCCCGGCCCGGCGGCGCGCGGTAGCCGGTTCGACTCCTCGACTCCTCGTGAGCGCCGGCGGCCCGACGCGAGCCTGCGGCGCACATCCGCGTGCGCGGTGCACGTGCAAGCGAGGGCATCTCAGGCTGGTTCAGCCCAGGGTTCGCGGCACGACGAGCGGCGGCTCGCCGGTCGGCACCGGTGGCGTCACCAGCTGGGGCGCCGCCGCCCCGGCCGCCTCGACCACGCGCGCGAGGCGCTGCGCCACGGCCTGTGCCGAGACCTTCGACGTCCCACCCGGGATGTCGACGAGCGCGTGGACGCGGTGCCCGCCGAGCCGGTCGACGGTGATCGCCGTCCACTGCACGCCCGTGACGCGCACGGGCCCCGCCTCTCTGCCCTCCGCCTCGAACGCCCCCTGACTGGACACCTGCGCGGTGAGCAGCATCCCGTTGTTGGTCGCCGCGACGCAGCAGTTCTCGTCCTGGTTCGAGATGAAGTTGCCCAGCCCGTAGGCCACCCACATGCCCTCGCCCCGCGGCCCGCCGGGCAGCAGCGCCACCGGCTGGGGGACGTGCGCGTGGTGGCCGATCACGAGGTCGATCACGCCGGAGTCGGCAAGCTGCTGGTCGACCGACACCTGGAGGTCGGTCGGTTCGGTGCGGTACTCGACGCAGCAGTGGATGCTGGCCACCACGAGATCCGCGCCGGCCGCTCGCGCGGCGGTGGCCTCGGCGACCATCCTCGGCACGTCGATCAGGTCGATCGACCAGGGCTTGTCGGCGTCGACGGGCATCCCGTTGGTGCCGTACGCGGCCGCGACGTGCGCCACGGTGATCGTCTGCCCCGCGCGCTCCAGCCGGTACAGCTGCGGCTGGTCGCGCTCCGTCCGGCTGCGCGCCGTGCCGACGTGCCCCATGCCTGCGGCGTCGAACGCGTCGAGCGTCGCGGCCACCCCGGCGAAGCCGCGGTCCACGGAGTGGTTCGACGCGGTGGAGCAGCCGTCCCAGCCCTGTTCCCTCAGGTCCGTGGCGAGCTGTGCGGGCGCCCCGAAGATCGGGTACCCGCTGGGCTTGACCCCCGGCGGCGCGACGGGCACCTCGAGGTGGCACAGCGCCAGGTCCGCGCCCTGGACCCACGGGTCGAGCGGCGCCAGCAGCGGCGAGAAGTCGTAGCCGTCGCCGGTCCGTGCGCTCGACATCACCGGGAGGTGCGGCAGCACGTCGCCCCCGGCGATGATCGTGAACCCGGCGTCCGGGTCCGGCGTGGGCGTCGGGGTGGGCGTGAGGGTAGGGGTGGGCGTCGGTGTGGTCTCCGGCGCCGGCTCGTCGCCCGTGGCAGTGGCCGACGAGCGGACGTCGCCCTCCTGCGTCCGGTCCGCCGCGATCGCGGCGGCCCCTCCCGCCCCGAGGACGACGAGGGCCGCGACGGCCGCCGACAGCACCGGCCGCGGTCGGGTGCGGGCGTGCCTCACGGCAGGCAAGGCTAGCCCGTCCGCCTGTACCCTCCCCATCGTCATCCCGCCCTAGGCTGTGCCGGTGGCCGACGCAGCAACCCCGCCGTCCGTCTGGAACCCGGCGAACGCGATGACGGTGCTGCGCATCCTGCTGGTGCCGGCGTTCGTGGTCGCGTTCTTCCGGGACGGTGGCGCCGGCGCCACCGGGCGCTGGGTGGCCGTGGTCCTGTTCGCCGTCGCGGCGATCACGGACCGCGTGGACGGGTGGCTCGCCCGGCGCAACAACCTGGTCACCGACTTCGGCAAGCTGATGGACCCGATCGCGGACAAGCTGCTGATGGGCGCCGCGCTCGTCTGCCTGTCGCTGGCCGGAGACCTGCCGTGGTGGGTCACCGTGGTGATCCTGGTGCGCGAGCTGGGCATCACCGTGATGCGGTTCTTCCTGCTGCGCTACCTGGTGCTGCCCGCCTCGAAGGGCGGCAAGCTCAAGACGTTCCTCCAGACGATCGGCATCGGGCTGTTCCTGTTCCCGCTGGACCGGATGCCGGCGTGGGTCACCGTCGTCGCCTGGGTGGTGATGGTGCTGGCGATCGCGCTGACCGTGGTCACCGGGCTCGACTACGTGCGCACCGCGGTGCGGGTCCGGCGCGCGGCCGCGGCGGGGGCGGGGAGCCGCTGAGTGGCGCACGGCGACCATCTCGCCGCGCGGCTGCTGGCCGCGCTGGAGGCGCGGGGCTGGACGCTTGCGGTCGCCGAGTCGCTGACCGGCGGAGCGGTGTGCGCGCGACTGGTCGACGTACCGGGGGCCTCGCGCGTGCTGCGCGGCGGGATCGTCGCCTACGCGACCGAGCTCAAGGGCACGCTGCTCGCCGTGGACCGGCACCTGCTCGCCGAGCGAGGTGCGGTGGACCCGGACGTCGCCGTGGCGATGGCGGCGGGCGTGCGCGAGCGGCTCGGCGCGGACATCGGCCTGGCGACCACGGGGGTGGCGGGGCCCGACGGGCAGGAGGGCCGCCCGCCGGGCACGGTGCACGTCGCCGTGGTCACGCCCGGCGGCTCGCGAGTCGCCTCGCCGCACGTGCGCGGGGACCGCGCGCAGATCCGCGCGGCGACCGTCCGCGAGGTGCTCG
>Ga0255334_1000948_pt1 | contig 16456 bp, 12 predicted proteins | sample EtOH5_35cm_T3_12_FD_202080 | JGI IMG/M metagenome (GOLD analysis project Ga0255334, IMG submission 202080) | Sandy soil microbial communities from University of British Columbia, Vancouver, Canada - EtOH5_35cm_T3_129 | ecosystem: Engineered > Artificial ecosystem > Sand microcosm > Unclassified ...
CGGGAGATCGACGTCGGGCGGAACCAGTGGCCGATGTCCATGCCGGTGCGGTAGATGCCTTTCCGCGGCCCGTTGGTGAGCGAACTGGGACGAACGATCACCCAGGCGAGTGAACTTGTCTGGATAGTCTCTTCCTGCACCGCCTTGTCGGCGAAGACGTTGCGCAGGAGCAGGGGGATCACAACAAGGTTGTAGAGAATCCCCAGCCGCCCTTTGCTGCCGGCGACGCCCAGCGACGACTCGCAGATGAGGCGCCTGACGCCGTGCTTCTCCATCGCCTGGACGATGTTCCGGGTTCCCTCCGACAGCGCGGTGGTTTTTCGGAAGAGGATCAGGTTCGCCAGAATCGGTCCGCCGATTCGAACCGCCAAGCCCATTGGCCCGTGGAGCGCCAGAACTTTGGCGAAGATGAGGCAGAGAGCGGTGGCAACGACCCACAGTCCCACGGGAAGGCTGGTGCCGAGGGCCGAGAGCACGGCGTCCTGCCCCTTCACAGCCGCCTCAACCGAGTCGACGTCCAGCATGCTGCCGCGAGCGATGGTGAGATTCTGGTGAGCGCTTCGGACCTTGGCCGGGTCGCGCGCGAAGGCGGTCACAACGTGGCCCTGCGCGAGCGCCTGCTCGACCAGCGCCCTGCCCGTCCCTCCGGTTGCGCCGAAGATCAGCAGTCTCACTATCGGCCTTCTCCAAGAAGCTGCGGCCCGAGCCAGGGTGGGAAGCCGCCTGCCCGGGCCGTGTGACAGTTCACGCATTCTACCGCTGACCAAGTTTTTCGCACATCTTTGCGACTCTCGTCCTTATGATTCATCCAACCTATTGGACCGCCCATGGAGAGAACCGCCAGTCTCCCTCACGTCGTCATCCTCGGAGGCGGTTTTGGCGGGCTCTATGCCGCCCGGGCGCTGGCGCGCCATCCGGTTCGCATCACGCTGGTGGACCGCAAGAACCACCACACCTTCCAGCCGCTGCTCTATCAGGTGGCCACGGCGGCGCTCTCGCCCGCGGACATCGCCGCGCCCATCCGCAACATCCTGCGGGGCTACGAGAACGTCGAAGTGCTGCTGGAAGAGGCCGTGGGATTCGACCTAGCCGCGCGGCGGGTGAGGCTGAAGGGATCCGAACTGAGTTATGACTACCTGATCGTCGCCGCCGGGGTGCGTCACTCCTACTTCGGGCACGCCGAGTGGGAGCCGCTGGCGCCCGGGCTGAAGAGCCTGGAGGACGCCCTGGAAATGCGCCGCCGCGTCCTGCTGGCCTTCGAGGTGGCGGAGCGCGAGAAGGCGCTGCACGGCAAGAGCGCACCGCTGAACTTCGTGGTGATCGGCGGCGGGCCCACGGGCGTGGAGCTGGCGGGGGCGCTCTCCGAGATCGCGCGCCAGGCGCTGGTGCGCGAGTTCCGCGCCATCGATCCCGCGCAGGCCAGGATCATCTTGCTGGAAGGCGGCCCGCGCGTGCTGCCGAGCTATCCGGAAGATCTTTCGCGCAGCGCGGAGGAGCAACTGCGCGCACTGGGGGTTGAGGTTCGGACTTCGACGCTGGTGACGGGCATCGAGCCCGGCTTGTTGCGTATCGGCGACTCGGTACTACCCGCCGCCGTGACCCTGTGGGCGGCGGGCGTACTGGCCTCCCCCTTGGGGGCGGCGCTGGGCGCGCCGCTCGACCGCGTGGGCCGGGTGCGCGTGGAGCCCGACCTCAGCCTGCCCGGACATCCCGAAGTGTTCGTGATCGGCGACCTGGCGACCTTGGACGGCGAGGACGGGAAGCCCCTGCCGGGAGTGGCGCCGGTGGCTATCCAGCAGGGCCGGGCCACGGCGGAGAACATCGCGCGCGACCTGCGAGGCAAGCCGCGACGGAACTTTCGCTACAAGGACCGGGGGAACCTGGCGACCATCGGGAGAGCCGCCGCGGTGGCCGACTTCGGACGCATCCGCATTTCCGGGCTGATCGCCTGGATGGCCTGGCTCACCGTGCACATCTTCTGGCTCATCGGATTCCGCAACCGCCTGCTGGTGTTCATCCAGTGGGCCTGGGCCTACATCACCTACCAGCGGGGCACGCGGCTGATCACCGGCGAAGACGAAGACGGCGGCGGCTGATCCCGGCCGGCCCTGCTACCCGGCTGAGGCTTCCTGCATGGGCAGCTTGCGGGCGGGATCGGTGATGGCGCCGATCTTCGCGGCCAGGCTGGAGCGCTGGGCGATGTCCGCATCCGTGATCAGGTACACGTCGAGGAGCCGCTCGGGCCGGTGGCCGGTGCGGAGAAAGTTCACTTCGGCCAGGCAGCGGCCCCATCCCTCCAGCCAGAGCAGCAACTCGGCGCGCTGGGTCTCGGTCCCTCCGAAGTGCAGCAAGAGATCGATGTCGCTGGTGGGCCCGGCAGTCCCGTTCTTGGTGCTGCCGAGGAGGTAGCAGGCTTGGACGCCGAATCGCGGCGCATCGATCTGCAAGGCGATGGTCTGCGCCATGCGGAGGCGCCACTGGGAGGGGTCATCGCCCGCGCGCTCCGTCGCCGGACTCTCAGCGCCGGCAGGGCCTCCTTTCTGTCCTGGAGGAGAAAGAAATGCCAGCGCCTGATCGGAATCCGCGTTCATAAGCACCTGGAGAGTGAGCCCGCCGGTCTCGCGCGGCACGTCGATGACGCGGAGCGTGTCGGCCAGGTGCGCGAACTCCGGGAGCAACTCCTGCAGGATGTTGCGCGAACGCAGGAAAAACGACTCCTGGAACATGGTGCTGGGGTCGTCTGGGTACAGGGGCAGGTAGCGAATGGAGGCTTCCACCAGGTCCTGGAAGAAGTGGGTGCCGAAGGAAAGCTCCGGCAGGTAGTTGCCGCGCTGCCGCGCCACCTCGATGAGCATGGCGGTGTTGTTGATGTCGGAGTAGGTGACGGGAACGCCGAGCTTGATATCGCCGCGGCTTCCCCAGCGGCCCGGGCCGATAAGGATGAACTGCCGCTTGGGCAGAAGCTTGTTCAGAAGCCCCACGGCACGGCCCACGTCGCGCATCGCGGCCAAGTCCGGCAACTGGCTGTAGCGCTCCAGATCGACATAGACGATGTGGGTGACGTCCGGCACCTTGCCGTTGGAGACGCAGCGATTGGCCGAGAACACGACCTGCTCGGCGGGCAGATTCTGCGGAATGGCGGCGGGGACGGCGTCGCCGCTATAGCTCTGCGGCCGGCACTGGACGAGGTAGAAGTCGGTTCCGTCATAGGCAAACTCGATGTCCACGGGAGTGCCGAGGGTGGATTGCAGCAGGCTCAGCAGCGCGCGGAGGCGCGCGACGAAGGGCGTCTGACGGATCAGCCCTTCGAAGGTGAACACCAGGTCGCGGCTGCCGGCGTCTGAGACCGGGCCGATGGGTTGCACCAGGCGGTTGTCCTCCACGTAGGAAACCAGGCGCTGGATCTGCGGGTAGCGGGCGCCGCACTCGCGCAGCAGTTCGTGAGCCTCCACCGTCTCGAAGGCGTTGCTTTCCAGGTTGATCACGTCCACGCGCTTGGGAGAGTAGCGGCACACCTCTTCCACGGTCACATTGGCGCGGAGGTTGGGTTGACCGGGCGCGATGAGTACGGGATAGTCATCCGCCAGCCGGTCCACGGCGCGCGTGCCCAACCCGGGCACCAGGCGGACCAACCCATCGTTGCGCTGGATGCGCGCCGACCAGCGGAACTCGTTGTTGCTGAAGGCCACGCCGGAGCACGCCGGCAGGAAGTACTTGCCCACGCGCTGGCCCACGACCTGCTGGATCATGATGCCCATTTCCTCGTGCACGTCGAGCAGGCCGCGCTCGGCGCGGTACTCGGTGGGGTCGGGGCCGAAGATCGAGGCGTACACTTCTGCGACGGCATCCATGAGCGCCGCCAGGCGCTCCTCCTTGCTGCCCTGGTTGCCCAGGAACAGGCTCTTGTACTTGCCGGAAAAGGCGGAGCCCAGGCGGTCCTCGAGCAGGCTGGAACTGCGCACGATGAGCGGCGCGTCCTCGAAGTCCTCGAGCGCGAGCAACAGGCCGTTGGCCAGCTCCGAGGGGAAGGACGACTTCTTGAACAAGGCCACCAGATGCGGGTACTCCTGCCGCACCCGATCGATCTCCAGGTACTTCCGGCTGAGCACGTCATCCAGCTCGTTGTGATGGATGAAGTTCAGGATGTAGTCCGAGGTGACATACCAGGTCTTGGGGACCTTGACGTCGCGCAGCAAGGGGTCGGCGGAGGGCGACTTCTCGATGATCTTCCGCGCCAGGAACAATCCTGCGCTCTTGCCGCCGAGTTTGCCGTGACAGCGCGGCGGGAACACGATTTTCCCCAACAGGTCGTAAAAGTCGGCGACGTCCAGGAACTCCTTCGCGACCTTGATGAAATCGCGGCTGCCGGAGAAGAAGCGGCGGATGAGCGAGACGCGGATCCCTCTCTGCGTGGCGGAGGGGAGCTCGCCCGCTTCGCCGGCGGAGCGCCGGTAGCGCTCGAGCGCATCCAGGATCTCGCCCAGGGAAGTGTCCTGATCTTCCAGGGCGCGCACCAGGAAGCCCGATTTTTCCTCCCGGATCCAGGTGACCAGGCATTTCAGGATCTCGGCTTCGCTCAGGTGGTGGCGGGCGAGAGACACGGCTTCGGCTGTGAGGTCGCTGGCGGGAGTGGGCAGCGCGCGCCCCAACGGACGGTTGCCTTCGCTGAGTTCAGAATCGCCCGAAGGGCGGGCGACGCCCCGGTCCAGCAGGCGCTTCGCTTCCGAGACGCCACTCCAGCTCAGGTGGTTGATCAGGCGGCGCGAGATCTTTCGCAGCAGCACCGGATCGGTGTCGCGCAGGAAATCCAGGACGACCTTGGATTCGGCCGCCTCGCCGTGGGGCGGGGCCGCCGCCAGTCCAGGAAGGGCGACCCGCAGGCGCCGGTGCATGACGTGGCTGGCGATCCGCCGCGCCAGTGTCTCGATGAGCTTGCGCTCCTCCTTCAGGAACGGGCCCTCATCCGCCGCCGGCATCTCGCGCCGGTAGGAGACCTCGACGCGGCCCACGGTCTTGCCCTCGACCACGATGCCGGCGGCCTGTACCCAGGCGGTGGGTGCGAAGCCAGGTGTGCGAAGCGTCAAGTCCTCATACACGATCTGGGCCTGGCACTCGTCGGGGTACTGCCAGGCGGGCGGCAGCAAGCCGACGATGCCCTGGAGAACCTCAGCCAGCGGGCGATCGGGGGAGCTCAGAAGATCGTTCGCCTGGTAGATGCAGTTCAGCTCCTTGGTGCGCTCCCGCAGATCGTGGAGCACGGTTCCGAGTTGGCCGCTCTCGCCGCTCATGACCGTGTTCCTTTTGCGGGTGCGGGTTGCGGGGCCAGCACCACGCCCCGGGCAGTGCGTCCGTCTACGCGCACCAGCAGGGGAGCCGTGAGCCGCACGTGGCGGACGAACTCCGTCTCCGCCGCCGCCGGTTGCCGCTGCAACCACTCCCAGTCGATGCCCGGGCGGCGGTCGTGGCGCACCATGAAGTAGGTGGCGTGGAAGCTCGAGAGGTTGTGGAAGAAGTGCGAGGCCTGGCTCAGGTCGGCGTTCATCTGCGGCAGGGTGGACTCCACGATCGCCCGCGCTCCGGAGATCTGGCTCCAGGCCACAGGGATGCCCAGCGCCCGCTGCGAACTGCCCCAGCGGCCGAATCCGATCAGCAGGTAAGGACGATGTTGGGCCAGCAGCGCGCGGTTGATGGCGGAAACCTGCTGGGCGACGGCGGTGGTGCAGGCGTCGGTGAAACGCTCGGGGCGGACGAACACGATGTCATAGATGTCATCGATGACCGCGTTCCCGATCACCATGTCCGAAGCGACGATGGCGCGGCCATCGGCCAGGTCCTGCGGAGTCACGTCCACCGTTTCCTGCGGCGAGGTCATGGGACGGACCTGCAGGAATCCCAGGCGTGCGCTCGGCGGCTGGCCGCGGCGCTGCTCCAGGGTGACGGCGAACTCAATCTCGACCTTGGCGCCGACCGCATCCTCGGCGGCGCGCAGCAGAGCGCAGATCAGGCCACTCAGGGGAAGACTTCCGTTCTCCAGCAATGGAGCAAAGTTCATCACCGGCGTGCCGGAAGGACGGACTCCCGGAACCAGGATGCGGGAATCGGCGTCCCAGGTGGAGGCCACCCGGTGCAGCACTTCGTCCGATTCGGCTTCCTTCAGCCCGGCGGAGACAAGGTGCTCGGCTTCGTTCACCGGATCGTACTCCGGCGGCTCGCCCATGTTCACCGCCCAGAACTCCGTCTGCGTGTTCCTCAGCAGTTCCTCCGGGGACTTGAAGGCAGGAGGCCGCTTAGGGAAGGCGGGCGAGAACGTCCAGGCGATGCCGCCCTCCACGATGGTCTTTCCCAGGCCGAGCGCCAGGCTGGCGACGCCATCCTCCGGGCGCGCCGGCCAGTTGGGATAGAAGTTCACCGAGCGCGCGACACCGGAGATGTCCGGATAAAAGCGGTCCCCGTGCCGGCGTCCTACCACTTCCTGGATGATGACGGCCATCTTCTCTTCGCGGGGATGATGGCCGGTGGTGGCGATGTAGTCGCGCGCCTTCCCGAAGTAGGTGGAGGCATACACCAGTTTGATGGCCTCGAGCAGTTTGCGGAAGCGGGTGTCGGGATCGAACTGGTTGTTGGGGATCATCTTGGTGGCATAGACGCCGGCGAAGGGCCGCTCCAGCGCATCTTCCAGCAGGCTGGAGGAACGGATCGCCAGGGGCGTCTGGACCTGCTCGATCAGCGCGCGCAGGTCGCCCAACAACTCGACGGGGAGTTCCCCCTGCTGCAAGGCATGGCCGATGTGATGGTCGGAGAGCTCTTCGAAAGGAAGCTCGGACAGCCGGTTGCGCGACATGAATTCGTCGAAGAACCCGGTGCCGATCACCGCCATGGTGGGCACCTCGACGGTGAAGGCGGGGAAGGCGGCGCGGTCCACTTTCTGCGACAAGAGGTCCTTGATACCGGCGAGGCCGCTGGCTTTTCCGCCCAGCGAGCCTTTGCCGATGCGAGTGAAGCGGAAGGTGCCGTCCCAGAAGCGCCGGTCGAACCGGGGAAGATCGGCCGCGACCATGGTGGCTTCAGTCATGCACTCCTCACCGGCGCCGGCGTGGCTCACACCCAGCCGCGGTCGTGGCAGGCGCGCGCCACCCGTCCGATGGCGATGGCGTAGGCCGCGTCCCGCGGGTACAGGTTTTCCCGCCGCGCCAGCTCGGAAACGGCGTAGTAGGCGGAGGTCATCTTCACGTCCAGCTTGCCCAGAACCTCGTCCTTCCCCCAGAAGTAGTTCATGTTGCTTTGCACCTGCTCGAAGTAGCTGCAGGTCACGCCGCCCGCATTGGCCAGAAAGTCGGGGATGAGCAGGATGCCGCGCTGGCGGATCTCCACATCCGCTTCCGGAGTAGTGGGCCCGTTCGCGCCCTCGGCGATGATCTTCACCTTGGGGTGGATGCGCCCGGCATTGCTGCCGGTCAGCTGATTCTCAATGGCCGCCGGGATGAGGATGTCCACCTCCTGCTCCAGCCAGGCCTCGCCGGGGAGCAACTCGTAGCCGAGGTCCGCCGCTTTCGCCTTGTTGATGCCGCCAAAGCGATCGGTGATGGCCAGCAGTCGCGGCAGGTCGATGCCGTCACGCTTGACGAAGGTATAAGAGCACTGGTCGTCCTGGTCCCAGCAGGAGACGGCGGTCACCTTTCCGCCCAGCTGCTGGTAGAGCTCGATGGCATAGTGGGCCACGTTGCCGAAGCCCTGCACGCTGGCGGTGGTGTCCTCCGGCTGTAGTTTCAACTCCTTCAACGCTTCGCGCAGGGTGAAGACCAGGCCATAGCCGGTGGCTTCGGTGCGGCCCAGCGACCCGCCCATGCCGACGGGCTTGCCGGTGATGAAGCCGGGATAATGGCCGCCATGGATGTGCTCGAATTCGTCCAGGATCCAGAGCATGTGCTGGGCGGTAGTCATCACGTCGGGCGCGGGGACGTCGGAGACGGGGCCCACATCCCGGGCCACCTGCCGGACCCAGCCACGACAGAGTTGCTCCTGCTCGCGGGCACTGAGGTTGTGCGGGTCGCAGATGATGCCGCCCTTGGCGCCGCCCAGCGGGATGTCCACCACCGCACACTTCCAGGTCATCCACATGGCCAGGGCACGCACAGTGTCGATGGTCTCCTGCGGATGGAAGCGGATGCCGCCCTTGCCCGGCCCGCGCGCATCGTTGTGCTGCACGCGGAAGCCGCGAAACACTTTCATTGTGCCGTCGTCCATCCGGATGGGGATGGCAAACTGAAATTCACGCAGGGGGAAGCGCAGCAAGTCGCGCGTGGCTGCATCCAGACCGAGGTATTCGGCCACCTTGTCGAACTGGGTCTGCGCCATCTGGAAGGAGTTGAAAGCCTTCCCGGGGCGGGCAGTCGCCTCCGCGGGAGCCGCCGGCCCGGCCGTTGTCCGATTCTCGACTGCGTCTTTCACCGCACTGTCCGGCATAAAGCCTCCCGTGGGGTCTTCCCCACTCTCTAATGTGCCACCGTGGAAAGCGGCCAAAAGTGATGGGGGTCACCGCGGCCTGTGACACAATGCGCCCCGCCCGCCGGGCCGGATATCGCCCATTCGCGAAGCACGTGGCGGGGCGGCCAATAAGGACGAATCGGCACGGCGCGCTTGCCGAAGGGAGCCGGCCTTCCCCGGGACCATTTTCTCTTTGACCTGGGCTCCAGGATGTCCGAAACTGAACAACCTGACTTTCTAAGGACTCATGCCGCCGCAAGCCAAAGGCAAGGCCAAGCACGCACCCACTGCGCTGCTCATTCACCTGGAAAAGGACGAAGCCGACCTGTTGGGCGGCGTTTTTCGCCAGTTTTCCATCGAGAGCGAAGCGGTTTCGGGAGACGTGGCGAAGCTGGTGGGCAAGAAGAAGTTCGAGGCCTGCGTGCTGCGACTGGATGAAGGGGCGGAGAACACGCTCCAGATCCTGCGGAACTCGGCCCGCAACCGCAACGTGCCCATCCTGGGCATCTGTTCCAGCGCGCCCCAGGCCATGCGCTACTCCAAGTACGGGATCAACGCCCTGCTGCGCGATCCGCTGGAGCGCCAGGACGCCATGCGCGGCGTGCGCTCCGCCCATCTGCTGATCATCCATGAACTGCGCCGCTACATCCGGGTTCCCATCGTGCTGGAGTGCGTGGTGGACCTGATGGGCGGCGGGAAAGTTGCAGGCGTGACCCGCGACCTGAGCTATGGCGGCATGTCGGTGATCACGCCGACGCGCGTCTCGGTGGACCATGCGGGCGAGGTTTCCTTTACCTTGCCCAACGACACGCGCATCAAGGTGGGGGCCACCATTCTCTGGCGGCATGAGCCGGAACTGGTGGGGCTGCGGTTTGAGGGAGGCGACGACCGCCGCCTGCAGATCCGTCCCTGGATCGATGACTACCTGAAGCTGGCCTGAAAGGCAGCGAAATCAGCGCCGCGTGGAGAGAATCTCCAGAATGTCCTTCAAGCCGTGGCGGACGGCGAGCAAGCCGTCCTGCGAAGCCTTGCGGGAAAAGGGGAGCGCGGGCTGCTCCTTGGCGGCCTTGACCTCGGAACGCAGATGCTGGCGCGCTCCGGCGATGGTGAAGCCTTCCTCATAAAGCAGCCGCTTGATCAGCAGGACGTTCTCCACATCGCGCCGCCGGTACATGCGCTGCCCGGTGCTGCTCTTGGTGGGCCGGAGCTGCGGAAACTCTGTCTCCCAGAAGCGCAGCACGTAGGCCGGCAGACGGCACAGCCGGGAGACTTCGCCGATGCGGAAGTAGAGCTTGTCGGGGACCACCACTTCGGAAGGCGCTGACCGGTTGGAGCGGGACTTGGTCCGTGGGCTCATGGAGGGAAGCGGTAGTAGCGCGATAGTAAGGCGCGTACGCCCCAGCGTCAACCGGAGAGTGGGGCAAAAATGAGAGAGGGCCAGCGCTTGCGCGGCGGCCCTCGAACCCTGTTGCAGGCTCCCTTTTGATTGGCGAGGCTGTGGCCTCGCTGTTGTTACCGCTTCTTCTTCTTTGCCTTTTTCTTTTTCTTCATCAGTTGGCTTTCCTCCCTAGAAGTTGGGGCCCGGTTTTGCCCTCATGGCCCAATCTGTGGTGTGGGTATGAGGTACTGCGCTAGATGTTGGGGCAATAGTCCGGTCCTGTCAACAAGAAAATGCACGGAGAGCGCGCCACCACCGGGCGCGCCGGGGAGCCAACGAGCGGAAATCGTCATGACGTAGACTCTTGCGGAGGCAGGCGGGAAAGATGCGGCGCGATCCCATCGAACTCGAGGTATTCAAGAACATCTTCCACTCCATCGCGGAGGAGATGGGCGCGGCCCTGCGCCGCACCTCCTTCTCGCCCAACATCAAAGAGCGCCGCGACTACTCCTGCGCGGTGTTCGACGCACGCGGCCAGGTGGTGGCCATGGGCGACCACATGCCGGTGCACCTGGGATCCATGCCCATGTCGGTGCGCGCCGCCATCGCTGCCTTCCCGCTCGAGCCCGGCGACGTGGCCATGCTCAACGATCCCTTTTGCGGCGGGACGCACCTGCCGGACATCACGCTGGTGGCGCCGGTATTCGTCTCTCGTCCTTCCACGCAACCGCGCCGGGGAGGGAAGGCGCACTCGCCGGATTTCTACGTGGCTTCGCGCGCGCATCATGCCGATGTGGGCGGCGCCTATGCCGGCTCCATGGGCCCGTGCCGCGAGATCTACCAGGAAGGGGTGCGCATCCCGCCGGTGAAGCTGGTGCGCAGCGGCAAAACCGACGCCGACGTGCTGGCCCTCCTGCTGGCTAACGTGCGCACGCCGCGCGAGCGCGAAGGCGACCTGGGCGCGCAACTCGCGGCTTGCCACACCGGGGCCACGCGGCTGCGCGAGGTATGCGCGCGCTACGGCCTGCCGCGCGTCCGCCGCGCCATGCAGGCCCTGCTCGAGTACTCGGAGGAGATGATGCGCGCCTTCCTGGCGAAGGTTCCTCGTGGAACATTCCGCGCCGAGGATTTTCTGGACGACGACGGAATCACCGATCGCCCGATTCGCATCGCGGTCCAACTCGCCTTCCGATCTCCTCATCGCAAGATCGCCCGATCTCCCGCTCCCATCGTTACCGTGGACTTCACCGGCAGCGACCCGCAAGTGGCGGGAAGCGTGAACGCGGTGGAGGCCATCACTTGCTCGGCGTGTTTCTACGTCTTCCGCTGCCTGCTGGCGGAAGAGGTCCCGGCGACGGCGGGGCTGATGCGGCCCATCCGCGTGATCGCGCCCGAGGGCAGCGTGGTGAACGCGCGGCCGCCGGCGGCGGTGGCGGGAGGGAACGTCGAGACCTCGCAGCGCATCGTGGACGTCCTGTTGCGCGCGCTGGCCCAGGCTATGCCTGCGCGCATCCTTGCCGGCTCCTCGGGGACGATGAACAACCTGACCCTGGGCGGGATGGATCCGCGCTCGGGCGAGCCCTTTGCCTACTACGAGACCATCGCCGGCGGCCTCGGCGCGCGGCCGACCAAACCAGGCGTCTCCGGCATCCACACCCACATGACCAACTCGCTGAACACGCCGGCGGAGGCGCTGGAACACGCCTATCCCTTCCGCGTGACGCGCTACTCTCTGCGTCCCGGCTCCGGCGGCGCGGGAAAATACCGCGGCGGCGACGGCATCGTGCGCGAGATCGAGGTGCTGGCCGACTCCGAGGTCGCGGTGCTTGCCGACCGCCGCTCCCGCGGGCCCTACGGCCTGGCCGGCGGAAAGGCGGGCGCTCCGGGGAGGACGCAAATCATCCGCCGTGACGGCTCCGTCGAAGAGCTGCCGGGCAAGGCCAGCGCGCGGTTGCAACCAGGCGAGCGGGTCCGCATCGAATCACCAGGAGGAGGCGGCTGGGGGTCCTCCGCGGACGGCGGGACGCGCTCGCTTGGCCGCTCGCGCAAAACCCGAGCAAGGTGACCGCATTCTCATGAGCGACACAGTTGCGGCGGCATATCTCGACGAGGCCCTGCGCAGCCTGCGCGGGCACAAGCGACTGGCCGAAGGCGCAATGGCGCAGGTGACGGACGAGGACTTCTTCCGCCAGCTCGATCCCGAGGCCAACAGCATCGCCATCCTGGTGAAGCACATGACGGGCAACATGCGCTCGCGCTTCACCGATTTTCTGACCAGCGACGGCGAGAAGCCCGGCCGCAATCGCGACCAGGAATTCCTGCTCGATGCCGGGACCCCGCGGGCCGAGGTGATGCGCTGGTGGGAAGTGGGATGGGCGTGCGTCTTCGCGGCCGTGCAGCCGCTCCAGCCCGAGGACCTCGCCCGCACGGTCACCCTCCGCAGCGCTCCGCACTCCGTGCTGATGGCCATTCATCGCCAGGTCGCGCACTACGCCTATCACGTGGGCCAGATCGTGCTGCTGGCCAAGCACATGCGCGGCGCGGAGTGGAAGTCGCTCAGCATCCCGCGCGGCAAGTCGGAGGAGTTCAACTCCCGCATGGCGCAGGGTGAACGCCCGGCGCGTCCCTGAGGGGCGCGGGCACGAGGGCGTCACTCGCGATTGTGACCCGTGACTTGGTGGTTTTGCAATCGCCTGATTTAGAATGCGCGCGGTGAGTCCTGATGCCTGAGACCATGCTGGCGGTGGTGAAGCCGGAGGCCAAAGCGGGCGTGGAGATTCGCGACGTCGCCATCCCCCGCTTCGGCCCCACCGATGTGCTGGTGCGGGTGAAGGTGGCTTCGGTCTGTGGCACCGACCTGCACATCTACAACTGGGACGCGTGGGCGCAGCGGCGCATCCGCCCGCCGCTCATCCCCGGGCACGAGTTCTGCGGCGAAGTGGCCGAGGTGGGCCGCGAAGTCACCACAGTCAAGCCCGGCGACTTCGTCTCCGCCGAGATGCACGTGGCCTGCGGCAAGTGCTTCCAGTGCCGCATCGGCGAGGCCCACATCTGCCAGAACGTGCGCATCATCGGCGTGGATTCGAACGGCGCCTTCGCCGAGTTCGTGGTCATTCCGGAATCGAACATCTGGAAGCTGGACCCGGCCATCCCCAAGGAGTACGCCTCCATCCTCGACCCGTTGGGCAACGCCGTGCACACCGTGCTGGCAGGCCCCATCGCCGGGCGGACCGTGGCCGTCACCGGCTGCGGGCCCATCGGGCTGTTCTCCATCGCGGTGGCGCGGGCGTCGGGAGCGACCCAGGTGTTCGCCGTCGAGGTCAACGAGCATCGCCGCAAGTTGGCGGAGAAGATGAAGGCCGACCTGGCGCTCAATCCGGCGACCGACGACGTGAAGGCGCGCATCCTCGAGGCCACCGGCGGCGTGGGCGCGGACGTGGTGCTGGAGATGTCCGGCCACCCCGACGGCATCCGCACCGCCTTCGACGTGGTGCGGCGCGGCGGACGGCTCTCCCTGCTCGGCCTGACCTCCAAGCCCATCTCGCTCAACTTTTCCGAAGACATCATCTTCAAGGGCATCACCATCCAGGGCATCAACGGGCGGCGGATGTACGAAACCTGGTACCAGATGACGGCGCTGCTCAAGGCCGGCAAGCTGGAGCTGCATCCCGTGATCACCGACCGGCTTCCCATGCGCGACTTCGACCAGGGGATGGCGCGGCTGACGACCGGCGAGGCCTCGAAGATCCTGTTGTATCCCAACGGGGTGAAGTGATTGGCGACCGGCAGCCAGCAACTTGACGAAGTGAAAGCGCAGTTTGACGCGGCCTCCGCGCGCGCCCGGCAGTTGCTCACCGAAACCAGCGCGGGCAACCTCACGCGGCGACCGCAGCCCGACCGCTGGTCGGCGGCGGAGTGCATTGCCCACCTTACGCTCACCAACCAGCACTATCCGCCGCTGATCCAGGGAGCGCTGGAGCAGGCGCCGCCGGGCGATGGACCCTACGGCATGGATTTCCGCGGACGGCTGTTGCGCTGGATCCTGGAGCCGCCTTATCGCAGCGGGGTGAAGACCATGCCCAGCATGGAGCCGCCGACGGGCGAATCGCCGGAGCAGGTACTGGCCGCCTTCCTTTCCTCGCAGGAAGAGATTCTGAAGCTGCTGGAAGCCGCGCGTGGCAAGGCATTGGAGAAGACCACCATCACCTCGCCCTTCTCGAAGCGGATGCGGTACAACGCCTACTCCTGCTTCCAGGTGCTGGCGGCGCATGAGCGGCGGCATCTGTGGCAGGCGGAGCAGGCGCTGGCGCAGATGGTGATGCCCTGACGGGCGTCTCTGCGCGGTCGCTCCTCTTTGTTTTAGACTAATCCGGCTATGGCGACGACGACCACTCGTACCAATCCGCTCACCTATCTCACCGATCAGCTCGATGACCTCAAGCAAAAGGGCACGTACTTCAAGCTGCGGGTGCTCGAGGACGAGCAGGCGCCGGTGTGCACCTTCGACGGGAAGAAGGTCATCAACCTGGCGTCGAACAACTACCTGGGCCTGACCACGCACCCCAAGCTGCGCGAAGCGGCGCTCGCGGCGACGAAAAAGTACGGCGTGGGCTCGGGCGCGGTGCGCACCATCGCCGGCACCATGGTGCTGCACATGCAACTGGAGGAGCGCATCGCGCGCTTCAAGGACGTGGAAGCCTGTGTGGTCTTTCAGTCGGGCTTCGCCGCCAACGCGGGCACGGTCTCCGCCATCCTGGGCAAGGACGACTTCATCATCTCCGATGAGCTGAACCACGCCTCCATCATCGACGGGGCGCGGCTGTCGCGGGCGAAGATCCTCGTTTTCCGCCACAAGGACATGGCGCACGCCGAAGAGCAACTCGCGTCGGTGAAGGACCAGCCCGGGCGCAAGCTGCTCATCACCGACGGCGTCTTCTCCATGGACGGCGACGTGGGGCCGCTGCCTCCGCTGTGCGATCTGGCGGAGAAGTACGGCGCCATCATGATGGTGGACGACGCGCACGCATCGGGCGTGCTCGGCCGCAACGGGCGCGGCACCATTGACCACTTCAAGGTTCACGGGCGCGTGGACGTGCAGGTGGGCACGCTCTCCAAGGCCATCGGGGCGCTGGGCGGATACGTCTGCGGTACCCGCGACCTCATCGAGTTCCTCTACCACCGCGCGCGGCCCTTCCTCTTCTCCACCTCGCATCCGCCCTCCGTGGCAGCAACGTGCATCGCGGCCTTCGACGTCTTGGAGCAGGAGCCGGAGCGCATCGAGAAACTCTGGGAGAACACTCGCTTCTGGAAGAAGGAACTGGAAGGCCTGGGCTTCAACATCGGCGGGGTCAACACACCCAAGAGCGAGACGCCCATCACGCCCATCATCATCGGCGACGGACGGCTGACCATGGAGTTCTCGCGCGAGCTGTTCGCCGAGGGCCTGATGGGCACCGGGCTCGCCTTCCCCACCGTGCCCGAAGGCAAGGCGCGCATCCGCACCATCGTGACCGCCACCCACACGCGCGAGGAACTGGAGCGGGCGCTGGAGATTTTGAAGCGGGTGGGGAAGAAGAAGGGAATCCTCTGATTGGCGATTGACGATTTGCGATTGCCGATTGAAAAACATCCCGAGCGCGAGGGAGCGCCATTGTGAACGGAAGGTCACAGCGACTGCTGGTCTCGGCGATTCCAGCGTCACTCGCCGGAGCGGCCGTCAGTGCACCTTATCTCGCCCTCGGCAGCTATGGGGCGTTCACCTTTCTGATCTTCCTCTTCTTCTCGCCCGTCTGTCATCAGGACCCGGCGCGGTCGTTCTGGATCCTGGGCGCGCCCGTGGCAGTGTGTGCGCGCTGCCTGGGGATCTACCTGGGAGGGGCGGTGGGAGCGTGGATCCCCGCGCCGCGCCGGGTGCTGCTACCAGGCCTAGCGTTGTTTGCCGCCCTCAATCTCGCGGATGTCCTGACGGAAGCCGCCGCCTGGCACGGGAATTGGAAACTGACGCGATTCTTCCTGGGCGCGCTGCTGGGGATGGCGGCAGGGTCCATGGTTGCGAACTCGAGGAAGCGCGACGCTCTCCGCGTCGCCGTAGCGGATCAGCCCAGCCGGTAAACGAAGTTCCCACCCACAATCGTTGCCACCACACGGCCGGTGAGCTGCCAGCCGTCGAAGGGCGTGTTGCGCGACTTGGAGAGGGACTTCTCCGCGTGGAAGGTCCAGCGGGCACCAGGATCGAAGAGGGTGACGTCAGCGACGGCGCCGCGCGCCAGGCTGCCGCGCCCCTTGAGGCCGGCGATGCGCGCCGGATTGGTGGAGAGCAGCTCGATGATGCGAGCCAGCCCGATCTTGCGCTCGCGCTGCAACTTGGTGATGGCCAGGCCCAGCGCCGTTTCCAGTCCGGTGACGCCGAAGGCGGCGTGCTCGAACTCCACCTGCTTTTCGTGGCTGGCGTGGGGCGCGTGGTCGGTGGCGATGGCGTCGATGGAGCCGTCGGCCAGAGCGATGAGCAGGGCCTCGCGGTCCACGGCGGAGCGCAGCGGCGGATTCATCTTGCAGTGGGTGTCATAGGCGCCGACACTCTCCTCGGTGAGCGCG
>Ga0255334_1000949_pt1 | contig 16435 bp, 14 predicted proteins | sample EtOH5_35cm_T3_12_FD_202080 | JGI IMG/M metagenome (GOLD analysis project Ga0255334, IMG submission 202080) | Sandy soil microbial communities from University of British Columbia, Vancouver, Canada - EtOH5_35cm_T3_129 | ecosystem: Engineered > Artificial ecosystem > Sand microcosm > Unclassified ...
CCATCCGCGACGCCTTGCCCGCCTTCTCGGCGGACGAGTGCGCAAACTACTTCACCGCCACAGGTTACGAGCCAGAATGAGAAGATTCTGCTCTAGTCTGCCGGTCGACGGCGCGGCAAGGCTGGCGCGAATTGTCCTTTAGGCGTCTCAAACGTTACCCGCGCGGATGGTGGCCAGATCTGCGTTTCCTTGCGAAAGGGCGCCTTCCTCCCGCACCCTCCAACCGGGAAACCGGGTTTCCTGGACCTTGGGGAAACCCCCCCAGGTCAGCTTTCGGGCAGGCAGGCCGCCACCAGTTGCCGGAAGGCCGCGGCACGGTGGCCGACCGCGAGCTTCGGCTCGGGTGCCATTTCGCCAAAAGTCTGCGTGCCGCCCTCGGGGACGAACATCGGATCATAGCCAAAGCCGCGATCCCCGCGTGGCGGCCAGACCCAGGTACCATGGCACTCCCCCAGAAACGCCTCGGTATGGCCATCGGGCCAGGCCAGGACCAGGGCGCAGGAGAACCAGGCATGGCGATCGGCGGCGTGGCGGGCCAGCCGCTCCACCTTGGCCATGGCCAGAGCGTAGTCGCGGCCGCCACCCGGCTGCTCCGCCCAATCGGCGGTATGGACGCCGGGCGCGCCATCCAGCGCGGCCAGCGAAAACCCGCTGTCATCGGCAAGCGCAACCTCGCCGGTCGCGCGCGCCGCGGCCAGGGCCTTGATGCTGGCATTGCCGATGAAGCTGGTCTCGGTCTCGGCCGGCTCCGGCAGGCCGAGCGCCTTGGCGCCGACCGCCTCGATCCCGTAGGATGCCAGCAGCGCCGCGTTTTCGCGCAGCTTGCCGGCGTTGTGCGTCGCCACCACCAAGCGGCGCCCGGTGAGGCGGCGCCCGTTGAGGCGACGATGGCTCACAGCCCCAACGCCGCATTCTGCGCCGCGAACAATTGGCTGGTGCCGGCTCGGGCGAGCTGCAGCAGCGCCATGAGCTGCGCCTCGGAAAACGGCGCCTGTTCGGCGGTGCCCTGGACCTCGACGATGCCCCCGGCCGCGGTCAGCACGAAATTCGCATCCGCCTGGGCATCGCTGTCCTCCGCATAATCCAGATCCAGCACCGGCGTGTCCTTGTACAAGCCGCAGGACACCGCCGCGACCTGGCCGACCAGCGGGATCCTGGCCAGCACATTCTTGGCCACGCAATGCTGGAAGGCGAGATACAGCGCCACATAGGCCCCGGTGATCGCGGCGCAGCGGGTGCCGCCATCCGCAGTCAGCACATCGCAATCGACGATGATGGACATCTCGCCCATCGCATTGCGATCCGTCACCGCGCGCAGCGACCGCCCGATCAGCCGCTGGATCTCCTGTGTCCGGCCGGATTGTTTTCCGCGCGCGGCCTCGCGGTCGCTGCGGCTATGCGTCGCGCGCGGCAGCATGCCGTATTCGGCGGTGACCCAGCCCTTGCCGGTGCCGCGCAGGAAGGGGGGGATGCGGGCCTCGACGCTGGCTGCGCAAAGCACCTCGGTCACCCCCATGCGGATCAGGCAGGAGCCTTCGGCGTGGCGGGCGAAACCGGGCTTCAGCGCGATGTCGCGCAGCTGGTCGGGGGTGCGGCCGGAGGGGCGCATGAGAGAGGAAGGCTCCGCTGTAGTCTGGGTGCCGCGCAGGAACCCCGCCCCCCCGGTTCTGTCAACCGCGGGCGGTGCCCCGCATGTAGCGGCGTTCAGGGCGGTAGAGCAGGCGACGCAACAGGCGGGCGACGGCGGCGTGCATGGCGGGGATCCGGGGTTCCGACCCGGCCGGGACCTCTTGTCCAGGCGCGGGTTTCCGTATCCCGTCCTACGAGCCGGAGATGAATGCGAGGTTGAGGCCTCAGGCGTCGGCGACGGGCGTCCGCAACGTGCCGATGCCTTCGACCGAGGCCTCCATCACATCCCCGGCCTTGAGATACTGCGGCGGGTCCATGGCATAGCCGACGCCATGCGGGGTGCCGGTCAGGATGATGTCGCCCGCCTCCAGGGTGAGGCCGGCGGAGAGGGATTCGATCAGCGCCGGGATCGGGAAGATCATGTCGCTGGTCCGGCTGTCCTGGCGGGGTTCGCCGTTCACCAGCATGGTCAGCCGCAGATCTGTGGGGTCCAGCGCATCGGCGGTGACGATCCAGGGGCCAAGCGGACAGGAGGTGTCGAGCCCCTTGCCCTTGAACCACTGCCCGTGCCTGCGCTGCAGCCGGCGGGCGGTGACGTCATTGCCCACGGTATAGCCGAAGATGTGGTCCATGGCCTTCGCGGCGGGGATGTCGCGGCCGGGGGCGCCGATGACCAGCGCCAGCTCGACCTCGTAGTCCATCGCGTCATTGATCGGGAAACGCAGGCTGGGCTGGTCCGGCCCGATCACCGCGGTCGGCGGCTTGGTGAAGAATTCCGGCGCCGGCGGCGGCGGGGCCGGGGGCGCGCCGCGCGCCTTCATGCCCTCGTTGATATGGGCCTGATAGTTGCGGCCGACGCAGAACACGTTTTTCGCGGGGCGCGGGATCGGCGCCAGCAGCCTGGCGCCGGTGACCACGGCAGAGGCGGGAGGGGCGGCCGTCCAGGCGGCAACCTCGGCCTTCACCTCCGGCCAGGCGGCGATCAGCGCCAGCATGGAGGCGTAGGGCGCGGCGCCGCCGGAGGCTGCGGGCAGGTCGAGCAGCCGCGCCCCGGTGTCATCCAGGACCACGCCCGTGCGTGGCCCGGCGGCGGCATCGAAGGTGACGAGACGCATGTGACATTTCCCCCCGCAGAACGCCAGATGATTGCATGTGCTGGGAAAGGCTTGACGCGCCGCCTGTGCCCCTAACCCAGCATCCGGCCGATCACTCGCGCCGTGTAGTCCACCACCGGGATGATCCGCCCGTAGTTGATCCGGGTCGGCCCGATCACCCCGATCGCCCCCAGCACCCGCGGCCGCTCCGCCCCCGGTGCCGCCCGGAAGGGGGAGACAACCAGCGACAGCCCGGCGCTGTCGAACAGCCCGTTCTCCGCCCCGATGAAGATCTGCACCCCGGTGCCGCGCTGCGCCAGTTCCAGCAGCCGCAGCATGGTCTCCTCATTCTCCAGCCGCTCGAACAGCGTCTCGATCTGCTGGACCTGGGCGAGGCCTTCCAGGTTGCGCAGCAGCCGCGACTGGCCGCGCAGGATCAGCGAGCCCGCCGAACCGCCGCCGGCCCAGGTCGCGAGCCCGGCCGCGATCACCTGTTCGGTCAGCGCGTCGAGTGCCGTGCGATGCGCCTCGATCTCGGTCGCGATATCGGCCTTGGCCTCATCGAGCGTGCGGCCACCCAGGCGGGCGTTGAGAAAATTCCCGGCCTGGACCAGGGCCGCCGGCGGCAGGCCGGGGGGGATGTCGATCACCCGGTTCTCGACCTGGCCATCGGCGGTGACCAGCACCACCAGCGCCCGGCCGGGCGACAGCCCGACGAATTCGATGTGGCGCACCGGCGCCTCGCCCTTGGGCGCGATCACCAGCCCCGCAGCGCCGGCCAGGCCCGAGAGCATGGTCCCGGCCTCCGACAGCGTGTCCTGCATGGACCGTCCGGCCGCGGTGCAGCGGGCGGTGATGGCGTCGCGCTCCTCCTCCGCGAGGTCGCCGAATTCCAGCAGCCCGTCGACGAACAGCCGCAGGCCGCGATCGGTCGGCAGCCGCCCGGCCGAGGTATGCGGGGCGTAGAGCAGCCCCGCCTCCTCCAGATCCGCCATGGCGTTGCGGATGGTGGCCGGCGACAGCGCGACCGGTAGGCGGCGCGACAGGGTGCGCGAGCCGACCGGTACGCCGGTCTCGACGTAAAGCTCGACGATCTGGCGCAGGATGGCGCCGGCCCGATGGTCGAGCGGTGTCTGCGGCGACATCGGCAGCGCGCCGATCCGCCCGGTGGGGGTAAGGGGTATGCCCATGAGCCTGGGGCCGGAACCTGTGGAATGAGCCAAGGAAGCAGAGTTACGGAGGCCCCCCCCCAGGGTCAAGCAGCCGCCTTCAGTTCAGCCGCTGCCGCAGCTCCTCCATCACGCCGCGGACACGGTCGGCTGCCTCACCCGTGGGCACCAGGCGCAAAAACCGCTCCAGGCTGGTCAGTGCCGCGCCGATCCGGTCCAGGCGCTGGTTCATCAGCCCTGCCTCCCGCCACAGCGCCGCCGAATCGGGGGCCAGGCGCAGCATGTCCTCGACGCAGACCAGCGCGCCTTCCATGTCGTGGCCCTTGAGGCGGCGGATCTTGATGTTGTTCTGCAGCCGCAGCAGCACCGCGCGACGTTCCACCGGGGCGACCATGCCGGGGCGGAGCTCGGCCTTCGGCCCCTCGATCCGCTTCAGCATGGCACGCAGCGCCGGCGCATCCATGGCGCCGCCGCCGGTGAAGGGGTCCAGCACCGCCTGGCCGCGCACGCCCTCCATCGACAGATAGAAATGCCCGGGAAAATCAAGCCCATGCGCCGGCCAGCCGGCGGCATCGGCGGCATGCATCCACAGCAGCCCAAGCGCCACCGGCAGCCCGCGGCGGCGCTCGATCACCCGCAGCAGATTGGCATTGGCGAGGTCATCATAGGTCTCGATATCGCCCTGGTAGCCGAAATGCTCATGGATCAGCCGGGCGATCACCGAACGCCGCGCCTCGGCATCGCCTTCATCGGCGATGGCGTTCAGATTCGCGGCCTCGGTCGCGGCACGGGCGATTTCGCTGAGATGTTCGGCGGCGGCCCGCCAATCGGCCTCGGGCGCATCCAGCCGGGCGAATTGCAGCGCGATGGCCGCGACATCCAACTCGTCATCGGGCAATTGACCGGCGGCTTCCAGTGCGGCGCGGGCATCGGGGTCGCTCAAGCGGGCTGCACCATGCGGCCGAGCCTGCGCCCGCCGAAGATATGCACATGGAAATGCGGCACTTCCTGGCCGCCATGCAGGCCCATGTTGGACAGGATGCGATAGCCCGATTCCTCCAGACCCTCGCCACGCGCGACCTGGCCGACCAAGCGCCAGAACCCGGCCTGTTCGGCATCCGAGGCGCTGGCGGCAAAATCGGCGAAGGAGCACCAGGCGCCCTTCGGCACCACCAGGATATGCACCGGCGCCTGCGGGTTGATGTCGTGGAAGGCGAGGCCGTGCTCGGATTCCGCGACCCGCTTGCACGGGATTTCGCCGCGCAGGATGCGCGCGAAGATGTTGGTGTCGTCATAGGGCGGCAGGCCGGTGGTGGACATGGCGGGGGCTTTCCGGGGCGCATTCTGGGGACGGCGCGATCCTTACCTGCTGAAGCGCGCGCGGGAAGGCAAGAGGCAGGCGCCCAACGTTGCCTCCATGAACTTTCAGCGGCGACGATCCAGGGCAGGATCGCTGGTTTATGTGTGCGGCGAAAGGGTCGGATCGTTTTGCCGCGACCCTGAACATGGAGCCGATCATGCGTCGATCCCAACTCGTCAAGGCATTCCTCCCGCTCGTCGCCCTGTGGTCGGTCCCAGCCGGGGCACAGACGATCTTCCCGATCAACCGCGCCGAGATCCTGGCCGGCGCGCATTTCGACCTGAAGGTGGAATTCCCCGGGGTCGTCGCCGCCGACAAGCTGCGCGTCACCGTCAATGGCCGCCCCGCCGCCGAGGTGTTCGGTCGCGCGCCGGACTATATCGCGCGGGAGGATGACCAGCCGGCTTCCTCCATCATGCTGCGCGACGCCGCGATCACCGAACCCGGCGTCTATACGGTCGCCGCGAGCGATGGCGAGCACAATGCCTCCGTCACCTGGGAGGTTTACGCCGCGCCCACCGCGCGCCGCGCCCGCAACGTCATCCTCTTCATCGGCGACGGCATGGCGGTGGCGAATGTGACCGCCGCACGCATCCTGTCGCGCGGGATCGAGGAAGGCCGCTACCGCGGCACCCTCGCCATGGACACGCTGCCGCAGACCGCGATGGTCGGCACCTCCGGCAGCGATTCCATCATCACCGACAGCGCCAATTCGGCCAGCGCCTACAACACCGGCCACAAGTCGGGCGTGAACGCGATGGGCGTCTATATCTCCCGCGCGCGGGACAGCCTGGCGCATCCGCGGGTCGAGACGCTGGCCAGCCTCGTGCAGCGCGGTCTCGGCATGTCGGTCGGCGTGGTGACCAATTCCGAGATCCAGGACGCGACCCCGGCCGCGGTCTTCGCCCATACCCGCCGCCGCGCGGATTACCTGCCCATCACCGACCAGATGCTGGAAAGCGGCGCCTCGGTGATCCTAGGCGGTGGCTCCGCCTCCTTCCTGCCGCAGGGCACGCCCGGGTCGCGCCGTCGCGACGGGCGCAACATGATCGATGCCTTCAGCCAGCAGGGCTATGTCTTCGCCGACGCGGCCGAGAGCCTGGCCAGCGCCGCCGCCGATCCCAACACCACCAAGCTGCTGGGGCTGTTCAACCTCGGCAACATGGATACGGCGCTGGATCGCCTCTACCTGCACCAGGGCACGGTCTCGCGCTTCCCGAACCAGCCCGACCTGACCGAGCAGACCCGTGCGGCGCTGCAGGTGCTGTCACGCAACCCCGCCGGCTTCTTCCTGATGGTCGAGAGCGCGCTGATCGACAAGGCGAACCATCCGCTGGACTTCGAGCGGTCGGTCTATGAGACCATCCTGCTCGATAATTCGCTGAAGGTCGCGCTCGACTGGGCCGGCAACCGCAACGACACCATGATCATCGTGGTGCCCGACCATACCCAGGGCATCGGCATCTACGGCGTCGTGGATGACAGCCGCCCGGGCGAGATGCGCGACCGCGTCGGCACCTATGCCGAGGCCGGGTTCCCGAACTACCCGGCGGCCGATGCGCGCGGCTACCCGCCGAGCGTCGATGTCTCCCGTCGCCTGACCGCGGGCTACGCGGCCTTCCCGGATTACTACGAGACCTACCGGCCGTATCTGGATGGCCAGAACGTCCCGGCCGTGCAGCAGGGCTCGGGCGGGCCCTATGTCGCCAATACCCGCTACCGCGACATTCCCGGCGCGCAGCTTCGCATCGGCAACCTGCCGCGGGATGCGAACACCGGCGTGCATACCGTCGATGACGCCGTGCTGCGCGCGACCGGGCCGGGGTCCGACCGCTTCCATGGCTTCATCGACAACACCATGGTGTTCCGCGCCATGGCCGAGGCGCTTGGACTTGGCCGCTAGGCGCCGCCCCGGGACAACGACGCGGCGGCCCGTCCTGGCCGCCGCGGCCGTCCTGCTGCTGCCGGCACGCCCGGTGGCGGCGGCGGTGGAACGGCTCGCCTTCGACGACCTCTACAGCGGCTGGTCGGTGATGGGCGCGACGTTTTCGCCCAGGCTCCAGGCGCTGGTGGGGCAGGAGGCCGCATTGCGGGGCTACATGGCCCCGCCGCTGAAGGCGGAAGCCGCGTTCTTCGTGCTGGCGCGGGAGCCGATGGCGATCTGCCCCTTCTGTTCCAGCGATGCCGACTGGCCCGTGGACATCGTCGTCGTCTATCTGCGGCGGCAGGCGCAGCCGACCGATCCCGGCACGCGGATCGAGGTGGTGGGCCGCATCGAGACCGGGTCCTGGACCGATCCCGATTCGGGCTTCGTCAGCCAGATCCGGCTGCGCGACGCGCGATTCCGACCGCTCTAGACGTGCTGCCGCTGCAGTTGCAGGGCGTCAGCATCGCCTTCCCCAACCCGCCGGGACCGCCCCGGATCATCCTGCGTCCCACCGATCTGGTGCTGCCGGCCGGGGCCATGGTGGGGCTGGAAGGGCCGTCCGGTGCGGGCAAGACCTCGCTGCTGCATGCGCTGGCGGGGCTGGAGCCGGTGGCCGGGGGCAGCATCCGCTGGGGGGCCGAGAACCTGGCCAAGCTGGATGGTGCGGCCCGCGCCCGCTGGCGCAGGCGCCATACCGGGCTGGTATTCCAGGATTTCCATCTGATCGAGGGGCTGTCGGTGCTGGACAATGTCCTGCTGCCGGTCTGGTTCGACATGTTCCGTGCCCCGCGCGCGCTGCGCGACCGGGCGCGCGCGCTGCTGGTCGGCATGGGGCTGCCGATGCCGCTGCCGCCGCTGGCGGTGCTGAGCCGGGGCGAGCGGCAGCGCGTGGCGCTGGCCCGCGCCGTGCTGCGCCAGCCGCCGCTGCTGCTGGCCGATGAGCCGACCGCGAGCCTGGATGCCGAGGCCGCCGCGAAGATCGGCAGCCTGCTGGTGGATCTGGCGACGACCTCGGGCGCGACCCTGATCGTCGCCAGCCACGACCCGCATCTGCTGGCCCGCCTGCCGATCCGGCTGCGCATCGCCGAGACCGAGCTGGAGCGTCTGGCGTGAACCCTTTCCCTTTGGCCCTGGCCGGGCTGCGGCACCGGCGCGGCACCGCGCTGGCGCTGGCCTTGCTGGTGGCGCTGGGGGTGGCGCTGGGGGTCGGCGTCGGCGCGCTGGAACGCAGCCTGCGCCAGGGCGCGGCACGGGCGGCGGATGCCTTTCCGCTGATCGTCGGCGCGCCGGGCAGCCCGACACAGCTGGTGCTGACCGCGGTCTATCTGCAGCCCGATACCGTGACCCTGATGCCGGGCAGCGTGCTGACGCGGCTGGCCGCCGATGCGCAGGCGGGCTGGGTTTCGCCGATCGGCTTTGGCGACCGCTGGCGGGACAAGCCGGTGGTGGGGGTCACCGCGGATTTCGTCACTTTGGGCGGCCGCCGCAGCTTGGCGGAAGGTCGCGTCTTCGCCGCCGAGGATGAGGCGGTCATCGGCACCGCCGTGCCGCTGGCGCTGGGCGATCCGATCGTCGCCGCGCATGGCCTGGCCCATGCCGGGGTGGATGAGGATGACGCGGACACGCATCACCATGGCGATTCCCCCTATCGCGTGGTCGGCAGGCTGCCGCCCAGCGGCACGCCCTGGGACCACGCGATCCTGGTGCCGATCGAGCGGGTTTGGGAGATCCATGGCCTCGGCAATGGCCATCCGGAGGGGGTGGAGCGGATTGGCCCGCCCTGGGAGGGGCAGGTGCCGGGCGTGCCGGCCGTGGTGGTGCAGCCAAAGGATTTCCCGGGCGCCTATGCGCTGCGGGCGCGGTATCGTGATGCGCAGTCCAATGCCGTGTTTCCGGCCGAGGTGCTGGTGTCGCTGTTCCGGCTGATGGGGGATGTGCAGGCGGTGCTGTCGGCCATGGCGATGGCTTCGGCCGTGCTGGTGCTGGCGGCGGTGTTTTTGGCGTTTTCCGGGCTGGTGGCGGCACGGTCGCGGGATTTTGCCGTGCTGCGGGCCTTGGGCGCGCCCTGGCGGTTCGTGCTGGCCGCGGTGTGGCTGGAGCTGGCGCTGGTGCTGCTGGGCGGGGTGGCGGTGGGGCTCGGGTTTGGCTGGCTGGGTGGCTGGATGGCGGCCGATGCGCTCGGCCGCCATGCGCGGGTGGCGGTGACGGTGGCCCCCGGCTGGGACGAGGTGTTGCTCGCCCTGGCCGTGCTGGTGGCGGGGATGCTGGGGGCTTTGCTGCCGGCGCTGGTGGTCTGGCGCCGGCCGCCCGGGGAAGCGCTGAAGCGCTGACGGGAAGTGCAGAAACACCCTGTTTCTGCTGGGGTGCTCGAGGGGCTAGCCCCTCGATTTCACCCCCCCGCCGGCACCGGCGGCAAATAGATCTCCCCCCCATTGCCCCGAAACTCAGCGCTCATCTTATCCATGCCTTCCTGTGCCGCGGCCCGCACTTCCTGGCTGATCTTCATGGAGCAGAACTTGGGCCCGCACATGGAGCAGAAATGCGCGAGCTTGGCGCCTTCCGCCGGCAGGGTCTGGTCGTGGAATTTCTCCGCCGTCTCCGGGTCCAGGCCGAGGTTGAACTGGTCGCGCCAGCGGAACTCGAAGCGCGCGCGGGACAGGGCGTCGTCGCGTTCCTGCGCCGCCGGATGGCCCTTGGCCAGGTCGGCGGCATGGGCCGCGATCTTGTAGGTGATGACGCCGGTCTTCACATCCTCGCGGTCCGGCAGGCCGAGGTGTTCCTTGGGCGTGACGTAGCAAAGCATGGCGCAGCCGAACCAGCCGATCATGGCCGCCCCGATGCCGCTGGTGATGTGATCGTAGCCCGGCGCGATGTCGGTGGTCAGCGGCCCGAGGGTGTAGAAGGGGGCTTCGCCGCATGCTTCCAGCTGCTTGGTCATGTTCACCTGGATCTTGTGCATCGGCACATGGCCGGGGCCTTCGATCATCACCTGCACGTCGCGCGCCCAGGCCAGTTTGGTCAACTCGCCCAGGGTTTCCAGCTCGGCGAATTGTGCCGCGTCATTGGCATCGGCCAGGCTGCCGGGACGCAAGCCATCGCCCAGCGAGAAGCTGACGTCATAGGCGCGCATGATCTCGCAGATCTCGTCGAAGCGCTCGTAGAGAAAGCTCTCCTTGTGATGCGCCAGGCACCATTTCGCCATGATGGAGCCGCCGCGCGACACGATCCCGGTCACGCGCTTCGCGGTCAGCGGGACATAGGCCAGCCGCACGCCGGCATGGATGGTGAAGTAGTCGACGCCCTGCTCGGCCTGTTCGATCAGCGTGTCGCGGAAGATCGCCCAGGTGAGGTCCTCGGCGCGGCCTTCGACCTTTTCCAGCGCCTGGTAGATCGGCACGGTCCCGATCGGCACCGGCGAATTGCGCAGGATCCATTCGCGGGTGGTGTGGATGTTGCGGCCGGTGGACAGGTCCATGACCGTGTCGGCCCCCCAGCGGATGCCCCAGACCAGCTTGTCCACTTCCTCGGCGACCGAGGAGGAGACGGCGGAATTGCCGATGTTGGCGTTGATCTTCACCAGGAAGTTGCGGCCGATGATCATCGGCTCGCTTTCGGGGTGGTTGATGTTGGCGGGGATGATGGCGCGGCCGCGGGCGACCTCGTCGCGCACGAATTGCGGGGTGACATGGTCCGGGATGCTGGCGCCGAAGCTTTCGCCGTCGCGCGGCCGCGTGCTGGGCACGGCGCGGCCGAGGTTCTCGCGGATCGCGATGTATTCCATCTCCGGCGTGATGATGCCGGCGCGGGCATAGGCGAGTTGGGTCACAGCCTTGCCGGGGCGGCCGCGCAGCGGCTGGCGAGTGCCGCGGTCGAACAGCGGGATTTTCCGCGCCTCGCCCTGCTTCAGCCCGTCATCCTCGGGGCGCTGTTCGCGGCCGGCGATCGCCTCGACATCGCCGCGGCCCTCGATCCAGGCGCGCCGCAGATCGGGCAGGCCGCGGGCGATATCGGCGCGATAGGTCGCATCGGTATAGGGGCCGGAGGTGTCATAGACCCGCAGCGGCGGCTCGCCGCCCGAGACCGCGATTTCCCGCATGGCGACGCGGATCTGCGGATGCTGCAGCCCCGCGACATGCAGCTTGGTCGAGGCCGGCAGCGGCCCGGTGGTGATGACGGGCTTGGCCAGCGGCGGCAAGGTATCGGGCATTGGTCGCGACTCCCCATTGGACGGAAAGCCGGCGGGGGGTGGTGGCGCGATGCCGGAAGTGCCCATCCCTTCGCCGGCATGACCCGGATCAGGTTCGAAGGGTTACCGCGTCGCTCGCGGAATCTCAGCCCTGCGGAAAGGGCTCCCCTTGGATTGGGGGGAAATTGCGCTTCCGCGGGCGCGGCTGTCAAACCTCAAGCAAACCTCACGGCGGCGACCCCGCGACATACCCGAAAAAATTCCCGCAGAAGGTATCGGCGCTCATGCTGCCCTTCAGGGGCACGCTGACCAGCCGCGCCCAGGTCCAGAAGGTCGCGGCCAGCGTGCCCTTCTGCAGACCGTCGCTGTCATGCAGCACGACCCAATGATCCGGGGTCGCGTAGAAATGCGACACCTTCTCCTCCCCCGCCACCAGCCGGGAATTGACGAAGATGCAGACACGCTGGCCCTGGCGCAGCAGCCGCGCGGCGTGGTCGAAGACCTCGGGCGATTTGGTGAAGAAGATGTTGGTCTCGTTGGTCACCGAGGTGTAGCCGAGACCCTCCATCCAGCCCGCCAGATTGTTCGGCAAGGTGATCCCGGCGAATTTGTCGGAAGGGTCGTCGTAATTGAAGACGTCGTTGTCGGAATCCCGCAGGCTGGCGGTGGTGATCCAGTCGATGCCGGTGATGCCCTTGGACACGGCCGTGGTCGGCCGTCCGAACCCGCCCGCGGGCTCCGAGGCCGGGGCCTCCCTGCCGGTGGGGTTGTAGTTGCGGCAGCTTTCCCCGGGCTTGACCTTGGTCTTGCCCAGCATGGCCGCGCCGGTCTCGTACAGGTCGATGACGTAGCGGACATAAACGTCCGGGTCATCGAGCAGCAGGTTGTACAGCAGCGAGGACGGGCCGCAGAGGCTGGTATTGGCCTGGTAGATGCTGCCGGGCTTGGCGGTGCGGATGCGCAGCCCCAGCACCACCTGTTCGCGCGGGATATTGGGAAAGGCGCCGTTGCCCTTGCCCTTGGCGAAGGCCTCGATCATCGCCGGGTAGCGCTGCGGTTTGTTCGGCCTGATGCGGTTCGGATCGCCCTGGCCCGGCGCCGGTGCCGCGGCGGAGACGGTCAGCGCGCCGGCGCGGACATGGTGCTTCAACTGCGCCAGCAGCGTGTCGTCATCCAGGAAGGCGGTGCCTGGCTGCCAGGCGGCGGCGATGCGCCGGCAGGTCGCGCGCCCCCAGGGGTCGCGCCAAGCGCGGTCCAGCAGATCGTCGGTCAGGAACCCGGGGTCGGCGCCCGTGGGCCTGGCCGCAGGGTTGGGGCGCAGCGTCACGTCCATGGGCCCAGCCTCCCGCCACCGCGGGGCGGGGGCAAGAGGGAACCGCATCACGACCCGCTGTGCCCCCGATATCGTCGCATCCGCGGCCGGGCTAGGCTGGCCGGCGATGCTCTCCCGTCTCGGTCTTCTGCTGTTGCTTGCCGGCTGCGCGGCGCCGGTGGCCCCCCCGCCCGCGCCGCCGCTGCCCTATCCGCCCAGCGCGCGGCTGCGGATCATCGACATCGCGATCACCGAATGGCGCGAATGGGGGGAGAGCGAGGCCGATGACACCGAGCCCAGCCCCTCGGGCCCCCAGGCGGAAGCCCTGCCCGACAATTTTCCGCGGCTGGTCGCCTATTGGCACAGCGTACCGGATGAGGAGGGGGCGGTCGCCCGCAACCGCGCGATCTTTGCCCGTGACCCGGCCACACCCGGGCCGCAGCTCTGGGCGGAGCCGGCCTGGTCGGCGGCCTTCATCTCCTACCTGATGGTGCGGGCCGGGCTGGATCATGCCGAATTCCGCCCCAGCGCCTCGCATGCCTTCTATCTGGATGCGCTGACCGCGACCGCCGCCGCCTGGCCCGCCCTGGCGCCCTTCGTGCCCGAGCCGGCCTGGCAGGCGGTGCCGGCGCCGGGCGATCTGATCTGCATGGATCGCAGCCCGCAGCCGCTGGCCGATTGGGCGCAGCGCGCGCGCGACCAGGGGCGCTTCCGCCCCATGCATTGCGATCTGGTGGTGGCGGCCGGCCCCGGCGAAGTGGAGGGGATCGGCGGCAATGTCGGCGATACCGTGCTGCGGACGCGCTATGCCGCCGATGCCGCCGGGCGGCTGCTGCCGCGCCGGCCGGGGCGCGCGCCCTGGGTCGTGGTGATGCGCAACCGGCTCGGCACGCTGCCGCCCTTCGGCGGCGGGGTCAGCGCCCGGTCAGGATACGGTCGACAAGCTGCCCCGCCGTCGGGATGAAGCCGTTGGAATAGAACGGGTCCGAGGCGAAGCGGAAGGCGTTGTGGCCGGCGAACATCAGGTTCTTGTCGGTGCCGCCGCCATGGGCGATGTCCTGCAAGGTCTTCTGGATGCAGAAGCTGCGCGGATCGGCCTTCTTGCCGGTGTTGAAATCCGGCCCGTTCTGCGTCCAGTTGCTGAAGCGGCAATGCGACAGGCAGCCCATGCAGTCGACCTGGTCCTGCACGATCTGGCGCGCGGCCTGCGGCGTCTCGAAGATCAGCGTGTCGTCGGGGGTGCGCAGCGCCTCGGTGAAGCCGAGGGATTCCCAGGTGGCGATGCGGGCGCGATCCTCGGGCGTGACCCAGACCGGACGCTTGCGCGGGCCGACGCCATAGGTCGCGGTCTTGTCGCCATCCTCGGCAGCGGCATAGGCGATCTGGCGGGCGCTGCGCGCCTCCAGCTCCCGCAGGAAGGTCGTGCGCACGGCCGAGGAGTAGAAGCCGGTCGGCGAGAAGGCCTGCAGCGACACATCGCCGGGCTTCAAGGTCAGCAGCCGCTGCTTCCACTCATCGGGGATCGGCGATTCCTGGGTCAGCAGCGGGCGGGTGCCGAACTGGAAGGCGATGGGGCCGAGATCGGGATTGTCGATCCAGTCGGCCCATTCCTCCAGCCACCAGACGCCGCCGGCCATGATGATGGGCACCTGGCCGAGGCCGTTCTCACACATCAGCTTGCGCAGCGCGAGGACGCGGGGGAAGGGGTCCTCGGGCCGCAGCGGGTCTTCGCTGTTGGACAGGCCGTTGTGGCCGCCGGCGAGCCACGGGTCCTCATAGACCACGCCGCCCAGCCATTCCGCCGCCTTGGAATAGGCGCGGCGCCACAGCGCATTGAAGGCGCGGGCGGAGGAGACGATGGGGTACATGAAGACGCGATGCTCGCGCGCCACGGAAGCGAGGCCATAGGGCATGCCGGCGCCGCAGGTGACGCCGTTCACCAGGCCCGGGATGGCTTCCAATATGCCGCGGATGATGCGTTCGGCGCCGCCCATCTCCCACAGGATATTGGCGTGGATGCGGCCGCGGCCGCCGTTCATCTCATGCGCGACCTTGATCTGCGCGACGCCGCCATCGATGGCATAGGCGATGAGTTCCTCATGCCGCTCGCGCCGCGTGCGGCCGTGGTAGATCTGCGGGATCACGCAGCCATCGGCGTCGTAGCTGTCGGCATTCACCGCGCTGACGGTGCCGATGCCGCCGGCGGCGGCCCAGGCCCCGCTGCTGCGGCCATTCGTGGCCGAGACACCCTTGCCGCCTTCGATGAGCGGCAGGACGTCGACGCCCCCCATGCGGATCGCGTTGATTGGCTTCACGGTTCTTGTCGTTCGCTCGTTCCGGCGCCAGCACTGGCGACTTGGGACGGCCCGGATGAGCCGCTGGTGATCGCGCCGCACATGCGGCCGATTGTGACACGACGCAAGGGTGGCGCGCGCAAGAGGCGCGTTTGCGTGTCACCCGGTCGGCCGGGGCCCCTCATGACCCCGGCCAATTCGGGCAATGCCGGTCAGTCGGCGGCGTAGTCGCCGCGGCGCGGGCCGCGGTCGCGACGGCCTTCGCTGCGCTCGCGACGGGGCTCGCCCCCTTCCTCGCCTTCGGCGCGGGGACGGCGGGCGCCGACCTGCTCGGAGATATCGGCACCGGTCGCCTGATCGACAACCCGCATCGACAGCTTCACCTTGCCGCGGTCGTCATGGCCGATGACCTTGACCTTCACCTTGTCGCCGACATTCACGATGTCGGTGGTGCGGTTCACGCGCTCATTGGCCAGTTCGCTGATGTGGACCAGACCGTCCTTGGCGCCGAGGAAGTTCACGAAAGCGCCGAATTCGGCGGTCTTCACCACGGTGCCCGGGTAGATGGCGCCGATCTCGGCCTCGGCGGTGATGCCGCGGATCATGTTGATCGCAAGCTCGGTCGCGGCGGGGTTGGTGGAGGCGATCTTGATCGTCCCGTCATCCTCGATGTCGACCTTGGCGCCCGACTTTTCGACGATGTCGCGGATCACCTTGCCGCCAGTGCCGATGACTTCGCGGATCTTGTCCTTGGGCACCTGGATCACGGTGATGCGGGGCGCGTTGGCCGCCACATCGCCACGCGCGCCGGTCAGCGCGCGGGCCATTTCGCCGAGGATGTGCAGACGCCCGCCCTTCGCCTGATCCAGTGCGATGCGCATGATCTCGGGCGTGATGGAGGTGATCTTGATGTCCATCTGAAGCGCGGTGACGCCCGCCTCGGTGCCCGCGACCTTGAAGTCCATGTCGCCCAAAAAGTCTTCGTCGCCGAGGATGTCGGAGAGCACAGCGAAGCCGCGGTCTTCCTTGATCAGCCCCATGGCGATGCCGGCGACGGGGCGCAGCAGCGGCACCGCCGCATCCATCAGCGCGAGCGAGGTGCCGCAGACCGTCGCCATCGACGACGAGCCGTTGCTCTCGGTGATCTCGGACACGACGCGCATCGTGTAGGGGAAGGTGGTCTTCTCCGGCAGCAGCGGGCGGATCGCGCGCCAGGCGAGCTTGCCATGGCCGACTTCACGGCGGCCCGGGCTGCCCATCCTGCCCGTCTCGTTCACCGAGTACGGAGGGAAGTTGTAGTGCAGCATGAAGTTCTCGCGGTAGTCGCCGCCGAGCGCATCGATGACCTGCTCATCCTGGCCGGTGCCGAGGGTGGCCACGCAAAGCGCCTGGGTCTCGCCACGGGTGAACAGCGCCGAGCCATGGGCGCGCGGCAGCACGCCGACTTCCGCCATGATCGGGCGG
>Ga0255334_1000950_pt1 | contig 16422 bp, 11 predicted proteins | sample EtOH5_35cm_T3_12_FD_202080 | JGI IMG/M metagenome (GOLD analysis project Ga0255334, IMG submission 202080) | Sandy soil microbial communities from University of British Columbia, Vancouver, Canada - EtOH5_35cm_T3_129 | ecosystem: Engineered > Artificial ecosystem > Sand microcosm > Unclassified ...
AACACGCCGTGGGTCGACGGGTAAGTGATCATCAGCGCAGCGAGGTGTTCGCGGTGCTCGATGGCCTTGGCGCGCAGGTCTTCGATGTCGACGTTGCCACGGGCATCGCATGCGGTCACGACCACACGCATGCCTGCCATGTTGGCGGTAGCGGGGTTGGTGCCGTGGGCGGAGGACGGGATCAGGCAGATGTCGCGACGGTCTTCGCCGCGGCTCTGGTGATAGGCGCGGATCGCCAGCAGACCAGCGTATTCACCTTGCGAACCGGCGTTCGGTTGCAACGAGATCGAGTCGTAACCGGTGGCGGCGCAGAGCATCGCTTCCAGTTCATCGGTCAGTTGCTGATAACCGGCGCTTTGTTCGGCCGGGGCGAACGGGTGCAGGGCACCGAACTCGGCCCAGGTCACCGGGATCATTTCGCTGGCGGCGTTGAGTTTCATGGTGCACGAACCCAGCGGGATCATGGTGCGATCCAGGGCCAGGTCCTTGTCGGCGAGCTTGCGCAGGTAGCGCATCAGCTCGGTTTCCGAGTGATAACGGTTGAACACCGGATGGCTGAGGATCGGCGATTGGCGAACCAGAGCGGCCGGGATGGTACTGACCACTGCAGCGGCGAGGGCGGCGAAGTCCGGCAGTGCCTTGCCGTCGGCAAGCAGAGCCCACAGTGTTTCAACGTCGGCTTGCGAAGTGGTCTCGTCGAGGGACAGGCCCAGACGCTCGCCATCAACGACGCGCAGGTTGATTTTCTGTGCGTGCGCTTTGTCGTGCAGTTTGGCGGTGTCTGCACCGGTTTTCAGAGTCAGGGTGTCGAAAAAGCTGGTTTGCTCGACGGTCAGGCCCAGCGCGCTCAAGCCTTTGGCGAGGATCGCGGTCAGGTGATGAATGCGGTTGGCGATCTGCGTCAGGCCTTTCGGGCCGTGATACACGGCGTACATGCTGGCGATGTTGGCCAACAGAACCTGCGCGGTGCAGATGTTGCTGGTGGCCTTCTCGCGGCGGATATGTTGCTCGCGGGTCTGCATGGCCAGGCGCAGGGCCGGCTTGCCGAAACGGTCCACGGAGACGCCGACCAGACGGCCCGGCATGTCGCGCTTGAACGCATCTTTGGTAGAGAAGTACGCCGCGTGCGGGCCACCGAAGCCCAACGGAACGCCGAAGCGTTGGGCGCTGCCGATGGCCACGTCAGCGCCGAATTCGCCCGGCGGGGTCAACACGGTCAGGGCCAGCAGGTCAGCGGCAACCGCCACCAGTGCGTTGGCGGCATGGAAGCGTTCGGTCAGTTCGCGGTAGTCGAACAGGTCACCGTTGCTTGCCGGGTATTGCAGCAGGGCGCCGAAGAACGGCGTCACGTCAGTCAGTTCAAGCTCGTCACCGACGACGACGTCGATGCCCAGTGGCTCGGCACGGGTGCGCAGTACGTCGAGGGTTTGCGGGTGGCAATGAGCCGATGCGAAGAATGCGTGGCTGCCCTTGTTCTTGCTCAGGCGTTTGCAGAAGGTCATGGCTTCGGCAGCGGCGGTGGCTTCGTCCAGCAGCGAGGCGTTGGCGATCGGCAGGCCGGTCAGGTCGCTGATCAGGGTCTGGAAGTTCAGCAGCGCTTCGAGACGACCCTGGGAAATTTCCGGTTGATACGGGGTGTACGCGGTGTACCAGGCCGGGTTTTCCAGCAGGTTGCGCAGGATCGGCGACGGCGTGTGAGTGCCGTAGTAGCCTTGGCCGATGTAAGTCTTGAACAGTTGGTTCTTGGCGGCGATGCCTTTGATCAACGCCAGGGCGTCGGCTTCGCTCAGGCCGTCGTCCATGCCGAGGACGCTGGTGCCTTTGATGCTTTCCGGAATGACGCTGGCGCTCAGGGCTTCCAGCGAATCGAAACCGAGGCTGTTGAGCATCGCTTGCTCATCGCCGGAGCGCGGGCCGATGTGGCGCGCGATGAATTCGTTGGCGGTCGTAAGGTTTACTTGAGTCATGTCAGCGCTCCTCAGGCTTCGGCGTTGGCTTTGATCAGACGGTCGTAGGCGTCCTGATCCAGCAGTTTGGCGACAGCCGAAGCGTCGGCAGGCTGGAAGCGGAAGAACCAGCCTTCGCCCAGCGGATCTTCGTTGACCAGTTCCGGGCTGCTGTCCAGCGCCGGGTTCACTTCCAGCACTTCACCGTCCAGTGGCATGTACACGCCGCTCGCGGCTTTTACCGATTCCACGGTGGCGGCTTCTGCGCCTTTGTCGTAGGACTGCAGCTCAGGCAGTTGTACGAAAACCACATCGCCCAGGGCGTTCTGCGCGAAAGCGGTGATGCCGACAGTAACAGTGCCGTCAGCTTCGGTGCGCAGCCATTCGTGATCTTCAGTAAAACGCAATTCGCTCATGGAAACTCCTAAGGGGGGCCAGACTCGTCTGGTGGACGCGATTGAATGCTTGGGCAAAAGCCCTTCTTTATAAGTGGCTACTAAGCAAGATCGCGGCCAACGTTAATAACTCCTTATAAATCAGTGTCTTATTATTTTTTGGAGAACGAGCGAACTGAGCAACTGTAGCGAAATCGCTACAGGCTGAGGCGAAGAAAAAAGCGTAATGGGATCAAAGCCTTGCACAGCGGTGATTAGGCGAGGGTGTATCGATATCGTTCCGCTGTAGCGCTTTCAGTACAGGTGGAGGTCGCTTTCAGATGCTGTTACCCGAGGGCGCCACCACCTGTAGGCGCTGGCTTGCTGGCGATGTCGTCTGCGAAATCGCCATCGCCAGCAAGCCGGCTCCTACAGGTCGAGGTTTAGCAAGGATCAGGGCTTGTTTGGAATCCCGTACTTGCGCAACCGATGAGCAATCGCCGTGTGGGAGGTTTGCAGGCGGCTGGCCAGTTGCCGGGTCGAGGGGTAGCTGACGTAGAGTTTTTCCAGCAGGGTTTTTTCGAACTCTTCCATCGCCTGTTCCAGGCTGTCGACTTCGTTGTCGCTCTGGCGTGCCACGGAGGTGCCGGCGATGTCGAGGTCGCCGATGTCCACCAGGCTGCTTTCACAAATCGCGGCGGCGCGGAAGATCACGTTCTGCAGTTGCCGCACGTTGCCAGGCCAACGGTTGCCCAGCAGCGCCGGATAAGTGCCCGGTGCCAGGCGACACACTGGTCGCTGAATCTGCGCGCAAGCCTGCTGCATGAAATAGCGGGCCAGCAGCAAAATGTCCTGGCCACGTTCGCGCAGCGGCGGAACTTCGACGTTCAGGACGTTGAGGCGGTAAAAAAGGTCCTCACGGAACGTGCCCTCGCTGACCATTTTTTCCAGGTCGCGGTGCGTGGCGCTAAGGATCCGCACGTTGACCTTCACCTCGCGATCGCCGCCTACCCGGCGGAAGCTGCCATCGTTCAAAAAACGCAGCAGTTTCGCTTGCAAGTACGGCGACATTTCGCCGATTTCATCGAGAAATACCGTGCCCTGGTTCGCCAGTTCCATCAGCCCCGGTTTACCGCCCCGTTGCGCGCCGGTGAAGGCGCCGGGAGCGTAGCCGAACAGTTCGCTTTCGGCGAGGTTCTCAGGTAATGCCGCGCAGTTCAGCGCCAGGAAGGGCGAACTGTACCGGGCACTGATGGCGTGACAGGCGCGGGCGACGAGTTCTTTGCCGGTGCCGGTTTCGCCTTGGATCAGCAGCGGCGCATCGAGGGCCGCTACACGTTGGGCACGGGCCTTGAGCGTGCGAATCGCCGGAGATTCGCCCAGCAGCGCATCGAACCCTTCGGCATGGTCGTGATGCAGCGCCGAGAGGCGTTCGCCGATGCGGTTCGGTTGATACAGCGTCAGCAGCGCACCGGCGTCGGTGATCGGCGTGGCGTCCAGCAGCAGGGTCTGGCCGTTGACGGTGATCTCGCGCAGCGGCAGGCGAAAGCCTTGTTCCAGCAGGGTGTCGAGCAGGGCGGGATCGGCAAACAGATCCGCCACGCTTTCACCGGCCGGTTCACGCCCGTACAAGGCAACCAATGCCGGGTTGGCCAGCAGCACGTTGCCGTTGCTGTCCAGGGCCAGTACCGGATCGGTCATGGCGGCAAGCAAGGCATCGAGCTGCAAGTGCCGACGTTGGCCGGGAAGGATGTCGACCACCGTCATCGCCTGAACGCCACGGACGCTGAGCAACGCATCGTGCAACTCTTCGAGCACTTGCGGGCTGAGGGTCGGGGCGTCGATGTAGACGTTGGGCGGAACCATTTCCACCGCATCCAGATTGAGATTGCGCCCACCGAGCAGGGCCAGGACTTCCTGGGTGATGCCGACGCGGTCGATGAAGCTGACGTGGATACGCATGGGACGATTTTGGTTCTGGAATGCGGGAGGTGGCAAGTATGCCTTGGGGCGGGCGAATGGTGAAATCCGCTGACAAGCGCACCACCTGTAGGAGCCGGCTTGCTGGCGATGGCATCGACTCGGCTTTTTCAGATGCACCGCGGTGATGCCATCGCCAGCAAGCCGGCTCCTACAACAGGTGTTGCGGAGAGTGGGTTATTCGAAGTGCTCGAGGTTTACCGGGTCGCCGGACTTCATGTCCAACTGCTTCCGGATGTCTTCAAACATTAAATCGTAATGCTTGTGAACCGAGCCGATCTGGCTGTGTGTCTTAGGGATTCCGTACTTCTCGGCGATTTTCGTCACGTTGTTGGCGAAGTTGTAGGCTTCCTCTTTGCGCAGAAAGAAGGGCTCTTTCACGTCCTTTCCTTGAATACTGCCATGCAGGGTGAACTGAATTCCTTTCTCCCCCGCGGGATTCTTGCTGACTTCATAATCAAGATGAATGTTGTAGTTGACATCATCCGGCGTCAGCGCGTGGCGCTCGATGTGCAAGTGACCGGGCTCGAACTGTGCCATTGCCGTTTCTCCTCACAAATAAGTTATGCCAGGTTTCGCCGTGCTGATGCGTGTACCGGCCGTGCCCTGGACGATCGCTTCGATGTCCGAGAGTGAACCGATCACTGCGGTTTTTCCAGTATGGCGGGCGAATTCACAGGCTGCCTGAACCTTGGGTCCCATGGAGCCGGCGGCGAAGCCGAGTTTTTCCATTTCGTCCGGGTGCGCCTGGGCGATGGCTTTCTGGGTCGGTTTGCCAAAGTCGATGAAGGCGGCGTTGACGTCGGTGGCAATCACCAGCAAATCACTGTCGAGCTGTTCGGCCAGCAGCGCCGAGCACAGGTCCTTGTCGATCACCGCTTCCACGCCTTGCAGTTTGCCGTGGGCGCCGTACATCGTCGGGATGCCGCCACCGCCGGCGCAGATCACGATGCTGCCTTTTTCCAGCAGCCATTTGATCGGGCGGATTTCGAAGATGCGTTTCGGTCTCGGGCTGGCCACCACGCGACGGAATTTGTCGCCGTCCGGGGCAATCGCCCAGCCTTTTTCGGCGGCGAGTTTTTCTGCCTCGGCCTTGGTGTACACCGGGCCGATGGGTTTGCTGGGATGCTGGAAGGCTGGGTCGTTGGCGTCGACTTCGACCTGGGTGAGCAGGGTTGCGAACGGCACTTCGAAGTCCAGCAGGTTGCCCAGTTCCTGTTCGATGATGTAGCCGATCATGCCTTCGGTTTCGGCACCGAGCACGTCCAGCGGGTATGGCGACACCGAGGTGTAGGCCGCCGCTTGCAGCGACAGCAGGCCGACCTGCGGGCCGTTGCCGTGGGCGATGACCAGTTCGTTGCCGGCATGGATCTTGGCGATCTGTTCGGTGGCGATCCGGATATTGGCGCGTTGGTTGTCCGCGGTCATGGGTTCACCACGGCGGAGCAGGGCGTTACCGCCCAGAGCAACGACGATACGCATAATGCAGTCCTTCTGAATGAGGTGACTCGGTCTCCACGTCGAAACCGTATTTCTGTAGGAGCCGGCTTGCTGGCGATGGCATCGACTCGGTCTGTCAAATACACCGCGGTGATGCCATCGCCAGCAAGCCGGCTCCTACAAGGGAACCGGGGCGGGCCGTTAGATATCCGCCAGCGCCGACACCAGAATCGCCTTGATGGTGTGCATGCGGTTTTCCGCCTGCTCGAAGGCGATGTTGGCCGGGGATTCGAAGACCTCTTCAGTCACCTCGACGCCATTGGCCAGGTGCGGATACCGCGCGGCGATGTCCTTGCCTACCTTGGTTTCGCTGTTATGGAATGCCGGCAAACAGTGCATGAACTTCACGCGCGGGTTGCCCGAAGCCTTCATCATTTTCGCGTTGACCTGGTACGGCAGCAGTTGCTCGATGCGTTCGTCCCACGCTTCCACCGGCTCCCCCATCGACACCCAGATGTCGGTGTGGATGAAGTCCACGCCCTTGACCGCTTCTTCCGGGTTTTCGGTGATGGTGATGCGTGCGCCGCTGTCTTCGGCGAAGGCTTTGCACTGGGCGATGAAATCAGCGTGCGGCCACAGCGCTTTCGGCGCGGCGATGCGCACGTCCATGCCCAGTTTGGCGCCGATCATCAGCAGCGAATTGCCCATGTTGTAGCGGGCATCACCGAGGTAGGCGTAGCTGATGTCATGCAGTGGTTTGTCGCTGTGTTCGCGCATGGTCAGGGTGTCGGCGATCATCTGCGTCGGGTGGAATTCAGCGGTCAGGCCGTTGAACACCGGCACGCCGGCGAACTTGGCCAGTTCTTCGACGATTTCCTGTTCGAAGCCACGGTACTCGATGGCATCGAACATCCGACCCAGCACGCGGGCGGTGTCTTTCATGCTTTCCTTGTGACCAATCTGCGACGACACCGGGTCGATGTAGGTGACGTGGGCGCCCTGGTCATGGGCCGCCACTTCGAAGGCGCAACGGGTGCGGGTCGAGGTTTTTTCGAAGATCAGTGCGATGTTCTTGCCTTGCAGGTGCGGACGCTCGGTGCCGGTGTACTTGGCGCGTTTGAGGTCCCGGGACAGGTCCAGCAGGTAATGCAGCTCGCGAGTGGTGTGGTGCATCAGCGAGAGCAGGCTGCGGTTGCGCATATTGAAAGCCATGATGGATCTCCTTGGGTTTCGGTTATCCGCCTGCTTCACGCGTGATAAGCGTGAAGCAGGACTCAGGAATTAATAGTCGATAGGGTCGCGAATGATCGGGCAGGTCATGCAGTGGCCGCCGCCACGTCCGCGCCCCAGTTCGCCGGCGCTGATGGTGATGACTTCTACACCGGCCTTGCGCAGCAGGGTGTTGGTGTAGGTGTTGCGGTCATAACCGATCACCACGCCCGGCTCCACGGCCACCACGTTGTTGCCGTCGTCCCACTGTTCGCGTTCGGCGGCGAAGCTGTTGCCGCCGGTTTCCACCACGCGCAATGCTTTGAGGTTGAGGGCCTTGGCCACGGCGTCGAGGAAGTTGGTTTCCTCACGGCGGATGTCGATGCCGCCCGGTTTGCTTTCGTCTGGGCGCAGGGTGAAGGCGACGATCTGGTTTACGACTTCAGGGAAGATCGTCACCAGGTCGCGATCGCAGAAGCTGAACACCGTGTCCAGGTGCATTGCTGCGCGGGACTTCGGCAGGCCGGCGACGATGACTTTTTCGACGGCTTTGTTCTTGAACAGGTTCACCGCCAGTTGGCCGATGGCCTGGCGAGACGAGCGTTCGCCCATGCCGATCAATACCACCCCGTTGCCTATCGGCATCACGTCGCCGCCTTCAAGGGTGGCACTGCCGTGATCCTGATCCGGATCGCCGTACCAGATCTCGAAGTCGGCGTTGGTGAATTGTGGGTGGAATTTGTAGATGGCGGTGGTCAGCAAGGTTTCCTGACGGCGCGCTGGCCAGTACATCGGGTTCAGCGTTACGCCACCATAGATCCAGCACGTGGTGTCACGGGTGAACTGGGTATTGGGCAGTGGCGGCAAAATGAAGCTCGAGTGACCGAGAAATTCGCGGAACATCTGAATGGTCTTGCCGCCGAAACTGTCCGGCAGGTCATCGGCGGATACGCCACCGATCAGGAATTCAGCGATTTTTCTCGGCTCCAGGCTGCGCAGCCACGAGCTGGTTTCGTGGACCAGGCCCAGGCCGACCGAGTTGGCCGTGATCTTGCGTTCCAGAATCCAGTCCAGCGCTTCCGGGATCGCGACGATGTCAGTCAGCAGGTTATGCATTTCCAGCACGTCGACGCCGCGTTCGCGCATTTTGGTGACGAAGTCGAAATGGTCACGCTTGGCTTGGGCGACCCACAGCACATCATCGAAAAGCAGTTCGTCGCAGTTGTTCGGGGTCAGCCGCTGGTGGGCCAGGCCGGGGGAGCAAACCATGACTTTGCGCAGTTTGCCGGCTTCGGAATGTACGCCGTACTTAACTTTTTCCGTGGTCATTACAGTGATCCTCCAGATGACAAATCAATCAGGTGTTACAGGGTCAGGAAGCCGTCATACAGACCATAGGCCGCCACCAGGGCGCCCACGATGACTGCAGCGAAAATCAGCTTCTCGACGTTGGTGAAAACCGGTTTGTTGAGTTCCATCTTGGCCTTGGCGAACAGGATCGCGCCGGGGGCATAGAGCAGGGCGGACAGCAGCAGGTATTTGACGCCGCCGGCATAGATCAGCCAGACCGCGTAAATCAACGCGACGGCGCCGATGAACAGGTCTTTGCGGCGTTCGGCCGCGGCGTTTTCATAGCTCTCGCCACGCACCGCCAGCAGCAGCGCGTACGCCGCCGACCACAAGTACGGCACCAGGATCATTGACGTGGCGAGGTAGATCAGCGACAGGTAAGTGCTGGCTGAAAACAGGGTGATGACCAGAAACAGTTGCACCATGGCGTTGGTCAGCCACAAGGCATTGACCGGCACTTGCTTGGCGTTTTCCTTGCGCAGGAACGCTGGCATGGTGTGGTCCTTGGCGGCGGCGAACATGATTTCGGCGCACAACAGCACCCACGACAGCAGCGCTCCCAGTAACGAGATGATCAGACCGACACTGATCAGTACCGCGCCCCACGGACCGACCACATGTTCCAGCACGGCGGCCATCGACGGGTTCTGCAGTTTGGCCAGTTCCGGTTGGGTCATGATGCCCAGCGACAGCACGTTCACCAGCACCAGAAACAGCAGCACGGTGATGAAACCGATCACGGTGGCTTTACCGACGTCGCTGCGTTTTTCCGCGCGGGCCGAGAAAATGCTCGCGCCTTCGATGCCGATGAACACCCACACGGTGACCAGCATCATGTTGCGCACCTGGTTCATCACGCTGCCCAGGTCCGGGTTTTTCAGGCCCCAGATGTCGGCCGTGAAAATGTCCAGTTTGAATGCGAAAACAGCGATCAACACAAACAGCAGCAGCGGCACGACCTTGGCGACAGTGGTCACCAGGTTGATGAACGCCGCTTCCTTGATCCCGCGCAGCACCAGGAAATGCACGGCCCAGAGCAGCACCGACGCGCCTATGACGGCGGCCACGGTGTTGCCTTCGCCGAAGATCGGAAAAAAGTAACCAAGGGTGCTGAACAGCAGAACGAAGTAACCGACGTTGCCCAGCCAGGCACTGATCCAGTAACCCCACGCGGACGAGAAACCCATGTAGTCGCCGAAACCGGCCTTGGCGTAGGCGTAGACACCGCCGTCCAGATCAGGTTTTCGGTTAGCGAGCGTCTGGAAGACAAAAGCGAGTGTCAGCATGCCGACGGCGGTGATGGCCCAGCCGATCAGCACGGCACCGACATCGGCACTGGCGGCCATATTCTGGGGCAAGGAAAAAATCCCGCCACCAATCATCGAGCCGACAACCAGCGCAACCAGTGCACCGAGTTTCAGTTTTCCGGGGGATTCAGTCATTGCATGACTCCAATGCAGGAGAATGAGAGAAAACAGGTTAAGTTTATTAGCTGTTCAATCATCTGACTTAGATCAATGCATGGGCATATTTCATTGTTAATCAAAGACTTTTGAAACTTTGTTAGGCATAAGGCTACTACCGGTAAAGCCCTTTCCAGAGGCCTCGGCTGGAGGTTGAATCAATAACGCGTACCGTTTGAAGTCTAGACGCTAGTTCGTTTTTGTGTTTTGGCAAGTATCGGTTCCCGATTTTTCAATGGTATTGATTTATTAGGATCTGCCGAGGAAACCGCTATTTATGACCGACGGCGCTAGAGTGAATGGTTATAAATAAAAGAGGTAGATTGGCGTTAATTGATAAACGTTATTACGCTTTACCTATTTAGTTAAAACCAACTATGTGACGGTCTCGCAGTGACAGTCGCGGCGGAAAATGGAGACGCAGGAATGTCGCAACCGACGCAAAAGCTTCGCCTGAGTGCGCTGATCGCGCTGGTGGTGGGATCGATGATTGGCGGCGGGATTTTTTCCTTGCCCCAGAACATGGCCGCCCGGGCTGATGCCGGGGCGATCTTGATCGGTTGGGCCATCACTGCCGTGGGCATGCTGACCCTGGCCTTCGTGTTCCAGACGCTGGCCAATCGCAAACCCGAACTGGATTCCGGGGTGTACGCCTATGCCAAGGCCGGGTTCGGTGACTACATGGGTTTCTCGTCCGCGTGGGGTTACTGGATCAGTGCCTGGCTGGGCAACGTTGGCTATTTCGTTTTGCTGTTCAGCACCCTCGGTTATTTCTTCCCCATGTTCGGCCAGGGCAACACGCCCGTCGCCATTGGCTGCGCGTCGGTGTTGCTGTGGGCGGTGCATTTTCTGGTGATGCGCGGGATCAAGGAGGCGGCGTTCATCAACCAGCTGACCACCGTCGCCAAGATCGTGCCGCTGATCATGTTCATCGTGATCGCCGCCGTGGCGTTCAAGGCCGACATCTTCACCCGTGACATCTGGGGCCGCAGCAACCCGAGTTTCGGCGGCATCATGGATCAGGTGCGCAACATGATGCTGGTGACCGTGTTCGTGTTTATCGGCATCGAAGGCGCCAGCGTCTATTCGGCGCGGGCGGAGAAACGTTCGGATGTCGGACGGGCGACGGTCATCGGTTTTCTCGGCGTGTTGGCGCTGCTGGTGATGGTGAATGTGTTGTCGCTGGGGATCATGAGCCAGCCGGAACTGGCCAAACTGCAGAACCCGTCACTGGCCGCCGTGCTGGAACACATCGTCGGGCCTTGGGGCGCTTTGTTGATCAGCATTGGCCTGGCGATTTCGCTGCTCGGTGCGCTGTTGTCCTGGGCGTTGCTCTGTGCCGAGATCCTCTTCGCCACGGCTAAAGACAAAACCATGCCGGCCTTCCTGAAAAAGGAAAACGCCAATCATGTGCCGGTCAACGCGCTGTGGTTGACCAACGTGATGATCCAGATCTTCCTGTTGATCACACTGTTTTCCGCCGGCACTTACACCAGCCTGATCTACCTCGCGTCGTCGATGATTCTGGTGCCGTATCTGTGGTCGGCGGCGTATGCGGTGCTGTTGAGCGGGCGGGGTGAAACCTACGAACACGCGTCGGCGGAGCGCACCAAAGACTTGCTGATTGGCGGCATCGCGCTGAGTTATGCGGTGTGGCTGTTGTATGCCGGCGGGATGAAGTATTTGCTGCTCTCGGCGCTGCTGTATGCGCCGGGGGTGATTCTGTTTGCCAAGGCCAAACACGAGCAGGGCGAACCGTTGTTCACTCACATCGAGAAAGGGATTTTTACCTGCGTGATCATCGGTGCGGGGCTGGCGGCCTACGGTTTGTACAGCGGCTTGCTGTCGCTGTGAGGTTGTTGCTGGAGTATCAGCCGCCCTACGACTGGCCGGCGATGCTGGGTTTTTTGTCGGCGCGGGCTGTGGTCGGGATGGAGACGGTGGTCGATGGCGTGTATTCGCGCAGCATCGGGTTGAACGGTGTTCATGGCACGGTTTCGATCAGGCCCGTGGCGGGCGATGCACTGGAGGTGAGGCTGGATTTTCCTGACGCTGCGGCAGTGCCGGAGATCGTTGTGCGGCTGCGGCGGATGTTTGATCTGGATGCGCACCTGCCAAGCATCCATCGGCCGTTGAAGACTGATACGTTGATGGCGCGGTTGATTGCCGAGCGGCCGGGGTTGCGGGTTCCCGGCGCGTGGGACGGGCTGGAACTGGCGATCCGTGCGGTGTTGGGTCAGCAGATTACGGTGAGCGCGGCGATCCGGTTGGCGGGGAAACTGGTGGCGCAGTATGGGCAGCCTTTGGCGTCTGTTTTGCCTGGTGTCACGTCTGTGTTTCCTGAGGCGGACATTTTGGCGGAGGCGGATCTGGCGACGCTGGGCATGCCGAAAAGTCGTGGCCGGACGTTGTCGGGTGTCGCTCAGGCGTTGCTCGATGATCCGTTGCTGTTTGAACCGGGGCGTGAGGGCGGTGTGGCGCGATTGCTGGCGTTGCACGGGATTGGCGACTGGACGGCGCAGTACATCGCGTTGCGGCAGTTACGGGAGATGGATTCGTTTCCGGGTGGCGATGTGGGGTTGATGAAGGCGTTGGCGGTGTTGGAAGGCGAAGCGGTGACAGCTCGGGATTTGTTGGCGCGGGCCGAGGCGTGGCGGCCATGTCGAGGGTATGCGGCGCAGCTTCTTTGGACATCATTGAGCCGGTCGGACTGAGCTGATCCGAAAGGTGTGTTGGTTGTTCCGGCCTCATCGCGAGCAAGCCCGCTCCCACATGTGATTGATGTCGTTCACATAATTTGTGATCGGCGATGAGGCCCTTGCAGTCACCACCACTGCGCGCGATGGGAACCCAGTTCAGACGCTGGAATCGCCCACTGCAACGGCGTTCCGGTGATCTTCAGCGGCACTTGCAACCGATGCGCCGGGCCCCATGGCGTCTGCTCAACCAACAAGCCCTGATCGTTTTCATCCTCTGCCCGCAAGGCCTCGGCTGTGCCTGCGCCATGTTCAATCAACAACTTCGCCGTCCGCGCCAACGACAATCGCGCCGATCCTCCCCGTCCCAACAAGGTGATCGCCGCAGCCGCCATCAAATACCCGGTCGCATGATCCAGCGCTTGCACCGGCAAGGGCGTCGGCTTGTCCGATTTCTTCCACTGCATCCCCGCCTCGGCAATCCCGCTGCTCATCTGCACCAGGCTGTCGAAGCCGCGACGGTTCTGCCATGGCCCACTCCAGCCGTAGGCGTTGAGGCACACATCAATCAGGTCGGGCGCCAGTTTTTGACGCTCGGCGACACCGTAACCGATTTTTTCCAATGCGTCGGCGCGGTAGCCGTGGAGCAAAATGTCGGCGTCCTTGAGCAAGCTTTCAAATACTGCGCGATCAGTCTTGTCGTGCAGGTCCAGTCTTGCGCAACGTTTGCCCAACGTGACTTCCGGCACCACGCCCGGTTCATTCCAGGTCGGTGGGTCGATGCGCAAGACATCGGCGCCCAGGCCCGCGAGAAAACGACTGGCGATAGGCCCCGCGAGCACGCGTGTGAGGTCCAGCACCTTGATCCCAGCCAGCGGTTGCGCCACCGAGCCTTTCCACGATTTTCGCTGTTGCGGGTGACCGGCGCTGAACTGAATCAACGGCTCGGCGTTCACGGCCAAACCTTGTGGATGCGTTTGCCATTGCGCCCAGCTACGCATTTCAGCGGCGCAGCCACCGGCGTCGACCACGGCCTGTTCCAGATCACTTTTCGCCCATTGCGCCACCTTGCTCGCTACGTCTGCGCGGTCGGCACACGCGCCGAGCACGCTTTCGGCGGCCGCGCGGTGATGAGGTGCGTTGGTATGCAGGCGGATCCAGCCATCCTTGGTCGCATAGTCGCCGGCAACCGCGTCCCACAACGGAGGAACGCTCCAGCCGACGGGGCGGATCGACGTTGCGAACCAGAAAGAGGCCAGGCGCCGGTCGACTTCAAGGTTGGGCAAGCGCCCGGTCTGCTGCTGCAACCATTCGCTGGCAGCCTGGCCGGCGGCGGCGATGCTCGCGCAGGCGAGGTCGGTGACGGCAAACGCCGAGGGCAGGGCGCCACTCGAGGTGAACGCAATCGGGGTGTGGGGCAAGCCGAGTGCGGCTTGAATGGACGTGAGTAAACCAGTCATCGAAGGCCCTCCGGAACGAGAGCCCGAGCATAGATCAAAACACGGGGCCGTTAGATGAAAACGCCAGAAGCCCGCCGAACGCGAACTTGTAGGAGCGGGATTGCTGGCGATAGCGGTGTGTCAGTTGGCATCAACGCCGGCTGACATTCCGCTATCGCCAGCAAGCCGGCTCCTACAGGGATTTGCGGTGTGGCTTTACACTCGAAATTGGTCCATCAGTATCATCTGGTGGTTGGTCAAGGCGTTGAGCTGGCTGCTGATCTGCGCCGATTCAGTGGCCTGGCCGGTCAGGGTTTCGGTGACGGTGCGGATCGCCGAGACGTTGCGGTTGACCTCTTCGGCCACGGCGCTTTGCTGTTCGGCGGCGCTGGCGATTTGCAGGTTCATGTCGCTGATCACGGTGACCGCGTCGCTGATTTTGCTCAAGGCTTGCACGGCTTGCTGGATCTGCCCGGCGTTGCTGTGGGCCTGGGTCTGGCTCGAATGCATGGTGGCGACCACGCCGCGGGTGCCGGTCTGGATACGTTCGATGACGAGGCGGATTTCTTCCACCGAATCCTGGGTGCGTTTGGCGAGGTTGCGCACTTCGTCGGCCACCACCGCAAAGCCGCGACCGCTTTCGCCGGCACGGGCCGCTTCGATGGCGGCGTTCAGCGCCAGCAGGTTGGTCTGTTCGGCGATGCTGCGGATGACTTCCAGCACCGAACCGATTTGCTCGCTGTTGACAGCCAATGCTTCGACTTCGGTCACTGCCTTGCTGACTTCGTCGGCCAGTTGATTGATGTCGCGAGTGCTGCGTTCGATGATCGACATGCCATCGCGGGCCGATTGATCCGCACCTTTGGCCGCATTGGCCGCGCTCGAGGCACTGTTGGCGACTTCATGGGCGGTGGCGCTCATTTCGTTCGACGCGGTGGCCACCTGGTCGATTTCGCGGAACTGCACCTGCATGCCTTCGCTGGTCTGGCGGGCGATTTCCGAAGACTGGTCGGCGGTGCCACGGGCATCGGTGATGCTCTGTTTGATCTGGGCGATGGTCGGTTGCAGCTTGTCGAGGAAGCGGTTGAACCAGCTGACGAGTTCCCCCAGTTCATCTTTCTTGCTGTAGTGCAGGCGCTGCGTCAGGTCGCCGTCGCCACTGGCAATCGCCTTGAGCATCTCGGCCACGCTGTTGATCGGCCGGGTTACGCCCGATGCCGTCAGCCAGATCAGCAACAGACCGACGAGGCCGGCAGTGACCGCCACCAGCACGGCTTTGATCGTGCCGCTTTGCTGGGCATCATCGAGGACCGCTTGCAGCTTCACCGAATCGGCCAGCAGCACTTGTTTCGGCAGGTCGATCACCACGCCCCAAGCTTTGGAATCGCTGATCGGGCTGACCGGGTACACCGCACGAATAAAATCACCTTGTTCGAGAATTTTCGGCGCGCCACCGCTGAGCAATTGCAGGACATCCTTGCCCTCTGCACCCAGGGTATCGCCGATACTTTTGCCGACCTTGCTCGCGTCGACACTGTAACCGGCGAGCACGCCGCTGCCGGAGACAATCAGCATGTGCCCGGCGCTGTTGAACAGATCACGCTGGGAGTCGACCGCCGCTGCCTGCAGGGCGTCGAGGGCGATGTCCACACCGACCACGCCGATGGATTTGCCGTCCACCAGCAGCGGAACGGAAATGGTGGTCATCAGCATTTCCTTGCCGCCGACGGTGTCGGCATACGGGTCCAGCAGGCAGGTACGCTTGCTGTCGCGAGGGCAGGTGTACCAGCTGTTGTAAGGGGTGCCGCTGAGGCTCAAGGTGGTTTTGGTCATGTCGTCTTCGACCATGATCGTGTTGAGCGCGGTACCACCGGCGCGGCTCCAGTAACTGGCGAAACGACCGGCTTCGTTGGACTGGCGAGCGGCGTCATTGGCGAACTCGCTGTCCTTGCCGTCCAGCCCGTTGGGCTCGAACGCCAGCCAGATTCCCAGCACCTTGCTGTTGCGTTCAAACGCGGTTTTCAGGCTCTGGTTCAACTCTTCACGCAGGGCACCGGCCTCAAGCGAACGCTTGGCGGCCATATTGCGCATGTCCTTGATCTGGTCCGCCAGGGCGGTCACCACCAGCTGGCTTTCGCCGAACGTCTTCTGCACCCGCACCGCCTGCTCGGCGGCCTTGGCCTGAAGCAGGTCCTGCACACTGTCGGTGAGCATTTTGCTGCTGGAGGCGCTGACCAGTTCATCGTTCTGGTTGGTCTGGTAGATGTTCATGCTGACAATCAGAACGACCACGCCCAGCAGGCAGAGACCGGAGAGCAGAACGATTTTCAGGCGGATGGACAGAGAGTCGAACATAGGACGAACTCGCGAATGAATGAGGTGTTGGCTGTGGGTCGAAGTCGACCCTTCGGTTCGCCAAGTCCATTCAGCGCCATTTACTGCAATCGGCGAGGGGCGGGGATGCATGATGGTGGCTCCGACGAACGGTCATGGTTGACCGTTTGCGCGGAAAAATCTGCCGAAAA
>Ga0255334_1000951_pt1 | contig 16393 bp, 14 predicted proteins | sample EtOH5_35cm_T3_12_FD_202080 | JGI IMG/M metagenome (GOLD analysis project Ga0255334, IMG submission 202080) | Sandy soil microbial communities from University of British Columbia, Vancouver, Canada - EtOH5_35cm_T3_129 | ecosystem: Engineered > Artificial ecosystem > Sand microcosm > Unclassified ...
TAGAACAGGATGTTGCCCGGGTTTTTCGGGTCGTAGTCTTTCATCTTGTCGCGGAACACGAACTGGTCCTGGAAGTACACCAGGCTGTACGAGCCGTTAGGCTGCGGCGTGGCCTGGGTCACCAGACGGGTCACGCTGCCACCGCGATAGCGGGTGATGTGGTTCCAGATGACTTCGACGCCGGTCTTCGGAATCGGGAATGGAACGGCAGTTTCGAAGTTCTCCAGACCGTTGCCGCCGGACACCAGGTTAGTGGCGGTGGCGTTTTTCTTGATGGAGGCAAACACGGCATCCGGCACGGTCGCGCCGCGATGGGACGGGTAGACCGGCATCTTGAAGGTTTCCGGGTAACGCTTGAACATCGCGTACTGGCCCGGTGCGAGTTTGTCCTTGTACTGGTCGACGTTCTGCGCGGTGATGGTGAACAGTGGTTTTTCACTGGCGAACGGGTCGGACAGGAAACCTTTGCTGTCGGCGGTGCCGGCGTTTTTCGCCATCGGCTTCCAGGCCGGGATCGATCCGTCAGCGTTACCCGCCATCTCGGCGCCCATCGGGGTCAGGCTTTTGCCCAGTTTGTCCGCTTCGGCCGCGGGGACCGCCGCCATGACGCCGGTCGCCAGCAGCGAAAGCCCCAGAACACCGACGTGGAACAGACTCTTTGTTATTTTCATAAGTGCGTTCGTCCTGATAATGCAGTGCTTAGAAGTTCACGCCGAAGCTGAGCGCAACGAAATCGCGGTCATCGACGGTGGTGTACTTGCCATCAAAGAAGTTGGTGTAAGCCAGGCTCGCGGTGTAGGTGTTCTGGTACTCGGCATCGACGCCCAGGCTCACCGCTTTGCGACCTTCCTCGAAGTTGCCGCCAGGGCCAGGCGAGTAGCCTTCCACGTCATGAGACCAGGCCACGTTCGGCTTGAGGTTCACACCGGCGAATACGTCGTTGTATTCCCAGATGGCACGACCACGGTAGCCCCAGGAGTTTGCAGTGGTGAACCCGTCGTTTTCGCAATAGCGACTGACGTTGTTTTGCGGGCCGCCTGCCAGGGTAGAGGTGTTCAATGCCACGCACTGACCACTTGGCAATGGACCAGGGCCGTAGCTCGGGTCACGGCCGTAACGCGCTTTGGAAGAGCTTTCCAGACCGCCAACGTGAGTAAAGCCAACCTCACCCACCAAGGTCAGCCGCTCGGCGCCCATCACCTGGTCGAAGAAGTGAGTCAGGGTCGTCTGGAGCTGGGTCACTTCCTTGCGGCGATAGCCTTGTTGATCCTGCCCTGGCGTCCCCTGAAGCACGGAAACGTTAGGGTTCAGAGGCGTCAGACCGGAAAAGAGAATGTCGGTGGTGTTGAGCTGAACCGGAGCATTCGGCCGGTAGCTGACTTCACCACTCCACGCAGTACCTGTCGGTAACGTGGTGGAGAAGCTCAAGCCATACAGGCGAATATCTTCAGGGTACTCGACGTAGTAGCTGGAGTTACCAGCCACCACCAACGGCAGCAAGGTCGGGGCCAGGCCAGCCGCAACACCGGCCGGAACACCCGCAGCCCTCAGTGAACCCACCAGGCCCGCCGCGCTGTAAGCGCTCGCCGGAGCACCTTTGCCGCTGAAAATCGGCGCACGGCTGTGGTAATTCATGAAGTAGGCGCCGAACTCGGTGTCCAGCGGATCGAACATGTATTTGAAGGACACGCCGAATTGACCGCTGTCACGGGCATCGCGGTCCGGACCGCGACGAACGATTACACCTTCATCCGGGTTGCCCCAGGTCACGCCTTTGGCAGCCAGGGTATTGATGCTGGCATTACGCAGCGAAGCCGGCAGCCCCGCAGCCGTCAATGCGCTGTTGAGTCCGTTACGGGTGCGCAGTACGGCCAGGTTGTTATCGCAGCCATCCGCAATCACGTCCGGTTGCGAGAAGAAGGTGCCGCAGTTGTCGACAACGGTCTGGTCCCATTCGAGCTGGTAGAAGGCTTCGGTCGAGAGGTTCTCGGTGAGGCTCTGGGACACGTAGAACATGTTGACCGGGATCAGGCCTTCCTTGATCTCGGCACCAGGACGACGGAACGCGGACACGTCGATCGGGTTGATTGAGTTGATGCCGCCGCCGATGAAGGTACTTTCACCCCAACTCACTACTTGCTTGCCCAGACGCACGGAGCCCGGCTGATCGGCAACGGAGTAGTTGTGGTAGACGAAGGCGTCGAGGATCTGGCCGCCGGAGGACTTGGCGCCTTCCTTGCGGTTGCTGTCGCTGATGTCCTTGAACGGACGGCTTTCGTCCTTGAGTTCAAAGTCGTACCAGTATTTGCCACGGACGAAAACGCCGGTATCGCCATATTTCAATTCAAGGTCATGGATGCCCTTGAAGATCTTGGAGAACGTTTCGCCGCTCTTGAAGTTCAGGTGACCGTCGTCGGAAGTCTGGGACAGGCCGCGGCCGCCGTTGTTGACGCCGATGAGGTTCTTGTTGGCATTTTCAGTAGACCAACTGGCACCGATCGACAGGGACGAGTCGAACTGACCTTCGATTTCACCAACGTTGAAACTGACGCCGAATGCTGGCCCGGCGAGCGTAGAGGCAAGACTGACCGCCAGGGGCAGTTTTGCCCTGCGCCAGAACTGGTTTACTGATGTCATCGACGCTACTCCATGTGCATTATTGTTATGGCAGTGAGCACTTCTAAAAACGCTGTGGATGACTGGGAGCCAAGGTGTCCCTAAGTCATTCCAAAGTTGCATCGCCCCGGTTTGTGCGTTTGCTCCGTTCTTAAAAATCCTTGAGCGGACTATAGCCAGCAGGTAGTACTGCTTGATCCCTCTAAAGTGTGATTTGCAGCTGCCAGCCACTCTGGAACAGTCCTTTGCCAAGCCGACACCTGTCGGCACGGCAAGAATGGCTGAAATTTCAGATTTGACAAGCCAAGCGCTTGCTTGGTGGGGCTGGCGTGCCCTTTTGGGCACGCCAAGTGACGCTTAAAGCGTCGAGAGGAAGGTGCTGTTGTTGGCTTGCCATTCGGTGATGTCGACGCGAATACGCTTCTTGTCGAGTTTACCGACGCTGGTCTTGGGAATTTCAGTAACAAGGGCGATCTGACTCGGGATGGCCCACTTGCTCAGGTGCCCCAGTTCCACGAACGGCTTGAGGTGTTCCTTCAGTTCTTTGGCCCCGATCTCATGGCCTTCGCGGACCACCAGCAGTGCGAACGGACGTTCGCCCCACTGCGGATCGGCGATGCCCACCACTGCTACTTCGCGTACCGCAGGGTGGCGGCTGATCAAGTCTTCAAGGTCCAGGGAGGAGATCCACTCGCCGCCGGTCTTGATCACGTCTTTGATCCGGTCGCGAATGTCGATCACACCCATGCTGTCCAGGGTCGCGACGTCACCGGTGTGCAGCCAGCCCCCGGCCCAGAGCTCGGCGCCCTTTTGCGGTTCGTTGAAATAGCCTTCGGTGAGCCATGGCGCACGCAGCACCAGTTCGCCCTGGGTCTCGCCATCGGCGGGCAGGAAGTTGCCGTCGGTGTCGACGATCGCAGCCTCCACCAATGGCCCCGGTACACCGGCCTTGATCCGGTACGTGGTGCGTTCGTCTTCGGTGCCGGCCATCAGCTCATCGTTGAGGTGGGCACACGACACCAACGGCCCGGTTTCCGACATGCCGTAAGCGGCGGTCAGTTGAATGCCCTTGGCCTTGGCCGCGTCGTACAGCGCACGGTTCAGCGCACTGCCACCGATGACGATTTTCCAGCCACCGAAATCCGTGCCTTGCGCCGCTTTGGAATTGAGGACCATTTGCAGGATGGTCGGCACGCAATGGGAAAAGGTGACCTTCTCCTTGCGCCACAGCTCCACCAAGTACTCAGGGTCATAGCGACCGGGATAGACCTGCTTGAGCCCGAGCATGGTCGCCACATACGGCAGCCCCCAGGCGTGTACATGGAACATCGGGGTAATCGGCATGTACACGTCGTTGGTGCCCAGCAACCGCACGCTATCGATGGCGCCCATGATGGTCGACACACCCATGGTGTGCAGCACCAGTTGCCGATGGGTGAAGTACACACCTTTGGGATTACCGGTGGTGCCGGTGGTGCCGGTGGTGTAGAACGTGGTCGCGACCGAGTTTTCGTCGAAGTCCTGAAAGTCGTACTGCGTGCTCGCCGCCGCCAGCAACTGCTCATACTCGCCGATGAGGTTTGGCAGGTCGGCGGTTTTCTCCGGCAGGTCAGTCAGCAACAGGGTTTTCTCCACCGTGGTCAGGTGCCCGGCAATGGCCTGGTACAACCCGACGAACTCGCTGTTGACCAACACAAAGCGGTCCTCGGCGTGGTTCATGGTGTAGAGGATCTGTTCCGGTGACAGGCGCACGTTAATGGTGTGGATCACCGCGCCAATCATCGGGATGGCGAACATGCATTCCAGATAACGATGGCTGTCCCAGTCCATCACCGCCACGGTATCCCCGGCCTTGACACCGGCCGCCGTCAGCACGTTGGCCAGCCTGGCGACCCGTTCGATCAGGGTCGGATAGCTGTAGCGCAGCTGGTCGCGGTAAATGATCTCGCGGGTTTTCTCATAACGAGCGCCGGACATCAGCAGCCGTTTGATCAGCAGCGGATACTGGTAAGCGCCTTCGGCTGGGGGGATAACGCGAGTCTGCAACATAAGAGTCCCTTTTCTGACTGCACGGTCGTGGCTGAAAGTAAGCACTTTAGTGCCCTTGGACGCCAGCCAAATCAGCCAAAGGAATGATTTGTAGAAGCGGACAAATGCTAGCTTTGCGCCACTATCTGAGGTGTTTCGTGGGGAATTCGGGATCTGCGCTGTAAAACGTTGTAACGCATGCGCGCAACACTTGTCTGTGACCCTACGTACGATACGGACACGATGAGCCGATCGGTTGGCAGCCAAACCGCCCAACCCTCCACCTCATCTACAAGAGAAGGATCTTGTCACTAGACCTGTCTGGTCACACGCCATCGGTATCGCATACAACAATGAGTATTGAACTGACCGCCCCCGAGAACTCCCGATCGACACAAGCGCCCCTGGTTTCCATCGTGGCACCCTGCTTCAACATGCAAAGATTTCTGGAAGACGCCATCAAGAGCATCTTCGCCCAGGACTACCCGAACTTCGAAGTCATCATCGTGGATGACGGTTCCAGCGACGACAGCCTCGCCATGCTCAAGCGATTACAACAAACCTATGACTTCCAACTGTATTCGCAACCGAATCAGGGCGTGAGCGCGGCGCTCAACCACGGCTTGCGATACGCCAAAGGCGTCTATGTGTCGACGCCGGACCTAGACGACATCATGCTGCCGGAGTCAGTGCGCATTCGCGCCGAATACCTGTGCAAGCACCCGAATGTCGGCTGCGTAGGTGCGCTGATCAGCTACATGGACAGCGACGGCAACACCCTCAAGCAGCAACAACGCGACCGGATACACACCTACAACTTCGATCAGGTCCTCAGAGGTGCTGTCGTGGTCGGCGCGCCTGTTGCGCTCTATCGCATGAAAGCGATGCGAAGTGCCGACTTCTACGCGCCGAAGCTGCGGGTTCAGGACTTTCAGATGACGTTGCGGATTGCCCGGCTGGGATATGAGATCCATGAATTGCCAATCTGCATGACCCGTTATCGCCGCCATGCCAACAACCTGTCGAGAAAATACCGGATGCTGCTCCAGGCAGACCTTGAGGCAATCGCGCCGTATGTGAACCATCCCGGCTATCAGAGCGCCCGCACCAGACTGGTGAACAAGGCCCTCAAATATGCCGTGGTCGAAGACAAGACAGAAGCCTGGCAGCTGTTACGCTCGATTCCCTGGCGGCACCTCAATAGAACCAGCTTCAAACGCTTCACGCGGCTGGTATTACATCGCTAGCCGTCTCACCGGGCCTCAGTGCATCTCGGTAAACGCGAGCTTCACACCGATGGCGATCAGTACCGCGCCCATGGTCCGATCGAACCAGTGGCCCATCCGGGCAAAACCTGCGCGCACGCGCTGCTGGCTGAACAGCATCGCCACCAGGCAGAACCACACCGCGGTGGCCACCGCGAGGTAGAGGCCGTAGCCCGCCTGTACCGTCAGCGGCGTGTGCGGATTGATCACCACGGTGAACAGCGAGAGGAAGAACAGCGTCGCTTTCGGGTTCAGACCGTTGGTCACGAAACCCGAAGTGAATGCGCCGCGAGCCGTGCGCTCGCCCGCTTCCTTGTGCAGATCGTCAGCCGCAGGTTGGGCCGGCCGAGCTCGCAGGGCCTTGAAGCCGATGTACAGCAGGTACGCGGCGGCCGCCCATTTCAGGGCATTAAACAACACGATCGACTGGGACACGATCAGGCCAATGCCGAGCAACGAATAGCCGACGTGCAGGAAAATGGCCGTACCGACGCCCAGCGCCGTCCAGGTGCCAGCACGACGACCATGGGTCACGCTCTCACGCACCACCACAGCAAAGTCCGGGCCGGGGCTGGCCACGGCCAGCAAGTGAATCAAGGCAACGGTCAAAAACTCTGTCCAATACATGGGGGTTCCTTTTGGCCAAGCGTAACGATTTGTTTCATCTGGTAGGCTCGGCAGATTACGCCTTCAGTTCATTGCACAAAAGGTACAGTTGATGACGAACACTCACCGCGCCGTTTTCCTCGACCACCCGTCCCTGGACTTGGGCGACCTCGACCTCAGCCCGCTGCAAGAGTGTTTCAGCGACTTACAGCTTTTCGCCCAGACCACGCCGGACCAGGTGATCGAACGCCTCAAGGGCGCCACCGTTGCCATCAGCAACAAAATCCTGATCGACGCCGCCGCCATCGCTGCCAGCCCCGAGCTGAAACTGATCCTGATCACCGCCACCGGCACCAACAACGTTGACCTCACCGCCGCCCGCGCCCATGGCATTACTGTCTGCAACTGCCAGGGTTACGGCACGCCGTCGGTGGCGCAGCACACGATCATGTTGCTGCTCAATCTGGCCACGCGCCTGGCCGATTATCAAAAGGCTGTCGGCGAAGGTCGCTGGCAGCAGGCGAAACAGTTCTGCCTGCTGGATTACCCGATTGTCGAACTGGAAGGCAAAACCCTCGGCCTGCTCGGTCATGGCGAACTGGGCGGCGCGGTCGCACGACTGGCCGAAGCCTTTGGCATGCGTGTACTGCTCGGTCAGATTCCCGGGCGCCCTGCCCGGCCGGATCGTTTGCCACTGGAAGAGCTGCTGCCGCAGATCGACGCGCTGACCCTGCACTGCCCGCTGAACGAACACACCCGCCACTTCATCGGAGCCCGTGAGCTGGCCTCGATGAAACCCGGTGCGTTCGTGGTCAACACCGCACGCGGCGGCCTGATCGACGAACAGGCGCTGGCCGATGCCTTGCGCAACGGTCACCTGGGTGGCGCGGCGACCGACGTGTTGAGCGTCGAGCCACCGACCGCCGGCAATCCGCTGCTGGCCCACGACATTCCACGGCTGATTGTCACCCCGCACAACGCCTGGGGCAGCCGCGAGGCACGCCAGCGGATCGTGGGTCAGTTGACCGAAAACGCGCAGGGATACTTCAGCGGTAAAGCACTGCGGGTCGTCAGTTGATAGACTGCGGCACTTTTTTCACAGGAGCAGAGTATGGATCCGCGCAGTGAAGTACTGCTTCGTCAGGCCGAGTTATTCCAGGGTTCGGTGTTGTTGGCCGGTTTACCCGCCGACGATCTGCTGGGCCGACTGCCCGATGCCCACGGTTGGTGCTGGCATGCCGGCGACCAGGCCACGCTGGACGCCCGTTTCGCCGAGCGCAGCCATTTTGGTGTGAACGCCCCCGAGCGTGAGTTTGAAACCGCCGTGGTTTTTTTGCCCAAGTCCAAGGACCTGACCGATTACATCCTCAACGCCCTCGCCTCGCGCCTGGCCGGTCGCGAGTTGTACCTGGTGGGGGAAAAACGCAGCGGGATCGAAGGCGCCGCCAAACAACTGAACCCCTTCGGCAAACCGCGCAAGCTCGACAGCGCGCGGCATTGCCAGCTGTGGCTGGTTACCGTGGCCACGGCGCCACAAGCCAAGTCGCTGGAAAGCCTGGCGCAGACCTACGAATTGCCGCTGGCTGAAGGCCCATTGAAAGTCATCAGCCTGCCGGGCGTGTTCAGCCATGGTCGACTGGATCGCGGCAGCGCACTGTTGCTGGAACATCTGGACAAATTGCCGAGCGGCCATTTGCTGGACTTCGGTTGTGGTGCCGGTGTGTTGGGAGCGGCCGTGAAACGTCGCTATCCACACAACCAGGTCACCTTGCTTGATGTGGATGCGTTTGCCGCCGCCAGCAGTCGCCTGACATTGGCTGCCAACGGTCTGGAAGCTGACGTGATTACCGGTGACGGTATCGACGCAGCACCAATGGGTTTGAGTGCGATTTTGAGCAACCCGCCGTTCCATGTCGGCGTCCACACCGATTACTTCGCCACGGAGAACTTGCTGCGAAAAGCGGCCAAACATCTGAAAAACGGCGGCGAACTGCGCTTGGTAGCCAACAGCTTCCTGAAGTACCAGCCGCTGATCGAAGAGCATCTCGGGGTGTGCGCAATCAAGGCCGAGGGACAGGGTTTCAGAATCTATCGGGCCAAACGCGGCGGATAAATAAGTGCTTGCCTAACGGATTTTGCCTAGGCAGAATCCGCTCCGTCCTAGGGGAGTAGTCTCCCACGAGCGCCATGCTCGTCCGGCATACGTCAACATACTTGGTCAACAGACCATGGCGTATGCGACCCAAGCGTCCGCATCAGACGGATCGCAGGGTTTGACAAGACCTATGACACGAACACCTTACCCGGGGCGGGAAGGCTGTACGTGTCATAGCCGTGTCGACCCGCCCCTTAGGAAAACCCTGATGCTGGATTCACTTCTCGTTCCCACCGCAATCGTTGCCTTGGCCGAAATCGGCGACAAGACGCAACTGCTCGCGCTCATTCTCGCCGCTCGCTTTCGCAAACCCTGGCCGATCATCGCCGGTATCGTCGCGGCAACCCTGGCCAACCACGCAGCAGCCGGCGCGGTAGGCGCCTGGGTCGGTAGTTTCTTCTCGAATGCGACGCTGCACTGGATCCTCGCCGCGAGCTTCACCGCGACCGCATTGTGGACCCTGGTGCCGGACAAGATGGATGACGACGAAGCCAGCACCGCCCGCAAGTTCGGACCGTTCCTGACCACGCTGATCGCGTTTTTCCTTGCGGAGATGGGCGACAAGACTCAAGTCGCCACGGTGATGCTCGCGGCGCAATACCCGGAACTGTGGCTGGTGATCATCGGCACTACCGCCGGCATGTTGATTGCCAACGTGCCAGTGGTTTTGGCGGGTAACTTTGCCGCGGATAAATTGCCGTTGACGTTAATTCGTCGCCTGGCGGCGTCGGCATTCTTCATCCTCGCCATTGTCGCGGTGTACAAGGCGATGCAGAGCAGCGGTTGGGTGTGATGCAGTAGGTCTATAGACCGTGTCATCGTTCTTCGCGAGCAAGCCCGCTCCCACACTGGATCTCCATTGTTTGCAAATTTTGTGTTCACTGGAGATCGAATGTGGGAGCGGGCTTGCTCCGGGCGGCGTTCCGACGAAGGCGTCAGTGGCAGCCCCGCATGACTATCAGGATTTCCTGGCTTTCTCGTACAGCGGCATGACTTTCGGAATCGCCGCCTGCAAGGAAGCAATACGACTCGACGACGCCGGGTGAGTACTCATGAACTCCGGCGGCGAACCTTCCGAGGCCTTGGTCATCTTGTTCCACAGGGTGATCGCGGCGTTCGGGTTGTAACCGGCGCGAGCGGCCAGTTCCAGGCCGATCAGGTCCGCCTCGTTTTCATTGGCGCGACTGTTGGGCAAGGTCATGCCGTAGTTGGCCACGGTATCCGCCAGCGCCAGGCTGTCCTGACCCAGACCGAACAAAGCACCGGCGCCCTGCTTGGCCATTTCGATGCCGTAAGCCTTGGACATCGCTTCACGACCATGCTCGCGCAGGGCGTGGGCGATTTCGTGGCCCATGATCGCGGCGATCTCATCGTCGGTCAGTTGCAGGCTGTCGATCAGCCCTGTGTAGAAAATGATCTTGCCGCCAGGCCCGCAATTGGCGTTGAGTTCGTCGCTCTTGATCAGGTTGACTTCCCATTTCCATTGGGCCGAATCCGGACGAAAAACCGGCGCCTGGGCAATCAGCCGGTCGGCAATCGCCTGGACACGCTTGGCCTCGTTACTGGTCTTGTCCAGCACGCCTTTGGTGTTCGCCTCTCCGACAGTCTTTTGATAAGACTGGGCGTACATCTGGTTGACCTCGTCGGTCGACAACATACTGAACATGTACTGCTTGCGCTCAACGCCCACCGCGCCACCGCTGGTGGTATTGACCGACTGACAACCGGCGAGCAGCAGACCTGCGCTCAGTGCACACACAACCAATGTCTTGTTCATCAAAAAAACCCCTGAAAACATGCCGCGTATCCTAGGCGTGGAATTGTATCGACGCCAGATACCACAGAGGTGTAGACGCACATTTAAGACAAAGCTCTCATGGCCGTAGGAAAAAAATCACATAATCGTGCCCACCACGGTCGATAACGGCCCGCAATGATTCGTTTGCGACATCAAACCCTCAAAAACAGCCAATTCGCCAACCTCCGCTCATGGCCATCGCCCCCCCAGCCGATACAGCACCGCAGACGTCCTCTTGCGTGCGGAGCCCCCATGAAATTCAAGTCGATCCAGTTTTCCGTGGCGGCCCTCGCCGGCGCCATCGTTCTTAGTGTCGTGGCAGCCCTGGTGCTGTACGCGCTGTTTTCCGGCGCACGGACACAAGACATGGTCCAGCAGCGGACCCAGGCACAATTCGAGCAAGTCATCGAACAACGCCTGACATCCCTGGCGCAAACCCAGGTCAGCCAGATCCAGCGCGAGCTCGAAGCGCCACTGCTGATTGCCGGCGGGCTGGTGCGAGTCAACGCATTGATCGGCACCCCGGGCGCCGATGGCCAGCCGCAGTTGAACCTGAGCCGTGAGCAATTGATCAGCCTGATCAAGGAAAACGTCACCAAGAACCCGAAAATTCTCGGCACCTACATCGGCTGGGAAAAAAACGCCCTCGATCACAACGATGCAGCCTACGTCGGCACCCAAGTGGTCGGCATCGACGCCAGCAACGGCCGCTTCCTGCCGTGGTGGTTCCGCAACGAAGACGGCAGCCTGGGCCTGGACAAACTGGTGGACGTCGACGACCAGAAAGCCCTGTCCACCGGCGTGCGTGCCAGCGAGTACTACCTGTGTTCCAAAGAAACCAAAAAGTCCTGCGTGATCGATCCGGCGCCCTACAAGGTCGGCGACAAGATCGTCATGCTCGCCTCCTTTATCGAACCGATCATGCTCAACGGAGCCTTCCAGGGGATCGTCGGCGCCGACCTGTCGGTGAACTTCATTCAGGAAATGCTCCTCGGCGCGAATCAGAAGTTGTACAGCGGCGCGGGTGAAATGGCCCTGATTGGCAGCAACAGCCGGATCGTTGCCTACACCAAGGACCCAAGCAAATTCGGCGAGAAGGTCAGCGACATACTCGACAGCCAGCAGATTGCCAACATGGCCAATCTCAAGCGCGGCGAAGTCACCTACAGCGTCGACAAGGCCCAGGGCCGGATCGAGTTGTACCTGCCGTTCGGCATCGGCCAGACCGACGCTCGCTGGACCCTCATGCTGCAATTGCCGCTGAACGCGGTGATGGCCGATCTGCAAAAACTTCAGGGCGATCTGGACGCCCAACGCAAGTCCGACACCTTCGGCATGGCCATGGTCGGCTTGTTGATTGCCGGTATCGGCTTGCTGGTGATCTGGCTGGTGGGCCACGGCATTGCCCGACCGCTGAAACAGATGGTTGCCATGCTCGACGACATCGCTCAGGGCGAAGGTGACCTGACTCGACGCCTGACCAGCGACCGTGCCGACGAACTGGGCTCGATCGCCAAAGGCTTCAACACCTTCCTGGCCAAGTTGCAGGTGATGATCACCCAGGTGGTGACTTCGGTGCAGAGCGTCAGTGATTCGTCGGAACACACCGCCGACATCGCCATTCGCACCAATATCGGCGTGCACAAGCAAATGGCCGAGATTGATCAAGTCGCCACGGCGGTGCATGAAATGACAGCGACCGCTCAGGACGTGGCGCGCAACGCGACCCAGGCTGCGCAAGCCGCCAGCCATGCCGATCAGGCCGCGGCGCAGGGCATGCAAATCGTGCGCGATACGTCGAACTCGATTGGCGTACTGGCGATAGAAATCGGCAAGGCCGTCGGCGTGGTGCAAACCTTGGCCAAGGACAGCGAGAACATCAATGCGATCTTGACGGCGATTCGCGGGATCGCCGAACAGACCAACCTGCTGGCCTTGAACGCCGCCATCGAGGCAGCACGAGCTGGCGAACAGGGACGTGGTTTTGCGGTGGTGGCCGATGAAGTGCGCAACCTGGCGCAGAAGACCCAGAAAGCCACTGAAGAAATTCAGACCATGATTCAGCAGCTGCAACAAGGCACGCGCGATGTGGTGCGGGTGATGGAGGACAGTCAGAACCGTACCGACGAAAGCGTGCAGCACGCGGCGAAAGCGGCCGAGGCGCTGGAGACGATTACTCAGGCGGTGTCGGTGATCAACGACATGAACACCCAGATTGCCAGTGCGGCCGAGGAACAGAGTGCGGTGGCTGATGACATCAACCGTAACGTGATCAACATCGGGCAAGTGGCCAATGAAGTGGCAGGCGGAGCGGATGAGTCGAGTGCAGCGAGTGCGGACCTGACCAAGCTGGCTGAGCAACAGCGGCGGTTGATCAATCAGTTCAAGGTCTGAAGAGCCCCCTCACCCAAACCCTCTCCCCAAGGGGCGAGGGAACTGATCGGGGTGTTCTTAGAGCTACATCGACCTGAATTACCGAGCCGATCTCAGGTCCTGAAAGCAACCGAGATCGTCTCCCTTTCCCCCATGGGGAGAGGGCTGGGGTGAGGGGTCGATTTTGAACCTGACAAATATTTGAAGACACTCACGGTTCATCAACCCGGCGTCAGACACTCCGGCCCATTGAGCTTCGGATCATTCACCAGATTCGCCAACACCCGCTCGCGCAACGCCGCGGGTTCACTGGCGAGTAACGCTTGCAAGGCATGCAATGGAGTCTCTGGATTGAGCCACGCCTCTTGCCCCGCCGCATCGAGAATCAACGGCCGGCGCTGACTCGCCGCCGGCTGAGTGATCACCGCTGTACTCAGCCACACCTGCTCCTGCACCGGATACGCTTCCCAAATCGCCGCAAAGAACAGCGCCGAGCCCTCCCCCGGTGTCAGCCAATACGGACGCTTGCGTGTGGTGCCGCGCCATTCGTAAAAACCATTGGCCGGCAACAGGCAACGGCGTTCGCGCAGGGCCTGGCGAAACATCGGTTGTTCAGCGACGGTTTCAGCCCGGGCATGGGCTGGCGTACGGGACAAATCGGTCAGCCACGGCGGCGTCAACCCCCAGCGCGCGCGGGCCAACTCTCGCTGACCCTCAACGCCGGCGCGCAGCATCAACACCGAATCGTTGGGAGAAATATTCCACTGGGCCTGCTGATCGGCGGGGAAGCCAGGCAGGGCCGCGAAGGCGGGGTTCCAGCGAAACAGGGCATAACGTCCACACATGGGGCAACACGACTCTTGATAAAACGAACGTCAGCCTAACAGACCAGCGTGCCGGGAAAACTTTCCGGTTCATCGTCGGGCAGTGGCAGCGCGGCATTGTACGCGGTGATCAGCTCCCGGGCGTATTCAGCCTCGTCGTTATCGACCGACAGGCCCAGCAGGCCGAAGATCGGCAATTCGCCGCTGCCACCGAGCAAATCGCGCCCCACCAGATGCGCTTCAATGCCCTCGCTGGCCAACATGCTTTGCAGCAACTCACCTTCCATAAGGTTTTCCGGCTCGTAGATTCGCTGCATGGGGTGCCCCTTTCATTCGTTTTCGCTGTGAACTTCGAGCAACCATTCCTGACCGTCAGTCTGCAAGACAAACGTGATGGGGCGACAACACACCGGACAGTCCTCGATATAGGTCTGATCGCCACCGGACAAGTCCAGAACGGCCTCAGCCTCTTCACCACAATACGGACATTCGTAGCGCTCGGTTTCCAGCATCGCGGTCTCCCAGGTGACTTGTGCGTATAATCGCCGGTCTATTTGCAGGGCTATTTTTGTCTGGCTAACTTTTCAGACCGTGCCCCGTTGGTTTTCGATCAAAACCTTTACTTACCCTAGCCGTTTCTAACAAGAGAGCATGATGGGCGAATTCGATGCCATCCGACCTTACAATGACAGCGAAGTCCCTGCGGTGCTGGACCGGCTGCTCGGCGACAAGGCGTTTCTAGATATCCTCATCCACTTCCGCTTCCCGCGTTTTGCCGGTGCTTTCGGCTGGATGCTCAAACCTCTTATAGCTCATCGGCTGCGCCGTGAGTTCGCCGACGTTACGTCGGTGGCCACGTTGCAGGATAAAGTCGAGATGTACGTCGACCACACCATCGAGCGAGCCACGGACGGTGTGACGTACACCGGCGTCGAGCAGTTCAAGTCAGGCAGCGCCTACCTGTTCATCGCCAACCACCGCGACATCGTGATGGACCCGGCCTTCGTCAACTACGCCGTGTACCACGCCGGCCTGCCGACACCGCGCATCGCGATCGGCGACAACCTGCTGCAAAAGCCCTTCGTCAGCGATCTGATGCGCCTGAACAAGAGCTTTATCGTGCACCGTTCGATCACCGGTCGACGCGAGAAGATGGCGGCGTATCAGCTGCTGTCGGCCTACATCAACCACTCGATCCGCAACGATTGCGCTTCGATCTGGATCGCCCAGGCCGAAGGCCGGGCCAAGGACGGCGACGACCGCACCGAGTCGGCCATCCTCAAGATGTTCCACATGAGCCGCAAGGACGAGCCGTTCGGCGAAGTCATTCAGTCGTTGAACCTCACCCCGGTGTCGATCAGCTATGAATATGACCCGTGCGATCAAGCCAAGGCTCGCGAGCTGTTCATCCGCGCCACCACCGGCAGCTACACCAAAGTACCGGGCGAGGACGATGTGAGCATCGCCAAGGGCATCACCGGCTACAAGGGCCGGGTGCATGTGAACTTCGCCTCGCCGATCACCGAGCTGTTCGACGACACCAAGCAATTGGCGATCGAGATAGACCGGCAGATCCTCGGCGGCTACCGCCTGTTCCCGGTGCACTACCTGGCCTACGCCCAGTGGAAAGACGCCGACCCGCAATTGCAGGTGCCGAAAGCCTCTGAAGTGTTTGCGGCCGACGAACTGGCCAAGGCTCAGGAGCAATGGCAACAGCGTCTGGACGCGTGCCCTGAGGAGCATCGTCCGTTCATGGTCCTGCAATACGCGACGCCGGTGCGCAATCAGTACCGTGTCAAAGCAGGTTTTCCGCTGTAAGGGTTTTGGCTGGATACGACAACGGCGCTCTATTTGACTGTCACCACATCACCTGTGGCGAGGGGACTTGTCCCCGTTGGGCTGCGAAGCGGCCCCAAAACCTGCGATCATATTTTTCAGACAGGCCAGGGGTACCGATTTACGACTGCTGCGCAGCCGAACGGGGATAAATCCCCTCACCACAGAAGCGCCCTCGCCACTTGGTGTCAGCGCTTCAGAAGCGCGTACTGATCCACGACACCAGCAGCGCCAACCCCAGGCAGGCAAAACCGAATCGATAGAAAAACCGATTCATGCGCAAGGTCGCCCCATCCAGCATCAACGTCGGTTCATCGATACGACGGTTCTGGCTTTGCGTTTCGAGAATGGCCAGCGCGCGCTGTTCGCGGCGACGAGTGGCATGCAGCAACCAGCCGCCCGGAAAGGCCAACAACAAGGCCAACAGGTTGATCAACTTGGCGGGATGGTTGGTAAACAGCGAAATCAAATGCAACGACATCACGGACCTCAGCAAAACAGGTGGCAGACGTCGAACCGACGACCGCGGCGCGAATTCTACCGAAAGCCTCACCTTGTGCCCTTGCTTTCCGACAAATAACGAACGAATTGACCGACTCCTGTCCTATTTGACGGTGCCGCCCTCTGGTTTTTTGTTCGCAAGCAATCCCTTGCTCGCGATGGCGGTGTATCAACTGCATTGATGTTGACTGACACACCGCCTTCGCGAGCGAGCCCGCTCCCACAGGGGATGGGTGCAGTCCCGCCAAAAATCAGCTCGCATGAAAATGTATGGTCAGCCCATCTCCTGCAACCTCATTGGCTGTTTTCGGTAGAGCTGGCTTGCGCTAATGTATCCGGGCTCATTGTGAGCGTTGCGGTAACAACGCTCGGCCCTCGATGAGTAGCCGCT
>Ga0255334_1000953_pt1 | contig 16362 bp, 16 predicted proteins | sample EtOH5_35cm_T3_12_FD_202080 | JGI IMG/M metagenome (GOLD analysis project Ga0255334, IMG submission 202080) | Sandy soil microbial communities from University of British Columbia, Vancouver, Canada - EtOH5_35cm_T3_129 | ecosystem: Engineered > Artificial ecosystem > Sand microcosm > Unclassified ...
CGCCCAGGGCATCGGCCTTGCGCTGCTGGAGGAATTCGTGCCCGGCCGCACCGAGAATCTGCACGACTACCTGATCCCCTCGATGGGCGATGTGCCGCCGATCACCACCATCCTGATCGAGACCCCGGAACCGCTCGGCCCCTATGGCGCCAAGGGGGTCGGCGAACCGGCGCTGGTCGCGACGGCGCCGGCGATCTTCTCCGCGATCCGCGACGCGACGGGCGTGGTGGTGCGCCGCGTGCCGGCGTTGCCGCATCGCCTGCTGGCAGCACTGCATGCGTGACCGCACCGCCTTGTTCGGCGCCCGCGAGGCCGATGGCATCATCCGCTGCGATGCCTGCCCGGTGCTCTGCCGCATCCGTCCCGGCCGCGCCGGCGCCTGCCAGCGCTACGCCAATCGCGACGGCGATCTGGTCCGCACCGATCCGCTGGTGCTGCTCGAACGCACGGCAGCGGCCGGCGGCGCGGTGGTGCCTTTCCTCGACAGCGCGGACTGGGATGGTTCGACGCTGCGCCCCGCCGATACCTTCGTCACCGCGATCGGCGCCGGCACCACCTATCCCGACTACAAGCCCGCGCCCTTCATCGTCGGCAGCCGGCACGAGGGCGTGGACACCGTCACCGTCGTCACCGAGGGCATCTTCTCGTATTGCGGGCTGAAGGTGAAGCTGGACACCGACCGCCACCTCGGCCCCGAGGCCGCCGCCGTGCGCGTCGACGGCGAGCAGATCGGCCATGTCACCACCGCCGAATACGGCAGCCAGATGCTGTCCCTCGGCGGCGTGCGGCATCTGACGGGGGGATCGAAGCGCGAGGGCAGCGTGACCTGCCGCAGCATGCTGACCCTGTGCAACCGCGGCGCGGTCGAGGTCGCGATCGATGGCGGCTCCCGCGTGGTCTTGCAGGCAGGCACCGCGCCGATCGTGAACGGTGTCGCCGAGACGCGGATGCGCGTCGGCTGCGGCAGCGCCACCATCGGGATCTTCGCGAAGCAATGGTTCGGCCATGCCGATGAGGTCATCGTGCTCGACGACCACATCACCGGCGTGCTGTCGGAACACCAGGCGGGCAAGACGCTCGGCATGCGCCCGGCCGGCATCCGCGTGCGCGGGCGGCGTTCGACGCCGGGGCGGTATTTCCAGGTCGCCGAGCCCGGCGTGGGCTGGGGCGGCACCGCCATCACCGATCCGCTCTCGGTCATCGAAAGCATCGATCCCGCCATCGCCTGGCCCGGGCTGCGGCTGCTGCTGACCAGCACCACCGGGGAGGATGCGCTCTGGGTCGAGCTGGACGAAGCCCTGCGCCCCATCCCCGCGCCGATGCCGGCCGCGGTGCGGCAGGTTGTCGAGCGCATCGGGGAGAATTGCGAACCCGCGCTGACCTCCCTCCTGTTCATGGCGGGGGCCGGTGGCTCGCTGCGTGCCGGCGTCACCAGCAACCCCGTGCTGCTGACGCGCCAGGTGCAGGAGGAAGCGGTGCGCGTCACCATGGGCGGTGCGCGCTGCATGCTCTGGCCCGGCGGGGGCATCACCTTGATGGCGGATGTGATGCGGCTGCCCGCCGATGCCTTTGGCGCGGTGCCGACGCCGGCGCTGGTCGCGCCCATCGAATTCACCATGCGGCGAGAGGTCTTCGTGGCACTCGGCGGCCATGACGATCAGGTGGTGCCGATCGAGCAGGTGATCGCCGAATATGGCGCCTCCGCCCGCCGCGTGTTGGCCGGCGCCAACCCCTGGCCGGATGCGCCGTGACAGCGGCGCTGCTGCCGGACGGAAGACTGCATCTGCAGGATGGTCCCATCGAGCTGATCATCGAAGCCAGCGGCGATGCCCGCGCCTATCCGGCCGCCGCCGCCGCGTTCCGGGGCGTGCTGGCGGGGCTGGCGGCGGAATTGCCGGGGTTGCGGGCGCCGGTGGGCGCAGTGGCGCTGGCCCATCCGGTGGGGCTGCGGATGGCGGCGGCCTGCGCGCCGCATGCGAAAAAATTCATCACGCCGATGGCGGCGGTGGCCGGGGCGGTGGCCGACCATGTCCTGGCGGCGATGGTCGCGGCGGCGCCGGGGCTGCGCCGGGCCTATGTGAACAATGGCGGCGACATCGCGCTGCACCTGGCACCCGGCGAAGAGTTTCGCATCGGACTGGTGGCCGAACTGGCTGTCGAAGGCCAGGCCGTGGTCACCGCTGCCGATCCGGTGCGCGGCATCGCGACCAGCGGCTGGCCCGGGCGGAGTTTTTCGCTCGGCATCGCCGATGCGGTGACGGTGCTGGCCGGAACTGCGGCGGCGGCGGATGCGGCGGCGACGATGATCGCCAATGCCGTGGATGCCGACCACCCGGCGATCCGACGCGAAGCTGCGGAAATGCTCGATCCCGACAGCGATCTTGGCGCACGGCTGGTCACCGTCGCGGTCGGGCCGCTGCCGGTCGCGCTGGTGCATGCGGCATTGGCCGCGGGGGCTGCCGAAGCGCGCAGGCTGCAGGAACGCGGCCTCATCGTTGCGGCGCTGCTGCGCTGCCAGGGGCTCGCCGCCCAGATCGGCGCCGGTTTTGGATCCTCCACGGCACCAGGGTCAGAGCTCGATATCGGCCCAGATCGCGGCATGGTCGGAGGCCGCGTGATAGGCGAATTTCATCTCCGGAAAGATGGGCCAGAGCCTGCCATGCTTGCCGCCCCAGACCCCTTTGCGAAACACCCCACCGGCGGTGACCTTCCCGAACAGCGCCGGTGACAGCAGGATATAGTCGATCTTGTTGCCCTTGGTGCCATTGGCATAGGTGCCGGGCCGCCCGTCGGACACGAAGCTCGGGTGTTCGCTGATGTCCTTCAACTCGGAGCCCTCGCCCAGCAGCGGCGCCAGCGGCGCGCTGTCCGGCGTGTCGTTGAAATCCCCGGCGATGGCGATATGCGCGACGCCCTCGGCGCGCAGCCTGTCGTAGATCTCGCGCACCCGCGCGGCCTGGGCGGCGCGCCGGGCGTCCGATTGCGCGGCGATGCCATAGCCTTTGCTCTTCAGATGATTGGCCAGCACCACCAGGCTTTCGCCCGAAGCCAGCTGCAGATGGAATTCCGGGCAGTCGCGGCTGAAGATGCGGTTGGGGCCGTCCCTGTCATCGACATGGCTGCGGATGAGGCCGATCTCAGCACTCGCCCGGGTCAGCAGGCCGACATCGATGCCGCGCTCGTCATTGCCGTCGATCAGCATGATCTGGTCGTAGGGGCGGGCGTTCACCTTTTCCATCACCTGCTCGTTGAAGCGCAGCAGCGAGGTGCGGTTCTCCGCCTCGACCACCACGACGACATCGGCATCGACCTCGCGCAGCACGCGGGCGGTGTTCTGGGTTGCGATCTCGTTGACCGCTTCGGTCTTCAGCTCGAGCCAGCCGATCCAGTCGTCGCGGCCCTCGGCGACGATCTCGATCCCGCCATCGCGCGGCCGCTTCAGCAGGCTGCCGCGATTCTTGCGCAGGATGACGAGGCGGCTCTCGTCCCTCTTTTCCAGGCCGAGCTGGAGCAGCAGCGCCACGATCGCCGCCTTGTCCTCCTCGCTGTAGAGCGGCTTCTGCAGCAGGGTATTGAGCCTGGCGAAGGCGTCCAGCGTGTCCCGCCCGGCCGCGAAGCGCGAGGGATCGGCCCCCGGCGCATCCACCCATTCGTCGAGGTTCAGCACGCGGGCGCGGTCGAACAGGTTCTCGAGGTTGAAGGCTGCGATCCGCATGGGCCATTCGGTCCGGGTCGGTGTCACGACGCATGATCCGACCGATGCCCGAGGCGTCATCATGATGATATTCTGACACTTGCATGGCGTCAGAGCGTCAGATACCGCTCCCGCACCCCATCTGCCGCATCCAGCGCCGCCATTGTCCCGGTCCAGCGCACCCGCCCGGTCTCGATCACCACGGCATGGTCCGCAACCAGCCCCGCAAAATGCAGATTCTGTTCCGCGAGCAGGATCGACACTCCGCTCGCCTTGATCGCCCCGATCGCCGCCGCCATGCGTTCCACGATCACCGGCGCGAGGCCTTCCGAGGGTTCGTCCAGCAGCAGCAGCCGCGGATTGCCCATCAGGGTGCGGGCGATGGTCAGCATCTGCTGTTCGCCGCCGCTCATCCGCCCGCCCGGCCGCTTGCGCATCCCGGCGAGGTTCGGGAAGAGCTCGAACAGGCGTTCCGGCGTCCAGGGCTGCATCCCCGCCGGCGCCGCGCGACGGCCGACCGCGAGGTTCTCCTCCACCGTCAGATCGGCAAAGATCCGGCGCTCCTCCGGCACATAGCCGATGCCGGCGCGGGCGATGGCATGGGGGGCCTCGCCGGCCAGGTCCCGGCCGAGGAAGACGACATGACCCGCGCTTGGCCGCACCAGCCCCATGATGGTCTTCATGGTCGTGCTCTTGCCCGCGCCATTGCGGCCGAGCAGCACCGCGACCACCCCGGCCGCGACCGAAAACCCGACATCCTCCAGGATATGCGCGCGGCCGTAATGCGCGCCGAGGCCCGAGACCTCCAGCATCAATGCCCCCCCGCCGTGGCGCCGGTGCCGAGATAGACCTCGCGCACGCGCGGATCGGCGCGGACCGCCTGCGGGGCGCCCTCGGCGATCAACTGGCCGCGGTCCAGCACGATGATGCGGTCGGCATGGGCGAAGACGACATCCATGTCGTGCTCGGTGAAGAGCACGCCGATGCTACCCTCCTTGGCCAGGCGTGCGGTCAGCGCCATCAGCGCGACGCGCTCGGCCGGCGCCATGCCGGCGGTCGGTTCGTCCATCAGCAGCAGCCGCGGCGCATTGGCCAGGGCGACGGCAAGTTCCACGCGCTTGAGGTCGCCATAGGCCAGCACCCCGCAAGGCCGGTCGGCCTGGCCGAGCATGCCGACGCGGTCGAGCAGCGCCTCGGCCTCGGCCGCCTTCTGCGCCGCCATCGGGCGCCACAGCCCGCCGAGGCCGCGCGCTTGCGACAGCAGCGCGACCTGCACGTTTTCCCGCACGCTCATCGCGCCAAAGGTCGCGGTGATCTGGAAGGTGCGCCCGACGCCGAGCCGGAACACATGCCGCGGCGCCATGCCGGTGATGTCCCGCCCCTCCAGAACCACGCGCCCGGAATCCGGCCGCACCTGGCCATTCAGCATGTTGAAGCAGGTGGATTTCCCGGCGCCGTTGGGGCCGATCAGCGCCAGCACCTCGCCGGCCGCGAGGCGGAACGACACCCCCGCCACCGCCCGCACGCCGCCCCAGGATTTGGCGAGGTTTTCGACCGCGAGCACCGTCACGCCCGCTTCTCCCAGGCGGCGCGGGCCGCCCCTGCCAGCCCCTGCGGGAAGAAGACCACGAGCAGGATGATCGTCGCCCCCAGCACCAGCCGCCAATGGTCGGTGCCGCGCATCAACTGTTCCTGCAAGCCGGTCAGCGCCACCGCGCCCAGCAGCGGCCCCGACAAGGTCTGCACCCCGCCCAGCAGCACCATCAGCAGCGCATCGATGCTGCGCGCGATGCCGAGGTAGGTCGGGAAGACGCTGCCCTTGGCATAGGCGAAGACCGCGCCCGCCACGCCGGCGAAGGCCCCCGAGATCGCGAAGGCCATCCAGCGGGTCCGAAACGTGTCGATGCCGATCGCCTCGGCCCGCAGCGGGCTGTCGCGCCCCGCGCGCAGCGCAGCACCAAAGGGCGCCCAGACCATGCGCCGCAGCAGCATCGCGCCGCCGAGGCAGAGCACCAGCGCCAGCAAATAGAACACGGGCTTGGGCTGCGCCCAGGCATCCGGCCAGACGCCCAGGATGCCATTGTCGCCGCCGGTGACCTCCACCCATTGGAAGGCGGTGCTCCAGGCGATCTGCGCGAAGGCCATGGTCAGCATCGCGGCATAGACGCCCGAAAGCCGCACGCAGAACCAGCCGAACACCAGCCCCAGCAGCCCCGCGGCGAAGGGCGCCAGCAGCATCCCCGCCCACATCGGCGCCGCCGCATGCTGCACCAGCAGTGCGGCCGCATAGGCGCCCGCGCCGAAATAGGCGGCGTGGCCGAAGCTCGCGAGGCCGCCCGGGCCCATGATGAAATGCAGCGAGGCGGCAAAGAGCACCGCGACCAGAATCTCGGTCAGCACCGAGAGTTCATACTCCGGCAGCACCCAGGCCGAGCCGACCAGCAGCGCCAGCACCACCGCCCCCGCCTGCCGCAGCAGCCGCGGCGCCGGCAGCAGCAGCGGATCGGGCGGGCCGGCGCTGGCATGCAAGCCCTGGGGCGGCCGCCCGAGCAGCCCATAGGGCCGCACCACCAGCACCACCGCCATCACCAGGAATACCAGCACGAGGGTGATCTTGGGCAGGATCAGGATGCCGAAGGCCGAAAGCTCCCCGATCAGCAGCGCCGCCAGGAAGGCGCCGGTCAGCGACCCGAGCCCGCCGACCACCACGACCACGAAGGCCTCGGTGACAATGGCGAGATCCATCTGCAGGTTCACGCTTTCCCGGGGCAATTGCAGCGCGCCGCCGAGCCCCGCGAGCCCCGCCCCCAGGGCAAAAACCCCCGTGAACAGCAGCGCCTGGTTCACCCCCAGCGCCCCGACCATTTCCCGATCCGCCGTCGCCGCCCGCACCAGCACGCCGAAGCGGGTACGATGGAACAGCAGCCACAGCGCCCCCAGCACCACCGGCCCGACGGCGATGAGGAACAGCTCATACAGCGGGAAGCGCAGGCCGAGGATATCGACCGCGCCGCGCAGCACCGGCGCCCTCGGCCCCAGCAGATCCTGCGCGCCCCAGGCCCAGAGCGCGACATCCTGCACCACCAGCACGACGCCGAAGGTCGCGAGCAGCTGGAACAGCTCCGGCGCGCGGTAGATGCGCCGCAGCAACAGCACCTCGATCACCGCGCCGATCGCCGCCGTGACCACCGCGGCACCGAGCACCCCGCCCCAGAACCGCCAGAACGGTCCGGCCCATTCGAAGACGCCGTGGGTGACGAGGCTCCAGGCGAAATACGCCCCCAGCATGTACAGGCTGCCATGGGCGAAGTTCACGACCCGGGTGACGCCGAAGATCACCGTCAGCCCGGAGGCGACCAGGAACAGCGAGGAGGCCGAGGCCAGCCCGCTCAACCCCTGGACGACAAGATCGTCCATATGGTCAGACGGGCGCCGTCCGCAGCGTCCGTACCACCTCGTCGGTCGGGAAATACTTGGCGCCATCGGCATAGTGCCAGTCGGTCATGGTGCCCTTTCCATTGCGCAGCACGGTCTTGCCGACGAAGGCGCCGAGGGTGGACTGGTGGTCGATGGCGCGGAAGGTGACATCGCCGGTGCCGAAGGTGGTCGGGAAGGCCAGGCCGCGGAAAGTCGCGATCAGCGCCTCGGTCTCGATCGCCGGGGTCTTGCGCAAGGCCGTTGCGATCGCCGTCACCGTATCGCGCGCCACCACCGAGCCGAGCTTGGGGTCGGCGTTCCACCGCGCCTTGTAGGCGTTGCGGAAGGCGGTGTGGGTGGGGTTGTCCAGCTGCTCCCAGGGGTAGCCCGTGACAATCCAGCCCTCCGGCGCCTCATCGCCCAGCGGCTCCAGATATTCCGGCTCGCCGGTCAGCACCGAGACGATGCTGCGGTGTTCGAACAGACCGCGCGTATTGCCCTGGCGGACGAAATTGGTGAGGTCGGCGCCAAAGGTCACGTTGAAGATCGCATCCGGCCTCGCACCGGCCAGCGCCTGCACCGTGGCGCCGGCATCGATGCGGCCGAGGGCGGGGAATTGTTCGGCCACGAACTCCACATCCGGCTTCACCCGGGTCAGCAACTCCTTGAACCAGCGCACCGAGGACTGGCCGTATTCATAGTTCGGCGCCACCGCCGCCCAGCGCTTGGCGGGCAGCTTCGCGGCTTCCTCGACCAGCATGGCGCATTGCATGTAGGTCGAGGGCCGCAGCCGGAAGGTGAAGCGGTTGCCGCGCGACCAGACCAGTGCATCGGTCAGCGGCTCCGAGGCGATGTAGAGCTTGCGGTTCTGATTGGCGAAATCGCCCAGCGCCAGGCCGATGTTGGACAGGAAGCCGCCGGCCAGCAGATCGACCTTCTCATTGTTGATCAGCTCGCCGGCATGGCGCACGGCGTCCTCGGGCTTGCCGCCATCGTCGCGGAAGATCGTCTCCAGCGGGCGGCCATTGATGCCGCCGGCGGCATTGATCTGCTCGACCGCCAGGATCCAGGAATTGCGGTAGGGGGCGAGGAAGGCGGGCTGCGAGGTATAGGAATTGATCTCGCCGATCTTGATCGGGGCTCCGGCCTGGGCGCGGGCCAGCATCGGTGCGCCCAGCACCCCTGTCATCACCACGCGACGCGTCACACCGGTCATCAGAGCCTCCTTGTTCCAGACGGCGCGGATGGGAACAGAGGATCGGCCGCAACGGAAGGGCGAAACCGCAAAACCTTGCGGCTTTGCGCATCATCGCGATGGTCGGAGCCGGGCTGGCGCGACCCTGGACTCGAGGCCCCTGGGCTCGGTGAGGTAGCCGGCGAAGGCCAGCACCGGCAGGCCCAGCCCGATCCACATCGCCAGGGACCAGCCGCCCTGCGCAAAGGCCCAGCCGCCCAGCGCCGATCCGATCGCCCCGCCCACGAAGAAGGTCGCCATGAACAGCCCGTTCAGCCGGCTGCGCAGCTCGGCGCCGAGCGAGAAGATCGCGCGCTGGCCGAGCACGAGATGCGCGGTCACGCCGAAATCCAGCAGGATCGCCGCCAGCACCAGCAGGGCCAGCCCCATGGGCGATCCCGACAGGCCGGACCGGCCGAGCAGGAAGGCCGCGGCGGCGATCAGCATGGCAAGCGCTGTGGCGGGCTTGCTCCAGCCGCGATCGGCCACGCTGCCGGCGATCGGGGCGGCGATGGCGCCGGCCACGCCCGCCAGGGCGAAAAGCGCGATGCCGGTCTGCGACAGGTGGAAGGTGCCGGCCAGTTGCAGCGGCACCGTGGTCCAGAACAGGCTGAAGCCCCCGAACAGGCAGGCGTGATACAGCGCGCGGCGTTGCAGCACCGGGGTATGGCGGGCCAGCCGGCTCATCGAGGCCAGCAGCTTGCCATAGCTCAGCCCCGGCGGCGGCTGGCGGCGCGGCAGCGCGAACCGCAGCACGAGGCCCAGCACCACCATCACCGCCGCCGAAAGGGCGAAGACTGCGTGCCAGGACAGGAGGTCGGTGACGAAGCTCGCGACTGGGCGCGCCAGCATGATGCCCAGCATCAGCCCGCTCATGACATTGCCAACGACGCGGCCGCGCACCGCCTCCGGCGCGAGATGCGCGGCATAGGGCACCAGCACCTGCACCGCGACCGAGCCCAGCCCGATCAGCAGGGCGGCGGTCAGGAAGGTCGCGGCATGGGTGGCCAGGCTGGCGCCGACCAGGGCCAGAATGCCGACGCAGAGGATAATCAGGACGAGGCGGCGGTTCTCGAACAGGTCGCCCAGCGGCACCACCAGCAGCAGCCCGGCGCCATAGCCGATCTGGGTCATGGTCACGATCAGCCCCGCCGCCTGCGGCGACAGGCCGAGGGCGGCGCTGATCGGGCCGACCAGCGGCTGGGCATAGTAGATGTTCGCCGCGATCAGCCCGCAGGCCGTGGCGAGCAGCAGGGTGAGCCAGGCCGGGATGGCCGCGGTGTCGCCTGTCGCGGGCGCCGGGAGGGTCGTGCTCAAGGGTGGTCTCCGTGGGCGGGAGGAAAGGGGCGCGCTCAGCGCAGCAGGCGCATGGCGTGGTCGGCCGCGGCCATCATCTCGGCACGGGTCCGCCCGAGCTTGCCGACCAGCCGGAAGCCCTGGAGCAGGCAGAGCAGGCTGCGCGCCGCGGCATCGGCATCGATGGCGACGGGGAGGGAGCCATCGGCTTGGCCGAGGGCGATCAGGTCGCGCAAGGTGGCCTCGATGCGCTGCACCGCCGCCGTCACCGCGGCCGCCACCTCCGCATCGAGGACCGCAAGCTCCGTCGCGCTGCCGACCACCAGGCAGCCGAGCCGGCCTTCGCTGTCATGCGAGGCCTCGGCGTAGAAGCGCAGCATCGCCCGCAGCTTGTCGTGCCCGGTCTGCTCGGCCTCCAGCGCCTCACGCAGCGCGGCGGCGCGCAGCCGGGTGTAGCGCTCGAAGGCCGCGAGGAAGATCGCCCGTTTGTCGGCGAAGGCCTTGTAGATGCTGCCCGTGGTGAGCCGCATCACCGCGCGGAGATCGCCGAGCGAGGCCGCGTGGTAGCCGCGCTCGCGGAACACCAGCAGCGCCGCGTCTAGGGCGGCATCCTTGTCGAAGCTTCGGGGACGGCCGGGGCCGCGGCGAGGCGGCTCGGCGCCGAGGGCGTGGGACATGGCGGGGAAATAGGAAGCGATCGTTCCCTATCAAGCCCAGGAGGGCAGGTCCGCCTACCGGCGGTCAGACCGCTTCGCCCACCGCCCGTCCGGTCCGGTGCCGCCACCAATGCCAGAGCAGCCGCGCCGCCACCCCTCGCCAGGGCGCCCAGCCCGCCGCCAGCGCCGCCAGGGCGCGGGGATTGGGCCGCGCCGGCAGCCCCAGCAGATCCGCAGCCCCCGCCGCCAGCGCCACATCGCCGACGGGGAAGATGTCGGCGCGATCCTCGGCGAAAAGCAGGTAGACGCTGGCCGTCCAGGGCCCCAGCCCCGGAATCGCCACCAGCGTCGCGATCGCCGCCGCATCCGGGGCGCCGGCGATGGCCGCGAAATCGAGCCGGCCGTCCAGGCAGGCTGCGGCCAGCGCCCGCGCATGCGCGACCTTGGGCCGCGAAAACCCGGCGGCGCGCAGCAGTGCCTCGTCCATGGCGAGCAGCCCGGCGGGCTCCAGCGCCTCCGGCATCGCGGCAACACGGGCCCAGATGGCATTGGCCGCGGCATTGCTGATCAGCTGGCCGCAGATGGTCCGCAGCAGCCCCGGAAAGCCGACCGGGCGGTTGCGCCAGTCGAGCGGCCCCGCCTGAGCCTGGACCAGGGCGAAGGCCGGATGCGCCGCGCTCAGGGCCGCGATGTCGCGCAAAGCCGCGACGGGAATTTGGCGAGGCGGCGGGAGAGGGAGGGGATCACCCATCCCGCCGCCTCTACCCGACGCCGCCCCTGGGGGGGAGGGGGGGTTAGTATGGCGTCGGTGACCCTCATTTGGTACGCCGCCCCCTGTTGCACAGCGGGCACAGAGCGGCGCAAAGCAACTTTCCGTAACGGAAGGGCGGGTGGCAAAGCCCTGTAACATGAGCACCGTCGCCCGTGGCACCGGCGGGTGTATGTAACGCGCATGGACAACACCCCGCATATCCTGGTCGTCGACGATGATCGGGAAATCCGCGAACTTCTCTCCAAGTTCCTGGAGCGACAGGGTTTTCGGATCGCCGCCGCCCGCGATGCGCGGGAGGCGCGCAGGCTCTGGCCGCTCGGCCGCTACCACCTCGTGGTGCTCGATCTGATGCTGCCGGGGGAATCGGGGCTGGACTTGGCCCGTTGGCTGCGCAGCCAGTCCGATGTCCCGATTGTGATGTTGACCGCGATGGGGGAGGAGACGGATCGCATCGTCGGCCTCGAACTCGGCGCCGACGACTATGTCGCCAAGCCCTTCAACCCGCGCGAATTGCTGGCGCGGGTGCGGGCGGTGCTGCGCCGCGCTTCCGGTGAGACCGCCGCCGCCAAGGAACCCCCGGCCAAGGCCATCCGCTTCGCCGGCTGGACCCTGGAACCCGGCCGCCGCCGCCTACTGAACCCCGACGAGGTCGAAGTCCCTCTGACCGGCGGCGAATATGAATTGCTGACCGTGCTGGTCGAACGCCCCAACCGGGTGCTGACCCGCGACATGCTGATGGACCTGCTGCGCGGGCGCCAGGCCGGGCCCTTCGACCGCGCGATCGATGTCGCGGTGTCGCGGCTGCGGCGCAAGCTTGAGGATGACGGGCGCAACCCGACCCTGATCAAGACGGTGCGCGGCGGGGGCTATGTCCTGGCGGCGACGGTGGACCGGGCGGCATGAGCAGCGGCATGAGCAGCGGCATGAGCATCTGGGCGTGAGCTGGATCCCCCGGCGGCTGGTGCCTGCCAGCCTCGCCGGGCGGACGGCCTTCGTGCTGGTGCTCGGGCTGATGGTGGTGCAGGCGGCGGGGCTGACCATCCATGCCCTGGACCGGGTCGACCTGGAGCGGCTGGGCCAGGCGCGGGAAGTGTCCTCGCGCATTTTCGGACTCTGGCGCAGCGTGGTGCTCGCCCCCCCCGACCGGCGCGAGGCGGTGCTGGACGACATCGACCTGCCGGTCGGCCTGACCGCGGCGATCCAGGAACGGCCGATTGTCCGCCCCGGCATGCCAGCGCCGCCGGTGCCCGCGGTGCGGCTGTTCCGGCTGGAGGTGATGCTGGCCGCCCCGCCGCGCTTTCGGCCGCGCGAGGTGCTGCTGGCCGCGACCCCGCAGACCGATGGGATGCTGATCGCCTTCCGCCTGCCGGAGGGCGAATGGCTCAACATGCAGGTGCATCTGCCCCCCCCGCGGCCCTGGCATTCGGAAACCTTCCTTTCCGCTTTCGCGGTGATGACCATCGCCGCGATGATCATGGCGCTCTGGGCGACGCGGCGGCTGACGCGGCCGGTGGTGGACCTGGCCCGCGCCGCCGAACGGCTGGGCCGGGACGTCAACGCCCCGCCGCTGCCCGAGGACGGCCCGCGCGAGGTCGGCATGGCCGCGCATGCCTTCAACACCATGGCCAGCCGCATCCGCCGCTTCGTCGGCGACCGCACCCAGCTGCTGGCCGCGATCGGGCATGACCTGCGCACCCCGATCACCCGGCTGCGGCTGCGCGCCGAATTCATGGAGGATGAGGAACAGCACCGCAAAATGCTGGCAGACCTCGATGAGATGGAGGCGATGATCAACGCGACCCTCGCCTTTGCCCGCGACGATGCCGCGGCCGAGCCCTCGGTCGCGCTGGATCTGGCGGCACTCGCCCGCACCGTGCTGGACGAGGCCGCGGATGCCCGCCCCGAACTGGCCGAGCGCCTGCACTATGAAGGGCCCGACCGGCTGACCGTGCGGGTGCGGCCGGTGGCGCTGAAACGGGCGCTGGCCAATCTGGTCGGCAATGCCATGACCTATGGCGGCGCCGCGCGCATCCGGCTCTCGGCCCCCGGCAAGGGGCTGGTGCGCCTGGCCGTGGAGGACGACGGGCCGGGCATTCCCGAGGAGCAGATGGAGGCGATGTTCCAGCCCTTCCGCCGCATGGAGGGCAGCCGCAACCGCGAAACCGGCGGGGTCGGCCTCGGCCTGCCGATCGCGCGCAACATCTTTCGCGCGCATGGCGGGGATATCACCCTGCATAATCGGGCGGAGGGCGGGCTGATGGCGCTGGGCACCCTGCCGGCCTGAGGTGCCCCTTTCGAGGGGCTGTTCGCCCCTTGAGCACCCCAGCAGAAACAAGGTGTTTCTGCACTTCCAGCCAAAAGGAAGGTCCAGGAGACTCTCAGTCTCGTGGTGGGAGGTGTGGGAGGGCGAAGCCCCCTTACCGCTATCGCCGAAACGGCTTTGCAGCCCCCTTGGTCAGATGGCCATCGACGCCGGCGCCAGTCACCGGGCAGCGGCCGTGGTGGTAGTCGCGCTGCCAGCCCGCCGCCTGTGCCGCGCTGCCCGGCACCTTCAGCGCGGCGTTGAAGGCATCCCGACCGGCGCGCCAGGCGGCATGGGCCTCCGCCAGCGCCGGATTCTCGGCCAGCGGCCGCACCTCGGGCTCGGTCGCGCCCAGCCGGTGGCGGTCGAGCGGCATCAGCCAGCAGATCGCCTCGCCGGGGTGGAAGGTGACCACGGCATGTGGCCGGGTGAAGCGCCAGTTCATGGTGAAGGTCATCGGCGACCAGTCGGTCTCGACCAGCCCGGACAGCGGCGCGATGCCGTCGCGCGGCGTGTTGGGCGGGCCCGAGACCCAGAGCGCGATGCCGGGATCGGTGCGGAACAGGGCGTCGATGGCGAAGGTCAGCACCCCGGCGCCGAAATGCGCGAGCGGCACGGGGCGGCCCGCCGTCTCCGGCAGGTGGTGGCGGATCATCACATCCTCGGGCCGGTCGCCGCCGCTCCACCAGGCGTCGAAGCCGACGCCGCCGAGGATTTCCCAGCCATGCGCATTGGCCATCGTAAGCGGCAGGCAGCGGTTGGCGAAGCGGCGCGGGGTGGCGTCCATCCAGTCCCGCCGCGGAGACGCGGGGCGCAAGGCGGGCATCGGATGCCCGAGGTTGTAGGCGATCAGCCGTGGGGCCGTCCTGGCATGGCTGGTATCAGGCATGTTCTGCCTCCGGCGGGCGAAGGCCCGGCGCAGCAGTTGCAGCACGGAGACGTGAATACCTCGTCAACTGCAGGCTGCAACAATGTTCCTCGATATGCCGCGCAAACTGCGACTCGCTCCGATGTTATTGTCCATGTTCCTGCCAGGCACGGTTCTGGTGCAGGAGGAGACACTCCCGCCCGACCAGGCAGCCGGCTGGGCCGTCGCCTATCTGGCGCCCGCGCCGCTCGCCGCCTGGGGGCTGGCCGGCGGCCAGCTTGGGCGCGATGTGGCGCATCATCGTGCCCAGGCGCTCTGCCTGGCCCGCTCCGGCGGGGTCGCGTGCCGGCTGGCGCTGGAGGTGCGCAGCCAATGCCTGGCCGTGGCCCAGGCGCCGCTGCCCGGCGACAGCGAACAACGCGTCGTCTACGCCGCCGTCGGCAGCGGCAGGCGACGGGCGGCGGCCGAGGCCGAGGCGGTGGAGATCTGCCACGCCCGGGTGCTGTCGCGCAGCTTCTGCCGGGTTGCCGAGAGCATCTGCGCCGGCGGCTAGCCGGCGCCGCGAGGAGACGAAGCCGGTGAGCATTGCCGTGACGCCGGTTTCCCGACGCGCATCTGCGCATCCTGACTGTCGTCGGTTTCCCGACGGCGACGACGCCCGGCATCGTCGACGACCTCAACCGGCTGGCCTTTCCGTACCGCTGGTCGACGCGGGCGATCCTGCTCGGCAAGACCGACGCGACGAAGCTACTGACCGAGATCCGACGGCAGTGGTTCTCCAAACGCAAGTCGATCGCCGCGATCCTCAAGGAGGTGATGACCAACGAGGCGAGCGCCCTGGTCGACACCGATGCCGCCAACAGGGCTGCCGACGCCGACCTCGCGCTGCAGGAACTCGGCGCTGACTATGCCGGTCAGGCCTATGTCACCGCGACGATCGCCGTCTGGGATAAGGGCGACACCGAGGGAAAAGATCTCCATCGTGATCCCGTAACCGCGCCCGCCACCAACGGGCGCGGTCGACACGCGCCCGCTCCGCATACATCTTCAAAATACGATTTCATCGTCAAAGGGCGAAGAGACCGGCGATGCGCTTGAAGAAGGTGTCGTCATTTTCGTTCTGGCGCGCATCGAGCAACATCGTGGCGTCTGTTCCGGAGGGATATCGAAGCTTGTCCGAACCATCGGTTGAAGCCCGGAATATTGTGGTCGCTACCTCCATGGCGGTGGCGGGACTCCTGCCGAGCGTCGCAAAGCCCCGCATCGTTTTCTCAACGACGCCCCCATACTCGCCAAGACCCTCATCATGGCAGCTGCCACGGCTTGGTTGATGGTTGCGTCATCCGTGACGTCCAAACGCGCGACCTGCACGCGGTCAGGCCTCTTCAGTTCGCTCTCCTTTTCCGGCGAGCGCATCGTTGCGACGACATTCCAGCCTTCGGCCTGAAACAGGGTCGCCGTTGCGCGGCCGATGCCGCTGGACGTGCCGGTGATGAATACTGTTATTGCCAAAGGACGCTCCTAGCATTGCGTGCGCTCACAGCTTCTCTTTCAGTGCCCGTTCTGACGCCCAATTTGATGCTCGGAGTTCACGATGTTGAACTGAGAGTCCGTCTCGAAACACCTCCGACACGACCCTGGTGGGGCTGGATGGCCGAGCCGCATCGTGATTCGACCGGGTTGCGAGACCTTGAACGAGTTGAACGATGTGGACCCCGGCCACCCGGCGGCAGCATAGCCGCACGGGCCTGCGTTATGCGAGCGACCTGACCGACGCCGAATGGCGAATTCTGGAACCATTGTTGCCGCCGGCACGGCCGCGTGGAGGTCGCCGCGCCTGGCCTTTGCGCGAGATTGCCAACGCCATCTGCTACGTGCTGCGTGCGGGCTGCGCCTGGCGGCTCCTGCCCGACAGCTTCCCGCCGTGGCGAACTGTCTATCGTTGGTTCGTGCGGCTGCGCGATGGCGGCGTGTTCGAGACCATCAACCACCATCTGGTGATGCGCGACCGTGAGCGCGCCGGCCGCGAAGCCAGTCCGACCGCGGCTGTGCTCGACAGCCAGAGCGTCAAGACCACCGAGAGCGGCGGGCCGCGCGGCTACGACGCGGGCAAGAAGATCAAG
>Ga0255334_1000954_pt1 | contig 16337 bp, 17 predicted proteins | sample EtOH5_35cm_T3_12_FD_202080 | JGI IMG/M metagenome (GOLD analysis project Ga0255334, IMG submission 202080) | Sandy soil microbial communities from University of British Columbia, Vancouver, Canada - EtOH5_35cm_T3_129 | ecosystem: Engineered > Artificial ecosystem > Sand microcosm > Unclassified ...
TGGGGGGGGGGGGGGAATCAACAAGGGAGGAGCCGGCGAAAGGTGAGGTTGATGCGCGCCCCCGATACGCGTGCGCGCTTGGGCACCTGGTGCTGGTAGAGATCCTGGCAGGCGCCGCGCATGTGCACGAGGTCTCCAGATTCGAGATAGTAGGTGACCTTTTGGCGCTCGTCGGCCTTGCTTCGTATGTTGAAATCGCGCGCGGCCCCCAAGGACAGGCTGGCGATGTTGGCCCTGTCGATGGGCCCATTGTCCGAGTGCCATGAAACATGATCGGCCCCCGTACGATACTTGTTGACCAGCACGGCATTGTAGGTGCCCCGTGGCATATCCAGAGCGTCCTCGACGCGGCAACACAGGGTCTCCAAAAGAGGGGTAAAGTCGGGCGGATGCTCGTCCGACTTGGAGGCGACGACGGCGTCGCGCCGGTAGGAAGTGATCGTGGTGCCCTCCAGTCGACTGCGGCGTACGTAAAAGGCGGTCAGACGTGGCTCGTCGACCAAGCGCTCCCACATGAGGACCTTTTTCTGCCTCACGATGATTTCGCGGTCCAACGCGGCAAACGTCTCCTGAGCCTCGTAAGCGCCGAGGAATGCCTTGATGTGCACGACATGCTCTGACGGATCAAAGGGCTTGCCAGCACGCGTTCCTTCCACGGTGCGATGGACGACGCGTGGGCGCTTGCGCTGCAGCGTCACACTCCCGTCGCCGTTTGCGCCGTCATGGCGCAACCGTTTCCGGCCGTTTTGCAGAGTGGGGCGAATCCATGCATCGAGGCGGGTCTGCCCTGTGGCGCTCTCGTTGGCGTTCCTGCCACTGCCTCTGTTCACAGAGGCCTGGTTGGCGAGCACCGTTCTCGCGTTGACGAACCCTATGGTCGGTGACGATGCCATTGGTCCGTTTTCCGTTTTCGTCTATCGTGAGCGCTGAAACGAGCGCCGCGAGTGCTGTGAGGACACTCCTGTGCAACACACGTAAAGGGACTCTCCAGGTTGTTGTTGCTGTTGTGGCCAGCAACAAGGGCAACCAATCCATTGCATGCAAAATACGGTTGGTCCACCACCGTGCATTTCCGTCTCGTTCCCGTTGCTGCGTCACCACCACCACCACCACCTTGGAGAGTGTGACCAGGGCCGCCGACTCGAGAGTAATGCCGGCTAACGGCTCGGCGTTGTCTCGCAAAATGAGGATTTAACTGGACATAGTAGGAGGGTCAAGCGTGGATTTGGTGGAGAGAAGCTGATCGGATAGCCGTTAGCCAGCATTACTCGAGAGTCATTGATCTCGTTGCATGCATCGTACAATGCCCTGTCATATGTAAAGTTACCTGCGCAGCCCTTGTTTTGTGTCGGAAACAGAGCGAAATTCATGCGAAAAGTTGACAAGTTGATTGAAACAGTTTATCTCTATCAGTTTGATCGAGTTGCGGCCCTATCCACTCTCTTAGGGTACGGTATACGCGCGCGCGCATGTCTTTCTCTTTGTTTTCAAATGAAGAGGAAACGGCGATCGATTGGAAATGATCCCTACGGGCGTGGTCAGCACATGTCGGGATCGCGTATGCAGCAGCATATCAACCCTGCGAGGGAAACGGCGGCGGTCGTGCTGACGACAAACGCCAGGATCGTAAATAAGATGCATGGAACGAGTCTCTCGCCGATGCCGTCGACGCCCATCCGAGTCACCACAAAGGGGCGCCGTTGCATGTCCGACTTTTGCTGATAAAAGCAGTCAAAGCGGCTGCCGATGGGGTGGCGCTCAAAGTAATCGTTCATGACGTCGCGTCCCATCCACGAGTCGGCGTCCTGCATGCGCGGGCGCACGACCGCCTCGTACGTGGTTGTGATGTGATCTTTGGAGGTGGCGCTGAACTGGGCCTGGATGCCGGGCAGGTATGCCAGCGCCATCCCACCGGCAACGGGCCTCGTGTCGATCACGGTGTGATTGAGCACGTAGCACTGCGTGCGATGCATCGATGCCTCCCACGCCATGTCGGGGTAGATGGAAGCAAAGAACCAGGGAAAGAACACGACCGACGTGATTGCCGCGGGCAGCACAAGGGGCAGTAGGCATGAGACGATGCATCCAAACACACGGCACCGATCGAGTCTCGCGTCATGTTTGGGTCTACAAGAGGACCTGGGGTTTGGGGTGCGCGCATTGCGTGCTCTCGTGGCCGAGCGCTCCCTACCATTACGTTCCTGGCTCTGGAGAGGCACGAGGGGGATCGCCGCCTCGACATCATGCATCTGCTGTATGCAGTCATCTTGCGATAGGTCATCTTCGCCGTCCGCCACGTCGTGGGTTGCGAGGTTGTCCGGGTTGGATGCATAAGCGACGGTCTCGCGTTCCATCGCGTTGCTGTCGATTACCAGAATGTCCCTGTCGCTCCCCTTGTCGTTTATCGACCCTCGGTCGCCACTGCATGGGCCCGACCAATCGCGCGCATCTATTTTATCGTGCCCCTGTTCGCGTACCGTAAACAATTGATACGTGCACAATCAAGGATACCCAAACCAAATGTGCACGCACTTTGCAGTGGCGGCGGGACAACCATGGGTGCGGCCACGAAACGGGTTTTGGCGCCTTGCCGTTTCTTGAGCAAACAGGATCGGTCCCAGAGCGAATACGATTCGCCCGGTATTGTTGTTGGAGTGACACACCCTGCTCGATCGCGCAAAAGAGTCAAATGAGCGGGTTAGGAGTCAAGATGGACGGACCCACCATAAACGATCTGCCTCCCGAACTGCTTGTGCTCATACTCGGCGAGATCACGGCCACGAGCCGCCACGCGTTCCAGCGCGTTTGTCGGCAATGGCGCGGACTTGCGCAACACGACAGAACCAGATCGGTTCGATATCGCGGGGGCGACAGCAGAGGCCCACGTTTTGCCACCGACGTCGCTTCCACGGGCAATCTATCCCTCCCAAAGTGGGCCTATGCAGAGGGTTGCCCATTGCGCCGCGATACGTGTGCCGCCGCTGCACGCACGGGAAACTTTAAGATGGTGCGCTGGTTGCGCGCACACGGGTGCACCTGGAACGCAAAGACGTGCGGTGCGGCCGCTCGCAGCGGCCACCTGGACATGGTCAAGTGGCTGCGCTCGCAGGGATGTCCATGGGACGAACGCACGTGTTCTGGCTTTGCCTCTGCCGACCACATCGAGGGACTGCGATGGGCGCGCGATCGGGGGTGCCCATGGGATTCGAGTACGTGCGACGGGGCGGCCGAGCACGGCCGCCTCGACGTCCTCAAGTGGGCGAAACAGGCCGGCTGCCTGTGGACGGTGGCCATGTGCCGCAAGGCTGCCCGCAACAACCATATCGATGTACTGCGCTGGGCGTCAAAGCAGGGAGCGTACATAGGCATGCGCGCCATTTACGAAGCAACCCGCCAGGGACATACCGAAGCCGCCGAGTGGCTCAAGGCGCACGCAAGGACAAACATAATGTGGTGCGGTGACGAACCTGCTGGCGACGGCGCTCACTTTGAACTGGTCAAGTGGGCGCTCGCCAACGGCGCACACTGGGACGAGGGCCTTTGCGCGTCGGCGGCGCTGCACAACCACTTGGACGTGCTCCAATGGGCGAGGAACGGCGGCTGTCCTTGGGACAGTCAGACGTGTGTGAATGCGGCATGGCGCGGGCACCTAAATGTGCTAAAGTGGGCGCGCGCAAATGAATGTCCCTGGGACGAACGGACATGCGTGCGCGCCGCCGACGGTGGGCATCTGGACGTGCTAGAGTGGGCGCGCAATCATGGCTGCCCGTGGTCGGCCCAAGTGTGCAATGCGGCAGCCCAAAATGGCCACCTGGACGTGCTCGTGTGGGCCAAGGCTAACGGGTGCGAACACAAACGCGCTATGACCGCACTCGCGGCTCGCGAGGGCCACCTGCATGTCCTACGGTGGGCGCATGCGAGCGGCCACTTGGAAAGGGACGAGGTGTGCACCAACGCGGCGAGAGGGGGCCACCTGCACGTGCTCCAATAGGCGCTAGCCAACGACTGTCCATGGGACGAGCGTGCATGCGCCAAAGCTGCCGAGGGCGGGCACACCCATGTGCTTGAGTGGCTCAGGTTGCAAGGGTGTCCCTGGGACTCTGGCACCTGTGCTTTGGCAGCATCCGAGGGCCATCTCGATGTGCTTCAATGGGCGAGGGCCCACGGTTGTCCATGGGACGATACCACGCTCTGCAGAGCCGCGTACAGTGGGTACACTGATACCATCAGGTGGGCACGTAGCAATAGTTGTCCCTGGACGGACGAGATATGTTGGCGTGCCGCTCAGTACGGCTACGTGGAGACAAAGTCGCGTGCGCGCCGCATCGCCAAACGTCTTTTCGCGCGGGACGGAACCTTGGACCTAGGCGGACCCCGTTGAGGCTGCGGGCGTCGTGCGGTTTTACCCTACCCACCAAAGAGGGCCTGGAGGGGGCGCGGGGCTAGGTCATCGGCATCAGACGTGACCATGGCCATCTTACCCGTCCTTACGCCCTTCCTCTCTTGTTTTCCTTCCCTTGCCGGCCTGTACGCACGCCCATCGCGTTTCCATATTCCTTTTGGGGACCGCAGAGAGCACACTTTTAGATGAATTAAAGAAACGTCCCTACTGGTGCTAGTAAATCATACAAACGTTCCCATTTGAGAATAGGGGCAATTTGAAAGTGATGTACACCATACGTCCTACGGTCTATGAAAGGATATCCTTTAGTCGCCCTAAAGAAAACGCTTCTGCTTGCCCGTTTGGAACATTGTTGTATTTACGCGCTCGCGGAACGTTGTCATTGTTGGTGCGACGCCGTAAAGAGCACTCATGGTGGAGGCTGCCCACCGTCACCACCACACTGGTCATGCTTTTACGCTCGCCTCTGTCGCACTGACATCGACACCGACCGAGCGACGCTTTTGTCAGAGCGCACAAGAAGCGGTCACTTATGCGGGCAACCTTGGCTTTTGGAAAATGTGCCTGCGAGAGAGCATGCGCCACGGCGCCCGTGCTGCAAGTGACTCTGGAAGAGTCCAACCGTCATGCACGCATACAGAGAAAAGTGACATAACGACATTGCCCCACATCAATTAGGCCTCGTTTTCTGGGGGCACCAAGGACAAGCACGATAAACTCCCGCAAACCGTCGCTACCTGTTTGTGCGCTTTCCGTCTGCCCCTGTATCCTGCGCCCGTACAATAGCGACGCGCGAAAAACCCATCAAGGAGCGACCCACAACCCCCGGCAAGAGAGAGGAGAAACGGCGGAATGGAAAAGGACAGGCAAAAGACAAGGGCACGGCAGAGGTGGTGGCGCGGCTGACGGCAGGCGACAGGGCCTTTGTGCACAGCGAGCGCTACGCCGAGGAGAGGGCCGAGACGGCCGAGTCGCAGCACCCGCGCGTCATCGTCGTGAGTTGTTCGGACTCGCGCGTGTCGGCGCCCATCATCTTTGACGCCCAGAAGCTGGGCTTCATGTTCGAGTCCAAGACGGGGGGGGGGTCAGACCATGTCGTCGAGCGACATTGAAAGCGTGTGCTACGCCGTCGAGATCCTGAAGCCCAAGCCGCGCGTCGTCGTCGTGCTGGGCCACATCGATTGCGGTGCGGTCAAGGCCGCCGTGCACGCCATTCTCGTCGAGGCCCAAGAGGCCGCCAGCGTGACTGTCGAGGAGCCGGGCCCGCAGCGCGCCTACCCGACCATCGTGGCCAACATCGCGCCCGCGGCGAGGGCCGTGCTTGCCGAGGCCGATTAGGAGATCAAGCGCACGGCCAAGGGTGGCGACGTCAAGGCCACGGCTGCCCTTATTGACTTGGCCTCGATGATCAACGCCAAGAACAGGGCCGCCGAACTGAGGCTTCTGTTGGGGGGGGGGACCCAACGACGGCGTGCCCATCATTCCGGCGTTTTACGACGTGCGCACGGGATGCGTTCGATGGCTCTGAGTCTTTTTCACTCGCTCTCCCTCCCCTTGTTCTTTGCTCGACGCCCAAGAGAAAGTTGTGCTCGACAAACACACTCTGACCTCTTTGCGTAGGGTGTCTTGATTCGCGCCATGGCTGTCCCGATGGGCACAAAGTAGAGGACTCGCGCTGTTTTTGCAAATCAAGGATTTATCCGGGAACAGTAAAAGTGCCGTGCACCCATGGAGCGGCAACCGATCGCTGACCGACTCTGGTGCTGTGCGAGCGGACCAGATGTTGCCTCGCGCATGATCAGGACGGTTTCATATCTCGCTGCGTACAAGCATGGCTCTTTCTGTGGCACAGCAAAACACTAGTGCATGTGGAGGTTTATTCTTTCAAAAACGATGATGACGAGGCGGAAGAGGAAGAACAAGACGACGATATGGGCGACGACGGTGCATAGTCGGTGGCAAACTGCTCCAGCGTGGGCGCAACGAGGAGGTGCAAGAGGGTGCTGCCTCGCGCGTCGCGAACAGAGTGGTTGGCGCCCAGACCCAACAGGGCGGCGAGGGCCTTTCTGCTACCTACCTTGGCCGCGATATGAAGGGCCGTGTTGCCCCTATCGTCGACGGCATCAATGTGTGCCCCACGCTCGACCAGCCTCTGGACGACCCTCCACCGGTCCTTGAGGGCGGCCACGTGCAGGGCTGTTATGCCCTTTTCGGTGGCATCGTTGGGATCGACTGCGGGACTCTCCAACAGTCCCATGGCGATGCCGCAGTGGCCGCGAAAGATGGACGCCATCACCAAGGTCACGTTTTGGCCCAGATCGACGCGGATGGTCGCTGGCGATTCCTTGTCCTCCATAGGCTCTCTGCTCAGGCGACGCCTCTTGTTGCTGCTGCTGCTGTTGTTGTTGCCTTTACAAGATACAACACCGCTGTGGTCCATCTCGTGCGCGCGTGTATCGGTTTTGCTCACTGCGCTCGGCGTTTGGTTTGGTGGCTTCAAAAACGCATTTGTCGATCCTACATATTCTCTTTGGTACGGGCCAATCACAAAAAGGGGGTGCATTCCTGTATTGGTCGAGTCCGTGCGTGCCCAGACGGCAATGCGCACCGTACGGAAACCGATGGCTCGGGGGTTGGTCTGCAAATGTTGGCTTGCGGGCTAGCCAGCCTCCAGCCGGTAAGAATACGTTGTTTTGCGATGGCAAGCACGATCAAAGTCGTTTAGGAACCGTCCTCGAATCGGGCACACTCACAATGGTCGTATGGACGCATTTACCAACACGATTACAAACATGAATGCGAAACGTCGACATTGGCATTCGCGTTTGTGATCATGTTGGGAGATGCGTCCGTGCGGCCGCTGCGAGTGCGCCCGATTCGAGGACGGTTTCCAAACGGTTTTCGATACCTGTCCCGCGGTTCGAACGCCATCGTTGGGCCGGCTCTGCGTCGGTCAGCTAGGGTCCATCCGAGCAAACGACACGGTCACCGATACCGGTAGGGCAAACGCCACCTTGCCTAGAGCAAGAGTATGCTAGCAAAGGCACCAGTCATCGGCAACGGTAACGGTGCATCCATGGTCTTGAAGCCATTTGGTGGTCCCGTCGTTGGGCAAATAGTCACGGTACGTGTGACGCTCGCCGAACCGGCACCCGTACATGAGCACGTTGTGGAGCGTGCTACCCGTCCAACGGCACGCGATAAAGTCGCACTCGCAAAAGACGCACCGTTCGAGACGCGCACCGTCAAGGACGCACTCGTCAAAGACCATGCCGACAATGACAATGTCCCTCATGACCGTCCCGTCGAGGCGAACCCCATTCCATCGAGAGAGCGGCGATGTGCTTATGCTGACGACGCCCTCGACGCGCCCCTTGCACATGTTGCGATCCGACAGGTCGGTACAGGCCTGCAATTCTTTGAGCAGCATCGCACTGTGTCTGTAAACCGTATCCTGTGCTGCGGGATCCGTCGGCGACAGTGCGTCGGGGTCGAGGGCAATGAGGGAACCACTGGGCATAGAATCGATGACGGTCGTCACATCCTCTGGACGCATTGCAAAGTCGCTATTTGTGACATGCCCGAACGTTATGGGCCACCGGAACGCATGGTGGTCGACGCGGACCATGTCCTTTTGGGGAGCGCGTGGCGGCAGCCATCCGGCAAGACCCGCATTGACATAGGCCATAAACAGGGCATATTCCTCGCTGGCAGTGTCTATAGGGTGGAACAGAAACACTCGCTGGTGTTCCGACACTGCTTCTGTGTCCGTTGTGGACCACCCAGCGCGAGGGCATATGATGCGCCCCGCAAACCGCACGTCAGGGCACGATAGGGAGCAACGAAAGAGGTGCATGCGCGGCGAGTGTGTCGCCGTGGCAGGGTTCACGATGGCCAGATCGCCGTTGGGCCAACGGTAGACACTGGTCCGTCCCGTGACGCCATCCAACGTATAGATCGCGTCACCATTGTAGCTGTAATCTATGTGCCGGCGGTAGTAGTCCTGGTAGTAATGGTAGCCAGACGGCACACGCTGGTAGCCATTCTCCCACTTGATGAGGCGCCCGACGCGAAAGTGATACGCGTGCGCGTCATCGACAGCACGCCCTGCCCAAAATTCTGTACATAGCACCGAGTCGGATAACCTGAGCGATCCCCATCCGCCAAACAAACCGTCCTTCCAGCCGCCGACATAGTAGAGAGACCCGTCCGAACGCGCCAATGTGCCGCTGCCGTCGTGCTTTCCATTATGCCAGCCCCCTTGGTACGTGTGACCGTTGCGGGACACAGCATATCCGTCGCTTCCGGACAATCGCCCGTTGCACCATTGACCATAGGCAAACGTGACCTGTGCGATCGCTGTGGTGTCGTTTGCGAGCGAACCGTGGTAGGGCACCGTCATGGTGGCTCCCAAGTGCAGGGTTCCGATGGAGTCCTGCTTGTCCGGCGCGCGGGCGTCTCGAAAGGCAAACCGCGCGGATCCCCTGCCGTGCAAGACTCCGCGGGCATCAAAGGAACCGCGGTAGACAATGGCTGTGCCGGGATCCGAAAGAAAGCACACGATCAGGGTGCCCACAAACGGTTCGTTTGTATCTGGCGCTGTCATCCAAAGTGCTCCAGCAAACGGCCTGGCAGCGTCGACCTCAGAGAGCGTTTCATGGATGACCACACGCACGCGCACCATGACGGCGCACGCCCACCACGGTTTGTGTCTGTCGTGTGGAGAGGCAAGAAAACGCATTTCGCGGTCCCCATGCTCGGGGGATGGAGCGAGCGCAAACGATGCAACCGAACCGAGCGCCGACTCGATGGCCCTGTCCCTTTGCCACTGTAGAGACAAGGCCGACGTGACCTCTCTGGTGGCGCCCAATACCTGGGCGGGTCGCGCAACACGGCGCATCGCGCAGGAAACGCTATCTACCTGTGTTGGACAAGGAACGATGCAGGCAGCAGATTCTGTGCCGCCCACGAAAACGTTGGTCGTAAAGGCATTGCATGCACAGGTCCGCATCGCGGGAGACTCTGCTGGATGCAGATAGTCTCGCCGAAAGCGCTCTCTCCACGGATGGGGATCGCTGCTCAAGACGTGCATGCGCTGGCACAACAGTCTGCACGTAAGATGCACGTGTGCGTCGGCCTGCGCAATGATGTGCTGCACAATCTCTGCCGGTAAGGCATATAGAGGGCCGTCATCGTCGTGGGACATGCTGCCTTGTCTATGCTTCTTGCTCTGTGGTTTGGCAATGCACGACCAGAAACTGTCCTGCCTGTGCATGGGCGGGAGACAAATTGCGTGATCTCATCATTGGGGGCATTTACCCCCCATAGACAGCACCCGTTTGCGAAAAGCAGACGTGCAAGTGTGCGTCGGCATCACACCGCGCGCACCCAAGATCGGTTGCTTCTGGGTATCCGTCGACTCGTTTCCTCGCCTGGCGCGCGCCCAACACCGACGTTTTCAGCCAATCGCAGTGCGGAAACATGGAAACGCACCACCGACCATGTACCGTGAGAGCGCCCTCCTGGGGGCCACGCGGCGGACAGAGCAACGAGACAGCCGGCGTTGGCAGAGGGCGACAGAGCGCAGGTTCTTGCCTGTTGGGTGCAAGAGGACGTACGATTCTTTTATCGATAAACCGTAGGAAAAGAGACAGGATGGATCATCGGTGGGTGCTCTTTGCCGTGGTATTGCTGGCAGCGGGGGCCAAGGGCGAGGCGTCGCTCGCCTCTGGCGACTGCACCATGCGCACGCGCTCGGACTCGTGCGTGTCGTCCTGCTGCGCATGGTGCCCCGCCGAAACGCTCCAGCGGCACCAGCAACAACAATATGGTGCGCTCCCCGTGAGTGCTGCTGCTGCTGCTACCGGTGATGGCGACTACTATGTGGGAGCGTCCCCCAAGGGCGCCTGTTTTGGGCGTGACAGTGCGCCCTGTGGCCAACACGCACAGATGCGGCCCATCACCGATTGCTACATCCAACTCGGGGTCACCCTGGGCATCGTGTTTGGACTCTTGGCGCTGCTCGTGTGCGCCTGCTACGTCAGGTACCGGTGCAATCAGATGGGAAAGCGGTCGGTGCACCGCACCGTCCACGCGTCTGCCGATGCGCACAAATTGCGCTCGCAGGACAAGATGGGCGACACTGTCGAGGTCGGGCGCATGGGCGACGGTTCCATCCAGTATGCGCCTCTCGACTATGCCCTCATCGACCGCCGCGACACCGTGGTCGGCGCGATCGCGGTTCGCCAGCAGACGTCTACCGCGCACGATAGTGGACGCCTCGCTCTTGCCGCAGAACAGGTGTAGATCTCGGCTCTGTCTTTCTTTCTCGACAAGGATCCTAGTAAACATATCATTCCCTCCTTCTTCTTCTTTGACGCAAACAAAAGGGTAGCAAGGACATCCCAAGGGACAGCATAGGGAATGAGACGTGGGAGAGAGCGTTTATGGAAACATGAATCAGCAGCAGGGATAAGGGACAATGCGTCCGACAAGGGATGCGGAAAACGCCTCGGGCCCCATGCGCATCAGCCTGTACCGCACGGCGTCGGGCTCTATGGCTGGGTGCACCATCGCCGACGGACGCGCGAATGAATTCCGGGTCTTGTCATCGCTGGCTCCGCCAGACACGGGGCGCGCCAGTACCTGTGCGAGCGCGTCACACGCACCCTGGTGGACGTGCTGCGCATAGGACTGTCGGTGGCTGCCGGCCTTGCGCATCGCTGCATAGACACAGTCATAAAGAGGCGCAAAGTGCGGTCGCGCGTCGCTCGCGAGGGCGGCCACCAGTGCCTCTCCAAGGGCGCGCGGCTCGCACGCACTGTTTACATGTGTCTGGCACGCATACAGAGGGCACGCGTGCGTCGATGGCGACGATCCCAGCAGAACGCGCGCACACGGTGGATCGGATGTCGCCTCTCGCTTCTCAAGAGTGCCTGCCGATTGGCGAGCCTCCAGGGTCGAGTCACGCAGGCTCAGGTGGCGGATGGCCTCGGCCGTGCCTGTCATATCATCCAAGGGCGGTGACGCTTCAAACGGGAAGCCCTTGTCCTGGTGCACACACGCCATGCTTGTCGTATACAGGTGGTCTTTTGTGGTGTGTGTATGTGACGCGTGGCCCTATCGGCTTTGGTGCCCTTTCGGTGGGCGGCCCTTGAAATGATTGATTGGCGAGGCTCGCGCGCGCACCCGCCCTTTCCTTTTTACGCGCGGCAAAAGAAACGGCTCTTTGACCCGCTCCTCGGCCCGCCCTCATCTCTCGTTCATGAACGGGCACCCGCAAACGCACGCAACACATTGGCCACTGTTTGCCGTCTCTTTTGCAGGATCACCGGCGACGGCGGCAAGAGGCAATTTCCCTCTCGTTTGACGACAACCACCACGGGGATGGCGAGCGCATGGCTCAAGCGCGGGACGACAGTGTGCGTGGCGAGCAAACGCCCGCGCGAACCCAGAGAGACCATCGCCGTGTCGTGTCCCAACAAACGCCCCGCTCCATCTGCGCTCACGGGCGATCTCAACGTGCCCATGCGCTATTGTTTTCCCAACGGCAGCGACGACGATGATGACGACGACGACGACGACGGCGACGATGATGGCGACAATGAAGAAAAGCCCACGCTCCCAGACAAGAGTCACGACAATGACGACATTGCCTTTTACTGCCACAACACGATCAACGCACCGCCCCTGCTCGCGAGCGATTCGGATTTGGACGCCGACGATCCCCTCTTGTCGCCCACGCCCTATCAGACCTGGGACGGTTCGGAGCAAGAGTGCGATCCCGCCCCCAGCCGTCAGACAGAACCATACGACGGTCGCATCGCGGCTGCGCTCAACGAGCAGATGGAGCGCGTGCGTCGCCTGCAGGCTGCGACGTGCTCCATGCAAAGGCAACTCGACGAGGCGCTCGATGGATTGCAGGACGTGCTCGCGATGGTCACCCGTGCAGTGTGACACTGCCCGTGGCATTATTGTTTCCTTTTTCCTCTTTTTTTTTTCCACCGATCTTTCATATGTGTGTGTGTGTGCGTGCGGGTGCGTATTGGAGGCTGTGTCGCACGACATCATTTGAACGAGATGTTTTTGCTTCCTTTTGCGCAAGAGTCGTTTCCATTGGCGGCGCAAAGTCGCTGTGATCAGACGCGGCAAGGTCCCCCGGCCCAAAAGGCACTTTTTGCACCATGGCAGGTATGTTGGTGTGCGTCATTCAAGCGGCCAAATGGGCGGGGCGCCGTATCGCGAGCATGGATCTCGCCTACGGTCCCGATCCTGCCAAGTTTCGTAGGGACATGCGCCGCGTCGTGCAGCGTGCGCTCTGCGCCGAGCGACGCCGTTGGTGCGCCCGCAATGCGCCCAAAACCGGTACGTTTGCGCAGGTCCCTCACTGTCTCATGATGGGTTCTGTTTTGATGACGACAAAAATTTGTTTCGATCGGAACTGTATGTTGATCCAGTGGATGCCGACGATGGCGAGGGACTTGCATGGTACACGACGTCAGTATGCACCTGCGGGTGCTGGTGCTGCACGCCCTGTATCACTGATGGAGAGCGCGAGCGATGGCATGGCGAGGAACAGCAGGGCGCTCTCTGTGCGCTCTCTGTCTATCTGGAGAGTCGCCGCGCGCACATCCTCTGCTGCGTCGCCCGTGCCCTGCGCGCGCGCAACATGCTCACCTTTGTTTGCGACGCCATGGCAGCCCACCACCGGTCGTGTCGCCCGTGTGTGTTTTGTCGCTCGATCGCATCCGTTCCTTTAGAACCCTAGAGAATGGCCAGGGCCGCGACTCGATAGAGTTGATGGATTTCGTTGCATGTATCGCATAGTGCCCCGTCATATGTGGAGTTGTTCACGTAGCGCTCTGTCTTGCGTTGGAAACAAAGCAGGATTTGTACAATAAGGTGGAAAATACGGTCGAAACAGTTTATGTCGGTCAACTTTATTGAGCCGCGCCCTTGGTCATCCCCCCCCCCTAGATGCACCCCTTCCAAGCCTCTGCCCAGCAAAAGGTGACCTTCTTGTGCATCAACGAGATCAGCGGTATGCGCCGCCGCCTTTGCTTGGGGAGTCTAAAAGAAAAGGGAGTTTGTGCGCTCAAACCACGCCCTCGGCAGCTTGTATCTATGCCAATCGTCACACACAACGAGGTCGCCAAAGGGCATGGGGGGCGATGGCGAACCACGCGGCCCATACCGCGCGGGGAACGTTGCTGTTACCCAAGGTCTCGATGGGTTCGTCTGGCACGAGGACCGGCGCATGCACCGTTTGATCGCTGACACCGTCCCGCTCTCTTGGCGTGCGTCGCGTGCGAGGATCATCACATCTATAGGCAGAGAGTCTGGGAACGGGAATCGCCCTGCCCAAGGAGCGCGCATAGAATGCTGTTATAAGATGCCATCTGGTGAGCGTCATCTGTTGGCATACGTGCGATCCGTTGGTGCAGACGAGAAAGTCCCATAGGCCGACCTCTCGAACCAGACGGTCAGCAGCGGCGGGGTGGCCTCCTCGAACCAGGGCGCACCTCACTCTCTCCATTATGGATATGAACCGAGCGGCAAGACTGTTGATGTGCGCTGCGTCTCCGTCCCATCCAAAGCGCACGCGTAGGATCTTGCCTGCCCAGGCGCTCCACTGACTGACGGTGGCACCTGTGCTATCGGAATGTGCCAACAGGACATGCACCCATCGGTCCGCTATCCAGAGCGCATAGTCGACAGGACCATTTGCGCGATTCGTTGCCCTTTCCAGCAGATAGCGCACATCGGGGCACGTGCCGCTGGCCATGCGGCCCGTGACATTGCTGAAAAGCGACGGGGCATGATGGGCATGGAGCCACTGCAAGAGGTCGATCAAGGCACGGCAGTCGCCAAAACAGCGTCCAGTATCTAGAGTGACGATACCAACGACGAGTTTGCCCATGACATCGTCCCACCCCTCATCACGGCTCATGTACGCCGGTGGGGCAGACGCCGCCGCCGCAAGGGCGCCCGTCCCGGTGTGACGGGCGGCTCGTTCGAGCAACCACCGCGCCACATCAATGGATCCACGATAGCATACATAGGATACAAGATCGCAAAGCTTGACAGCGCGGTCGCCGCCGCCAAACGATTGCACGATGTGCATGCACGCAAGAGAGCCGTTCCGTATGACGCTCGATGTGACGCACACGCGCACGGATGGATCGCTCCACCACGCACCGGCCGCCTGCCTCCAGGTCTCGAGTTTAACATTGTGGTGAGCGTCCCCATCAAAGTCACCCTCATCGCCAACATTACAGCGATGGTGAGCAAAACGCACTGGTGCCGTGGTGGCAGCATGGAGCAGGTAGTGCAATGCACGCGGACTGCTGATGGCGGCACCATAGAGACGGTCAAATTTAGCAGAATCGCAGCCGCCATCGTACGTGTCGGCAACGTCGAGCAAGTAGGTCACCAGTTTGGTATCGTCGCGGCGCAGTGCGATCCGTAGGGGTCCATCGCAGCATACGAGTCTCCCGACGTGTGCGCGCACGCGCTCTAGCGCATAGATAGAACGGCTCGCGAGAGCAGCCGCAAGCATGCGCACCTGCGGGCAATTTGGCCAGTCTGATTCGTGCCGAATCAGGTCTGTTTCACTCAGTGTTTTGGGCAGTTTGTCTACATCAAATGCCGGCAGATTCGACAGCATCGTGTCAAACGCATGGTCTACAAGCGGTTCCAGGCCTGTGGCGGTCATAATGACCGCAAAGCATGTTTGGGTTAGGGCAGTGTTCTGTTGGCGCAGCCATTCTATGACCTTGTCGCTCGTCCAGTACGAGGGTCGATGGCGCATCCACAGGGCCACTTGAGAGGCGACAGCGATCCTGGACAGGAGGGGTCGTTTTGGCGTGACTAGGTTGCCCTTTTGTGAATGGGGGCCGTCGGGCTGCTCAGAAACAGGGCATGGATAGGTTACATCGTAAATGTCGTGCCACATGCGGCACGTCTGGCGCGCACTGTACATGTCCATTGGTTCCAGGATCGACCCAGTGAGGATATGGGTCCACAACTCGCACGGCAAGCATTCCGTCCCACAGGGGTCGCTTCCTTCCTCCCTCTCTTCCATGCTCTCGCGTGTGTTTTTAACCAAAAACAGCCTCTTTGTAGAGACAACAACAACAATAATAATATTGCCGGCCAATGGCGTGCGGTTTTGTTTGGCCAGCAAAGTGGTCCCCTAAAGTGAGCCCGACTCTGAAGCGATGCTGGGACGGTTGCGCTTTGCGACCGCGCATCAGGTTTCGGCGGGCCTGGCCTGTCGTGGCGAGCAAGCTGTATGTTTGCGAGCGGGAAAATGCAGAAGCGGACCAATGGCAAGGGCGTGTCGACAAAGACTCTGGTCCGTTGCGGTCGCGCACTTTGGATGGGGAGAGGCAAACACGGGTCAGTGGACAGAGTCACCTATGCTGCGCAGAGCCGCAGACGCGCGATTAATGGGCTCAGTACAAACATGCCTCACCCTTTGAAACTGCATCCACAATGCGCCGACATGATCGGTATGCCACGCCGACCTTTTGTGCGATGCGCTTTTGCCCCATCCTTGAAGGCGCGCAGAACCATATGCCATGCGTTTCTGGGGGACACATTACCGTCGCTCATGATTGCGGTTTATGTGTTGAGAACAGGGACGCTGTTGAGCAGAAAACTGCACCCAACATGCCCAGATTGGCCAACTAACGCGGCATTGCGCGAGGAGGGCCCGGTCCGCGACCTTGGCTTGATCTTTGGCCAGAATCACTTTACCCCTCTTGCGGGGCTTGTTGTTTTGCAAAATCAGACGCTCTGTGGGTAATGCTGGCTAATGGCCAGCCGGCGCAGAGCCGGCTTGGATAGGCTTAAACCAACTAGGTTGGGCTCGAGCCAAGTTCTCGACTGCATTCAAACCCCCGGACAACAACATAGATCGTGCTTCAATCGA
>Ga0255334_1000955_pt1 | contig 16330 bp, 10 predicted proteins | sample EtOH5_35cm_T3_12_FD_202080 | JGI IMG/M metagenome (GOLD analysis project Ga0255334, IMG submission 202080) | Sandy soil microbial communities from University of British Columbia, Vancouver, Canada - EtOH5_35cm_T3_129 | ecosystem: Engineered > Artificial ecosystem > Sand microcosm > Unclassified ...
CACCAGCCCGAGCAGTGCCGCATCGGTCTTGGCGATATGCGTCTCGACCACCAGCACCATGGCCGAGGCGAGCAGCGCCGCCGCCAGGAAGGCCGCCCGCCGGCCGACCAGCGCCCGCCCCCAGTGGAAGGTCGCGACCACCGCCAGCATCGCGCCCAGCAGCCCGGGGATGCGATAGGCCCAGATGTCGGTGCGGTCGCCGAGATGCGTCGCCTCCAGCGCCGTGACCACGGCGGCCTGGGCCCAGTAGATGCCGGCGGGCTTCTTGTTGCGCGCTTCCTCGCCGAGGCGGATGCGGACCCAGTCCCCGCTTTCCACCATCTGCCGGCTGGACTGGGCGAAGCGGCTTTCGTCGCGATCGCCGGCCGGCAAGGTGAAGAACCCCGGCAGCCAGAGCAGCAGGCACAGCGCCACCAGCACGAGCCGGGGGCGTCGCGTTTCGGGCAGATTGTCCAGGAAGGCGATCAGGGCGCGAGGCATGGCGTTCGGCGGCACTAGCACGCGTCTCCCGCGCGGGACATAGGAGGGCCGATGACGAAGCCTCCGACCAGCCAGCCCCCCACCTCCGGCAAAGCCCCCACCGGCAAAGCCGGGGGCCGGCGCCCCGGCCTGCACCGCGACCGCGCCCCCGCGCATCCCCCGGGCGGCCCCGCGGCGGGCGCGAATCCCGCCCGCGCCGCCGCCATGCTGCTGTTGCAGGCGGTGCTGGAACGTCGCCAGGGGCTCGAGGACGCGCTGGATTCGCTGCCCGCCCGCGATCCGCGCGACCGCGCCTCCGGCCATCGCATCGCCGCCGCGGTGCTGCGGCGGCTGGGCACGCTGGATGCGGTGCTGGAGCCCTATCTGAAACGTGAACCGCCCGCCGAGGTGCGCGAGGCGCTGCGGATCGGTGCCGCCGAACTGCTGCTGCTGGGCACGCCGCCGCATGCCGCGGTCTCGGCCGCGGTGGACCTGGTGCCGCGGCCCTTTGCCGGGCTGGTCAATGCGGTGCTGCGCCGGGTCGCCGAGGCCGGGGAAACCGCGCTGGAGGGCATTGACGCCGATCGCACCGATACGCCGGCCTGGCTCTGGACCGCCTGGCACGGCGCCTATGGTGCTGCGGGCGCGCGGGCCATCGCCGCCGCGCTGCGCAGCCCGGCGCCGCTGGATCTGAGCCTGATGCCGGGGGCCGCACCGCCGGAAGGCGCGATCCTGCTGCCCAACGGCACCGCCCGGCTGCCGGCCGGCACCCGGTTTTCCGACCTGCCGGGCCAGGAGACGTTCTGGGCGCAGGATGCCGCCGCGACCCTGCCGGCGCGGCTGCTGGCGGTGCGCCCGGGCGAACGCGTCGCGGATCTCTGCGCGGCCCCCGGCGGCAAGACCGCGCAGATGGTCACCGCCGGCGCGCAGGTGACGGCGGTCGAGAAGGACGCCCGGCGCTGCGAACGCCTGCTGGAGAACCTCGCCCGGCTTGGCCTGAAGGCCGAGGTGGTGGTGGCCGATGCGGCGGAATGGCGGCCCTCGGCGCCGCTGGATGCGGTGCTGCTGGACGCGCCTTGCACCGCCACCGGCACCATCCGCCGCCACCCCGATGTCGCGCGGCTGAAGCGGCCGACCGATATCGCCGCACTGGTGCCGATCCAGGCGCGGCTGCTGGCGGCGGCGGCGGCGATGCTGCGGCCGGGCGGGCGTCTGGTCTTCGCGGTCTGCTCGATGCAGCCGGAGGAAGGCGAAGGCCATCTGCGCGGCTGCGCCGAACTCGGCCTGCTGCCCGACCCGATTCGGGACGAGGAAATGCCCTGGCTGGAAGAGGCCATCACGGCGGGGGGAAATCTGCGCACCCGGCCGGATTTCTGGGGCGAGCAGGGCGGGATGGATGGGTTTTTCGCGGCGCGATTCGTGAAGGGCTGAAATCGAGGGGGCTTTGCCCCTCGGGGAAGGTCCAGGGAACTCGGTTTCCTGGTGGGAGGGTGTGGGAGGGCGACGGCCTCCCAGCAGCGACCGCGCCAGGAAACATGCGGCGGCGATCACGCGGGATGGCGCCGCCATCATGTGAAGGCTAGGTTCATCGCGTGACACGCCCGATCCGCATCGCCCCGAGCCTGCTCGCCGCCGATTTTTCCCGATTGGGGGAGGAGGTCCGTGCGGTCTCGGCCGCCGGGGCAGACTGGCTGCACCTCGACATCATGGACGGGCATTTCGTCCCGAACATCTCCTACGGGCCGGGCCTGGTGAAGACCATCCGCCGCCACACCACCATGCCTTTCGACGTGCATCTGATGATCGCGCCGGTCGATCCTTACCTCGCCACCTTCGCCGATGCCGGGGCGCAGATCATCTCGCTGCATGCCGAGGCAGGGGCGCATCTGCACCGCTCCCTGCAGGCCGTCCGCGCGTTGGGCCTCAAGGCCGGGGTGGTGCTGAACCCGGGCACGCCGGCCTCGGCGGTCGAAAGCGTGCTCGACCTCATCGACCTCATCCTGGTGATGACGGTCAATCCGGGCTTCGGCGGGCAGAGCTTCCTCGAAAGCCAGCTGCCCAAGATCGCCGCGCTGCGCCAGATGATCGACGCGACCGGGCGCGACATCGCGCTGGAGGTCGATGGCGGGGTGACGGTGGCGACGGCGCCGCGCTGCATCGCCGCCGGCGCCGATACGCTGGTCGCCGGCACCGCCATCTTCGGCACCCAGGACTATGGCGCCGCCATCCGCGCCCTGCGCGGCACCGTCGCGGCCGAGACCGCCTGATGGTCGACAAGCTCTTCCGCGGTGCGCGGCAGATGCTCGCCGGGCTGAAGCCGGTGCGCGCGCCGGATGCGCCGGCGCGGGCCTTCCGCGACCTCTGGCCCGGCGATGCCGCGCGCGGCAACCGGCTGCTGCAGGGCGAGCTTGAGGTCGCCGGCTCCGCCCGCCCGCTGGCCGAGGACTCCGGCTGGGACCGTGGCACCCCGCATTGGCGGGCCTGCGCGCTGGGCTTCGGCTGGGCGCGGGATCTGCGCGCGCTCGGCACCGATGCGGCGCGGCTGCGCGGGCGGGGCCTTGCCGCGGCCTTCCTGGAACGCTGGGGCAGCGATGCGATGGCGGCGGTGCCGGAAGTCGCCGGCGCGCGCATCTCGGCCTGGCTCGGGCATTGGGATTTTTTCTTCGCGACCGCCGAGGATGCGCTGCGCCGCGGCGTCATGCAGCGCCTTGCGCTCGATGTCCGCGGCCTGGTCGCGGGGCTGCCGGCCGAGGCCGCGCATCGCGGCGCGCTGGTCGCGCTGAAGGGCGCGATGGCCGGCGCGGTGGCGCTGGATGACGAGACCGCCCTCGCCCGCTGCCTGCGTTTCCTGCCGCAGGAGCTGGAACGCCAGTTCCTGCCCGATGGCTGCCATGTCGAGCGCAGCCCGGCGCAGCATCTGCTGGCGCTGCAGGACCTCGTGGAGATCCGCAACCTGCTGCATGGCGCGGGCGTCGAAAGCCCGCCGCATATGGCGATGACGCTCGACCGCGCCGCCCCCGCCTTGCGGCTGTTCCGCCATGGCGATGGCGGGCTCGCCGGCTTCAACGGCACGCGGGACGAGGCGGCGAGCCTGCTGGATCTCACCCTCACCCAGGCGCAGGCGCGCGGGCGTTCGCCGCTGACCTTGGCCGATGGCGGGTTCCATCGCCTGCAGGCGGCCCGCACTTTGGTCATCGCCGATTGCGGCCCGCCGCCGCCGGGGCGCGGCCCGGTCGGGCTGCTGCCGCGCGGGGCCGACCGCTACCACCACGCCGGCACTTTGTCCTTCGAGATGTCGGTCGGGCGCGATCGGCTGGTGGTCAATTGCGGCGCGGCCCCCGCCGCCGACCCCGCCTGGCGCGACGCGCTGCGCGCGACAGCCGCGCATTCCACGCTGATCGCCGCCGATACCAACAGCGCGGAACTGCAGGATTACGGCCTCGGCCGCCGGCCGGAGGTCGTGGAGGCCGATCGCCAGGACATGGCCGGGGCGCAATGGCTGGAAATGTCGCATGACGGCTATCGCCGCCCCTTCGGCGCCGTGCATCGCCGCCGCATCTACCTCTCGGAAAGCGGCGATGATCTGCGCGGCGAGGATACGCTGGAGGCGGAAAAGCCCACCCCCTTCGTGGTCCGCTTCCATCTGCATCCGGGCGTGACCGCCAGCCTGCAGCAGGATGAACAGGCGGTGCTGCTGCGGCTGCCCTCGGGCGCCGGCTGGCGGATGCGGGCCAAGGGCGCGCGGGTCGCGATCGAGGAAAGCATCCATCTGGCCGCCGAGCCCCGCCGCACGGTGCAGGTGGCGCTTTACGCCGAGGATGCCGAGCCCACGGTGCAATGGGCGATCAGCCGCATCGGCATCCCGGCCCCTGGCGTCGCGCCCGCCGGCCAGGCCGCCGCCACGCCCCCCGCCGAAGCTCCGGAGTAGATCGCCGGCCCCATGCTGCGCAATGTCATGACGGTCGGCGCCTGGACCATGGCCAGCCGCTTGCTGGGCTTCGTCCGGGACATTCTGATCGCCTCGCGCCTGGGCGCCGGGCCGGTCGCCGATGCCTTCTTCGTCGCGCTGAAGCTGCCCAACCTGTTCCGCCGCCTGTTCGGCGAGGGGGCCTTCAACGCCGCCTTCATCCCCGCCTTCGCCGGCGCCCTGGCCGCCGAGGGGCGCGAGGCCGCCCATGCCCTGGCCAATCATCTGGCCGCGCTGATGACCCTGTGGCTGAGCCTGATCGTCGTGATCGGCTGGCTGCTGATGCCGCAGTTCATCACCCTGCTCGCGCCGGGCTTCGTGGCCGATCCGCTGCGGTATGGGCTGGCGGTGGAGATGACGCGGATCACCTTTCCTTATCTGCTGCTCATCTGCCTCGCGGCGCTGGTTTCGGGGGTGCTGAACGGGCTGGACCGGTTCGCGGCGGCCGCGGCGGCGCCGGTGCTGTTCAACCTGATGTCGATCGGGGCGCTGCTCGCCCTCACCCCTTTCGTCGCGACGCCGGGCCATGCGCTGGCCTGGGGGGTGATGCTGTCGGGGGTGGTGCAGCTCGGGCTGGTCTGGTGGTCGGCGCGGCAGGCGGGGATGGCGATCGGGCTGCTCGGCCCGGTGCGGCTGACACCGCCTGTGCGCGCGGTGTTGCGGAAGATGGTGCCGGGGGTGCTTGGGGCGGGGGTGACGCAGCTCAACCTCGCGATCGATGTGATCATCGCCTCGCTGCTGCCGGCCGGGGCGGTGTCCTTCCTCTACTATGCCGACCGGGTCGCGCAGCTGCCGCTCGGCGTGATCGGGGCGGCGATGGGCACGGCGCTGCTGCCGGTGCTGGCGCGGCAGCTGCGCCTCGGCCGGCCGCTTTCGGCGCATCACAACCAGAACCGGGCGATCGAGCTCTCGCTGCTGCTGACCTTGCCCGCGGCCGCGGCCCTGGCGGTGCTGGCGGAGCCGATCATCGTCACCCTGTTCCAGCGCGGCGCCTTCGATGCGCAGGCGGCGCGCGCGACCTCGGGGGCGCTGCTGGCCTATGCCTTCGGCATGCCCTTCTTCGTGCTGGTGAAGGTTTTCGCGCCGGGATTTTTCGCTCGCGGCGATACCGCGACGCCGGTGCGGATCGGGCTGGGGGTGGTGGCGCTGAACCTTGTGCTGAACCTGATCCTGTCGCGGCTGATCGGGCATGTCGGCATCGCGCTGTCGACCGGGATCGCGGCCATGGTGAATGCCATGGCGCTGGCCGGGGTGCTGATGCGGCGGCGCCAGCTGGTGTTCGACCGCAGGCTGCGGCGGCGGGCCTTGCGCATCCTGGGCGCGGTCGCGGCAATGGCCGCGGTGCTGGCGGTGGCGCGTGCCGCACTCTGGCCGGCGCCGCCGGGCTGGCGGGTGCCGGTGCTGGCGGGGATCTGCGTGCTCGGCGCGGTCAGCTACGCGGTGGCGGTAGAGTTCCTGGGGGCAATGCGGCTCGCGGAACTGCGGAAGATGCTGCGGCGCGGCGCGGTGCCCCCGGCGCCGGGGCGGGCGCCCGATCCGAAGCCGGTTGCCGGCGGGTGAGGACGGGGGCGCGGGCGCCCCGCGGTCAGGCCAAAGCGACCACCCCGGCCTGATGGGCGAGCACCAGCAGGCTGCGGAAGACGCTGGGCAGGATCCGCGCGGCCTCGGGCAGCGGGCGCCAGTCCTGGTTGGTCCCCGGAGCCTCGGCCCGCGCCCAGAACAGACGCATGGTCAGCCGAAAATGCGTGAAGCCATGCTGCGCCAGCCCCGGCACCGCCTGCCAGGGGGCGGCGAAGGGGGCCTCGGCCAGCGCCGCGGCATCGGTCCAGGGCGAATCGGTCCAGGCGGTGCCGGGGATATCGGCCATCCCGCCCAGCAGCCCATGCCCCGGCCGCCGCCCCAGCAGCACCCGCCCCGCCGAATCCAGCGCCAGGAAATGCGCGCCATGGCGCATGGGGCGGACCGCCTTCTCCGCCCGGCGCGGCAATTCCGCCGCCATCGCCTGGCCCTGGCATTCCGCGCGCCAGGGGCAGAGCGCGCAGGCCGGGTTTTTGGCGGTGCAGATGGTGGCGCCGAGGTCGAACAGCGCCTGGGCAAAATCCCCCGGCCGGGCCCGCATCGCGGGGTCGGCGGAAAAACCCTCGGCCAGGGCGACCAGGGTTTTTTTCGCGCGCGGCAGGGGGTCGGTGATGGCAAACAGCCGCGCGACCACCCGTTCGACATTGCCATCCACCGGCACCTCCGCCTGGTTCAGTGCGATGGCGGCGATGGCGGCCGCGGTATAGGGGCCGATTCCCGGCAGGTCCCGCCAGCCCGCCGCATCGGCGGGGAAGGCGCCGGCGGCGGCGATGGCCCGGGCCGTGGCATGCAGCGCGCGGGCGCGGGCGTAGTAGCCAAGCCCGGCCCATTCCTCCATCACCGCCTCGGCCGGCGCCGCGGCCAGGGCTGCAACATCCGGAAAACGCAGCAGGAAACGGGCAAAACGCGGGGCGACGGCGGCGACGGTGGTCTGCTGCAGCATCACCTCCGACAGCCAGACGCGATAAGGCGCCTCGGAATCTGGAACCTCGCCTGCGGCGCGGCGAAAGGGCAGACTGCGCCGATGGCGATCGTACCAGGCAAGCAGCGCGGCGGCGGAAGGATGGGGCACAAGCCAGCCGATGCCCCACCAGCCCCCGTCCCGTCCAGGCCCAGCTACCGCAGCTATGACCTGCGCGCGCTCGGCGCGCTGATCCCGCATGTCGCGCGGCCGGGGCTGCGCCAGCGCGGCGGCCAGGCGGCGCTGCTGATGGCCGACTGGGCCGAGGTCGCGGGGCCCGAGGTCGCGGCGCTGGGCGTGCCGCGCGGCCTGTCGGCCGGCACGCTGACCCTGGCCTGTTCCGGCCCCGGGGCGATGCAGTTGCAGATGATGGGCCCGGCGCTGATGGAGCGCATCAACACCCACCTCGGCCGCGCCGTGGTGCAGCGGCTGCGTTTCGTGCAGCAGGTCGCGCCCCGCCCCATCGCTGCGTCCCCGCGTGCCGCATTGCGCGGCGCGGCGCCGGTGCTGCCGGGCAATGTCGCAGACCGGCTCTTGGGCATCGCCGACCCCGGGCTGCGTGCGGCGCTGGAAAATCTGGCGCGCGGGGTCTATCGGACCCGCAGCCGGGACTAGAGTCCCCTCCCCCTGACATGCGCCCCGTCGGAGCACCCTTCATGCCTGTTTCCCGCCGCAGCCTTGCTCTTGCCGGTGCCGCCGGAGTCCTCGCCCTGGGCGGGGTCGCCCTGGTCGCGCAAGCGCCCGAATCCCCCGCGGCGGCCGCCGAGCCGACCCCGGCCGCCCCCGCCGCCCAGGCCCCGTCCGGCACCGACCCGCGTATGGCCGAGCGCAGCCTCGGCCGTGCTGAGGCACCGGCGACGGTGATCCAGTATTTCTCCCTGACCTGCAGCCATTGCGCCGCCTTCCACCGCGACACCTTCCCCCGCATAAAATCGGAGCTGATCGACACCGGCCGGATGCGCATGGTGTTTCGCGACTTCCCGCTGGACCAGCTGGCCCTGGCCGCCGCCGCCGTCGCCCGCGCCATGCCGCCCGAGCGCTACGAGGCCTTCGTCGCCACCCTGCTTGGCAGCCAGGATCGCTGGGCCTTCAACCGCCAGGCCGATCCGGCGGTGGAGATCGCCAAGCTCGCCGCCTTCGCGGGCATGGACCAGGCCGCCGTCACCGCGGCGCTGACCGACCGCGATTTGCAGCGCGGCATCCTGGACGGCCGGCTGCGCGCGGAACAGGAATTCCACGTGAACAGCACGCCGACCTTCATTTTCGGCAGCCGCGTGGTGCCGGGCGCCATCCCCTTTGACCGCTTCGCCGAGCTTGTGCGCGAGACCACCGGTTGAGCGACGAAGCCGCCCCCCCAACCGAGCCACCCGTGGAGGCTGAGGAGGCCCCGCGTCCCCCGCGCAGCGCGACCCTGGTGCGGCTGCGGATCGCCGGCTTCAAATCCTTCGCCGAGCCGACCACGGTCGAGGTGCTGCCCGGGCTGACCGGCATCGTCGGCCCGAACGGCTGCGGCAAGTCCAATGTCGTCGAGGCGCTGCGCTGGGCGATGGGCGAAACCTCGGCCAAGTCGCTGCGCGGCGGCGAGATGGAGGATGTCATCTTCGCCGGCACCGCGACCCGCCCCGGGCGCAGCCTGGCCGAGGTGACGCTGTCGCTGGAAGATGCCCTCGGGCTGGCCCCGCCGCCCCAGGCCGATGCCGACAGCCTGGAGATCCTGCGCCGGATCGGGCGCGGCGATGGCTCCACCTTCCGGGTCAATGGGCGGGAGGTCCGCGCGCGCGACATCCAGACGCTGTTCGCCGATATCGGCAGCGGCGCGCGGGCGAGTGCGATGGTCAGCCAGGGCCGCGTCTCGACCCTGATCGCCGCCAAGCCCGAGGAACGCCGCAGCGTCATCGAGGAAGCCGCCGGCATCGGCGGGTTGCGCGCGCGAAAGCATGAGGCCGAGCTGAAGCTGCGCGCCGCCGAGGCCAATCTGCTGCGCGCCGATGACCTCAAGGGCCAGTTGGAGACGCAGCGCCAGGCCTTGCAGCGCCAGGCCCGCCAGGCCGCGCGCTACCGCAACCTGTCGGGGCTGACGCGGGAGGCCGAGGCCGAATGGCTCGCCATCCTGGCCGGCCGCGCCGAGGCCGCGCTGACCGCCGCCCGCGACGGTTTTTTGGCCGCCCGCGCCGCCACGACCGAGGCCGAGGCCGCCGCCGAGGCCGCCACCCGCCGCGCCTTCGCCGCCGAGACCGCGCTGCCCGCGCCGCGGGAGGCGGAGGCAATCGCCCGCACCGCGCTGGAACGTCGCCGCGTGGAGGCCGAGACCCTGGCCGGCGCCGAGCTTGCCGCCCGCGCGGCGCTGGAGGCGGCCGAGCGCCGCCTGGCCCAGATCGCCCAGGATTTTGCCCATGCCGAGGCCGCGGGGCGCGACGCCTCCGCTGCTTTGGCCCGCTTGCAGAATGAGGTTCTGGCGCTGGAAGCGGCCGAGTCCGCCCTGCCCGAACGCCTCGGCGCCGCCGAATCGGCCCTGGCCGAGGCCGCCGCCACGGCCGCCGCGACCGAGGCCGCGCTGCATGCCGCCACCGCCGCCGCCGCCGATGCCGCGGCGCGGGAGGGCACGCTGACCGCCGCCCGCGATGCCGCCACCGAACGGCGGCGCGACGCCGAGGCCCGCCACGCCGCCCGCAGCCGCGAACGCGATGCCGCCCTGGCCGAACAAGTCCCCCCCGAAACCCTGGCCGCCGCCACCGGGCGCGTGCAGGCTGCCGAAACCGCCCTGGCCGAGGCCATGGCCGCGCTGACCGCCGCCGAGGGCCAGCGCCGCGACACCCTGGCCGCCGCCGAGGCCGCCGCCCGCACCGCCACCGAACAGGCCGCGTCCCGCGACCGCGCAGCCCAGGCGCTGACCGCCGCCACCACCCGCGCCCGCGGCCTAGCCGCCGAACGCGACCGCATCGCCGCCGACCATGCCGCCAGTTTGGCCGCCCAGGTCCCCGCCGAAATTCTGTCCGCCGCGGCCAAGACCCTGGCCGCGGCCGAGGCCGCCCAGGCCGCCGCCGCCACCAGGCTGGAGGAAGCGGCCGCCACCCGCGCCGCCGCCGCCGCCCAGGAAACCCGCGCCCGCACCGCCGCCGCCGAGGCCGAGGCCGCCCGTGCCCGCTCGGCCGCCGAGGTCCAGGGCATGACCGATCTGCTGGCCGCCCGGGAACCCGGGGCCGCGGCCCCGGTGCTGGATGCCGTGACCCTGCCGGCGGGGCTGGAGGCCGCCCTGGGTGCCGCCTTGGGCGAGGCGCTGGAAAGCCCGGCCGAGGATTCCGCCGCCATCCGCTGGTGGCGCGCCCTGCCCGCTCTGGACCCCATGCCCGGCCTGCCGATCGGCGCCACCCCGCTGTCGCGGCTGGTCGAGGCACCGCTGGCCCTGTCCCGCGCGCTGTCCCAGGTCGGGCTGCTGGCCGACGGCGCCGATGGCAGCGCGCTGCAGGCGGCGTTGCGGCCGGGGCAGATGCTGGTGACCTCGGAAGGCGCGCTGTGGCGCTGGGACGGGCATACCGCCCATGCCGGGGCGCCGACCGCCGGCGCGGTGCGGCTGCGCCAGCGCAACGCCTTGCGCGCCGCCCGCCGTCGGCTGGACCAGGACGCCGCCGCCGCCGCCGAGTTTTCGCGCGGGCGGGACGCCGCCGAGGCCGCCGCCCGCGACGCCACCACCACCGAGGCCGAGGCTCGCGCCGCCCGCGACGCCGCCGATGCCGCCTTGGCCGAGGCCCGCAACGGCGCCACCCGCCTGGCCGCCACCGCCGCCGAGGTGTCCGGGCGGCTGGAAGCCCTGACCCCGCAGCGCGAACGCAGCGCCCAGGATGCCGCCCTGGCAGCCGAGGTGGAGGCCGAAGCCCGCGCCGCCCTGGCCGCCCTGCCCGACCCCGCCGCCGCCGCCACCGCCCGCAGCGCCGCCCGGGATGCGGCGCAGGCCGCGAGCGCCGCCGAAACCGCCGCCGCCGCCGCTCGCCAGGCGGCTGAACGGGGCCTGGCCGAGGCCCGGAGTGCTGCCAGCCGCCTGTCCGCCCAGGCGGCGGGGGCGGAGGCGCGGCTGGCCGCCCTGGACCCCGAGATCGCCCGCCTTGCGGAAGAATCCGCAACCGCCCGTGCCGCGCTGGCCGAGGCGGTGGCGGCCCTGACAGCACTACCCGACCTTGTTGCCCTGCGCGCCGCCGCCGATGCCGCCCGCCATGCCGCGACCGAGGCCCGCGCCGGTGATGCCGCCGCCCGGGGCGCGCTGGCCGATCTGGCCAGCGAGGCGCCCCGGCTGGCCGCGCGACGGGACTCCCTGTCGCGCGATGCCGAGGGCTGGCGCGCCCGGGCGAATGACGCCGCCGAGCGCATCGACGCCCTGGCCCTGCGCCGTGCCGAGGCCGCCGCCGAAGCCGAAGCCGCCGCCGAGGCCCCCGATGCCGCCGCCACCCGCCGCGCCGAGGCCGGCCGGGGCCTCGCCGCCGCCGAGGCCACCCATGCCGAAGCCGCCCAGGCGCTCGCCGCCGCCGAGACGGAACACCGCGCCGCCGCCGAGGCCCGCCGCGCCGCCGATGCCGGCTTTGCGGCGGCGCGCGAGGCGCAGGTCGCCGCGGACGCCGCCGCCCGCGCCGCCGAGGTCCAGGGCCAGGCCGCCGCCGCCCGCATCGTCGAGCGCCTGGGCGAGGATGCGATTTTGCCCGAACCGCCCGAGGATCTTTCGGAAGCCGCCGAGGACAAGGCCCGACGCAAAGCCGATCGCCTGACCCGCGAGCGCGAGGAGATGGGCCCGGTCAACCTCCGCGCCGAGATCGAGTTGAAGGAGGTCGAGGACCGCGCCGGCGGCATCGAGCGCGAGCGCGACGAGATCGGGGCGGCCATCGCCAAGCTGCGCGGCAGCGTCGGCTGGCTGAACCGCGAGGCCCGGGAAAAACTGCGCGCCGTCTTCGACCGCGTCGATGTCGAGTTCCGCGCCCTGTTCTCGAAGCTTTTTGGTGGCGGGCGGGCGCATCTGGCGCTGGTGGGCTCCGACGATCCGCTGGAGGCCGGCCTCGAAATCTTTGCCGAACCGCCGGGGAAAAAACTCTCCTCGCTGTCGCTGCTGTCGGGTGGCGAGCAGGCGCTGACGGCGCTGTCGCTGATCTTCGCGGTGTTCCGCTGCAACCCCGCCCCGGTCTGCGTGCTGGATGAGGTCGATGCGCCGCTGGATGACGCCAATGTCGAACGGCTCTGCGACATACTCGACCATATGGCGAATGAGGGCGGCACCCGCTTTCTGGTCGTCACCCATCACCCGCTGACCATGGCGCGGATGCACAGGCTCTATGGCGTGACCATGCAGGAACGCGGGGTGTCGCGGCTGCTCAGCGTCGATCTCGGCCGCGCGGTGGAGTTGGCGGAGAGCGGCTGAACCCGTCACGCCGCTTTCGCGGTTCCGCCATCGGGCGGTCGCGGGGCGGGCGTTAGCTGCGGGGCATGATCCTCCGCCGCAGCCTCCTCGCCGCCCCTGCCCTGCTCGCCCTGCCGGTCCGCGCGCAGGGCGACACCCGCCCGGTGCTACGCGTCGCCGTGCAGGCGCTGCCACCGACCTTGGAGCCGCTGGAGGCGATCTCCAATGTCGGGCTGCGGATGACGTCGAATGTCTTCGACACGCTGTGGCGGCGGGATTTCTCCGATCCCGGTGGCAAGCTGGGGCCGTTCCTGGCGACCTCGTTGACCCAGCGCGACCCGCTGAGCTGGGAGGCCAGGCTCCGCCCCGGCGTGCGGCTGCATGACGGCGGCGAGATGACGGCCGAGGATGTGCTCTCCACCTTCTCGGCCGAGCGCATGTGGGGGCCGCAGGTCCAGGCCTATGAGGGCCGCGTGAACTTCGGCCATCTGGCCGGCGTCGAGGCGATCGGCCGCGACCGCGTGCTGTTCCGCACCAACACCCCGGATGCGGTGATGCCGCAGCGCCTGGCGGGCTATGCCGGCTGGATCCATTCGGCGAAATTCTATGCGGCCGAGGGGCTGGAGGGGATGCGGACCCGCCCGGTCGGCACCGGCCCCTATCGCGTCACCTCCTTCCAGCGCGACCAGCGCGTGGTGCTCGACGCCTTCGACGAGCATTGGCAGGGCCGGCCGCCGGCGAGGCAGGTGGTGTTCACGGTGGTGCCGGAGGCCTCGGCCCGGGTGGCCGGCTTGCAGGCGGGCGATTTCGATCTGGTGACCAATCTGCTACCGGAACAGATCGAGCCCTTTGCCAATGACCCGCAGTTCGAGGGCGTCGATGTGCCCTTGGATTTCGCGCATATCCTCTACTACGACACCCGCCGCCCGGTGCTGCGCGACGCCCGCGTGCGGCAGGGGCTGAACCATGCGGTGGATTACGACACGCTGGGCCAGAGCCTCTGGGGCCCGCAGTTCCACCGCATGGCGGCGCTGCAGATCCCGGCCTTTGGCGAATACTACGAGGCCGATCGCAAGGGTTTTCATTACGACCCCGCCCGCGCGCGGCGGCTGCTGGCGGAAGGCGGCTATGACGGCAGCGAGATCGTGATCCGCATTGCCCCCGGCTATTACCTGCAGATGCTGCAGGCGGTGCTGGTGGTGCAGCAGATGTGGGCGGCCGTCGGCGTGAATAGCCGGATCGAGACGCGGGAGAACGCGTCCCTGCTCACCCAGCCCGGGGCGGATGTGCGGCCGACCTCGATCTCCTTCCGCTTTCCCGATCCGCTGGGCGGCGGGCTGACGGTGCATCTGTCACGCGAGTATTCCTTGCAGAAATCGGGGTTCTGGACCCCGGTGCGGTTCAACCGGTTGGTCGACGAGCTGCGCGTCGCCACCGCCCCCGCCGACCGTCACCGGTTGTGGCACGCGCTGCTGGATGAATACGAGGCGGAGGCGCCGGCGCTGATCCTCTACCCGGTCCGCGAATACTTCGCGAAGAAACGGTCGATCCACTGGACCCATCCGCCGCTCTACTACATGGATTTCCGGCCGGGCCTGCTCTCCTTCCCCTGAAAGATCGCCGCATGAGCCGCATCGTCTTCCTGTCGGACCTGCATCTGTCACCGAAACACGGGTTCTTCTGGAAGAACTTTGCGCTGGCGCGGGATGCCGCCAACTTCGCCGATGCCGAAGCGGTGGTGATCTGCGGCGACCTCTGCATCGATGGGCCGGACAGCGATGCGGAGATGGCCTTCGCCGCGCTGGCGATCGGCGGGCTGGATGCGCCGGTCTTCGCGCTGCCCGGCAATCACGACGTCGGCGACGAACCGCCCGGGCAGGATGCGCGGCAGATCATCGATGCCGACCGGCTGGCGCGCTGGAACCAGGCCTTCGCCACCGACCGCTTCTGGCTGGATGCCGGCCGCTGGCGCCTGATCGGGGTGAATGCGCAGCTCTTCGGCAGCGGCCTGCCGCAGGAAGCGGAGCAGGAGGCCTGGCTGACCGAGGCCCTGGCCGATGCCGCCGACCGCCCGGTCGCGCTGGTGCTGCACAAGCCGCTGTTCCTGGAACGCGAGGATGAGGCGGAGGCGACCCCGGCCGCCATGACCCCCGCCCCGCGCGCCCGGCTGCTGGCGCTGCTGCGGCAGACCGGGGTGCGGCTGGTGGTCAGCGGGCATCTGCATGCGACGCGGGATAGGGAGATCGATGGCATCCGCCACCTCTGGCTGCCGGCGCTGGCTTTTCTGGGCGCCGGCGGGCATGGCGGCGCGCCATGCGTGGGCGCGGTGGTGATGGATTTCACCACCGACACCCCGGTCGTGGAAGCGCTGCCGGTCCCCGGGCTGGAGGCGCATGACCTGGATGCCATCAAGGGCCATGGCCGCTGGCGTTTTCTCCGCGAGATGCCGGCATCGCCGCCGCACGCCTGAACCGCCCTCGCCCTGCCGGCCGTTGCGCGAACAGGCTGGCGGCGGCGCGGATCGCATCCTAGGCTTCGCCCCGAGGCTTCAAACCCGCAAAATTCCTCTGGGAGAACCACCCCCGATGCTGCCGAACATGCTGCGACGCGTGCTGCTCGCGACCGCCCTGACCCTGCCGGCGCTGGCGGGCGCCGCCCCCGCCGCCTTGGCCCAGGGCAATGTGTTTCGCTGGGCCAATGACGGCGACACCAATTCCATGGACCCCTATACGCGGCAGGAGACCTTCCTGCTGTCGTTCAACAACAACATCTACGAGGGCCTCGTCCGCTACGGCCGCAACCTCGAGGTCGAACCGGCGCTGGCCGCGAGCTGGGAGCTGCTGGAGCCGACCAAATGGCGCTTCCACATCCGCCAGGGGGTGAAGTTCTCCGACGGCACGCCGCTGACGGCCGAGGACATCGTCTTCAGCATCGCCCGTTCGCGCGGCCCCGGCAGCAATGTCGCCGGCACCTTCCAGTCGGTGGATTCCGTGGTGAAGGTCGATGACTTCACCGTGGACATCATCACCAAGGTGCCGAACCCGATCCTGCTCCAGGAACTCACCACCTTCCAGGTGCTGAGCAAGGCCTGGGCGGAGGCGCATAACGCCACCACCGTCGCCGACCTGACCTCCCGCGAGGAAAACTTCGCGACCCGCAATGCCATGGGCACCGGCCCCTTCATGCTGGTCAGCCGCGAACCGGACCGCCGCACCGTGCTGGCGCCGAACCCGAGCTGGTGGGACCACCCGGAACACAATCTGAGCCGCGTCGAGTTCAACGTCATCGCCAATGACGCCACCCGGGTTGCCGCCCTGCTCTCCGGCGAGATCGACATGGTCTATACTGTGCCGCCGCAGGACATGGCGCGCATCGCCGCCGCCCCGGGCCTGCAGATCCTGCAGGGGCCGGAGCTGCGGACGATCTACCTCGGCATGGACCAGATGCGGCCGGAGCTGCTGAAGAGCGATGTGCATGGCCGCAACCCCTTCCAGGATGTGCGGGTGCGGCGCGCCTTCTACCAGGCGATCGACGTCAATGCGATCCAGCGCAGCGTGATGCGCGGCCAGTCGCGCCCAACCGGGCTGATCTATGGCCCCGGCGTGAACGGCTTCCTGGAGGCCGACGACACGCGGCTGCCGGTGGATCTCGCCGCCTCCCGCCGGCTGCTGGCCGAAGCAGGCTATCCCAACGGCTTCGGCGTCACGCTGGATTGCCCGAACGACCGCTATGTGAACGACGAGGCGATCTGCACCGCCGTCGTCGCCATGCTCGCCCGCGTCGGCATCCGGGTGACCCTGAACGCCCAGACCCGCGCGCGCTTCTTCGCCGAGGTGAACGGGCCGCGCTACAATACCAGCTTCTATCTGCTGGGCTGGACGCCCTCGACCGGGGATGCGCACAACTCGCTGTTCAGCCTGGCGCGGACGCGGGATGGCTCGGCCAGCGGCATCTTCAACAATGGCGGCTATTCCAACCCGCGTTTCGA
>Ga0255334_1000956_pt1 | contig 16244 bp, 21 predicted proteins | sample EtOH5_35cm_T3_12_FD_202080 | JGI IMG/M metagenome (GOLD analysis project Ga0255334, IMG submission 202080) | Sandy soil microbial communities from University of British Columbia, Vancouver, Canada - EtOH5_35cm_T3_129 | ecosystem: Engineered > Artificial ecosystem > Sand microcosm > Unclassified ...
GTCTTCCAGGTCCAGCAGTAACAGCGCCGGCGCGTGGCTGATGCAGTAGACGCAAATCATCACCCCCCACTGAATTTTGGCCGCCCGTTCCAGGAAGGCGTCGGTGTCCTGGCTCAGCACCGCAATCGCTGGCAGCAGCAGAAAGGCGTACACCGGAATCAACAGCGTGAACAGCGAATACCAGTGGGTGCCGATCAGTACGTATTGCAGCGGAATCAGGATGAAAAACGCCGAAAACAGCGCGTTATGGTCGCCAGGCCGGGTCGGTGTCAGGGTGATGAATTCCCGGAGCGCGAACAGGGAAATGAAGCCGAACAGAATGACTGTCGCGTTCCCGCCCAGCAGGTAGGACACGAAGAAAATGATCACCATCCCCCACCAGGCATTTACGCGCTGATTGAGGTTTTCGATGGTCGATACCGAGCCCTCTGTCGTCGCCCGCTTGGCCAGTATCCGGCCGATGATCGAAGCGATCGCCAACAGGGCGGCAATGGCGCCGAAGAACCACAAAAACTTTTCATCAAGATTCATTCCGACAACCTCACAATCGCGTCACGCGCCCGATCCAGAAACACCTGTTTTTCCTCGCCGCTGATCCGTTGCAGTGGATCGCCGATACGGATCGTGCAGATGATGGGCAGGGGGACGTGCTTGCCTTTTGGCATGGAGCGATGCAGGTTTTCCAGGTAGATAGGCACCAGGTCAACCTCAGGGAATGTCTCGGCCAAGCGGAACAGACCCGATTTGAAAGGACCGGGCAACGCCTCGCTGCCGCGCGTGCCTTCCGGAAAGATGATGATCGAATGGCCGGCGCGCACCACGTCGAAAATCGGCTCCAGTACGTTGACGCCGGGCGCGGGGTTGCGATCGATCAGCACCGCATTCAGGCCTTTCTGCGAGATGTATGACAGGAATTTGTTCTTTCCCCAGTAGTCAGCGGCCGCAACCGGTTTCACGTTCACTCGGGCTTCCGGTGGCAGGGCCGCGATGATTGCCAGGGTGTCCATATGGCTGGAGTGATTGGCGAAATAGATACGCTGGCGTGTCAGGTCCGGCGGGCTTTCCCATCGGGCCGTGACGCCGATCACGAATCGAAGAACAGAAATCAGCGCGTTACTGATCCACATGAGGATTCCCCTTCAGTTCGCGCGAGATGGCCAGGGTGCGCGTGAGGCAGGTCGCGGCGGAGCCGATGGCGATGATGACCAGCGCAATCAACAGCACGTAGTGAGTGGCATAAACGCTCGCTTCGACGGCATTCAGCAACAGCCCGACCGTCATGACTGCCATTCGGTGTTGCTTGGCCATCGGGCCGATGAAGCTCTGCTTGAGACCGATCGAGCCGCCAAACACCCTGACGTAAGCCGTCAATGCCGCAGCCAGCGCGGCAAACCAGCCAAGGTCAGAGTAGCCGATGGCGTAGCCCAGGCCGACAATCAGCAGGCTGTCGGCAATCCGGTCGGGGAATTCGTTGTAGAGGCTGCCGATGTCGGATTTCTTGCCGCCTTCAATCGCGACCATTCCGTCGAAGAGGTTGCACAACAGGCGCAACTGAATGCCGAGGGCGCAGAGGATCGAGCCGATGACGCCCGTGTCGATATTGAGCGCGACGATGCCAGCGAGTGCGAAGGCGATGCTGGCCACGGAGATCTGATTGGGGGAGAAGTCCCTTTTCACCAACTGGTCGGTGACGTATTTGGCCCATCCCGCAGAACGCGTTTTGATGGGTCTTCTGTTTTCATCCATGTGCAATGTCCATATCACTTTTGTAGGAGCGAGCTTGCTCGCGATGGGCGTTAACGATAACGCGTTTATCCAGACAACACGCGTTATCGTTAACGCCCATCGCGAGCAAACTCGCTCCTACACAGGTCTGGCGGGTAGTTTCAGCTCTGCGCAGAGTCCGCCGCCCTCGCGGTTGCTCAGCGTCAACGACCCGCCGAGGGCCAGCGCCAGTTGCTGGGCAATCGCCAGGCCCAGGCCGGTGCCGCCGGTGCTGCGGTTGCGTGAATTCTCCACGCGGTAGAACGGCTCCATCACGTGGGCGAGTTCTTCTTCGGCAATCCCGGGGCCGCGGTCCATCACCTTCACCGACAAGCTGCCGCCAGGTTTCGATTCCACCTGCAGTTGCGCTGCGCCGGCGAATTTGAGTGCGTTGTCCGTCAGGTTCACCAGCACGCGGCGCAAGGCGTGCGGCCGGGTGTCGATGACGGTGTCACTTTTTCCGCTGAGCTGAACGTCCTTGCCCATGTCCTGATAGTCGAACACCAGGCTGTCGAGGAACGAATCCAGATCGGTGCGGCGACTCTCTTCGGTGGCGCCATGGACGCTGCGGGCATAGGCCACGCCTTCTCGCACCAGGTGCTCCATCTCGCCGAGGTCGCTCCAGAGTTTGTCTTTTTCGTTGCAGTCGTCCATGAGCTCGGCGCGCAATTTCATCCGAGTGATGGGGGTTTGCAGGTCGTGGGAAATCGCCGCCAGCAATTGCATGCGTTCTTTCAAATAGGCAGCGATGCGCGCCTGCATGGCGTTGAAGGCCATGGCGGCGTGGGCGACTTCGGTCGGGCCTTTTTCGTCCAGGTGCACCGGGTGGGTGTTGGGGTCCAGCGTTTCGACGGCTTGAGCAAGGCGGGTGAGGGGGCGAATGGCGATTCTCACCGCCAGCCAGGTGCACAGAATCATCAGCAACAGTTGGCCGAGCAAGACGACCGGCAACCAGGGCGACAACGGCACCATCGATGGACGCACGTCGATGGTGACCGGGCTGCCATCGGCCAGTTTCAGATGGACCTGGAAATGTTTGACCGGACCGGGAATGTCCGTAACCGTCATCGGGTAATCCTTGCCGATGGCGTCCTTGATCGAAGTCATCGCGATAGGCGTATCGCTCATCGCCGTGCCGGGCGAACCTTCATCCAGCAAATAGCGGTAGTTGCGGCGATCCAGTTGTTGCAGCCAACTCATGCGTTCTTCGGCCGGCAAGCGGTCGAGGATGGCGATGGACGTTGAAACGTCGGTTTCCAGATTGCCCAGCATGGTGTTTTTCGCGCTTTCGTAGCGCTCGTAGTACTGCGCGCCGAAAGACAAGACCTGCGCCAGAATCAGACCGATCAGGAAAATCAGCGACAGGCGCGAGGCGAGGGTGCGGGGCCAGCGCAGGGAAAGGTTCATGAGGGCGCCCCGAGGACTTCCACCGGCAGCGAAAACACATAGCCTTCGCTGCGCACGGTTTTGATGTAGGCCGGTTCCCGTGCGTCGTCGAGCAAGCGCTGACGCAGGCGGCTGACCAGCAAATCGATGGAGCGGTCGAACAGATCGGCATCGCGGCCCTGGGTCAGGTTCAGCAACTGGTCGCGGTTGAGCACCCGTTGCGGATGATCGAGGAACACCCGCAGCAGTCGATATTCCGCGCCGCTGAGCGCGACCATGGTGCCGTCGTCATCGAGCAGATGGCGGGCCGAGGTGTCCAGGCGCCAGCGACCGAAGGCCAGCAGGCGACCGCTTTCGGTGATCACCAGGTTGGGCGGCAGCATCCGCGTGCGCCGCAGCACCGCGTTGATCCGTGCCAGCAGTTCACGGGCGGCGAACGGCTTGACCAGGTAATCGTCGGCGCCCATTTCCAGGCCGATGATGCGGTCGGTTTCATCGTTGCGCGCAGTGAGCATCAGCACCGGGGTGGTCTTGTGTTTGCCGGCGCGGATCTCGCGGCACAGCATCAGGCCATCGTCGCCCGGCATCATGATGTCGAGCACGATCAGGTCCACCGGCGTGGTCTCCAGGAACGCGCGCATCTGCCGGCCGTCCGCCACGACGGTGGTGCGCAGGCCGTTCTTCTTCAGGTAGTTGCCTACCAGCTCTCGAATCTCGCGGTCATCGTCCACGATGAGGATGTGATCGACATGTTCCATGGGGCCAAGCCTCTTCAAACAGGGAATGACGCACAGTCTATCGAGCCTTTGCCCGCTCGCCCGCCACCCTTTGTATTGCAGTGTATCTGGTGTGTCGGAGGATACACATGGACTTAAAAATCCGGGAATCCAGGGGTTTTGTATCGCTGTGTATCGGCAGGCCCCTTTGATACGTACCGATTTACACGCGCCGCTTCTCGACACAGACGAGATACCTCAGGGCCTTCTAATAGGTTCCATCGAGGCAAACCCAACCGCCTCGGCTCAATTGAACGACCTACCCATTGAAGCCTTGAGGACACCACCATGAACACCAAAGCCATCTACGCCGCATGCCTGTTTGCCGCACTGAACATCTGCACCCTGTCAGCCCGTGCCGAAGCCGACGTCAGCGCCAGGACCTACAGCTACGGAACGCACCTGGACATCAAGAAAGTGGTGTCGTTGAAACAGGACACCACGAACACCTGCGGGATTGTCGATGCCCAGCTGACTTACCTGGACTCCCAGAACAAAACCCAGGTGCTGGACTACCGAAAAATTGCTGACTGCAACGAAGACAACTGAGTCCTTCGCTGACCGATTGCCAATCCCCTTTGATACAGGAAGAACGCCATGAACAACGTAACCCGCTTTTTGACCGCCGCTGCCTTCGCCCTTGCCGGCGCCGCCGCTCACGCCAACGCCGCCGTTGAACAAGGCACCTGCGCCAGCGGCACCTGCTTCCAGCTGACCCCGGTGAACGAGCAGGGCGCCAACGCCTTCCTGGCACAGGACGGTTCGAGCCGTACGCCACAAGGGCAGATGGTTGCCGAGAACGGTGGCAGCCGCACGCCACAAGGCCAATTGCTGGATGAGCAATCGGCTTGAAGTCACACCGTCCCCCTGTAGGAGCCGGCTTGCTGCGGGCGGCTCCTACAAGGGACGTGTTGCCACCCTCGTATTTATTAGGTGATCCCCATGTTTCTCATCGCTTTCCTGGGCGGCATTTTGACCGTCCTCAGTCCCTGCATCCTCCCGGTCGTGCCGTTCCTGTTCGCCGGGGTCGACCGCACTCGCTCCTCGATCCTGCTCACCCTCGGCGGCATGGTCCTGACCTTCGCCCTGATCTCCAGCCTGGCCGTGGTCAGCAGTGAGTGGGTGGTGCAAGCCAACAACACCGGTCGCCACGTGGCCCTGATTGTGATGGCGCTGTTTGCCCTGTCGCTGATTTCTGCGCGGGTCGGCGGCTGGCTGGCACGTCCGTTCGTGCTGTTGGGCAATCGCCTCGACCCCGACACCCGCAAAATGTCCGGCCCGTTGGGTTCGGTGATGATCGGTGTCGCCACCGGTCTGCTCTGGGCGCCGTGCGCCGGGCCGATCCTTGGCGTGATCCTCACCGGCGCCATGCTGCAAGGCGCCAACCCGCAGACGAGTCTGTTGCTGGTGGCGTACGGCCTGGGCAGCGCGTTATCCCTGGGCACCTTGATTTTCGCCGGTCGCGGCCTGGTCAATCGCTTGAAAGCGTCGATTCCAGTGACCGGCTGGTTGCGACGCGGTGCCGGGTTTGCGGTACTGGCTGCTGCGGTGGTGATTTCCACCGGCGCCGACAAGACCCTGCTGGCCGGCACGTCTTCCGAGGGCGTCAGCAGTATCGAGAAAGGCGTGCTGGAAAGCGTACCGAAAGTGGTCGATTACCTGGTCAGCAAGGTCAAGGCCGATACAAGCCTGGACAATGCCCGGGGTCCGATGCCGTCGCTGTCCGGCGCCGTCGAATGGATCAACTCACCAGCACTGACCAATGAGTCGCTCAAAGGCAAAGTGGTGCTGGTGGATTTCTGGACCTACGACTGCATCAACTGCCAGCGCACCCTGCCTTATGTGAAGGACTGGGCGAAGAAATACGAGAAGGATGGCCTGGTAGTGATCGGCGTCCACACCCCGGAATACGGCTTCGAACGCATCATCGCCAACGTCAAGGATCAGGTGAAAAAGCTCGGCATCACCTACCCGGTGGCCATCGACAACAACTACGCGATCTGGCGCAACTTCGATAACCAGTACTGGCCCGCTCACTACCTGATCGACGCCAAGGGGCAGGTGCGTTTCACCCACTTTGGTGAAGGTCGCTACGAAACCCAGGAGAAGATGATCCAGCAGTTGCTGGAAGAGGCCAAGGCAGACGCCAAAGCCCTCGCGCCAGCGGCATAAACCGGCAAATCAATGGCTCACAGGTCTCGCACCATGAGCCATTGTTCTTTTTCCCAGGCGCGAAAACGATCCAGCACTGTCCAGCCACGCTTGGCGTAATAGTCATGTTTGTCCTGGGTGTGCAGATAGAGCCTCGACACACCGCTGACTTTCGCATCCTCGCAGATCCCCTCGATCAATGGATCCAGCCGGCAAAGGTGTCACTGTGCTGCGGATGATCGGCGAGCCAATCCAGGTGAAGCGTCATGGTTGAGTCCTTTCAAAAAGCCGGTAGCACATAAGAGCTGATTCACGGCGTACCGGCAATCCCGAGGGTGCCCCTTGATACAGCTTGACCTCGACGCCACGCTGCGGGCGGTGCGCCGAGCTCCCGCCGAAACGCCCGGCTGAACGCCGTATCGGTCTGGTAACCGCGCAGGGTCTGGGACAGGGCGTCCATGGTGGTGTTCCCCTGTGGGCGGGCAGCTTTTGATTGTGAGCCTGTCGCGGCACAACGCGAAACCTCCGGACGATCGGGCAAGGTTGGCCGACGATCGGGCAGGACGCCGATGGTCAGCGGCGCGATAGTTGGCACAGGGTCTGCCGACCCTGTCATCAATAACAAAAATGAGAGGTTGCCATGCCGAAGTTCATCATTGAACGCGAGATTCCGGGTGCTGGAACACTGTCAGAAAGGGACTTGAAAGCGGCTTCGCAAAAGTCCTGCCGAGCGTTGCGCAGTGGCAGCAGAGTTATGTCACCGGTGACAAGCTCTACTGCGTGTACCTCTCGCCCAACGAAGAGTTGATCAGGGAGCATGCCAGGCTGAGTGGTTTCCCGGCCAACCGCATTTCCCGAGTCATGACCGTCATCGACCCCACCACGGCGGAATAAGCCAGGGGCGTTTGAACTCGTAACGGAGCGATTTGATGAGTACTCCCATTGATCTCACTGCCTTGAAAAACCGTCAGATGGCCGCCTGGGCCAGTGGCGACTATGCCGTGATCGGCACCACCTTGCAGATTGTCGGCGAGCAGCTCGCCGAAGCCTGCGACCTGCTTTGCGACGAGCGCGTGCTGGACGTCGCCGCCGGCAACGGCAACGCGACATTGGCGGCCGCGCGCCGGGGTGCCCGCGTCACGTCCACCGACTACGTCGCCGCGCTGCTGGAACGCGGCGAAGACCGGGCCCGGGCGGAACGCCTGGAGGTGACCTTCCAAGTGGCGGATGCCGAAGCGCTGCCGTTCGAGGACGGCAGTTTCGATGCGGTGCTGTCGACCTTCGGCGTGATGTTCGCACCGGACCAGGCCAAAGCCGCCGCCGAGCTGGCGCGGGTCTGTCGTCCGGGCGGCCGGATCGGCCTCGCCAACTGGACGCCCGAAGGTTTCGTCGGCCAGATGTTCAAGACCCTGGGCCGGCACATGCCACCTCCGCCGGGGGCACAACCGCCGTCGAACTGGGGTTCCGAAGCCTGGTTGCATAAGCACTTTGATGAGCGCGAGTTTCTGCTTCAGGTGACACGGCGGTTCTTCAATTTCCGCTACCGTTCGGCCGCGCATTTCATCGACACGTTCCGCACCTGGTATGGCCCGGTCCACAAGGCGTTCGCGGCGCTGCCCCCCGAAGGCGCGCAGGCCCTTGAAGGTGACCTGACCGAACTGATCAACCGCTTGAACCGCGCGGGTGAAAAATCGCTGGTGGTGCCGAGTGAATACCTTGAAGTGGTGATCACCCGACGCTGAAAAACGCCACGCCCCCCTGTGGGAGCGGGCTTGCTCGCGAAAGCGGAGTGTCAGGCGACATCATTGTTGACTGAAAGACCGCCTTCGTCGGAACGCCGCCCGGAGCAAGCCCGCTCCCACATTGGGTATGTGGTGTCTGGTCGATTGATTACTCATCCAACCGTTCGCTGTACACCACCCAGACGCTGCACGGCATTTTGTACAGCAGGTGCTCCACCGTGCTGCCGATCAACCTGCCCAGGCCGCGATGGCCGATGCGGCCCATGACGATCACGTCGATGTCGCAGGCATCGGCGTAGCGGGTCAGGACCTTTACCGGGTTGCCCATGATCATGTGCCGTTGCTGCGGCGCGATGCCGTTGCGTTCGGCCAGTTCGTTGAAAGCGGCTTCCTGGAAGTCGAACAGGGTCCTGGCTTTGCCCGACGAGAAAAACGCCGAACCGTTGTCGAAGCCGAATTCATCGGCGCTGATCGATGACAAGTCATAGGCGTAGACCACATCCAGCTCGGCATTACAGGCGCTCGCCAGTTTTGCTGCTTCGTGAAGAATGCGGTCGTTGAAGCTTTTGTAGTGATCATCACGATGGAACGGGTCGACCGCCGCGACGATCTTGCGCGGCAAGGCATGCGCGGCATGGCTGACAAAGTGCAACGGCACCGGGCATTCCCGCAGCAAATGCACGTCGAGTGGCGTGAACATCAGCCTTGAGAGCATCGAATGCGGCTCCAGCGCCTTGATCAGCACGTCCATCGGCTGCTCTTTCAGGTGAATCAGGATCTCCTCCAGCGGCCGTTCGACCCACGTCACTTCGGTGGTGACGTGCACCCCGATCTTGCGCAAGGGCCGCGCCTGGTCCTCAAGCCATTGACGGTGTCGATCGACATAGCCCAGGCGCATCTGCTCCAGGGCCTTTTCATTGACCAGACTGGCGGTCGCCAGGCCCTCCAGATAATCGAACGCAACGATGTGCAGCGCCGCGTCTTCGGCCTTGGCCAATGCTGCGGCCCTGTCGAAGGCGGGGCTGTGTTCCATCAGGGGTGAGGCGACCAGCATGAAACGTGATTGCTCAGACATGACAAACCTCCCGTGGGTAAACGAGCGTTAGGGTCATTCGACAGGCATTCAACCCTTTGAGTATTGACCATGATCAACCTGTCGTCTGGTCAGGTGGGAGTGGGGCGGCGTGATGCGGGCGGCTCCTACAGGGGGACTTGTGGGGTTTTGGAATTTAAATAATCTTGGCGCCGCGCGCCTGCAACAGCTCGCGCAGTACGGAGCGATGGCAGTGCGCTTCGTCTTCGCAATAGCAGCCGACGGTCAGCGAGGTTTGATGGGAGAGGGCCGCCAACAGATCCAGCAACTGGCTCGGCGCAGGCTGATTCATTTCAGCCTTGAACTTGCGCTTGAAGGCTTCCCAGGTTTTTTCATCTGTCGCCGCCTTGGCTTCGGCGACTAATTCAGCGCTGGGCGACAGCAGCGGTTGCCACACATCATAAAAATCCCGGCGGGCAAACTCAGCCTTCGGCACGCCACGAGGCGGGCGGCGTACGGTGCCTAACCGAAGGCCTTCATCGGGCAGGCGCGGTGAGCCGAGTCGTACGATATGAATAGGCATGGCTTATGGGTGTCGCGAGCCGTCAAACCACTCCATTGCCGTGCGCCAGATGCAAATCCCCAGGAAGTAGGCCGACATCAGCAACCAGAGCCCCATGACCATCGGGTTGATCACCGGATGGTTGATCACCAGCGACAAGCTGCACAGCAACCAGATGGCCGTCACGGCGATGTTGATCGGCATGAACCTGCGCACGCGAAACGGGTGCAGGAATTTCATCCGGGTCACGGTCAGCAACGCCAGGCCGATGACGGTGAGCAGGGTGATCCACGGCGACGGGGCGATGATGTACAGGCACAGCGCAACCACGTTCCACGCGGCGGGGAAGCCCTGGAAGTAGTTGTCTTTGCTTTTCATGTTGACGTTGCAGAAGCAGAACAGCGACGAGACCAGAATCAGCGACACGGTCAGCAGCAGGGTGTAGTCCGGCAACGGGATGTAACGATAGATAAACAGTGCCGGGATAAACACGTACGTCAGGTAGTCGATGACGAGGTCAAGGATCGAGCCGTCGAAGCTCGGTAACACCGACTGCACATTGACCTTGCGCGCCAGTGCGCCGTCGAGCCCGTCGACGATCAGTGCGACGCCCAGCCACAGCAGGCAATTGGTGGGCTGGTTTTCCAGCAGGGCGAGGGTGGCGAGGAAGGCTGTGACTACGCCAGTGGCGGTAAAACCATGGGCGCCCCATGCTTTGAGCCTGGCGATGTGTAGGGTGGATATCACGGGGGCGTTCTCCAGAAAGTGAAGCAAGCCAGTCATCACCCTCGTTGATCGGGGGCGGTGGCGAACCGGGTCGGGTTGCAGGTATCGACCGGAAATCCGGGAATAAGGTTCACCGCCTGTAAATCTTAGCTGGGTCGTCAAAAAATACCGTGGTGTTGGGTATGAAATCCTTCACTAACGGAATGCCTCTGTCGGACTGAGCTTGCGTCCATTTCAAGGGGATGGCTGACCTGATCTTGCGGGTGTACTCGAAACCCTTGTGGGAGCGGGCTTGCTCGCGAAGGCTTTGTGTCAGGTGGCGATTTTTTTGAGGGTGTACATATCCATTCCTGCGGTAACGGCGGCTATTGGTTTCGCCCTTACGGCGAGTCCCTTTTTCAAACGCCAAAAAGGAACCAAAAGGCTTTGCCCCTGACGTACGGCCCTTCGCCTAGGCTCAGGGTACCCTCGCTCCGGTCCTGCTCCGTGGGCCCGCCGCCATCGGCCATCCCTGGCCGGGGGCGGCTAACCCGGCATCCTTGCCGGGTTGCCCACTGCGCAGAACCTCCACTCGGCCTTCCGACGGGGCAGATCAAGATCAAAAGCAAAGCAAAGCAAAGCAAAGCAAAGCAAAGCAAAGCAACAGCAGCAGACGCGGTAATTGGCCATGGCACCAATCAACTGTAGGAGCCGGCTTGCTGGCGATGGACGTGAACGATAACGCGTGCTGTCTGAATGAACGCGTTGCCCCGACGCTTTTCGCCGGCAAGCCGGCTCCTACAGGGAATCGCGTACGCTTTTGATTTTCGCCACTCATCAGGCCGAGCGTTAATAATGGATACCCCCCAAAACGCTTGAACACCACAGACAGCGAAGTCAGCCAAACGGTAATGGCGCAACGGTGTACGAGGACTATCGTTGCCTGACTGGATAACTCCAACCGATGAGGACGTCGTCATGAACACCAGCGATTTGCTCGAACAACTCTTGCGAGCCGGTCAGGGCTCGATGACGCAGCAAGGTGGCGGCGCACCTCAAGGCGGCATGGGCGGCGGTCTTGGCGGGTTACTCGGTGGCCTGTTGGGCGGCGGCGGTGGCGGTGCAAACGCCGGGTTGGGCGGTTTGCTCGGGGGCTTGCTGGGCGGCGGTTCGGCCATGGGCGGCGCGACCCAGACTCGCTCGGGTGGGGGCACCAACTACGCGGCGTTGGCGTCCCTGGGGATGATGGCTTTTCAGGCGTATCAGGCTTGGCAAAACAGTCAGGCGGCCGCGCCGCAACAGGCGCCGCGCACCGTGGATCTGCTCTCCGGCCCGGAAGTCGAGGACCACAGCCACGCGGTCCTGCGCGCATTGATCGCGGCGGCGAAGGCCGATGGCCGGATCGACGCCGCCGAGAAACAAATGATCAGCACTGAAATCGGCCGCCACACCGATGACCCGGAACTGCAGCAATGGCTGGATGATGAAGTCGCCCGGCCGCTGGATCCCGCGGATGTGGCGCAATCGGCGACGGACCCGGCGATGGCGGCGGAAATGTACCTGGCCAGCGTGATGCTGGTGGACGATCAGCAAGACGCCGAGCGCAGCTACCTGGATGAGCTGGCGGCGGCGTTGCAGATAGATCCGGATTTGCAGGTGCATCTGGAGCAGCAGGCCAAGGGTGGCGCGGTTTGACTGATAGCTTTTTGTAGGAACCAGGCTTGCCGGCGAAGGCGTACTGACAGGCCCCTTCGCCGGCAAGCCTGGCTCCTACAGAGGCTGCGGTGATTTCGGAATCAGAAACGTAACCCCGTACGCTTCGGCAATCTCCAGGATTCGCGGCAAATCCTCCGGCACCCTCAGCCGGTCCACCGCCGTAAAAAACTGGCCGCCGCGCGGATCGGACACCACGCCAATCATCCTCGCGGTCGCGCTGATGTTCTTGTAGGCATGGATCGACCCACCGGGAATATGCACGTAGCCGCCGGCAGAAACGGTGGTGGACTTGCCCTCGACCGTCACTTCGACCTGCCCGTCGGTAACGTAGAAAGCTTCGTCCCACGGATGGAAATGCAGCGGCGGCCCGCCCCCTTGCACGCCTTCCTGAATGTGCATTTCAAAGGGTTTGCTCAGATCGCCGCCGGCGAGAACCGTGATCGCCTCACCCACCACATTGACCGGCCCCGGGGTTTTTTCGGGGGGGATGACGTGAACCGTTCGCATGATCGCTCTCCGCAGGATGTGTCCACTCCCGCTGAGTATATTCACTTGCCGGCGTGCCCAGTGCCCGACCATCTGTCCGTCTGTCAGGGCAGTTTCAACCCCGATTGAATTTTCCCCCGGCGTATCGCTCTGCTGCTCAGGCAATCACTGCCGAGATGCGGCGGCGGGTGGGAATCAAGACGTAGCAGGATCTAAAGCCTGACGCTGACAGGGCGCCTGCGTCGTGGCGGCGAGCAAGACTCGCCGCCACGACGATTATTACTTGCTGACAGCCGCCGCCAGCAGTGGCCCTGCCTGCTCATCGGTGAGTGCCGCATGAACCTCCATGCTCATCAGGTCACTCCATTGCAGCACCCATTTTTGAATCTGTACGGCATCGTCGGTTTCCGCGATGCCAAAACCGCTCGAGCCACCGACGGCATGCCAGCGCCCGAGCATCTTGACGCCGGGGGGCGGGGCACCTTGGGTCTCGAGAAAGCGCTTGATCGCGCTGTTGCGGTTTTGCGGACTGATTGACCAACTGACCATGAATAACATCTGCCACCTCCTGATAGGGATTGGCACCTGTTGCTCTTCGCGCACCTGGCTGGCGCCGGGACCACGGTCACGCCTGTTTCCCGCTTCGTCCTGACGGGCTTGAATGTCTTTCTCCCTTTGAGAAGGCATAGCAGCGCGCCGGGATTCGCGTACGACCGCTGATCCTCTTTCGTGGCATTCGGGATTGTTGGGGGGCATTCAGCCGTCAAGCGTCGCGCAGCAGGTCGTTGGCGTTGAGCAGTTCGTAGGCGATTTCCGGACGTTTTTCCAGCCCGCGACGAATCGCGGCCGGGATCGCCTGGCGGGTTTTGCGGCACAGCCCCGGCAATTCGCCGATGGAGATGGCGATGCCGCGCATGGTGCGGACTTCGTTGAAGCCGGGGGCGATTTCGACCCGGATGCCCAGTTGTTCGAACATCCGCTGTTGCATCCGTTCGAGGTCGCTCAGGCTCTGGAGGTTTTCCAGGCGGTCGAGCAGGCGTTTTTCCTCGGTGCGGGTCAGGAACAGGATGCGCAGGTCCGCGCCCGCTTTTTCCAGCAGCGGTTCACGCTCGCAGTTGCAGGCACCGGGCGGGCAGGGTTGGCGGATCGGCATCGACGTGGTCATAGGGGTCAATCATAGAGCGCCCTTTGTGTGTTTGCCCATAGGGATGAGCGGGGTGCGTGAAGGGGCACAAGCGAGTGGGTGTATATCCGTTTTTTTGGTGATGGCGGCTATTGGTTTCGCCATCACCACAACAACGGATATGTACACCCCCAAAAAAATCACCGGCCTCAAGCAAGCATCGACATCAATCCCCCCTGGCGATCAAGTTTGGCCAAGTCGTCAAACCCTCCAACATGCACATCACCGATAAAAATCTGCGGCACGCTACGGCGACCGCTACGGCTGAGCATCTCCTCAAACTTCCCAGGTTCCGATTGAACGTTTATTTCCTGTGCCGCAATGCCTCGGCTCGCCAGCAAAATCTTGGCGTTGCGGCAATAAGGGCAAGTGTCAGTGGTATAGAGCGTCACGGTGTTCATCAGCGGTTCTCCCGAATAGGCAGTCGTTCAAGCATCGATAGCCGGAAAATCGATCTCGGTCAGGGCGACGTTGTTGAGGTAATTGGTCAAGGTCTGCGAGGCCACGTGAGCGATCACTTCGACGATCTTGCTGTCGTTGATCCCGGCTGCCCGTGCCGCTGCGATCTGCTCGCTGCCCAGGTGGCCACGACTTTCGGTGATCTGCCGGGCGAGGGTGGCAAAGGCATTGAGCTGGCCGCTGCGGGCGCTGAGGATGTCTTGCGCGGATAACCCGGCCTTGCCGGCAAACAATGTGTGGGCCGCGAGGCAGTAGTCGCACCCATTCACCTGGGACGTGGCGAGGAAGATCGCTTCTTTCTCGGTGGCGCTCAGTGACGTTTTACCGAGGGTCGCAGACTGTTGCAGATAGGAGGACAGCACGGCGGGAGCATGCGCCAGGGTCTTGAAGACATTGGGCAAAAAACCGATTTTTTTCTGCACGCCTTCCAGCAGTGGGCGAGTGGTGTCGGTGGCGTGTTCGAGGCTCAGGGTGTTGATGCGGCTCATGGTGGATCTCCGTAGATGACGGCGCGGTGTGCGCTGGGTACGGGGTCCATGCTAATGACGAGCGCTGGTCTATTGGCTGCAAATCGTCGAGGATATGCGACTGATCGTCCAGATATGCCGCCAGGAGCCTGTCCATGGATCGCTTGTCCACCTTGCTCAGCCATTTCGGCGTCAGCGCCGGTACCTTCCACAGCGGGACCTTTTGCGGCACCACTGGTTTTGACGGTGATCAGGCCTGCGGGCATCTCCATCTGCTGCAATCCGGCGAGCTGACCCTGAAACTGGCCGATGAGCGCGTGATTGAGCTCAACACACCCACCTTGATTTTCTTCCCACGGCCATACCGCCACCGATTGATTGCCGCTGACACGTCCGACACGCAACTGGTGTGCGCCTCGCTGACGTTCGATGGCGGTGCGGGGAATGCGCTGGCGGCGGCGTTGCCCGATTACCTGGTGCTTGATCTCGATGAAGTGCCGACCATGGCCGGTACGCTGGACTGGCTGTTCAACGAAGCCTTCGGCGGCATTTGCGGTCGCGAAGCGATGATGGACCGCTTGTTCGAAGTGCTGGTGATCCAGTTGCTGCGGCACATTCTGACCAATCGCGAACAAAGCCCCGGCATGATGGCGGGTCTCGCCGACCCACGCCTGGCACGCTCGTTAAGCCTGATGCACGACACGCCCGGCAAGTCCTAGACTGTGGCTGAGTTGTCGACGGCCGCCAACATGTCTCGGGCCAGTTTTGCCGAACACTTTCGTCAGGTGGTGGGGCAGACTCCGGTGGATTACCTGGTGAGCTGGCGCATCAGCCTGGCCCAGAAACGCTTGCGTGAAGGCAAGTCCATTGCCCTGATTGCCGATGAAGTGGGGTATGAAAGTCCTTCGGCGCTCGCCCGGGCATTTCGGCGCAAGACCGGCGTCAGTCCGCGAGAGTGGATGCATGGCGGCCAGCGTAGATAGTTTTTTGTCGCCGGTGTTTCGGCGGAGGAAAAGCAAAGCGTTCAGGCCCGTTTTCGGTAGGGCTGATGCCTATGTTTGAGTCGTTTCAAGGAGATAGAGACCCTTGTTGTGATGAGGACTAATTGTCGATTTATTGACGCCATTCTGCCTTGATTTTTATTTTAATTTATTGTTGTGACAGACCATTGACGTGCTGGCTATGTGCTTATAGGCTCCAATCAGCTGGGTAACGAATCCTTCATTCGATATCAGGAACACCCTGTGTGCAGGGAGGCGGGCTTCAATGCGTTCATCACTGGTTCTCAAATCCGTTTTGTTCTGCGTGCTCTTTAATGGTGCGGCCATTGCCACCGCACAAGCAGCCAATTTGACCCGTGAAATTGACCGCATGGGCGATGCTTGCCAAGCGTATGGTCCAAAAGCGGGCATGACCGCCGCCGAGCAGGGTGGTGCCCCTTCAACCGCAGCAAACGGTCCTGGCGCGGCAGCTTCGGCCAGCGATACCAGCTTCGCTGATACAGCAAAAAATCAAATCAACAGCCTTATAGAATCCGCCACCAAGGTGGGCGCTACCGTCAATAGTTCTTCCTGTGACGGATTAATGGCGCAACTTGCCGTTGACAAGTTAACGGCAGATTCAGGTACGCAAAGTAAAGTTTTGAGTGGCGGGGATGATGCCCTCACCAATCAATCGAATGTAGTTCCGTTAGCAGCTGCCGCCTGGTTGTTTTCATCCGCGTTATTCGGTTTTGTCATGGTCGCCAACCGGCGGAAGGTGTAGCTAGCTTTTTGTTTTTGCTGGCGATTGTGTGGCGCATTGATACTAGTGAT
>Ga0255334_1000957_pt1 | contig 16236 bp, 21 predicted proteins | sample EtOH5_35cm_T3_12_FD_202080 | JGI IMG/M metagenome (GOLD analysis project Ga0255334, IMG submission 202080) | Sandy soil microbial communities from University of British Columbia, Vancouver, Canada - EtOH5_35cm_T3_129 | ecosystem: Engineered > Artificial ecosystem > Sand microcosm > Unclassified ...
AGCCGCACCGGCATCTGCGCATCGGCGACTTCCCGACGCTCCTGCCGCTCGCCGAGAACGGCGAAATCCAGGTCGGCACCATGTCTGAGAGCCAGGAGATCGTGCTCCTGCAGACCTTCGCGCGGCGCATCCGCGTCACCCGACCGATGCTGGTGAACGACGATCTGGGGGCCTTCACCGACTTCGCCGCCGCCATCGGCCGCCGCGTCGCCGAGTTCGAGAACGCCACCGCCTACAACCTCCTGAACAGCGCCAATGGTGACGGCCCTACCCTGACCACCGGCAGCGCGGCGGTGTTTGCCACCGGTGCGGCGCGCGCCAACAAGGCCAGCACCGGCACGGTGCTCGACACATCGACGATCGGCGCCGGCCGCACCGCCATCATGAAGCAGCGCACGCTGGACGGCCTGCCCATCTCCATGGGCCAGACCATGCGTCTGCTGGTCGGGCCGAACCTCGAACTCGCCGCGCGCCAGGCGACGGTCGTGGTGCAGGCCGCCGAGATCGGCAAGGCGAACGTCTTCGCCGGCTTCGTGCAGCCGGTGATCGAGCCGCTGATCGCGGCGAACCGCTGGTACCTCTTCTCCGACCCGGTCGCCGCGCCTGTCTATGTCTACGGCTACCTGAACGGGGCCGAGGGGCCGCAGGTCACCACCGGCCCGGTGCAGGGCGCGGATGGTGTCGAGGTCAGCGTGATCTTCGACTTCGGCGTCGGCGCCATCGACTGGCGCGGTGCCTGGTTCAACCCGGGCACCTGATCCCGCCGCGCCCGCGTCAGGAGGAGCCGCAGCACGACTCGCTGCGGCCGTCCGCACGGGCGATCTGGACCGACGGGCAGGGCACGTCGCCATAGGAGCAGAAGACGCAGCAATCGCCCGGCTTCGGGCGGAGCACGGCGCCGCACCCCTTGCAGTCGTAGAACCACTGGCAGGCGTCGGTCGGCATCGTCTCCTGCTGCGCATGCCCGCAATGCGGGCAGGTGATCGTCGAGATCAGGGTCGCCGCCATCCGTGTCATCCCGCGGCCAAAGTGAGCCCGGCCAGCCCACCGCCGAGCATGACAAGGCCAATCAGCGGCAGCCGAAACCCGGCTCTGCTGCAGAGCCCCCCCGCGCAGCCCGGCGAGCCGCGTGGACCCGTCACCAGAAGTGCGAGCACCAGGGCCGCCGCGCCGCCCCACAACAGCTCGCGCTGCCACGGGCCGGCGACCACGGCGATGTCGAGCATCCAGGTTCCACCGGCAATGCCGAGCGTTGCGAGGACCACAGGCAGCGCACAGCACGCGGCTGCTGCAAGCGTCGCGCTCAGCCCTCCGACAGCCAAAGCGCCAGCGCCGATCGCACGACCAGCTGTTGAAGTCGACTTCTCCACGGTTGTCTCCCGAAATGGGTCCCTCGGTGTCGTTCGGCTTTCAACGGCCGAAGGTTACGCCCGCTCGGCCCGACGGGGCACCGGCGAGCAATCCCCCCTTTTCATAGCATTGAAGGAGGATCTCCAATGCGCAATTGCATCCGCCCCGACGCGCGCTCCATCCCCATGGTGGTGCCCTATGGCGGCGGGATCCTCTCCGGCCAGGGCATGCTGGTCGGCGCCTTCTTTGGCGTGGCGGCCTCCGACGCCGCGCAGAACGCCAGCGTCGAGTGCGAGACCCGCGGCGAGTTCGAACTGACCAAAGAGCCCTCGCTCGCCATCAGCCAGGGCGCGCGGGTGTTCTGGGACAATACCAACCGCCGCATCACCACCACCGCGACCGGCAACTTCCAGGTCGGCCTCTGCACCGTCGCGGCACTCGCGGCCGATGCGACCGTTCGCATGATGCTCATCCGCGTGCCGGCGAGCGGCGCATGACCCGCATCGATCCCAAGGCCACGCGGGGCTATCGCAACTGCAATCCCGGCAATATCGAGCATGTCCCCGTCAACAAATGGCAGGGCCTCGCCGATCCGCCCTCGGACGGGCGCTTCTGCCGGTTCGTGAGCCACGAGCATGGCATCCGCGCGCTGGCGGCCCTGCTCACCACCTATCAGGACCGCCACGGCCTGCGGACGGTGCGCGGCATCATCGGCCGCTGGGCCCCGCCTGGGGAGAACGATACTGGCGCCTATGTCGCGGTGGTGGCGCGGCGGATGGGTGTGGGCGCCGAGGATCCGGTCGACCTGCACCGGCACGACCAGCTCCGCCCGACAGTCGAGGCCATCATCGCCCATGAATGCGCCGGGCTGGTCTATCCGGCCGCGGTCGTCGATCGCGCCCTGACCCTGGCCGGCGTGCCGCCACCCGCGCCGGAGACGCTGCGGCAGGTCGCCACCAGCACTGGCACGGGCCGTGGCGCGGTGGCAGTCGGTGCGGCCGGCGTGGCGACCGTCGCGGCGCAGGCGGCGCCGGCGATCCAGGCGCTCGGGAGCCTGGCGCCGATGGTCGCCATCGCCGTGATCCTCGCTGCCATCCTCGGCGTCCTGCTCTGGCGCCTGCGGCGGCCGGCATGACGGCGCTGCTCGCTGCCCTGTGGTCCCGCATTGGTGGCTGGGTCGCGGCCGCCCTCACGGGTGCCGGTGCGGTCCTGGCCCTGCTGACCGTCGGCAGACGGCAGGGGCGCGTCGAGGCGGAACAGCAGGCAGCACGCGATGCCCTGCGGGCAAGGGAGAGAGCCGATGCGGCATCTGCCGAGTATCGCGCTGATGGCGCTGCTGGGCGCCTGCGCTCCGGTCGGTTCTGAACCGGCCTGCTTCGCGCTGGTGCCGTATGACGCCCGGACCCAGCAACAGGCGGCGGAGGAACTGGCGGCGCTGCCGGCCGGCACGGTGCTGGCGCGCATGATCGACGACTATGGCGACCTGCGCGCGCGGATCCGCGGAGCCTGCGGGCGATGAGCGCCTTCGCCGACGCGATGGGGGCGCTGGTCACCGATCCGAACATGGGGGCGGATGCACTCTACCGGCAGGGCGGCGCCAGCCCGGCAGTTCCGGTCCGCGTCCTGCGTTCATCGCCAGACCGCGTGGGAGATTCCTTCGGCACCGAGATCCTCTCGGCCACCGACATCCTCTCCGTCGCCATCGCTGTCCTGCCCGACCTCGCCGCCGGCGACAGCTTCGCCCTCGGCCCCGACCTGCTCACCGTCACCCATGCCGAGCGCGATGCCTCCGGCACCGCCTGGCGCGTGCTCTGCCAGCGATAGGAGTTGCCGCCATGCCGCAGAACGCCCTGACCCTGCTGGAGATCCTGCGTGACCTGCTGCTCGGCGCCGCGGCCGGCCTGGCCGGCGGCTTCGTGCGCTGGAACAACCCGGAGCGTAGGCGCTTCGGCTGGTGCCTCGCCTGGGAGGTCCCCTCCGCCGCCCTGGTGGGCAGTGCCGGCTATGCGCTCGGCGGCTTCCTCGAGTTCAACGAGTACGGAAGGTTCCTCTTCGCCTTCGTGTTCGGCTACCTCGGTCAGGCGGCGCTGCATGACCTGGCCGTCGCCATCATCCGCCATCGCACCGGCCTGCCGCCCGGCGGCGGCACCCCGTGAGGCTCGCGGCCCGCATCGTCGGCGACCTGCGCCAGGTGCTGGCGGCCGAGGTCCGTGCCGGCGAGCGCGCTGCGATGACGGCGATCCGCGCCGAGACCGAGCAGGTGAAGCAGGAGCTGCGGCGGCAGGTCACCAGCAGCTTCGCCGGCAATGCGCGGGGGATCGCCAATGCCTGGCGGTCACAGGTCTTTCCCCGCTCCGGTCACTCGCTGCGGCCGGCTGGCCTCGTCTGGACCAAGGTACCGAATGTCATCGATGCCTTCGAGCGGGGGGCGCTGATCCGCGCCAAGGGCGGGCGGAAGTTCCTCGTCATCCCGACCGGCTTCAACGCGGCGCGGGGGCGCCGGGGACGCGGCGAGAAGGGGATGCGGGTCACGCCGGCGCAGATGGTCGCCTCCGGCCAGGGCTTCCTGCGGCCGTTCCAGTCGGGGCGCGGCTTCGTGTGGTGCCTGCCGCTGCGGCAGGGTGAGCAGACCGGCCGACGCCGCCGCACCCGCCTGGTCGCCGGCGGCCTTGCCGAGATCGGCACCGGCAACCGCAAGGGCCGCGAGGCCTGGGCGCGCGGCATGCTCCAGCGCGGCATGGTGCCGATGTTCCTGCTGCTGCCGCAGGTGAAACTCGCCAAGCGGCTGGACGTGAAGGGCGCCGCCGAGCGTGGGCTGCGCCGGCTGCCGGGACGCTTCGTGGCAGCCTGGGAGCGCGAGAGCGGGAGGACGGCACCGTGAGCATGCGCGAGACTGCAATCGCGGCGCTGCACAGCCGGCTCGCCTCATTCCTGGCCAGCAGGAATCCGGCGCCTCTGGTCCTGCGCGGCGAGACTGTGCCGCAGCGCCTGCCGCCGGGCGGGCTGGTGGTCATCCGCGACGGCGAGACCGTCGAGGAGACGGCGATCCTGTCGCCGCTCGCCTGGGCGATCGAGCATCGTGCCGAGGTCGAGGTCACCGCTGGTGGCGCGACGCCGGCGGCCCGCACCGCGCTGCTCGACGCGCTGCTGGTGGACATCGCCGCCGCCATCGCTGCTGACCGCACCCTCGGCGGTGCGGTGGAATGGGCGCAGCCCGGCGCGCCCGAATTCGAGGATGTCGAGTTCGAGGGTGCCGCCGCCGCCCGCGCGGCCTTGGTCCCCGTCGCGCTGTTCTTCACCGTCGCCGGCTCGCCGCTGGCCTGACGCTTCCCCCTCCCGCTGATCCCGGAGATCCCCGATGCCCCGTGCCATCGGCGCCAATTGCCGTCTGCTCATGATCCCCGAGGCGACCTACGGCACCGCGCCCGCGGGCGACTGGCTGCGTATGCCCTTCCTCTCCTGCGATCTCGGCGCGGAGCAGCCGCTGCTCGATGCCGACGTCATCGGCGTCGGCAGCAGCCGCGATCCTGCCGCTCCCTTCCTCGACACCGTCACCGTGCAGGGCCAGGCGGTGGTGCCGGTCGACCTGGTCAACATCGGCCACTGGCTGCGCCTGCTGCTCGGCCCGCCGACCACGACCGGCACCAGCCCGAACTTCATCCACAGCTTCGGCTCGGGCGCGGCGGCGCTGCCCTCCAACAGCATCGAGATTGGCTATCCGGACGTGCCGAACTACGATCTCTGCACCGGCGTGCGCGCCGACACGCTGGAGATCGACTTCTCGCCGACAGGGCCTGCGACCGCGACCTTCGGGTTGATGGGGCAGGGCTCGACGCGTGGTGCGAGCAGCAGCGGCGGCACGCCGACCAGCGCCGCCTACACGGCCTTCCACAAGGCGCAGGGTGCGATCAATCGGAACGGCTCCGCGCTGGCGCAGGTGACCGGGGCGCGGCTCACCTACGCCAATGGCATGGAGATGGTCCGCACCATCCGCGCCGACCGGAAGGTCGAGGGCGTGGATCCCGGCATCGCGCGCGCCACCGGCCAGATCACCGCGCGCTTCGCCGATACAACGCTGCTGACCCAGGCACAGGACAACGCACCGGCGGAGTTCGCCTTCAGCTATGCGATCGACGCCAACCGCAGCCTGACCTTCACGCTGCACGAGGTGTATCTGGCACTCGCCAAGACCCCGGTCGAAGGGCCGGGCGGCGTCGAGGCGAGCTTCGAGTTCCGGGCAGCCTACAACGCCACGGTCACGTGCATGATGACCGCCGTGCTGAAGAATCAGCAGGGCGCAGCCGGGTACGCATAACGGCTATTCCGTGCGCCGGATCGTTCGCGCACCTTTCCGGGCGCGCCACGCCGCAAAGGCCTGCCGGATCGTCGCCACCAGCGCATGCGGCAGGCTGCCATAGACAAAGCCGTTGTCGCCTGTCTCGGGGCGACGAAGATCCGGCCCAGGCCAGCCAAAGACGTTCGCCTCCGTCACCACCACCCAGCACGGCTCCGATTGCAGCCCGAGCCGCGCCCGGGTGGCAGCCGGGATCTCGACACCGGCTCCGGCCTCGACTGGAGCCGTCGAGGTGATGGGGAACACCACCACTTCGTCACGACCGTTCTCGCCGCGCAGCAGGGCGACGACGGCCGCCGGCCGATCCTTGCTGCCCTCTTCGCGACCCGCCGCGTGCTCGTGGCTCCACAGATACGCGTAGCGGATCACATCGCCGATAGCCGGCAGCGCCGGCTTATCGGACCTCATGATCGAACCGCTTGCTCTCCTCCGGTGGCTCGGCCTTCAGGATCGCCTCGGCCAGATCCTGCGGCATGTCCTCGCTGCGCATCACCTCGCGGTCGCGGCGCTTGAGGCGTTCATATTCCTCGATGGACAGCAGCACGGTGCGTGGCCGCCCGTTGCGGGTGATGGCGACGGGCTGGGTCAGTGCCTTGTCCTGGTAGAGGCCGAAGTTCCGCTGCGCTTCGGCCGCCGGGACCTTGAGCATGGGCTCGGTCATCGGAAGTTCCTTGGTTTCTGCAAAATACATAACCCATGGAGAGGTAAATTTCCATGCTCACCCTCGACCTCCCGGCCGAGCCGTACTGGCTCGACCTGCCGCGCGGCGTGCGCGTCGAGATCCGCCCCGTGACGACAGCAGTCATGGCAGCCGCCCAGGCCGCCGCCGCACGCAGGTTGGCAGCGATCCGCATCGCCGACCCCGACCTCGATCCCGACATGTCGCGCGGCCTGTCCTTCGCCTTCCTGGCCAAGGCGCTCGCTCGCCACGCCGTCACCGCCTGGGACGGCGTCGGCGATGCCGCTGGCAAGCCCTTGCCGCTCTCGCCCGAGGCCGTCGAGCGCCTGATGGACCTCGACGACATCGCAGCCGCCTTCTGGGATCGCGCCACCGCCCCGGTCGCCGCGGTGGCTGCCGAGGGAAACGGCTGAGGGCCCGCGCCGCCTGGCACTTCGGCCGCGGGCCCGACTACTGCCGCGGCTGCGCTGCCATTGGCCGCGACTGCGCCGACGCGTGCCCCTACACCACGTACGCCCCCACTAGCCTTGAAGGCCACGCCTGCTGGGCCGCTGGCACGGGCTGCGCGGAGGCAACGATGGCCGGCCTGACGCTCGACACTGCCGGCGCGCTCGCCACGGCGCGCGACCTCGGCGCCGCCGGCTGGCTCGCCGCCGAGCTGCTGCTCGCCATCCGCACCGGCATGGCCGAGGGCGCCACCGCCCGCCGAGATGGGGAGATCAAGCCCGATGGCTGATGCAACCCGCCGCGTCTCGGTCCGCCTCTCGCTGGACGACGCTGCCCGGGTCAAGGCCGGGCTGCGCGAGGTCGGTGAGACCGGCCAACGCTCCCTCGATCAGATCAAAGGTGGCGCCGAGCGGGCCTCGCGCTCGCTCGAACTCCTGGACGTCGCCGTGCGCGGCATCCAGCTCGCCGGCGTCGCGGTCGCTGCCCGCGCCCTGGTCCAGGCCGGCGACGCGCTCACGCAGAGCCTGTCCCGGCTGCAGAACGCCACCGGCTCGGTCGAGCGCGCCGGCCAGGTCTACGAGGCGCTCTACCGCAACGCGCTCTCCACCGGCGTCGCGGTCTCCGAGAGCGTCGACGCCTTCCAGCGATTCAGCATCGCCGCCCGCGAGATCGGCGCCACCTCCGACCAGGTGGTCCGCCTCGTCGGCGGCCTGCAGCGCGTCGCCATCGTCTCCGGCGCATCGACCGGCGAGATCTCCTCGGCCACGCTCCAGCTCGCCCAGGCGCTGGCCTCCGGTGTGCTGCAGGGCGATGAGCTCCGCTCCATCCTCGAGGCCATGCCGCTGCTCGCCGAGGGGCTGGCCAAGGAACTCGGCGTCTCGATCGGCGAACTGCGCAAGCTCGGCTCGGAGGGCAAGCTCACCGCCGAGCGGGTGTTTCCGGCGCTGCTGCGCGCCACCGAACGCCTCGGTGCGGAACTCGACCGCGCCCCGCTCTCGCTCGGCCGCGCCTTCGGGCAGCTGACGGCAGCGACCGAGAATTTTTTGGGTCAGCTCGACCGCGCCATCGGCCTGTCGAACGCGCTCGCCCGCGCCCTCTCCGCCGCCGCACGAGCGGTGGACGGCGTCCGCCAGGGCGCCGGCATGCTCAGCGAGGAGGAGCGCTTCGCCGGCATGCGCCGCCAGGCCGAGGCGCTGGCGGCGCAGATCGCCCGGCTGGAAAGCCAGCAGGACGGCCGCGCCAGCCTCACCGCCCCGGTCCGCCGCGGCAGCATCCGCCCCGGTCTGGTCGGTACCGCCGAGCAGCAGGCCGGGGTCGATCGCGCCGCCCGGCTGGAGGAGCTGCGCCGGCAATACACGGACCTCCAAGCCGAGATCACCCGCGGCGAGCAGGCCGCCGGCGAGCGCCAGCGCAGCGAACAGGAGGCTGCCGCCACTGCCGCGGCTGAGGCCCGCCGGCGCCGCGCCACGCAGGACGTGCAGGACCTCACCCGCGACCTCGACGACCGCTTCCGGATCAACCGGGAATACGAGGAGCGGGTGCGCCGGCTGCGCGAGGCCGAGGCCGCCGGCGGCGTCACCGCCGCCGAGCGCACCCGCCTCGAGACCCTGGCGCTGCAGGAGCGCGACGAGGCGCTGCGCCGGCTGGAGCCCCGCGTCGCCGCGGTCCGCCGCGCCAGCACCGAGGGCGCGCGGGAGGCACGCGAGGCCGAGCGCGAGCTGAACGAGCTGCTGCGCGAGCGCGAGCGGCTGATCCAGCAGAACGAGACCGCCTATGAGCGCTACCAGCGCCGCCTCGCAACTCTCTCCAGCCTGGTGGAGCGGGCGGAACGGGCCGGCCGGGCCGTGCCCGACGAGACCATCCAGCGCGAGGCGGTCGCGGCGATGGAGGAGCTGGAGCGGGCGGAGGAGCGTGTGCAGCGCGGCGCGGAACGCACCTCCGACACCGTGCGCGAGCTGGGCCTGACCTTCTCCAGCGCCTTCGAGGACGCCATCGTCAAAGGCGAGAAGTTCTCCTCCGTGCTGGAGGGCCTGCTGCAGGACATCACCCGCATCCTCGCCCGCAAGGTCATCACCGAGCCGCTCGGCAATGCCGTCTCGGCCGGGCTGTCAGGGATCTCCTTCGACAGCCTGTTCACCGATGTCGGCTCCTGGCTGGGTGGGCTGTTCCGCGCTGAGGGCGGGCCGGTCGCCGCCGGCCAGCCCTATGTCGTCGGCGAGCGCGGGCCCGAATGGTTCGTGCCAAGCCAGGCCGGCACGGTGCTGCCGAACGGCACCGCGCCGGGCGGCCCGACCATCCACACCAGCATCACCATCGACGCCCGCGGTGCGGATGCCGGCGTCGAGGCACGGCTGCGGCTGCTCGCCGGGCAGATCGCGCGGCAAGCCTCAGCAATGACGCTGGATGCCATCCGCCGCGGTGGCGCGGCCTACGACACGGTGCGGGGATAGCGAGGAGGGGTCGGCATGACCGAATACGCCTGGCCCGCCTCGCTGCGGCCGTCGCGGCTGAGCTTCTACCTGCAGCACAACACGCTGCGCTTCGTCTCCCCCGTCAGCCGCGCGACGCAGGTGCTGCGCCGCGACGGCGCGCGCTGGATCGCCGAGGCCAGCTTCGACCCGCTCAACCGCAGCCAGGCCGGCGTGCTGGAGGGGCTGCTGGCGGCGCTGGCCGGCTCGGCCAACACCGTCCGGGTCTGGGACTGGCGGCGCGAGTACCGCACCGGCGATCCGCGCAGCCAGGGGGAGGTGCCGAGCGGACCCTACTCGTTCTCGGACGCCACCATCTTCACCGATGGGACGGGGCTGGTGGTGGGTAGCGGCACGCCGTCGCTGGCCGCCGGCGCCGCGCGCGGGGCGCTGTCGCTCGCGACCCAGGGCTGGTGGCCGAATGCGGTAGCGGTGGGCGCGGGGGACCATATCGGCCTCGCCGGGAGGCTCTACATGGCGACGGAAGGTGTCGTGGCCTCCGGTACCGGCACCGCGACCATCCCGATCGCCCCGCCCCTGCGCGCCGCCGCCGCGCTCGCCGAGCCGCTGGTGCTGACCACCCCGACCGTCGCCATGCGCCTCGCCTCCGACGACGAGGGGGCGAATCCCACCCGGCCAGGGCGCTTCACCGCCATCACCATCCGCCTGGAGGAGGTGCTGCCATGACGGAGGGCATCGCCGCCACGCCGCGCCTCTCGCCCCAGGCCGCGGCCGCCGCCACCGCGCCGGTCGCCACCCCCGTGGTGCTGGTCGAACTCGACTTCGCCTCCGGCCCCATCCGCGCCTGGACCGGCCTCGGGCCGCTCCATTGGGCCGGGGTGATCTATGAGGGCATGGGCACCATCGGTGCCGTCTCCGACATCGAGGAGACCGCCGAGCTCCGCGCCGTGCGCATCACGCTGACGCTGTCGCCGGTGCCGCAGGAGGTGGTCGACATCGCCCTCGCCGAGCAGTCCTTCCGGCTGCGCCCGGCGAGGCTGTGGGGCGCGCTGCTCGATGCCGAGGGCGCCTTCGTCGCCGACCCGTTTCCGCTCTGGGCCGGGCTGATGGACACCATGCAGGTGGTGGATGGCGCCGAGCCGCGCATCTCGCTCACCTGCGAGAGCCGGCTCGTCGACCTCGAGCGCGCCGAGGTGCGGCGCTACACCGATGCCGACCAGCAGGCCGAGTACCCGGGGGACCGCTTCTTCGAGTTCGTCCCCGCCCTGCAGGAGGCGGAGATCCGGCTGCCCGCCAGCTGATGACACGGCTGCCGGACTGGCACGCGCGGCTGGCAGCCCTGCTGGCCGCGGTGAAGACGCGCCCCTTTGATGCGCATCGCTGGAACTGCGGGCGCTTCGCGCTCACGGCGGCGCACGCCACCACTGGCCGCCGACCGACGTGGCGCAGCCTCCCGTCGTTGGAGGCGACCGCCGACAGCGCGGGCTTCCCGCGCATCCCACCCGCCTTCGCCCGCCCCGGTGATGTCGTCCTCGCCGGCGATCCGCCCCGCCTCGGCGTGGTGGTCGATGGCGGCCGCGCCGCCTTCGTCGGTCCCCACGGCCTGGTCCGTGCCCCGCTCACCGCCTGCACCACTGCTTGGCGCATCGACTGACATGACGGAGGACCGCGCCCGATGCCTGCCGCTGTCCCCCTCATCGCGGTCGCAGCCGCCGGCATCGCCTCCGCCGCGGTCGGTGGTGGCATCATCGGTGCCGTGGTCGGTGCCGGTGCGGCCTTCATCGTCTCCGCCATCGGCCAGTCGGTCTTTCCGCAGAAGCAGAAAAAGCAGGCCAGCCTCAGCCCGCAGGCCGCGGCGATCGCCGGCTTCGACGCCGGCCAGCCCGGCGCCGGCCGCACCCAGGCCTTCCGCCAGCCGGTCACCGAACACCAGATCGTCCTCGGCCGTTGCAAGGTGTCGGGACCCATCGTCTTCCTGCACTCGGCGACCGACGATGAGGGCCGCGCGGACGGGTACTTCTATTCGGTGGTGGTGCTCGCTGCGCACCGCGTGCGGGCCATCGGCGAGGTGTTTTTGGGCGACAAGGTAGAGAGCGATGGCTCGCTCGCCGGGCTGGTGCGCATCGACCGCCATCTCGGCGAGCCCGACCAGGCGGCCGACGCCAACCTGATCGCCGAGACCGGCGGGCAGTGGACCAGCGACCATCGTGGCCGGGGCCGGGCCTACGTCGCGGTACGCCTGAAGCTCACCGCCGAAGCCTTTCCTGCCGGCCCGCCCAACATCGCCGCCTTCGTCGAGGGCGCCGACACCATCCTCGATCCGCGCACCGGGGCGACGGGCTGGTCGGACAACCCCGCCCTGCTGCTCGCCTGGTACCTCACCGCGCCCTTCGGCTGGCGGGCGTCCTGGGCCGACATCGACATCCCGGCGCTGATGGCCGCCGCCAACATCTGCGACGAGCTGGTCGGCACCCGGGCCGGGGTCTACGAGCGCCGCTACACCGCCAACGGCGTGCTGTCGCTCGCCGAGGGCAAGATCGCCATCACCCGCAAACTCGCCGCTGCCATGGCCGGAGCGCTGGTGGTCTCCGGCGGACGGTTCTTCATCCATGCCGGGGCGCCGGCGCTGCCGGCGGCGACCCTGACCTCGGACGACCTCCGCGGCGACGTCACCATCCAAGGCGCGCGGCCGCGGCGCGATCTCTTCAACGGGGTGCGCGCTGTCTATGTCGAGCCAGCCGCCAACTGGCAGCCCACCGACGCCCCGCCGCTGCTGGCCTCCAACTACGTCGCCCAGGATGGCGGCGAGATGATCTACCGCGACCTCGAATTCCCGCTCACCACCTCGGTCAGCACTGTGCAGCGGCTGATGAAGGTCGAACTGGAGCGCAACCGCCGCCAGCGCACCGTGGCCTTCCCCGCCAACCTCTCCGCCCTGCGGCTGCGACCCTGGGAGGCGGCGACGGTGGCGCTCGACCGCCTGACGCCCTTCCCGGCGCGGGTCACCGCCTGGTCGCTCGCGGCCGAGGGTGGCGTCGACCTCACCCTGGAGGAGGAGGACGCCGCGGTGTGGGACTGGAACCCGGCGGTCGACGAGCGCGCCACCGGGAGCAATCCCACGGTGGTGCTGCCGAACCCCGGCGTCATCGCCGCGCCAGTCAGCATCACGGTGGAGACGCCGCAGGCCACCGCCTTCGCCGTGCTCTCCCTTGCTTGGTCCCCAGTCGGCTCCTCGCATCTCGCCGGCTACCAAGTGGAGTTCCTGCCCGCCTCCGTGGCCGCTTGGCAGGGCTACGGCGGGTCCCTGGGCGCCACCGCCGCCGTCCTCCCCACCGCCGAGCCGACCGGCTTCCGGGTGCGCGCGGTGGCGCGCAATGGGGCGGTGTCGGGCTGGCGGCAGGCGCTCGTCCCGGCCGCGGTGGCGGCGCCCACCGCCACCGCCATCGCGGGTGGCATCCGCCTCTCTGGTGGTTTCCCGCCCGATGCCGTGCGGCTGCAGGTGTTCGAGGCCACCACCAGCAGCCTCGCCGCGGCGACCAAGCTGCCGGAGGAGCCGACCAGCCTCTTCTGGGACCGCACCGGCCTCAGCGCCGGCGACACCCGCTGGTACTGGCTGCGCGCCGTCTCGGCCGAGGGGAACGTCTCGGCCCTGGCCGGGCCGGTGACAGCGACCGCGCTGTAGGGAACTCCACCATGCCCGCCCGCATCGACGACCTGCTGGTGCTCGACACCGCGGTCAGCAAGACCGATCTCGCCAAATACCTGCGCGACAGGGAGACCGTGCTGCCTTCCGACTTCGGCGGAATGGGCGACGGCGTCGCCGACGACCGCGCCGCCATCCAGGCGGCCTTCGACCGCGCTGCAGCGGACCAGAAGTTCGCCGTCATCCCGCCCGGCACCTGGAACGTCTCCGCCGGCGTAGTGCTCGGCGGCGGCGCGCGGGGGCTGATCATGCACGGCGTCATCCGCTACACGGGCTCGGCCCCGGCGACCGTGCTGACGCTCGGCGATGGCGGCACCGTCCGCAACGGCGAGAAGCACTATGCCGGGCTGCAGGTCATCCGGCAGAGCCAGTCCGATTGGCTCGACGAGGCCGATATCGGCATCCTGGTGCGCAACATCGACGCCTCGGTGGTCGAGCTGCGCTTAGTCTCGGGCTTCACCATCGGGCTGCGGACGCTGGGCGACGGCCGCGGCGTCGAGGACAGCACCTTCCACCTCGGCCGCATCCTCAACAACCGCATCGGCCTCGACATCCACTGCGCCACCGCGACCGCCTGGAATACCTCCATCCGCTATTATGGCGGGCACTTCGCCATCGCGACGGGGATCAACCCCAGCCTCGATCGCTTCGGGATCCGGCTGTCCAAGGCGGACGGCGCGTACAACAACCACAACCGGCACGTCTTCGACGCGCCGAACTTCGAGCTGCGCCAGCTCGATCCGAACGTCGCGATCCCTTTCCTGAACGAGACCAGCGGCTCGGCGATCATCGGCCGCGCCCTGCGCATGGAGGCCTGCTCGCCGATCGTCGCCCGGCACACCGCCGCGGCGCAGGATTGCGAGTACGAGGTCGCCTGGTCCAACACCTACCAGGTCGGCATCGACTACACGGCGACCGCGACCCGCTGCGGCAACACCGTGCTCAACCGGCACCGCGCGCCGGCGTCGCGGCATCTGCGGCTGCTCGGGGCGGTGCCGAATGTCCGGGCCGGGGCCTTCCGCCACAGCGCGACGGAGATCGGCGTCGAGGGGCTGGCGGTGGTTGCGACCTCCACCACCTCCGCCACGACGCTCGCCGGGCTGTCCTTCAACGGGCTGGACGACATCACGCCGACCTCCCGCGGGCTGCTGCTGGAGGCGCAGCGGGGGCTGGCCTTCGTGGTGGAGTGCAGCCAAGCGAAGGAGTTCGCGCTGGTCCATTCCCTCGTCGGCGGTGCTGACGGGGGCCGGGTCTTCGTGCGCTGCTTCGACGCGGCGATGAACGTGCGGGAGAACGTCGCCGGCGATGCGCTGGCATCCATCACCACGCTGCTGTGGAACGTCCCGTCCAAGGCCTGGACCGGTGGTGCCGCCATGGCCGACGCCTCGCTGAACAAGCGCATGACGGTGCGGCTGGGGCCGGGGGTCGCCTTCGCGCAAATCGGCATCGTCGGCTTCGACGGGCAGATCGAAGTCGAGGCGCTGCGGCTTTACGGGTTGCCCGAGGCGGCGCCGGCACTGCTGTGTGGCACGCCCGTTCTGCCGGTGGGGCAGCGGGAGTTCGCCGCGGAGACTGCCTGGGACCTGCCGTCACTAGCGCCGGGTGCCACCAGCCTGCTGGATGTCACCGTCAACGGCGCGCGGCAGGGGGATCTCGCCCACGCGGCGTTGGCATCGTCGACGCGCTTCATCGAGCTCGACGCCGCGGCGTGGTCCAACAACACCGTGCGGGTCATGGCCAGGAACATCTCCGCCGCAACCTTCGATCTCGGCGCGGCGACGCTGTCGGCGCAGGTGATAAAGCGGCGCGTGCCGTAGACACCCAGAGACCTCCGCCGCCAGCGGCATGGTTAGGCAGGTACCTGGCATAGGTGGAGACTGGGCGTTGTCGAGGCCGACGGTCGCATGGTCAATTATCGTCGCGCGCTACCGGGGATCGACGCAGCGCCCGGGCAGTCCTATATGTTGCTCATGCGAGGCGCCCTGCGGACCATACTGGTCGTGCTGACTCTGGCCTTCTTGGCCGGAACGGTGCTGAACGCGACCCGCGCGGCCACGATGGGCTTCGCCATGGCTGCGGCCTCGACCGCTGGCATGGGGATGGCCGGCTGTGACGATTGCGGCGACGACGGCGACGGCCCGATGGGCTCCGCCATGGCCGCCTGCGCGGCGCTCTGCGCGACGCCCCCAATGGCGCCTCCGGCCTTCGCACCTGAAGTGGCGGCATTCGCGCCGGATGCGGCCGTTCCTGTTCCGACGACTCCCGCTCCTGTCGGACTGACCGGTCCGCCCGACCTCCACCCTCCCCGAAGCACCGTCCTGAGCTAAGGGTCCGCGCCGCTCGCCGGCGCAGGGCCCTGCCGCCGCCTGTCCGCGCATGACCAAGCGCGCGCGGGCGGGTATCCGCCCTCGCGGAAGGACGACAGGACCATGCACATCGACCACCTGCCGGCACTCGCCCGCAGATCCCTCATGCTGGGTGGCAGCGCCGCCCTGGCCACCGCCGCCGGCCTGGGCCACCTGCCCGTGGCGCGGGCGGGAACCGGCCCAACGAGCATCCGCCTCACCGCGCGGACGAACCAGGTTCCTTTGGCTGGCGCGCCGCATCCCGAGACGGCGATCTGGGGTTACGACGGCCAGGTCCCGGGCCCCGAGATCCGCGTCCGCCAAGGGGCATGGCTGCGCGTGGAACTTGAGAACCGGCTGCCGGACGAGACCACGATCCACTGGCATGGGCTGCGCGTGCCCAACGCCATGGACGGCGTACCCTACCTGACCCAGCAGCCGGTCCCGGCGGGCGGGACCTTCACCTATGCGTTCCAGGTCGAGGATGCAGGAACCTTCTGGTACCACCCCCATGTTCGCGGCCTGGAGCAGGTCGCGCGCGGCCTGCACGGCGCCCTGGTGGTGGAGGAACGTGAGCCGCCGCCAACCATCGACCGGGACCTCACCTGGGTGCTCAGCGATTGGCGGTTGCTGCAGGACGCGCAACTCGCCGGCGGCTTCGGAAATCCGATGGATGCCGGGATGGCGGGCCGCATCGGGAATACGGTGACGGTGAACGGTCGTGTGCCGGATGCGCCCTTCGCCGTACGCTCCGGGGAACGGCTGCGACTGCGGCTGATCAACGTCGCCAACGCGAGGATTTTCGGTCTCGAGTTCGAGGGCCACGCCCCAACGGTCGTCGCGCTGAACGGCCATCCGGTGGAGCCGCACACCCCCAAGGACGGCCGCATCGTGCTCGCCCCGGGAATGCGGGCCGACCTTGTACTCGA
>Ga0255334_1000958_pt1 | contig 16231 bp, 12 predicted proteins | sample EtOH5_35cm_T3_12_FD_202080 | JGI IMG/M metagenome (GOLD analysis project Ga0255334, IMG submission 202080) | Sandy soil microbial communities from University of British Columbia, Vancouver, Canada - EtOH5_35cm_T3_129 | ecosystem: Engineered > Artificial ecosystem > Sand microcosm > Unclassified ...
GCAGAGTAACCCTTTCTGCGATCTGATCTCCTTTCTGGTATGAGAACCTTAGGATATCATATAATCGCCGGATTGGGTTATTTTTCTATCTATCTGCTTTTCGACAAGAACTTTTCACTGTCCAGAAAGCCAAATAGAACGATTTTTTTTCTAGATAACATCGTTATCTCCTTCTCAATGGGATGAGGGGAGACTAACAATTTAGCCTCCCCTTATAATTATTAGCCTAGGAGTCTGTCCGACGGATTGAAATTGGCGAATATTTATACAAAATCATTCGTTTCATACAGTATGACACACGGTTTATTCGGCCGTGATGGATAAATATTCGCGGACAGACTCCTAGTTCACTCTTACCAAATAATTGCCTTGCGGAAGTGGGCTTGATTAGCTTCCCCAATCTATTGAGAGGATCATTGCTGTTTTCCATGATAAGAATTCAGTAGAGTCGTAGTCGGAATAAACATAGGTGTTTTTGGTTTGGTGGTTATTCAAAACATCATCAATTAACGAAAAGTCCGTTCCGTCTGTAGTGGTTCCGAGTTTACCGGCATAGTAAGTTTGGGTTTGGGAAGAGCCGTTGAGGAAGTGCAGTACTTGTTTTGTTGTTGCCGGTCCGCACCAGTAGTTCCTCTCTTGCTCGAATCCCGTCACAGAAATAGTCTTTAGTTCACCTAAAGCCATCGTGCTAACGCCACCACTGTTTCTCGTTTTCAAATTCTCTGCATATTCTTCAGCGAGTTTCTTCTTTTCCTCCTTTGCCTTAACTTGTTTGTCAGTAGGAATGTCGGGAGTGAGGTTGGGATTGTCCCCAGTTCCAGCAGCAAAAGCCGCTTGAGGCAATGCAAGAGAAGCCGTTATCGAGATAATGGTCATTAACTTTACGATTTTGGTTTTGTTCATTCGTTTGCATCCTCCAATATTCGAAATATTTTATGCTTCTCTGAGTTGTAGGGCTTTTCCTCCAATTAATGTTCCCAAGCTGTAAAAGTGGTTGCTGTAAAGGTCGTCATTGAAAATTTATCAATCCTCCCATCTCCACTTTAGTAGCATTTCAGAACAGATGATCTAACATCAATCTAATCTGAAGTGCTTGTTACCTACATCATCCTATATCCTATTATGAGATTCTTTGATGTTTATAACATTCTTGCAGCAGGTGAAAGGGATATGGTGAATCACAACCCATCCTCATCCATTCACATAGATACAAACACCTTAGATCTAAGAAAGGTTGCATGTTTTCAAAATTTTTTGTAAATTCTCTTTCTTAGCGGATATTTTCGGTAAAAATGTTGTCTTACCCCCATTAACATCGAGCGGGATGGTCTCAGTCACAAGACCGTTACTGATATGCTGGATTACCTGCAGGAGAACATTCAGCCCAGGTTTGTGTGATTTCTCGAACCTGATGAAACCCGTTAAACCAGAGGCATCCGCAGTCGATATGCTCCTGAAGCAAGTTTCGCTCTGCGGCAGGGAAGCAAGCGTATCGGCTTGGGAACGGTTCACCTATACCCAAATGCCGGCAAAAACGATAACAATCCCCGCAATAAGAATCTCCCGATCACTAACCGGCACAAATTATCGTCCCTCTGGGCAGTGAAACGGAAGATGAAAGCGTGTTTAAGGTGGGGAGACTTCTGGGGAGGTATTGGTCTTGACTTTATGCTGCTGATCAGCCACTAGCGATCATTCCATGCCGGGCTTGCCCTTGCCATGTGGCGGTACCGGTAATTCGTACGGCCGATTGTTTAGCGTTTTGCAAATGCAGTTCGGCGTAATCCTGCCAGCGGATAATGTTCTCGATAAATGGTTTGTAGGAAGCGGGGGCGGCATCCCTCATAACAAGCAACCCGGCACGTACGTTACGGTCTCTTTGTTCGCTGTTTTGGATACAGGCAATCAGCGTTTCCACTATGGATGGCGCGGTTTCTCCGGTCAGCAGCCTTTGTGCGGATCCAAATGCCGTCACGCGATGATAGGAAGCCGGGACGAGTTCTGCATGCATTTCCTCATTTCCTTTCAAATCTTTGGTTTCGGGTATATGAAACAGCTGTGTGCTCCTGGAACAAACCATAGACTCACCATACAGGCTATGGGATAGCTCGGTTACAACAGGTTGCCACATTTCATTTTGTCTCAACCCAATTCACCTCTCGAAATATTCCGGGCAGAATGCCTACCCTAATGTATGCCGGGTATTTCGGTTGCTTCCATGAATTTTGAAATCACCCGATGAACCGGAGGATCATGCAAGTCCTGAAGGATTTGCATAAGGCTGCCGGCAAACTGCAACAATAGGGGCATATGGAGGACGGGGGATTACCATGAGTAAAAAAATAAGCCGGGTTTTGCTGATACTCCTGATACTTAGCTTTGCCTTTACCTTTGGATGCCAACGGCAGGGAGCAAAACCGAAAGAAACCGATTTATTGCAGGTGAAATCCGTTAAGGGAGAAGGCTCCAAGAAAGTCATCTTCCTGCTGGTTGATTCTTTAATGGCTCAAGCGATCGATAAAGGCATTGAACAAAAAGAGCTGCCCGCGTTTCAATTCCTCATTGAACATGGCCAATACTATAAGAGCATGGTCAGTTCTTTTCCTACAATGTCTGTAACGATCGATAGTTCTCTGCTTACCGGAGCCTATCCGAATGCCCATCGTGTGCCGAGCCTCACTTGGTATTCCACGGACGAGAAGAAAGTCATCAATTACGGAACCGGACCGATGGAAGTCTTGAAACAGGGAGTCGATCCGGTCGTGGTCAATGCCTTAATCAACTTGAACGGCAAACACCTGAATCGAACAATTGCCTACCATCTACGAAGAACTGGCCCAGCATGGGCTAAAATCCGGTTCCATTAACGGCTTGATCTATCGGGGAACCGTTGACCACACCTTATCGATTCCGCCTTGGGTTCAAGGTCCCAGCTCATTGCCAAGAAACGTTTAAGTGAAGGGGCCGGATTATTTTGCTTTTGGTTCATTGTCAAACCCGCTTCAAGACAACAAAAAACTTCCTGACGGTTTAACCAGCCGTCTGGGTTTCAACAATTCCTATTCCGTAGAAAGTGCCAACTATTTGATCAAAGCCAATCGGTTGCCCGATTTTCTATATGTGTATTTACCCGATTTGGACAGACAGATCCATAAGAATGGTCCTCCAGATACCAATGGGGTCAAGAAAGTCGACCGGCAGCTTCAATCCCTCTTGCAAACCTTTGGCTCGCCGGAAGAAGCCTTGAAAAAAGCGGTTATCATCGTCTCCGGCGATAGCGGAATGACCCACATCTTGCCTGCCCGAGAGAAACCGGTTGTCGATCTCCCCTCCTTACTGGGCGATTATCAGGTTCTGCGTCCGGGTGAGTCCGTGTCTCGGGATACGGATATCGTCCTCGCCGTAAACGAAACCATGGCTTATGTCTATAAACTTAACAAGGACAAGTCGCTGAGAAGCGTAGCCGATCTAATGAAAGCAGATCCCCGCATCGATTTTGTTTCCTGGAAAGAGAAGGACTGGATGTACGCCGTTCAAGGAAATACAGCTAAAGAGCTTAAGTTTAAAGCTGGCGGAAAGTTGATCGATCCTTACAAGCAAAAGTGGACAGTCGAACAAGACCCTACGGTGCTGGATTTGAAGATCAATCCGAATCGCACCTTGGATTACGGTCAATACCCCGATGTATTGCAGCGCTTGTCCGGAGCTTTGAATTCTCACCCGGGAGAATTTCTGGTGGTCACCGCCAAACCGGGCTATGAATTGGCAGACCGAAGCTCCCCGACGCACAAGAGCGGCGGAGGCCACGGGTCCATTCGTCAAGAAGAATCGCTGGTTCCCCTGATCATCTGCGGGACGGACCAAAGACCGCAATATTTGCGAATTGTCGATTTAAAGCAGTTTTTGCTCAAGCTTTTGTTGAAGCAGGAGACGTAGGGGCAAAATCCGTTACAGTATTTCTTGCGAGCTTTTCGTTCTCCAGTCTTTTTCTTGTTCTCAGGTTTTCATCGCTTTATCTGTGTGTTCCTATGAGTATAGGAAAAGCCGAGTGCGGCTAACACTCGGCTATACAATTGGCTTGGGTGGGACTATTCCCTTCATGCTTGAATGGTCAAAAACCCACCTTCGGCGCTAACCTTGGGGTGGGTTTTTACTTTTGCTACGACAAAGTTTGCGAATAGAATCATGATTGTTAGAGCATCCCAGGTAGCGGTCAATGGAACGTGAGCTGGCCTTATTGCTCTTATCTCAGCTATTAATTCAGTCAAAATTACAGAAAAGACCGTCAAAATTACGTTATATTAACCAAGTGAATATGTTCTATATTATTTGTGCTGGATTATTGCAATCTTCATGTTGTGGTAAGAGACCAATATAGAATGAGTAAAGGAGGACAGACGATTGAAATTTTGAAAGCGGTTTATTTGCAGGCTAGATATTGGAAACAAGTAATTGGGTAATTTACCCTGCTGTTGTTCCCATATCTGAGTCTATTGATCCGCGTCCGATTCTTGAAAGCGATTTAATATCCAATGGACTAACTGCAAACTATCAAAGCTAGCAGCTTTCCGCCAAATATAACGACTACCAAGATGACTTCGAATACAGAGTCAGCGCGGTTTCTACCATTCCCGTTTTGATTGTGCTGATTCAATTTGCTAGATAACACGAACGACATGGAAAATGTGGCATCAAGAGGAGGATAATTGAATGAGCAATAAACATTCCGTCAGAAACAGGATATGCGCTATAGCGATGACCGCGATGCTCGTGCTTGGATCGCTTCCGGCATCCGGTCTGCCGACTGTGTCCGCCGCTACGGATACTCCGGTCAATATTTCGCTGGACGGCAACAATATAAAAGCGAGTAATGTCAACGGCCTTACGTTCAAAGGATTCGGCGTGCTGAGCGGAAACAGCACCAGTGCGCTGCTGATGGATTATAAGTCCGAGCATCCCGAGGCCTACGCGCAATTGCTGCAGGTGCTATTCGGTGGGGAACATCCCGTCATCGATCATGTGAAAATCGAGATGGGCAACGACCGCAACAACTCCACCGGCCCCGACCCAGCCACCATGCGTACGGCCGATGAACCGGCCAACGTCACCCGGCATCCCGGCTTCCAACTAGCGGCCGACGCCAAGAAAATAAATCCCAATCTCAAGGTGAGCTTCCTGCGTTGGAACGCTCCTGCCTGGGCGAACACCAACGATAAAATCTATACCTGGTATAAAAATACCATTCTGGCCGCTTATCGAACCTACGGCTATATGATCGATTACGTCAACCCCGGTGTCAACGAGAGTGCGCCGAATTTGACGTGGACAAAAGATTACGCCAATCGGGTCAAAACAGACACCACAGGCTTTAACAGCCCAGAAGAGCAAGCGCTGTATAATCGCATCAAGATTGTGATTTCCGATGAAGTCGGGATCGGCACCTTCGGCGGCAGCATGACGAGCGCGACCGACTCTTCCCTGCGGGACGCGGTGGCGGTCGCCGGTTACCACTACAACACCGACGACGACAGCTCAGGCAATTTCAAAAAGCTTGCGGAACAATTTGATAAAGAGGTTTGGAACAGTGAGGCGCAGGCAACCTTCAGCAACTCGTCCTTCCGTCCCAACAACAATATGAAGGATCCCACAGTGGCAGGCACCGGCATAGGCGGCACCGGCGGGCCGCTGGAAATGGGCAACACCATTATCAAGGGGTTTGTCAATTCCCGCCGGACACACTTTGTTTACCAGCCGGCCATCGGTTCCTTCTACGAAGGCGCACAATATTCCTCCAAAGAATTAGTCGGCGCCCGCGACCCGTGGTCGGGCTGGATTCACTATGACGCGGGACTTGCCATCCTGCAGCATTTCAGTTGGTTTGCGAATCTTGGCTGGGAAAATGGGGACAATACCGCTGGTATCTGGAGGGCGGTTCCTCAGTCCAGCTCCACCGGCGCAACAGGCACGAATCCTGTCAACGGACGCAACGGCGCGCCCAGCTACATGACGCTCGCTGCTCCAGATAAAAGCAATTTTTCAACCGTTATCATAAACGACAGCGAGTATGACAAAACCTACACGCTCCAGGCGTCCAATATGAGCTACACGGGCAACCCTTCCCTGGAAGTATGGGAAACCCGCGCGGCCGACAAGGGGACAGCCTTCAACAGCAACTACATGAAATATCTCGGGAACGTTTCCGCCGATAACAGCGGTGTTTACACCGTTCACGTAAAACCCTATTCGATTGTGACCGTTACCACGCTGCAAAACCACGAGAAAGCGGCGTACAATACACCGTTGCCCGTAGAGGGTGAGCGCACCGTGCTCGACACCGATGCGACGGGGGCGGTTCAAAATACCGAGGATAAAATCCTTTACGCCGATGATTTTGACTATTCCCATAAAACAGCCGCGGTGATCGGAGAAGGCGGCCAGATTACGGGCACCCAAAGCTACATTGACTCCCGCGGCGGCTCCAAAAGCGCGATCCCCCGCTATACCCACGATCTTAATGGCGCGTTCGAGGCGTATCTTCCGGACGGATCCACCAACTATGTCCTGCGCCAACAGCTGGATCAAGTGACTACGGGGGTTGGTGGCGCGTGGAACGGCGGCGACCCCGTCACAGCCATCGGGGACAACCGGTGGACCAACTACAAGACCAGCATCGACGTTTCATTCGAAAACAACAGTACCCAAGGCGGCGCCAATTACGCTGCTATCGGCGCCCGGTATCAAGGCGGCTCCCAAACCCTCAGCGGTTCGCCTTATGTGCTGAAATACTGGCTTGACGGCGGCTGGCAGCTGCTGGTCAACAACAGTGCCGTAGCCAGCGGCAATGTAGTAAGCGGTACGGGCGGCATGAAGATCGATGGATTTAACGCAGCTTATGATGCATGGCATAACCTTTCCGTCCAGGTTGCGGGCGACCAAGTTACCGCCTATCTGGACAGCGTGAAGCTTGCCTCTTACACCGATCCGATCCCCGAATTGTCCGGCCGGGTGGAACTTGGCAGCGGTTTTTATAACGTCCGTTTTGACAATCTGAAGGTTGAAACGGTTGACGGCTACGCGCCGTACTATTCCGAGCTTCTTGACAATCTGGAGATGTACGACCTGGCTCCGGTTCCCAACCCTAAACTGATATACAACGATTTGTGGACGCATGCCAACGGCCAAGGCATGTACATTTACCAGCGCTCCCTTTCCACCAGTCAAGGCGCGGGCGCCACGATGGGATACACGTTTACGGGCACCGGCCTCGATATTCTGGGCCCCAACGACGGTTCGGCGAAGCTGGAGGTGACGGTGGACGGACAGGTCGTCATGAAGTCGGCCAGCACGATGGCCTCCAAGCAGTTATATCAAACCTTTATGCTTCGCGGGCTTAAATATGGCCAGCATACCGTTCAAGTAAAGGTGGTAAGCGGCACCTTGGCTGTGGACGCCGTTGCGGTTGTTTCCGGCCAAGTAAAAGGTACGCCTGATACCACCGCTCTCCAGGGAGCGGTAGCAGCTGCACAAGCCATAGTAAAGCAGGATAAGTTCCTCGACAGTGACTGGCAGATCTTTACAACCGCTCTGTCTGCTGCCATGGATGCGCTGGACAATCAGGCTTCCGATAAGTTGGATCAAGAAGGGGTCAAGCAGCTTGTCTCCCGCTTGGCCATCGCCCAAGACCAATTGCTAACAGGAGACCTGCAACAGCTTGCCTCACCGCTGTATGCCGCTGCTTATGCAGGAAAGCAGCCCAAACTTCCGGAAACGGTGGAAGCAACGCGGGGGGACGGGTCCAAGGTGCTTGTACCCGTGAAGTGGAATTTGGCCGGCGTCAACTTCGACACGCCCTATTCAACGGTGGCTGTCACCGGCACCTATGGCACACTGAGCACCACTTGTTACGTGGAAGTAGTCCCCAAAAACATTCGCTACTTTGTCAATCTGAACGCCACCGCGAAGGGGCTGACAAGCGCGAATACATCAGCCAATACGTTGGGCTATGATTCGCCTGCATACACGGCTATTGCTGCTCTTGCCGGCGCTTCCGGCAAACCGCTGCTCAACAATGCTCCCGACACGGTTTATAATTCCGTCTATGGTTGGGGCCATGCCGGCCAAAATGCGAGCGGCACGCCAACCGTCAATTACAAAGGGATTGTAAGCGGCACATTCAGCAAGCTGAGCACGACGGGCATCTATACCGCCAATCAGAATAATGCGTTTATTACCTATACATTTGGAAATCTGCCCGCCGGACAATTCACGCTGACTCTTGGCTCATACAGCTGGTGGCCTAGCAGCTCCCGAACCGAAGATATCTACCTGGTGTATGACAACAGCAGCGTGAAAGTGGATTCCGTTACGCTTAACAGCAGCACGGTTAGCGCCGTAAAGTCGTACACGATCACCAAGACAGGGACCGGCCCGCTAATGCTCAAGCTGGTGGCCGTGTCGAGCGGTCAATCGCCGATACTTTCCTTTGTAGGGGTGTCGCAGGCGGTTCCCCAAGCTGATAAAACCGCTTTGCAGGCGCTGTACGACCAGTACAAGGAAACAGTGAACAACTATTACACCGAGGCAAGCTGGAGCAGCTTCCAGCAGGCTCTCGCCGGAGCATTGACGGTGCTCGGAGATGACCAAGCATTGCAGGAAGAGATTGATATTGCTCAGCAGGCTTTGAGTGACGCGGTAAAAGGCCTGGAGCAATCCCCGGACACCGTGAAGCCGGCCATTGCGCTTAACGGTGACGCGGTTGTCAACCTGCTGATCGGGGCCGAATATACGGACGCGGGAGTAACGGCGACAGACGATCGGGACGGTGATATTACAAGCCGTACGGTAACGGCGATCACTTACAACGGGAATGTAGTGCCGGCAGCAAATACCGTGACGGAGGCTACCTACGTCTACCATTACAACGTAAGCGATAATGCGGGCAATGCGGCTGAGGAGGCAACAAGAACGGTCATCATATCCGCAAATCCGGACACGGTTAAACCGGTGATAACGCTGAAAGGCGATGCGACGGTCAAGCTGGCGATCGGCGACAACTATACCGATGCCGGGGCCACGGCGGCAGACGACCGGGATGGCGACATTACAAACCGCATCGTGACAACGATCAGCAACAATATGAACAGCGGAACGACATTCAGCACAGCGGAAGCAGGAACCTACACGTTCCATTACAATGTGAGTGATGCCGCAGGCAATGCAGCTGCAGAAGTAACAAGGACAGTAATTGTAGACGGAGGGGATCATTCGTCGATATCCAATCCGCCGCCAACATCACCAGTGCCGTCACAGGAGCCAACGTCGACCCAGGTTCTTACCAGAGAAGATTTTAAGGCTGCAGCTACGGGTACGATAGCCGCTCAAATTTCAGATGATAAAGATTCAGTGCTGCTTCCAAGCAATATATCTGAAATCGTTGGAGATAAAAACCTTCGATTAATCAAGAAAAATATTGCAATCGAATTTTCAAGCGAAGCACTAAAGAAGATCCAGGGAGCAGTTACTGGAGCACAGGCTGAAGGAGCACGAATTAATTTCTCGGCAGCGGCGGTATCTAAAGATGCCACTACAAATCTGATTAATAATTCCGCTATCAACGGTTCTGCTCATTTAGCCACTGCAAGTGATGTGTATAGCTTCAACTTGAACGTTGTCTCGGCAGACGGTACTGCTGTTCCGGTAACCAACTTTAGCGAGCCCTTGATACTTACGTTCAAAGTCAATCCGAATGCCAACTCTGATTTGTTGGGTGTTTACAATATCGCGGCAGACGGAACCATTCAATATGTTGGCGGGACGTTAGTTGATGGAATTATGACCGTTAAAGTTAAGCATTTTAGTCAATATGCGGTTCTGGAGTACAATAAAACATTTTCAGATGTAAGTGCTGCCTTGTGGGCCAGTGATGTGATTAAGAAAATGGCCGCAAAACATATTATAGAAGGCGTTACCGATACGAAGTTTAATCCGCAAGGAAACGTTACGCGGGCTGAATTTGCGGCAATGATTGCACGTACGTTGGGATTAGAAGCTGTAAATCATTCCAAACCGAAATTTAAAGATGTTGACTCCCATGAGTGGTACGCTGGAGTCGTTGCTGCTGTAAGTGAATCAGGAATCGTACTTGGACGCGGTTCAGATACATTTGCGCCAAATGCTGTCATCTCCCGTGAAGAAATGGCTGTTATGACCGTTCGTGCGTATGAATATTTAAAGGGTATAAAGGTATCCGCAGCAAATCCTAAGTCGTTTAGTGATTATAATCAGATTAATCCTTGGGCACAAAACGCAGTAAGTATTGCCCAAGAAGCGGGCTTGATCAAAGGCCGCGGCAATAATAAATTTTCTCCACAAGAAATGATGACCCGTGCAGAAAGCGCACAAGTTGTATCAAATCTGTTGGAAGATTGATTTACGCTGCAATAAACAAGATGCCCTTCCTAATTTAGTTAGGAAGGGCATCTTGTTTAACGTGGCCTTGAGTGGGCATCTGCCCCTTTCGACTTAGCAGCTTAGTTAGCCATCACGCCGCCATCAACAGAAAGCTCTGCACCTGTAATGAATTTTGATTCATCAGATGCAAGGAATAACGCTGCATAAGCAATATCAATGGGATCTCCGAAGTGACCTAACGGAGTTTTATTAAGATAATATTGTTTGGCTTCTTTTGCTTCTTCAGTTTCAAGAACTGCAGACATGGGAGTTCTAATTTGTCCTGGTAAAATAACGTTTGCTCTAACATTATCCTTGCCATAATCGACAGCGATATTTTTCGTCATGCCAATTAATCCTGCTTTAGCAGTACCATATCCTGTACCGCCTTGTCCACCAAGTACAGCAGCGATAGACGAAATGGTTACAATAGATCCGTTACCGGCTTTGATCATTTCAGGGATAGTATATTTGCTCCCTAAGAATGCGCCCTTTAAGTTTATTGCCAAAAGTTTATCCCATTCGTTTGGATCATGTTCAGCTGCTTTAGCTACAAAAGGACCAGCAACTCCTGCAGTATTTACTAACACATTCACTTTGCCATATGTTTCCACGGCAGTTTTGACAATGCTTTGCCATTCTTCGGGAGAAGAAATGTTTAACTTAACAGCGATGGCATCGCCACCATCAGCCTTAATTTCATTAACCACTGATTGAAGCGCTTCCAAATTCATGTCTGCCCCAATTACTTTTGCACCCTCTTTTGCAAATAAACGAGCTTGTTCAGCTCCCATTCCACTAGCTGCTCCTGTGATAATAGCTACTTTACCCGATAAGCGATTCATTTTAAGCCCTCCTATACATGGAATTATTAAAATGTTGGAACAATTATCAATTACGAATACATTATATATTATATCCAATGCTTTCTCAAGTAATGCAATCGAACATGACCAATACAATATCATTGATCGGTTCAATCGTCTTTTCCCTCATAATTTCCTTTTCTAAGCATTTTTATACCCGATATCTCGCCGCGGATTACCAAGTCAACAGGATCCAATAAAATCGTCAGCCCATCTTGAAAGGCCTCATCCACACAATCGAGTCCGAACAGTTCGATAATGGTCGCCTGAAGCTGATAAAGACGGATGGCGATCCAGTCGGGAAACGCGCGGAGCTCACGTTCCTTCAGATTTCGGTGCATGGAGTACCTTTGGACGTGTGGAGCAGACTCCCCTGATGCAGATCTCCGTGACAATATCCGCGCGGCAGATCTTTTACCTTCTCCCACAGCTCTTCGCCGTATCCGCGGAACCTGGCCAGCTTGGGCTCCGGGTACTTCTTTTGCTGCAAGATATCCATGTAGCGGCCGATGAAAAAAGACTTTCCGTGTTCCGCCAGTTCGCCGGGGTAACCTTCCATCCACATAACCAAACAGCACAAAGAGACGGTCATCATCAGAGCCGCTTGAATCCAGATACGGCAATCCGTTTTCGCAGAAAAGGACCGGAGGCACCGCGACGGCATGCCGGGCAAGATACACGAGGATGTCGAGAGACTGTTTGACCGTATCCCGGAAAACCGGAGAAACCGCCTTTAGGAAATATCTTTCGTCCCCGCTGTAAACGACGTAGGATCGGCAGCCTCCTTCGCGCTGGAAGACAATTTTTCCAGCTTGAGGGGACAGTTTCGATTGAGTCTATCCAGTATCCCCGTTGGTTCCTGCGTAGTTGTCCCTCTCCCTTAGCGATTGCCTGTCGATTTTAAGTAAGAACTGTAACTAATCAGGTGAATAACGAGAGGGGCCTATGGCTAATCGAGCTTTAATTCTTCGATCCGTTATGGGACGATCTGTTCAGCCGCCAGCTACTTCGTTCTCTTCATAATCGGGTGATCCTCGTTCAGTTGAAGCAAGTCCCACAGGTTCCCGTACAGGTCCTTGAAGACGGCGACCATTCCATAGGGCTGCTCTTTGGGCTCCCTCACAAATTCAATGCCGTTCGCAATCATGTCGTGATAGTCCCGCCAAAAATCATCCGTGTTCAGGAAGAGAAAGACCCGACCGCCCGACTGGTTGCCAATGAAGGGTTCCTGCTCGGGCTTCGACGCCCGTGCCAAGAGGATGGTCGTCCCGACCGAACCGGGTGGGGAAACGACGACCCACCGCTTGTCCTGTTCTGGCTGATAGGTATCTTCCACCAGAGTAAAGTGGAGCTTCTTGGTATAAAAATTAATCGCCTCATCGTAATCCTTCACGACAAGGGCGATGTGTACGATGGATTGAATCATGTTCTCTCCTCCGGAGCATTGTTATTTCGTTGCAGAGCGATCCGGTAAATGTTCGAGCAGATCGCCGGGCTGACAGCCCAAAGCCGAGCAGATTTTATCAATGACTTCCAAGGAAACATACTCATTGGTGTTCAGCTTCGCCATGGTCGCCGAAGAGATTCCTGTCATCTTCATGATCTCTTGCTTCTTGATGTCCCGGTCGATCAGCAATTTTTGCAAGGGTTTGTAGCTAATCATGAGGTACTCCTTACTTGCGCAAATCAACTTTTGGTATTTCGCTCTGAGGTCTTCATCCATATCTTCTAGCCAGTCCGGCTTGATCCATAAAGGTAGTTGCAGTCTGTCCTGGAGTTAATTATCGTTTCCTCGCTATCATCGGAGTTGAGGATATCCAACATGGCATCCATATCTACGAGCCCAAGTAGCTCCGCTAAAATATCCGGATCAGCGTGTTTTTCCTCTAGTTCGTACGCTTCTCTGGATTCTCCGAACAAGTCAGGTACCCCGTCGACCCCTCTCCGTTCTGAACAATTCAAATGGAAGAGGTCATCATCGAAATAGGAAGCGGTTAAAACCGAAGATGTTGTGTATGTGGAAAGTTCCTTCCCAACGGCCTCCACGGTTCCCCAATCGAATGAATCGTTAAAAATGCTAATCCAGCCCGGCTTGACCTCGCCGAGGTAATAGGTCTCGTCCGGATGGCATGCTTGCAACAATGGCGAAAGTTGGAAACCAATTTCTTAAGTGCGGCCAAAACTTCTTCCGCATTCTTTCGGACCACGTGAATGTTGCCGAATTTCGTTCCCATAGCGGCCTCCCGGGTTATTGGACTATATCAGTGTTTAAAAACATTACTGAGTGACGTTTTCCTCATAGTTGCAACAAAGCCCGACCATAAGTCTTCTGTCTTTGGCCGGGTCACAGGAGATTAACTATTTTACTCAGGTCTATTGATTGTCGCACATACTCGATGAGGTCAGAAAGCTTGCAGTTGAAGGTGTCGCACAACTTGAACAAGGTCTCCAGCTTGGTTGTCTCGATATTGATTTCCTTGTATAGCTTGTTGATTGAGTTTCGGCTCAGCCCCGATTTCGCCATGAGTTCGGTTATGTCATCGATTCGATGTTTGGCCATAAGGGTTCTTATATTGCAGCGGATCAGTTGGAGTTCCTCCTTTTCTTGGTTCACGATTATATCCTCCAAATGAAGTATCAATGCAAGGGAGCTATTCATCCTCGGAAGGGGAATTTGTGGTGCCCGGTGCTTTCGATCCAGCCCAGCGCGGGGTGAACTCCCGCCAACTGCATACCCGCGGAGTAAAAGAGCTCTGTCACGGGGAGGGGGGAGCTATGTCCGGAACGGCTTCTGGATATAACTACCTGGAAATTACAGGGGTTTACTTATGAAAACCCCAAGCTCTTCAGGGATAAAATGAATTAACAAAACCCATAGTTCGCTCGTATCCCGGCTTCGTCCAACAAGGATTTGCGCAATTGCCCTGTTCCTGCGTGCGGCAACATGACTACGATAATGGCCTTCGGTTGCTGCTTTGAAGGTCTTTCTTGCGGGCAACTGCGCAACGGATCCTGAGTGTTAGCTGAAGTGACCTTCTCCTTTGAATTAGCATTCATAATTTAAGTGATATGTTCTATTTGATTAATTGCGTTTAATACAATTTCTCGTTGTTCTGCTGGAACATTATCAATAATATGTTTTAAATTCGTTTCAAGTGTTTTACCTGCACTAAATAAAACATCATCTGGCGGAATTTTTATACCATGGACGACATCATTCCTAAGTCGCCTTATAGTATCAATCTCATATAACGAAGTCTTATCAAATATACCCATTTCATCCAATGAGTGAATATTAAAACCTATAATTCGCCTATTATATCTGTTATTATATGAAGTAAAATTAATAATTTCTCTAATAGTCGATTCGAAGATAATCCATCGTGACATAAAGAATCCTAATGCAGCCTTTGAGTCTGATAAGAATGAAATTTTTTCAAATTTTGTATTATAATTATTTTTACTGCCAATTTCTATTTTAGCTTTGTTATAGTATTTGTAAAATTCTTGGTTTTCTAGAAGTATTCTATCAACGAGCTGATCAACCACAGGTCTATGTTCAGTATCAGGGTCTATTTCTCTAATATAAGTACCTAATTTGTCTGGATCATCTAGTTCTACATATTGCAAGAATTTATATAGTATATCAGCTCTTCCCATAACGGGTTCATAATTATCTTTTTTAATGTATTTCTTCATAGAATCATATAAATATGATGATAGTTCATAATGATTATTGAACTTCTTTCCCGTCCTTGTAATACGATTTTTTGCAGCATTTTGTAATCTTTCTAATGCAATTTCCCCTGAAAGAACAAGTCCATTAAGTTCATCTAGAATTTGATATTCTTCCTCGGAAAGTTCTCCACTCAACGGTTTATAAACTAAATCATGTTCAACTTCTGCCCAAGCATGCATTAAAACTGATGCAACTTGTATTTCAACAATAGCATCCATATATCTTTTTGTTGATTCTGTAAGTAATTCTGATTTCAATGAAACTCGGTAATGATATGCCCAGTAACCAGAAAACCGCTTCTTGTATGATGGTATAGCTTCACCTGGAAACTCCTTCTTACTTTGAACATTGAAATTACTTGTTATAAATTTATCGATTTCCTCACGATCTCCTGGAAAATATATAGCTATCCGTACCCCTGCTAAATCTACGATTTCTTTGTAAATTGAATCGACAGATTTATATTGCTTCTCTAGATTACGTTTATCTAATTTTTCTTTTAGTCTATCTGGCCTTTTGGCTCTATGCGTCACAATAGCCCGAATCCCACTACCCTCAAGTATATTCTCACATTGAGAAGCACATAGCTGTGCTAACTTTAAGTAAAAATCATATTCCCTAGCATAACTCTTTAGGAACTTTTCAATAACACTCAATAGAGTTACCTCCAAATATGTACTGATCTTGTAGTATTATGGTAGCATGCCATGTAGAATTTTGGAAATTGTTTTTAGGCCATTTCACCTAACGTTCTTGTATTCACGAACCCTCACTGGCTTAAGGGGCGCAAGCCCCGGGTCCGTCGGACTTAGCCAGTGCAGGGTTGTCTGCTGATTCCACTTCCTCGAAATGCCTCTGCAGACCAAGGGGCCGTCGGGTCCCGCAGCGTGAATACGGTGTTAGGCGAAGGACTGGCGCTTCATTGAATAGCTTTCAAGAGTTGTTGGAGAAGGATATCCGTTATACCAATTTAGTTTAATATTTGGTATTTTCAATTGTTTAGAATAAGATAGTATTAATGGCTCCTCCTCTTCAGGAAAATCAGTTCCAATAAGGCACGCTCAAATAAATAACTGACCATTCCGATACATCATGTATCTGTAAATTCAAGAGCATTACTTTTTGTTGTCTCATTCTGGTGATCGATTCCTTTTCTGGGGCTATGAGATGGAGGCGG
>Ga0255334_1000959_pt1 | contig 16203 bp, 10 predicted proteins | sample EtOH5_35cm_T3_12_FD_202080 | JGI IMG/M metagenome (GOLD analysis project Ga0255334, IMG submission 202080) | Sandy soil microbial communities from University of British Columbia, Vancouver, Canada - EtOH5_35cm_T3_129 | ecosystem: Engineered > Artificial ecosystem > Sand microcosm > Unclassified ...
CCAGCGCCTGCGCCTCGGTGGTCGCGTAGCCCTCGAGCGCGGCCCGCAGCAGCCGCGGGTCTGAGGTGAAGTCCTGCAACACGCGCAACGTGTTGCCCAGGGCAAAGACCGCCATGCGCTGGTTGGCCTGGTGCTGCGTCCTCAGATATTTGAGCAACTGCTGCCGAGCGTAGTTCTGGTTGGCGATCTGAGTGTTCATCCCGTCCAGCAGCAGGATGGTGAGCGGGCCTTCCGGCATGCGGTAGCCGGGACGGTTGGTGAAGACGTTGGGCGGCAGTGACGGTAGAGTGGCGGCGGGAGCGGGCCGCTCCAGTGCGAAGACGGCGAGCTTCTGCGCCTTGCCCTTCTCGCTCACCGTGAAGTCGGAGGCCTGGAGGTCGGTGACGGGCTGGCCGGCCTTGTCGCGCACCACTACATCCACCAGCACCAGGCGCGTGGTCACGCGCAGCGAGGCCGCAGGGACGTCGCTCGCGGGCTTTTCCTGCGCGCCGCCGAAGGGCGGCGCCAGCAGCGCGGCGCTCAGCAGCAGGGCCCAGGTCTGGCGTGCTTTCTGATGGAAACTCATGTCGCTCCCCCTTACCGCAGGAGGTTCTTCGACCCACACCCGCGTAGGCCGCAATCCTAATTGCTTGTTTACCGCGAGCGCAACGCGCGGGCACGTTGCTAGCCCACTTCCACCAGTCCGTAGCGCCGCTGCCAGTGGGCCTTCAGGTGCTCCATCACCCGGCGGACGTCCTCCTGGGTGACGCCCACGCTCGAGCCCGCGACCAGGGCGGCGGCCTCGCGCTTGGCTGTTTCCAGCAGTTCGCGGTCGCGCAGCAGGTTGGCGACGCGGAAGCTGGGCATCCCCGCCTGCCGGGTGCCGAAGAATTCGCCGGGACCGCGCAGTTCGAGGTCGAGTTCGGCGATCTCGAAGCCGTCCGTGGTGCGGACGAGCGCGTCCAGGCGTTGCTCGGCTTCGGGCGTGGTCTTGCCGCCGGTCATGAGCACGCAGTAGGACTTGGCCGCGCTGCGGCCGATGCGTCCGCGCAACTGGTGGAGCTGCGAGAGCCCGAAGCGCTCCGCGTGCTCCACGATCATCAGGGTGGCGTTGGGGACGTCCACCCCCACTTCGATGACCGTGGTCGAGACCAGGACGTCCAATTCGCCGCGCTGGAAGGCGCGCATGACGCGGTCTTTTTCCTCGGCGTCCAGCCGCCCGTGCAGCAGGCCGATGCGCAGGTCGGGCAGCACCTGCTTGCGCAGCTGGTCGTACATCTGGATGGCGGCCTTGAGCGTGGTGCGGGGCGCGAGTTCAGGGAAGAGCGTCGGCGCCTTTTCCGGCTGCGTAGGCACGGGCGCCCCCGCCCGTGCGGCGGAGCGGAGCTCCGCTTCCTCCTCTTTCTCCTCGATCACGGGATACACCACGTACACCTGGTGGCCGGCCTTCACCTGCTTGCGGGCAAAGTCGAAGACCTCAGCGGAGCGCTCGTCGGTGACGCGCCGGGTGACGACCGGCGCTCGTCCCGGCGGCATCTCGTCCAGCAGGCTGACGTCGAGATCACCGTAGAGGGTGAGCGCGAGCGTTCGCGGGATGGGAGTCGCCGTCATGACCAGAACGTCAGGCTCCGCGGCCACCGCCGACTTCTTCATCAGGCGCAGGCGCTGCAGCACGCCGAAGCGGTGCTGCTCGTCCACCACCACCAGGCCGAGGCGGGCGAACTCGACTTTTTCCTCGATGAGGGCGTGGGTGCCGATCACCAGTTGCACGTTGCCGCGCGCGATGTGGCGGCGGATGTCGCGCTTGCGCTCCGGCTCGAGCGACCCGGTCAGGAGCACGATGCGGTAGCCCGCGGGCTCCAGGATCTGCCGCGCGGCCAGGTAGTGCTGCGTGGCCAGGATCTCGGTGGGCGCCATGAGCGCGGCCTGGTAGCCGTTCTCGATGGCGATGATGGCGGCCTCGAGCGCCACCAGGGTCTTGCCGGAGCCGACGTCGCCCTGCAGCATGCGCCGCATGGGGCGCGCCGCGCGCATGTCGGCCGCGATCTCACCCAGCACCCGCTTCTGGGCCTCCGTGGGATGGAAGGGAAGGATGCGCTTGATGGCCGAGCGCACCTTGTCGTCCAGCGTGAAGGCGAGGCCGGGCTGCGCGCGCAGCCGCCGCCGCTTCAGCTCCAATCCCACCTCCAGGAAAAACAGTTCCTCGAAGATGAGGTGGCGATGCGCCGGGGTGCGCGCCGCCTGCAAGTCCTCGAAGCGCGCCTCGGGCGTAGGCCAGTGCGCCTGCTCGAAGGCCTGCCGCCGGGGCAGCAGCTCCAGCCGCGCCCGCACCGCGGGCGGGATGCCGTCGGGGATCTCCGGCGCCAGGGCGGCGAGCGCGCCGCGAATGACGCGGCGGAACCAGCGCGAGGCCAGCTTGCCCTGCGCCGCCGACTCGTAGATGGGTACGATGCGCCCGACCTCGAGCGACGCCGCCAGGGCGCGCTCGGCGGCGTCTTCGCCCGCTTCCTCCGCCGGGTCGCTCAGGATCTCGAACTGCGGCTGGATGAGCTGCAGGCCGCCGCGCTTGCGCTTGTCCACCTCCACCCGGCCGTAAAGCGCCACCATCTGGCCGGGCTGGAACTTGTCCTTGAGGTAGGTAGCGTGGAACCAGAGACACTTGATGGAAGCGGTGCCCTGGGCGGCGGTCATCTGGAAGATGGGCATGCGTTGGGTGCGGAAGAGGCCGGAGCCGCGCACCTCGGCGAGGACGGTGGCCATCTCGCCCGGCTGGAGCTCGGTGATGCCGCGCGGGTTGAGCCGGTCCTCGTAGCGGAAGGGCAGGTAGTAGAGCAGGTCCTCGACGGTGGCGATGCCCTTGGCCGCCAGCCACTCCGCCACGCGCGGGCCTACGCCCTTGGCGTACTTGACCGGGGTTTCGAGCTCCAGCATGGTCGCTCCCGCTTCCGCTGCCAGATTGTAAATGCGGGCTGGCCGGACGGACCCTGCGGCCTCGCAACCGGCTCGCCTTTTGGCTCCGGTTGGCGCTAGAATCGCGGGTTTCCCATGGAAAAGCTTGCCATCCTCTACGACGCCAGCCAGGCCGTGCTCTCCACCTTCGACCTGGACGAGGTGCTGCGCCGCATCCTGGCCATCGTGCGCGAGCAGTTCCGCGTGGAGAATGGTTCCATCTTCCTGCTCGACCCGGAGACCCAGGAGCTGAGGCTGCGCAGCCGGTTCGGGGGCCTTCCCGAGCAGGGGCCGCCGGTCATCCGCGTGGGCAGCGGGCTGACCGGGGTCGCGGCCCAGTTGCGCCGTCCCGTCTATGCCCCGGAGGTCAGCAAGGACCCGCGCTACATCGCCGCCCTGAGCTCCACGCGCTCTGAGCTGGCCATCCCCCTGATGGTGCGGGAGAGTGTGGTGGGCGTGCTGGATTTCCAGAGCGAGCAGGCTAACTTCTTCAGCGACGAGACGGTGGACCTGCTGACCCTGTTCGCTACCCAGGCCTCCATCGCCATCGAGAATGCCCGCCTGCATTCCTTGGAGCAGCATCGCGCGGCGGTGCTGGAGGCCATCAACGCCCTGGCCAAGCAGACGGCTTCGGTTCTCGACTTGAAGGAGTTGCTGGCCAAGGTCTGCGTTCTGGTGCTGGAGTCGTTCCCGGTGGACCATGTGGCCGTGTTGCTCCGGGAAGGAGACCTGCTGGTGGTCCGCGCCCAGCAGGGCAAACTGACGCCCTTGTTCGTCGAGGGCGCGCACCTGCCCCTGGGCACGGGCCTGGGCGCCCGCGCCATGAGCACGGGGAAGACGGTGATGGAGAACGATGTGCGCCAGATCTCCGGCTACGTCGCCGGCTACGCCGAAACCGCCTCCGAGATGTGCCTGCCGCTGGTGGCGGCCGGCCAGTCGCTGGGAGTGCTGGCGCTGGAGAGCGCCAGCGCGGGCGCCTTTCGTGCTGCCGACGTGCGGGCGCTCGAATCCGTCGCCGATATCTGCGCCATCGCCATCCAGAACGCGCACTACTTCGAGCAGGCGCGCCGCATGGCGTTCGTGGACGGCCTCACCGGCGTCTACAACCGCCGCTACTTCGAGCAGCGCATCCTGGAAGAGCTGGAGCGCGCCGCCCGCTACGCCGGGGGCCTGGCGATCCTCATGCTCGACATCGACCACTTCAAGAAGGTCAACGACGAGTTCGGGCACCTGCTGGGCGACGAAGTGCTGCGCCAGCTCTCCACCATCCTGACCCAGCAACTGCGCCGGGTGGATGTGGTCTGCCGTTACGGCGGCGAGGAGTTCTCCATCCTGGTCCCCCAGACGACCGGCGAGCACGCCCTGGGCGTGGCCGAGAAGCTGCGCAAGGTGATCGAAGACTGGAACTTCCCGGGAGTGCCGCGGCCGGTGACGGTCAGCATCGGGGTGGCCGACTTCCCGGGGAACGGCGCCACTCGCGACGAACTGGTGAAGGCCGCCGACGCCGCCCTCTACGCCGCCAAGCAGGCCGGGCGCAACCGCGTGCTCCCCGCCTCCGCCTCCACCCGGGTGTGAGCATGCCAGGCGGCCTGAAACCATTTGCCAAAATCCTCGCCGGGCGAAAGAATGACCCTGCCGCATGAGCGCCAGCCTTCCCAGCGCCGGAACTCTTCCCAAGAAAGCGGTGGCCACCGTGGCTTTGATCGCCCTGGACGAGGCCGCCAGCACGATTTTGAAAGACTGCTTCCGGCAGTTCGGCATCGCCACCGCTTCGGTGGGGGACGACGCCGTGCAGCGCCTGAAGCGCGAGAAGTTCGAGGCTTGCGTGCTGCGTCTGAACGAACCTGGCACCGAGGCCATCCTGGAAGCGGCGCGCACCTCCGCCTCCAACCGGCGCATCGTGGTGTACGGCATCTGCGCCAACTCCCAGGAGGCGCTGCGCTTTTCCCGCTTCGGCATCAACGCCCTGCTCGCCGATCCGGTGGACCGCCCGTCGGCGCTGCGCGCGGTGAAGGCCACCCAGTTGCTGGTCATTAACGAGCTGCGCCGCTACGTCCGCATCCCCATCGTCACCGAAGTCGTGCTGCGGGTGAAGGGACGCCAGCACACCGCCACCTCGCAGGAGGTCAGCGCCGGCGGCATGTCGCTCAAGACCCAGTTCCGCGCCGCGCCTCCCACCGGGGTGGAGGTCGAGTTCACCCTGCCGGACTCGCAACATCTCGCCGTGGGAGCCAGCGTGTGCTGGCAGCGTGACCCGGACATGCTGGGCGTCCGCTTCGAGGCCGACGACAAACGCCGCCTCGCCGTGAAGAAGTGGATCGACGATTACCTCGGCCTGGCCTGAGCCGGCGGCCCTTCCCTTCGTGTAGGATTAGCGCTTGATGGACGCCGTCCGACTGGACAAGGTGCGCAAGTCCTACGACCGCTTCGTGGCCGTGGACGACTTGAGCTTCACCATCGCCCAAGGCGGCATCTTCGGCCTGCTGGGGCCGAACGGCGCCGGCAAGACCTCCACCATCCGCATGATGATCGGCATCACCGTGCCCGATTCCGGCACCGTGAGCCTGTTCGGCGAGCCCTTCCGCCGCGCGCACTTGAGCCGCGTCGGCTACCTGCCGGAAGAGCGCGGGCTCTACAAGAAGATGAAGGTGCTCGAGCACCTGGTATTCCTGGCGGAGCTGCACGGACTCTCCGCCGCCGAGGCCCGGCGCCGCGCCCTGAGCTGGGCGGAGCGCATGGAGATCGCCGCCTGGCTGCCCAAGAAGGTGGAAGAGCTTTCCAAGGGCATGCAGCAGAAGATCCAGTTCATCGCCGCGCTGCTGCACGAGCCCGAGTTCATCATCATGGACGAGCCCTTCGGCGGCCTCGACCCGGTCAACGCCAGCCTGCTCAAGGACGTGCTGCTCGACCTCAAGAAGCAGGGCCGCACCATCCTGTTCTCCACCCACCGCATGGACCAGGTGGAGAAGCTGTGCGATTCCATCTGCCTCATCGACCACGGACGGCCGGTGCTGGCGGGCGAGCTGAAGCAGATCAAGGCGGGCTACGGGAAGAACCACGTGCAGATCGAGTATGAGGGCGACGGCAGCTTCCTGCGCCAGCCGGACGGCCAGGTGGAGTCCTTCAACGACTACGGCAACCACGTGGAGCTGCGCTTGAAGAAGGGCGCGGACGCGCAGGAGTTGCTGCGCGCCGCGGCGGCGCACTGCCGCATCCGCCGCTTTGAGCTGAGCGAGCCTTCGCTGGAAGAGATTTTCATCGACGTGGTGGGGAAGACCGATGCTTGATCAACGGCTGCGCAACCTGGGGCTCATCCTGAAGCGCGAGTACCTGGAGCGCGTGCGTACCAAGTCGTTCGTCATCATGACCTTCCTCATGCCGGTGATGATGTTCTCCTTCGCCTTTCTGCCCAGCCTGCTCATCGGCCGGCGCGCCGCCGGGCACCGCCGCCTGGTGGTGGTGACCGACAACCCGCAACTGGCGCAATCCTTCCGGCGGCAACTGCAGCAGTTCCAGCCCAAGGCGGGCGAGACCGGGATGCAGTACGACGTCGAGATCAGCGACAAGACGACAGAAGCCGAGCGCACACGGCTTTCCTCCGAGATCAGTGCCCTGAGCTTGGACGGCTTCCTGTGGATGACCGAGGAGGCGGTGCGCGCCAAGAAGGTCACCTTTAACACCCGCGCCGCCAGCGACTTTGTGGAGCTTGGCATTGTGCAGCGCGCTGTGCGCGACGGCATCCTGGAACAGCGCCTGGCCGCGAACAACATCCCCAGCGCCGAGGTGGACGACCTGCTCAAGCGCGTGGACCTGGACGTCATCGCGATCAAAGGCGGGGCTGGGGTGGGCATGCTGTTGATGGCGGTGATGCTGGTGCTGCTGCTCTACATGAGCGTGCTGATGAACGGCATCATCGTCATGCGCTCGGTGCTGGAGGAGAAGAACTCGCGCGTCATGGAGGTCATGCTCTCCACCGTGACCGCCAAGGAGCTGATGGCCGGGAAGATCCTCGGCGTGGGCGCAGTCGGCCTGACCCAGATGCTGGTCTGGGGCCTGATGACCGCGCTGTTCGGCGGGAGCGCGCTGTTGGCCGTGGGCAAGATGGCGGAGGGAATGCACTTCACTCCGGCCATGATTATTTTCTTTCCCATTTTCTATGTTCTGGGCTACCTGCTCTACAGCGCCCTCTCCGCCGCCCTGGGCGCCGCCGTGAACTCGCAGGAGGAGGCGCAGCAGTGGCAGTTCTTCATCGTCCTGCCGTTGATGGCCTCGATGGTCCTCATGATGCCCGTCTTCAGTTCGCCCTCCTCCACCCTGTCGGTGGTGCTCTCGCTGATCCCTTTCTGTGCGCCGGTGCTCATGTACATGCGCATCGTGGCGCAGCAGCCGCCGGCGTGGCAGATCGCGCTCTCCATCGCCCTGCTCATCGCCACCATCTATGGCGCCATGGTGCTGTGCGCCCGCATCTACCGCGTCGGCATCCTGATGTACGGCAAACGCCCCACCCTGCCCGAGATCGCCAAGTGGATCAAGTACGCCTGAGGATGGCGCCTCCGGCTGTGGTGAAATAGACCTGTGACTGAGGCCGCCTCCGCCGCCGTCGCCGAAAGCTCCGGGGAGCGTGCTGCCTTCACCCTGTGGCAGCGCATCGTCCTGACGCTCGCCGCCTGGGCGGGGACGCTGCTCATCCGCGCCATCGCGCCCACGCTGCGCTATACCGTTTCCCTCGAGGAGGGCGGACCCGAGCACTTCTACTTCGCTCCCGGCATCTACTGCTTCTGGCACCAGTGCGTCATCCCCGCGGCCTGGTGGTACCGCGCGCGCGACATCGCGGTGATGACCAGCCGCAGCTTCGACGGCGAGTACATCGCCCGCATCATCGAGCACCTGGGCTACCGCGCGGTGCGCGGCTCGAGCTCCCGCGGCGGCGCGCGGGCGCTGCTCGAGATGCACAACCACATCGAGCACGGCCGCCTGGTGGCCTTCACCATCGACGGCCCGCGCGGCCCGCGCTACGTCGCCAAGCCCGGCCCCGTGCTGCTGGCGCGCAACACCGGCGTCCCGCTTTCCGGCTTCCACATCGCCCTCGAAGATCCCTGGGTGCTGCCCTCCTGGGACGCCTTCCTGATCCCCAAGCCGTTCTCCCGCGCTCTGCTGCGCGTGGGCAAGCTCATCCGCGTGCCTGCGGACGCCGACGCCCAAGCCATGGACCGCTTCCACGCCGAACTGCAGGCCACGCTCGACCGCGCGCGGGAGTTCGCCGAGGAAAATATGCTGCGCCTCCGTTGACACTCCGTCCGCCCGCGGGTAAAGTCCTCTGACCGGGCATTGCCCCGGCTGATCTTTCCCATTCTGCGTTCGCGCGTCCTCATCAAGCGATGGGGGCTGGGAAGCGGGTGAGAATCCCGCGCTGCCGCGCAACTGTAAGCGAGTCTTGAGGCTCGGACACTGTCCTGACATGTCGGGGCGGGAAGTCCACCTCGTAGCAGGGGAACGAAAGTTTCTAACTCGCTGAGCCAGGAGACCGGCGCGAATCGCTCTGTTTGAAACCTCTTTCGCGTGCAAAGGAGGAATCATGCGGTCTCTGCGCTTCGTTCTTGCTTGTTTCGCCCTTCTGGCCGCCGCTCACGCGGCCGAACTCAAAGTCAACGTCACCGATTCTCGCTCCGCCGCCGTTCCCGGCGCGCGCGTGGCGCTGTATCGCACTTCGGATGCGGGCGCGGTCGCCATACAGTCCACCGCCGCCGACGGCAGCTCGACCTTCCGCGACGTCCCCGACGGCGCCTACCGCGTGGAGGTCCTGGCGCCGGGATTCGCGGCGCAAACCGTTGCCGTCACGCTTCCGGCAGCGCGTCCGCTCGCCATCCAGCTCGTGGTCGCGGGCAAACCGGAGACCGTGGTGGTGACGGCCGCCGGGACGCCGCTGCCCGCGGCCGAGACCGGCTCCGCGGTCTCGCTGCTCGATTCGACGCGCCTGGAAACCATGCAGCCCTACGCCGCCTCCGACGCCCTGCGCTTCCTGCCCGGCGCCGTGGTCGCGACCGCCGGGCGCCGCGGCGGACTGAGTTCACTCTTTGTCCGCGGCGGCGAGTCGCGCTACAACAAGGTCATCGTGGATGGCGTCCCTATCGACGAGCCGGGCGGCATCTTCGACTTCGGCGTGGCGTCGCTCGACCAGGTGGACCGGCTGGAGTTCGTTCGCGGCGCCGAGAGCACGCTCTACGGCTCCGACGCCATGACCAGCGTGGTCCAGCTGTGGAGCGCGACCGGGCGCACGCGGACTCCGGAGCTGCGCTTTGGCGCCGACGGCGGCAACTTCTCCACCGCCAACGGCTACGCCGCGCTCGCCGGCGCCCGCGGCCGCTTCGACTACAACCTCTTCGCCTCTCAGTTCTGGACCCAGGGCCAGGGCGTGAACGACCAATATTCCAACGCCTCCCAGGGCGGGAACCTCGGCGTGTTGCTCTCGCGGCGAGCCTTCTTCCGCCTGCGCGCGCGCCACTCCAACAACCGCACCGGGGTGCAATCGTTCTGGGACTTCAACGGCCAGCCGCTGCTCGCGCCCGACCAGGACCAGCGCGCCCGCCAGAACAACTTCCTGGCCAGCGCCGAGCTTTCCCTCGCCGCGCCCGGGCGCTGGCAGCACCGCTTCACCGGCTTCGAGTACCACCACACGCGCTCCAACGTCGACCTGGTGGCCGACCGCGGCTGCGGCCCGCCCCTCTTCCTCGACTGTCCTTTCTCCGACCTCTTCACCATGAACCGCGCCGGGCTCGACTACCAGGGCGAGTACTCCTCGCGCCGCTGGTCGCGCACCACGCTGGGCTACCAACTGGAGGTGGAGAACGGATTCGTCACCCAGGACTTCTCCGGCTTCGCCGGCGCCACCCACGGCTTGCGCCGCAACCACGCACTCTACGGACAGCAGGCGTTCACCTTCTCGCGGGTCTCGCTGATCGCAGGTTTACGCTTGGTGCACAACGAGACCTTCGGAAACAAGGCGGTGCCGCGCGTTGCTGCGTCCCTCCTGGCGCTGCGGGGCGGCGATCTCTTTTCCGGCACGCGCCTGCGTTTTGCCTACGGCGAGGGCATCAAGGAGCCGCGCCTGGAGGAATCGTTCGGCGTTGGCGCCTTCAGCCTCATCCCCAACCCCAACCTGAAGCCGGAGGAGGCGCGCTCGCTCGAAGCGGGCGTGCAACAGGAGTTCGACCGCGGGCGCTACGCGTTCTCCGCCACCTGGTACGACAATCTCTTTCGCAACCAGATCGCCTTCAGCTTCAACCCGCTCACCTTCGAGAGCCAGTACGTGAACCTGAACCGCGCCTTGGCCCACGGGGCCGAGCTTGAGTTCCACGGGCGGCCGCGCAACGGCGTCACCGTGGATGCCGCCTACATCTACACGGCAACGCAGATCCTCGAGGCGCCGCTGGCCTTCGACCCGCTGCTGGCGGCAGGCGCGCCGCTGCTCCGTCGGCCGAAGCACTCCGGCTCCATCCTCGGCACCTACACCGGGAAACGCTGGGGCGGGAGCCTGGGCGCGAGCTTCGTCGGCCGGCGCAGCGACTCCGACTTCCTCGGCCTGGGCGTGAACCACGCCGCCGGCTACGGGCGCCTGGATCTGGGCGGCTGGTACGCCATCCATCGCCACGTGACGGCTTACGCCAATGTGGGGAACGCGCTCAACCAGCGCTACGAGGAGGCGGCGGGATATCCGGCGCTGCGGGTGAACTTCCGCGCCGGGCTGCGCTTCCGAGTGGGAGGAGATTAAGCCGGGCGGCGCAGGGCGCGGGCGCGGCGCTGGGCGGCGCCGTTGCCGCCGTTCGCGCCCTTGGTGGCCTGGGCGGAGTTGCGCGTGGCCTCGTACTTCTCGCGCGCGGCCATGAGCTTGTCGACATCCTCGCCGCTGAGCAGTTGCTGGCGTCCCAACTGATGCACCACCAGCGCGATACGCGCGAAATGCTCCACCGTCTCCATGTTCATGTAGGCGTGCAGCAGGTTCTCGCCGTAGGTGACCACGCCATGATTGGCCATGAGGATGGCGTCGTGGCGCGGGATGAGCGGCTCCAGCGCGTCCGAGAGCTCCTTGGTCCCCGGACAGCCGTAGCGCGCCAGCGGGATGGAGCCCAGGGTGATGACCACCTCCGAGCACAGCGCCTGGTCGAGCGCCAGCCCGGCGGCGGCGTAGCCGGTGGCGGTCGGCGGGTGCGCGTGCACCACCGCGTTCACGTCCGGGCGCAGCTTGTAGATCAGCAGGTGCATCGCGATCTCGCTGGAGACGTTGAGCCGGCCGGAAAGCTTGCGCCCCGCCATGTCCACTACCACCATGTCCTTGGCCCGCATCACGCCTTTCGACATGGAGGTGGGCGTGGCCAGCACGCGGTTGGGGCCCAGGCGGACCGAGAGGTTGCCGTCGGTGGCGGCGACGTAGCCCAGCTCGTGGATCATTTTGCCGAAGCGGACGATCTCGGCGCGGTGGTGGCGTTCGCTCTTCATGGTCGCTGCGGAGGAAGTCCGATTATGCTACCGCAGCCCGATGAGGCAGGCAATCCGTTTCGGCGGCCTTCCGGGAGCCCTCTCGCCCCTATAATCCGCACGTGCTGGTCTCCGATTTTGACTACGCGCTGCCCCCGGAGCTCATCGCGCAGGAGGCGCTCGCCGACCGCGCCGCTTCGCGATTGCTGCATCTAGGGCGCGCTTCTGGAACGTGGCAGGAGCGCGGCTTCCGCGAGCTTCCCGAGCTGCTGCGCCCGGACGACCTGCTGGTGCTCAACAACACCCGCGTCTTTCCGGCGCGGCTCTACGGCCACCGCTCCGGGGCCCACGCCCAGCCTGTCAGTCCGCGCAATCCCGCAGCCAAGGAGTTCCTGAAGAGCCAGGTCGAGGTGCTGCTCACGCGGCAACTCGCCGAGCGCGAGTGGCAGGCGCTGGTGCGTCCCGGGCGCAAGATCGGCGTGGGCGAGCGGCTGCACTTTGGGGAGCAAGGCGAACTCGAGGCGGAAGTCATCGCCCGCGGCGATTTTGGCGAGCGCACGCTGCGCTTCGCGCCGGTCGCAGACTTCTTCGCCGCCGTCGAGCGCCTGGGGCACGTGCCGCTGCCGCCCTACATCGCGCGCCCGGACGCTCCCGGCGACCGCGAGCGCTATCAGACGGTGTACGCCCGCGAACGCGGCTCCGCCGCCGCTCCTACCGCCGGACTGCATTTCACGCCGGAGATTTTCGATCGCTTGCGTGCCCGCGGAATCGAGAGCGTGGAGGTCACGCTGCACGTCGGCTTGGGCACGTTCCAACCCGTGCACGTGGAGCGCGTCGAAGACCACAAGATGCACGGCGAGTCCTATGGCATCTCCACGGAGGCGGCGGAGCAGCTCAACCGCGCCCGCGCCACCGGCCGCCGCGTGGTCGCCGTTGGCACCACCACCGTCCGGACGCTCGAGCACGCCGCGCTCAAGGATCCCGAGGGCCGCATCGATCCCGGAAGCAGGGAAGCCGACCTCTTCATCTATCCCGGCTTCGACTTCCGTGTGGTGGGCGCGCTGCTCACCAACTTCCATCTGCCGCAGTCCACGCTGCTGATGCTGGTGGCCGCCTTCGCCGGACGCGAGCGCCTGCTCGCCGCCTACCGGCACGCGGTGGAAGAGCGCTACCGCTTCTATTCGTATGGAGACTGCATGTTCATCGAGTGATTTGTGATTTGTGATTGGGGACCTGCCCGGCCGCACGGCGTAATTCAATTGCAAATTGCAAATCACAAATTGTGTCCCGCGGCAGTCCCGCTCACGCCTGCTAAACTCTCTCCGTTGTCCCCCCAAGCTCATCCCGCCGAGAAGGGCCGCGTCTTCCTGATCGACGCGATGTCGTTCATCTTCCGCGCCTATCACGCCATGTCGCGGGGGCGGCCCATGTCCACCAAAAAGGGCGTGCCCACGGCCGCCACCTACGTCTTTGTCAACATGCTGAACAAGCTGCGCTCGGACTTCGCGCCCGAATACCTGGCCGCCGCCTTCGACCTGGCGGGGCCCACGTTTCGTGACACGCAGGCTGCCGCCGTCACCTCGGTGCGCAAGTGGGACGCCAAGACGCAGGCTTTTCAGGAAGTGGCCTACGCCGGCTACAAGGCCAACCGCGCCGAGATGCCGCAGGATCTGGCGCAGCAACTGCCGTACATCCGGCGCGCGCTCGAGGCCTTCCGCATCCCCATCCTGGAATACAAGGGCTTTGAAGCCGACGACGTGCTGGGGACGCTCGCCCGCAAGGCGGCGGAGCGCGGGCACCCCGTCTACGTGGTCTCGAACGACAAGGACATGCTGCAACTGGTGGACAAGAACGTCTGGGTGCTGAATCCTCCCAAGGACAACCTGCTGGCCGATGCGGCGAAGGTGGAAGAGATCCTGGGCGTGCGTCCCGAGCAGGTGGTGGACGTGATGGCGCTGCGCGGCGACTCCGTCGACAACATCCCCGGCGCGCCCGGCATCGGTGACAAAGGGTCGGTGGAGCTCATCCAGCGCTTCGGGTCGGTCGAGGACGCGCTCGACCGCGCCGCCGAGGTGGAAAAGAAGAGTTACCGCGAGTCGCTGCTGCAGAACCGCGACACGGTGATGTTCAGCAAGGAGATGGTCACCATAGACCGTAACGTTCCCGTGGAACTCGACCTGGACGCCATGGTGGCGCGCGAGCCCGACGCCGAGGCCTGCCGGGCCCTCTTCACCGAGCTGGAGTTCACCACCTTGCTCAAGGACTTCGCGCCCGGGGCGGAATCGGGCGCGACCGACTACCGCGAGGCGGCGGCGGCCAAGGAGGTTGAGCAGGTGATCGCCGCGCTGTCGTCAGGCGGCGCGCTGGCGCTGGCGCTCGAAGGCGCGCCGGCGCGCGGCGCGAAAAAGAAAGAGAAGGAAGACGAGGACGATGAGGAAACCAGCGAGCTGCCGCTGGCGCCCGCCGCAGAGCCCGCGGCCGCGCGCAAACTTGCCATCTCTGCCGCGGCGGGCTCCGCGCTGACGCTGGCGCTCGACGATGGCCCGGCCGCCAAGGCGCTGGCGCGTGCGCTCGCCGACTCGACACTCCCCAAGGCCGTGCACGACTGGAAGAGCGCGGCGCGTGCGCTCGAAGCTCAGGGCATGGAGCTCGCCGGAGTGCGTGACGAGCCCATGCTCTTCTCCTACCTGCTCAACCCCACCTACTCCAACCACAACCTGGCCGAGTCTGCGCTGCGCCACGCGCAACTTCAGCTCTCGGGTTCCCTCGCCGAGGCCGCCGACGTTACCGGCCGCCTGGCCCGGCTGCTGCGCGCAGAGGTAGAAGAGGCCGGGCTGATGGGCGTTTACGACCAGATCGACCTGCCGCTGGTCCCGGTGCTGCGGCGGATGGAAGATGCCGGGGTCAAGATCGACAGCAAGGTTCTGGGGAAGTTCTCCGGGCACCTGGAAGCCGAGATCAAGGTGAAGGCCGGCAAGATCCACGAGCTCGCCGGCCTTGAGTTCAACATCAATTCGCCGAAGCAACTCGGCGATGTCCTCTTCAACCAGATGAAGCTGCCCAAGCCGGTGAAGTACGGCAAGGGCAAGACCATCTCCACCGCCGTGGACGTGCTGGAGGATCTGGCCGCCGAGCACGAGGTGGTGCGGCTAGTGCTCGAATTCCGCCAACTCTCCAAGCTCAAGTCCACCTACGTGGACGCGCTGCCCGCGCTGGTGAGCCCGCGCACCGGGCGGCTGCACACGACGTTCCTTCAGACGGCGACCGCCACCGGGCGGCTCTCTTCCGTCAACCCCAACCTGCAGAACATCCCGGTGCGGACCGAGCTGGGGCGTGAGATCCGCGCCGCCTTCATCGCCGAGCCGGGCTCGGTGCTGCTGGCGGCGGATTATTCGCAGATCGAGTTGCGGCTGCTGGCGCACTTCTCGGAAGACGCGCTGCTGGTCGAAGCCTTCCGCCGCGGCGACGACATCCACACCCTCACTGCCGCCCAGGTCTTCGGCGTGCCGCCGCTGATGATCGACGAGGAGCACCGCCGCCGCGCCAAGGCGGTGAACTTCGGCATCGTCTACGGCCTCTCGCCCTTCGGCCTGTCGCAGCAACTGGGCATCGAGACTCGTGAAGCCAAGCGCTTCATCGACGCCTACTTCGCCAAGTACAAATCCGTGCGCACCTTCATCGACCGCACGCTCGAAGAATGCCGCCGCGAGGGCAAAGTGCGCACGCTCTTCGGCCGTACCCGGCCCATCCCCGACATCGGCAGCAGGAACCCCAACCAGCGCGGCTTCGCCGAGCGCACCGCGGTGAACACGCCGCTGCAAGGCACGGCCGCCGACCTCATCAAGCTGGCCATGATTCAGATCGACGCGGAGCTGGCCGCCCGCAGGCTGAAGTCGCGCATGACCCTCCAGGTCCACGACGAGTTGGTCTTCGAGGCGCCGGAGACCGAAGTCGAGACCCTGCGCGCCCTGGTCACCGAGAAGATGCAGAGCGTCTGCGAGCTGAAGGTGCCGCTGACGGTCGAGGTGGGCGTGGGGCCCAACTGGCGCGACCTGGAATGATCTTCTCTTCCCAATCGGGCTGGTAAGATAAAAAAGGGCTGATGTCATCCGGCCCGGGAAGAGGACCATGGAGCGCATTCGTGTGGCGGCCTTGCAATATTTCATCCGGCCGGTCGAGACCTTCGAGCAGTTCAGCAGCCAGGTAGTGGCCCTGGTGGAGACCGCCGCCGACTACGAGTGTCACCTGGTGGTCTTTCCCGAGTACTTCACGGTGCAACTGCTGACCCTGGGCGACGTGCGCCGGCCCATCCGCCAGCAGATCGAGGCGCTCGCCCAACAGCAGCCCCGCTACCTCGAGTTGATGGGCCAACTGGCCCGCAAGCACGACCTCCTCATTGCCGGGGGGACCATCCCCGTGCTGGAGGACGGCGGCAACATCTTCAACGACGCCTTTCTCTTCAGCCCCTCGGGCAAGGTGGGCGTGCAGGGTAAGCTTCACATGACGCGCTTCGAGAAAGAGGACTGGGCGATCTCGCCGCGCAACAAGCTCAAGGTATTTGAAACCAGCCTGGGGCGGCTGGCCATCGCAGTCTGCTACGACGTGGAGTTCCCGGAGATTGCCCGCGCCGCAGCGATGATGAGCGCCAGCATCCTGCTGGTTCCCAGTTGCACCGACGACCGCCAGGGTTTTCTGCGGGTGCGCTACTGCGCCCAGGCTCGCGCCATCGAGAACCAGATGTACGTGATTCTGGCGCACACCGTAGGCTCGCTTCCCATGGTGCCGGCGGTCTCGCTCAATTAC
>Ga0255334_1000960_pt1 | contig 16201 bp, 13 predicted proteins | sample EtOH5_35cm_T3_12_FD_202080 | JGI IMG/M metagenome (GOLD analysis project Ga0255334, IMG submission 202080) | Sandy soil microbial communities from University of British Columbia, Vancouver, Canada - EtOH5_35cm_T3_129 | ecosystem: Engineered > Artificial ecosystem > Sand microcosm > Unclassified ...
AGCCTGATCTGCTGATCAAGGATGTAACTCTTGAACCCGTGCTCAAGCGGGTGTTCATTACTCCGCTCGATTGTCACTTGTTGCGTGAATGCCCAATCCCCATGCACTTGGTCAACCACGTCCGTTACAGCTTGCCACACCGGATCGTGGCAGCAGTGGACCCGTTCGATCCGTCGACACAAATCAGCGGTTTGAACGACACCATCATTCAGACGGCCAATGCCCTGGCCCTTCAATGCGATGCACCGTTACACCTGCTGTACGCCTATGACTTGTCGCCCGTCTTCAACAGCGATGCGCCACTGGCCGGGGGTGGTTGGGGCGTGGACTATATTGAGGAGCTGCGTCAATCCTTGCATGAAGCGTTTGTTACTCTGGCGGAGCGCCACGGCGTGCCGCCAGAACGACGCCATTTCGTTATGGGGCTGCCGGTGCCTGTGATCAGTGGATTCGTCGAGGAATATTTGGCTGACGTGGTGGTAATGGGCGCTGTGCATCGGGTAGGAATCGACCGGTTGATCGGCAGCAATACTGAGCGGGCGCTGTACTCGGTGCCGGGGAGTATCCTGGCGGTCAGGCAGCGGGTCAGGGGATGAGCACGATTGCGCCGTTGAACTGCCCGGTCCGTAACCGTTCCAGCGCCTGATTGGCATCATCAAGGGCAAAACGGGTGACGTCGCAGTGAACCGGTGTGTGCTGCAATTCCTCGAAAAACGCGGTGCCATCGTCGCGGGTCAGGTTGGCCACCGATCGAACGCTGCGCTCGCCCCACAAGAGTCGATAGGGGAAGGCGGGAATGTCACTCATGTGAATGCCCGCGCAAATCACGCAGCCACCCTTGACGGTGACGGCCAGCGCCAACGGCACCAGCGCCCCGACCGGGGCGAAAATCAGACTGGCGTCGAGCAGGTGCGGCGGAGGTTGATCCGAAGGCCCGGCCCATTCGGCGCCCAGCGATCGGGCATAAGTCTGGCCCTCGCTGTCGTCTGGACGGGTGAAGGCATACACCTTCTGTTTGCGTCCACGGGCGACCTGGATGGCCAAATGTGCCGCCGCGCCAAACCCATAAAGGCCCAGATGGTGGGCGCCCTTGGCCATTTGCAGGGCCCGAAAGCCGATCAGTCCGGCACACAGCAGTGGAGCGGCCTGGGTGTCGGACAGTACCTCGGGTATCGGAAAGCAGAAACGTGCGTCGGCTACGGTGTAGTCGGCATACCCCCCGTCCAGATGGCAACCGGTGAACCGGGCTTTATCGCAGAGGTTCTCTCGACCCGAGCGGCAGAAACCACAGTGTCCACAGGTCCAGCCCAGCCAGGGCACACCCACCCGCCGGCCGATCCACTCGGGCGCGACGTCTACACCGACTGCCGAGACTTCGCCGACAATTTCATGCCCAGGCACCCGCGGCAGCCGCGCCTGGGGTAACTCGCCATCCACCAGGTGCAGATCAGTACGGCACACACCGCAGGCCAAAACTTTGATCAACAGTTGCTGTGAGCCCGGCGCTGGAATGGGACGCTCTTCAAGTTGTAACGGCTGGCCGGAGCGATGCAGAACCATGGCACGCATGAAGATTCTCCGGACGGCAGTTATCACCTCAGGTGACGATGACAGCCCGCAATCAGTTGCTTGAGACCGTCCAGCGCCATGATGTTGACGTCGCGGCCGGTTATTTCCACCAGCCCTTGGTCACGCAGGTGCGCGATGCCCCGACAGACGGTTTCGAGGCGCAGGCCCAGGTAGGACCCGATTTCTTCCCGGCGCATTTTCAGCACGAAGTTGCGGGACGAATAACCGCGGGAGCTCAAGCGTTGCGACATATTCAGCAGGAAAGCGGCCAGGCGTTCATCCGAGTTCATGTTGCCCAGCATCATGAGCATGTCGTGATCACGAACGATTTCCCGGCTGAGGATTTTGTTCAGGTTGTGCTGCAAAGACGGTAGCTCACGGGCCAGTTTTTCCAGGTGCGCAAAATGGATGGGGCAGACCTCGCTGTCCTCCAGAGCAACCGCATCGCAGGTGTGCAGGTCCGTACTGATGGCGTCCAGTCCGAGCATTTCACCCGAAATCTGGAACCCGGTGACTTGCTCGCGACCATCGATCGATATCACGCTGGTCTTGAATGAACCTAGTCGGACGGCATAAAGCGAGCGTAACGGATCGCCTGCGCGGTAGAGTGACGAGCCTTTCTTGACCTTGAGCCGTTGCATGATCAGTGTGTCCAGGCGCTCGATTTCCACACCGGTCAAGCCCAGTGGCAGACACAACTCCAGCACACTGCAGCTGGAACACGCAGTTTTGAGGTGTTGGTCGCGATACGTTCGAGTTTCAGTCACGTGGAAGCCCTCCATATCAGCTTATTGAGCATAGTTTCCAGATCACCATGGACCTGGAAAAAAGTGTCATAAACCTGTGCGAATCGACGAGTGGATCCTGATCTGGCTTTGTTTCATATCAATATCCGAACGAAGTTGAATTGCTTGGTCAGCTGCTTTGAAACTTGAGTTAAATCAAGTTTCAAAGCTCCCATACTCACAAAATCAATCCAATTGATCAGTGACTGGGATACGGGTGGAGAATTGCGATGAGCGACTTTCTGAATACCGAGCAACTGGAAGGGCTGGATGCCTATTGGCGGGCATCCAATTATCTGGCGGTCGGGCAGATCTACCTCAAGGACAACCCGTTGCTGAAGGAACCCCTGACCCTGGCACATATCAAGCCCCGGTTACTGGGCCATTGGGGCACGACGCCGGGACTGAACCTTATCTACACGCACCTCAATCGGCTGATCAACCAGCACGATCTGAACATGCTGTTCATCGCCGGTCCCGGTCATGGCGGGCCGGCAGTGGTGGCGCAGACTTATCTGGAAGGCACCTATACCGAATGCTATCCCTCGGTGGAGCGCAATGTTAATGGCCTGGTCCGTCTTTTTCGGCAGTTTTCCTGGCCGTATGGCATTTCCAGCCATGTGTCGGCGCAAATTCCAGGGTCGATTCATGAAGGCGGCGAGCTGGGATACAGCCTGGCCCATGCCTACGGTGCCGCGTTCGATAACCCCGACTTGATCGTTGCGTGTGTGATCGGTGATGGCGAGGCCGAAACGGGTACGTTGGCGGCCAGTTGGCACTCCAACAAGTTTCTCAACCCCGCGCGTGACGGTGCGGTGCTGCCCATCCTGCATCTCAACGGCTACAAAATCGCCAACCCCACGGTGCTCTCCAGAATCAGCGAGGACGAGCTGTCGGCCCTGATGTATGGCTACGGCTACGATCCGTATTTCGTTGAGGGCGATGACCCCACGGAGGTGCATCAGGCACTGGCCAGAACCCTGGATACGATGTTGCTCAAAATTGCCGAGATTCAGCGCGTCGCGCGCCAGCATCCGCAGAATGAGCCAACGGAACGCCAACTGTGGCCGATGCTGGTACTTCGCACGCCCAAGGGTTGGACCGGGCCGAAGTTCGTCGACGGTCATCGGGTTGAAGGCACCTGGCGGGCGCATCAGGTCCCTTTGGCCGATTTCCGGCAGCCGCAGCACCTGCGCCAGCTTGAAGAATGGCTCAACAGTTACTGTCCTGATGAATTGTTCGATGCCAACGGCGCCTTGCTCCCCGAGTTGGCCGCGTTGGCGCCCACCGGGCATCGGCGCATGAGCGCCAATCCCCATGCCAATGGCGGCCTGTTGTTGCGCCCCTTGGATCTGCCGTGCTTTACCGACTATGCCGTGAAATGTGACGTCCCCGGAACCCTGCGTGCCGAAGCGACACGGGTCATGGGCACGTACTTGCGCGATGTCATGAAAAACAACCTGAGCGCCGGCAACTTCCGGCTGTTCGGCCCGGATGAAACCGCCTCGAACCGCCTCGACGCGGTTTATGACGTCAGCGCCAAGGCATGGATGGACCCGTTAGAGCCGGAAGACCTCAATCTGGCGGCCGATGGCCGGGTGATGGAAATCCTCAGTGAACAGGTTTGCGAGGGTTGGCTCGAAGGGTATTTGCTGACCGGACGCCATGGTTTTATGTCCTGTTACGAGGCCTTTATCCATATCGTCGATTCGATGGTCAACCAGCATGCCAAATGGTTGAAAACCGCCGCCGAGGTGCCGTGGCGCAAACCGCTCGCTTCGCTCAATTTTCTGCTGACGTCCCATGTCTGGCGGCAGGACCATAACGGATTCTCCCACCAGGACCCGGGTTTCATCGATCTGGTGGCTAACAAGAAGTCGGACCTGGTGCGCATCTACCTGCCGCCCGATGCCAATTGTTTGCTTTCCGTGGCTGACCACTGCCTCAGAAGCCGCGACTACATCAACGTCATCGTCGCCGGTAAACAACCGGAATGGCAGTGGCTGGACATCGACGCGGCCCTGCGCCACTGCCAGGCAGGTATCGGTCGATGGGATTGGGCCTGTCGCGAGGATGAGGACCCGGACGTGGTGATGGCCTGTGCCGGTGACGTGCCAACCCTGGAAACCCTGGCCGCAGTGAGCTTGTTGCGCGAGTACATACCGGATTTGCGGGTGAGGGTGATCAATGTTGTGGACTTGATGGTGCTTCAGCCGTCCTACCAGCACCCCCATGGTTTGCCGGACACGGCGTTCAACGAGCTGTTTACCGTCGACAAACCGGTCATCTTCGCCTTCCATGGCTATCCCGCGCTGATTCACCGGTTGATTTACAAGCGCACCAATCATGAGCATTTTCACGTGCGCGGTTTCAACGAAGAGGGCGCCACCACGACGCCGTTCGACATGGCCGTGATCAACAACATGGATCGTTATCGACTGGCACTGGACGTCTTCGAACGGGTGCCCCGGTTGCACGATCAGTTGCAAACCGCGCGTTCGCGCTATTGGTCGACCATGGAAAAACACAAGCTCTACCTCATCGAGCATGGACAGGACATGCCTGAAGTACTGAACTGGCGATGGACGCCGGGAGTGGGCCGCTGAGTCCCTGGGGCGGCCGTTGCATTGAATCGTTACCCGACTGGAGGCCAGTCATGAGCCAGTATCAACGGTTGTTAGTGATGATTAATCCGGTCCTGCGTCACTCTCAAGCAATCAACCATGCCGCGGCGCTGGCCAGGGCCAGTGGGGCGAGTTTACATATTGCGGCGTTGATCCCCCCGATCAAAGGCCTTTCGATGCTTGAAGAAGGCGCCTGCGATCAGGTTAGCAAGCACTACCTGCGGGACCATCGCGACTGGCTTCAGGGGCAGGCTGAAAATCTGCGTGTCAGAGGGATCGAAGTGACCACGGAGGTGGCCTGGGCCGAAGATATGAAACAAGACATCATCGATCATGTCATGGACATGCAGCCCGACCTGTTGATCAAGCAGATCCAGCATGAATCAACACTCAAGCGGGCTTTTTTCACCGCGCTTGACTGGTACTTGCTGCGCCACTGCCCGATACCGATCTATCTGGTGGGCGGCAGCAGCTTCGTGTTGCCACGCAAGGTTGTGGCAGCGGTCGAAGTATCGGAAATAGAGACAGCCGACAACGCGTTGAACGACCTGATCATCAAACAGGCACGCGGCCTGGCCATGCAATGCAATGCCGAGCTGCATTTGCTGTACGCCTGTGATATCTCGGCCGCTTTTCTGGCGGACTTCGGGAATCTCGCACTCGCTGAACTCACCCAATCGCTTCGCAAGGATCTGGAAAAATCTTTCCTGCGGCTGGCTGGTCAGTACGGCGTGCCCTCTGAGCTGCGACATCTCATCGAGGGGCATCCGGTCAGGGTATTGAGTGAGTTCGCCCACGAACATCAAGTGGATGTCATTGTGATGGGCAAAACCCAGTCCCATGGGATAGGTAAGCTTTTGGGCAGCACGACCGAACACATCCTGTACCAGGTGCCTTGTTGTGTTCTGGCGGTCTAGATCCTGTTGCACCCTGGCGACACTCAAGTGCGATACGGTACGAGCGCTGGAAAGTCCTCGGGTGTCAGGGTTTCTTTCTCAAGCAACAGATGTGCGCCGGCGTCCAGATCGGCCCGGCGACTCTCTAGCAAAGCCGTGGCCCGCCCATAGGCTTCATCGAGCAGGGCACGAATGCCCAGGTCGACTTCCCTGGCTGTCTGTTCCGAATAGTCTTTCTCACCCAGCCCCGGCATGCGCTCACCCAGGTACGTCGTGTTTTGTCGCTCCAGGACGGACTGACCGAGCTCGGCGCTCATGCCAAACCGGGTGATCAATTGGCGGGCGATATCCGTTGCGTGGGCCAGGTCATCGGCAGCTCCAGTGGAAATCTGACCATAGGCGAGGAATTCGGCAGCGCGACCGGCCATCAGGACGACGATCCGGTCCTTGAGCATCTGACAACTGATCAGGAAGTGATCTTCGGTCGGACGCTGCAGTGTATAACCCAGCGAGCCAATGGCACGGGGCACGATAGAGACTTTATGAACCGGGTCCATGGCCGGCAGACTGCTGGCGGCAAGAGCGTGCCCCATCTCGTGATACGCCACCACTTGGCGTTCCTCGGGGCGCAGCACACTGCTCTTGCGCTCAATCCCCGCGACGATCCGTTCTACGGCGACCGTGAAATCGTCGAGGTTGACTGCATCGGCTCCACGACGGGTGGCCACGATGGCGGCTTCATTGACCAGATTGGCCAGATCAGCGCCGGTGAAGCCCGTGGTGATGTCGGCGATATGCTCGGCATTGAGGACGGGCTCTACGGTGATTTTTTGCAGATGGACCTTGAGGATCGCCTGTCGGCCTTTTCGGTCTGGGCGGTCAATCAGCACCTGCCGATCGATCCGGCCGGCCCGAAGCAGTGCAGGGTCCAGAATCTCTGGTCGGTTGGTCGCGGCAAGTAGCACAACGCCCTCACGGGGATCGAATCCGTCCAGCTCTGACAGTAGCTGGTTGAGCGTCTGCTCTTTTTCGTCATTGCCGCCAAATGCACCGACGCCGCGCATTTTGCCCAATGCATCCAGTTCGTCGATGAAAATGATGCAAGGTGCTGCCTGCCGCGCCTGTTCGAACAGGTCATGCACTCGGGCGGCGCCTACTCCCACGAACATTTCGACAAACTCGGATCCCGAAATCGAGAAAAAAGGCACGCCGGCTTCACCGGCGATGGCTTTGGCCACCAGCGTCTTGCCGGTTCCCGGCGGGCCGACCAACAACGTGCCCTTGGGAATATGCGCCCCCAGGCGTGAGTATTTGGCTTTGTCCTTGAGGAAGGAGACGATCTCCACCAGCTCGGCTTTGGCCTCATCGATGCCCGCCACATCGGCAAAGGTCACGCCGGTTTCGCGCTGCACAAACACCTTGGCCCGGGACTTGCCGATGCTCATCAACCCACCGACACCTTGTTTTTCCGCCAGCCCGCGAAACAGGAAATGCCAGATCACCATGATCAGGACAAAGGGCAGCAGCACGCCCAGCAGGCCATTAAGCACCGTGCTTTCGTTGACCCCGGTGAAGCCGACGCCCGAACGACCCAGCTCAGCCGCCAGCGCCGGGTCCACCCGCACCGTGGAAAACTGTTGATGCCCATTGATGGGCTCCTGCAGTTTGCCGCTGATCTGATCCTTCTCGACCCGTAAATCGCTGACCTTCTGCTCATTGAGCAATTGCACAAACTGACTGTACGGAATGCTTTGCACGACATTGCGTTCGAAAAACAGTATTTGAACCAGGGTCAGCACAACAAACGCAATCGCGAAGTGAGACAGGTTCCATTGGTGATTTTTTTTCATGGGCGTGGCTCTGGGTCGTGGTACCGACCAGGGGCAACCGATGATTGCCGTTCAGTATTTTTTCTACACCTGGGCACAGGAAAATCGTTGAGGTAAATCAACAATCTCCCTATGAGCACGCAAGGGGCATACGGCCACCGATTTAGTTGATAAAAGTCAGTGCCACCAACGGATACCGCCAGATACTTGAACCACTGCAGTTGCACACGCCGAGGGGAAGATCATGAACAAGTGCTTGTCCATTGCATTGCTGGCCATTTTGCTGGCGATGACGGCCGGTTGCAGTCATCAGCATGCCCAGGAAATCGACGCACGCCTGGAAAATGCCGAAAACAATGCCGCCACGGCACGGCTCAGGGCCGATGAGGCGTACATCAAAGCCGAGCTGGCAGAGGCCGCGGCCGCACAGGCGCAAAATGCAGCCGATCAAGCAAATGAACACCTGAAGCGGATGCTGGAGAAGGCAAGTCGCAAATGACAAGCGATAGCCCCCCCAGGCAGGAGATTAGAATTGCAATCATCCAGGTAAACGTTTCAGGGAGAGGCACGTGATGCTCAAACTCAAACGCATTCTATTGATAGCCCCTGGCGAAATGACCCTTACTCCGGCGTTTGAACGTGCATATGCACTGGCCTGCGCAACCGGTGCGTTTTTGCATATTGTCGCGTTCGATTATGTCCCGGCACTGGCGGTGGCGGGTCTGCTTGACCATGATGCGATGGCCCAGGCGCGGGAGGGGTATTTACAAGTGCATCGGCACTGGCTGGAACAGCAAGCGCGCTTTAAACGTTGTATCGGCCTGCAGGTGACCACTGAAGTGGTCTGGGCCCGATCAAGCGTGACGCACGTGCTTGAGTACGTGAATGACTTTCATCCGGACATGGTGATCAAGGACACTCATTACGTACCGGTACTCGACCGGGCCTTTCATCGACCCCTGGACTGGCATTTGCTGCGCGAATGTCCGGCGCACTTGCATCTGGTGACCAGTGCCGCGCACCCCAAACCGTTGAAAATTCTCGCGGCGATCGACCTGTCCCATCTGGAAGAACTGACTCAGGGGGTGAATGACCGAATACTCGACCTTGCTTCCACATTGGCGGCCAGTTGCGGTGCCGCGCTGCACCTGCTCAATGTCAGAAGTTGGTCCGTGATGAACGATGCGTCTAGAAGTGTGCCGACAGGCAGTCTGGATGACAGTTTGCGGGACGCGATTGAGGATGCCCAGCAAGAAGCCTTCGATGAACTTGCTGAACGCTATTGCATCGAGCTTTCATGCCGGCATTCGCTGACAGGCCCCCCCCATAAGGTAATCGGCCTTTTTGCTCAACAGAATGCCTTTGACATGGTGGTGTTGGGGACGAGGTATCCCGACGGGAAAAACGGGTTTATCGGCAGTACCGTCGAGAGTGTGTTGAACAGGGCACCGTGCAGCTTGATGATCGTCAAACCATTGCCGCCACTTGGTTGAAAGGGCGGCTGTCGAGCTTGCAGTTGATAAAAATCAACTCGCCTTGAGCCAAAAGGCGCAATCAATAGCGCTCCCCTGAATGCTCAAGGAAACGGCCATGCGAATCACATTTCTGGGTGCCGCGGGCACAGTCACGGGCAGCAAGTACTTGCTGGAACATCGTAACCAACATGTGCTGATCGATTGCGGTCTGTTCCAGGGCTACAAGCAACTGCGATTGCACAACCGCGACCCGTTCCTGATTCCGGTCAGCGACCTGGACGCTATCGTGCTGACCCATGCCCATCTTGATCACAGCGGCTATCTGCCCGTACTGGTGCGCAATGGTTATCGCGGCCCGATTTACGCCACGCCAGCGACCTGTGAGCTGGTGAAAATTCTGCTACTAGACAGTGGTCGCCTACAGGAAGAAGAGGCTGAGTTCGCCAATCGGCATGGCTTTTCAAAGCACAGCCCGGCGCTGCCTCTTTACACTGAGCAAGATGCCGAGCAAGCACTGAAACTGATACGGCCTGTGGAGTTGCACCACAAAGTTAAAATTGTCCCTGACATGACCATCGAGCTACGATGCGCCGGGCATATCCTGGGTGCGGCAACGGTGCAAGTGAGCGCCAATGGCATGGACTTGGTGTTTTCCGGGGATTTGGGGCGACCTGATGATCCTTTGATGTTCGCACCGGAAACCTTAGAGCAGGCGGATTACTTGCTGGTGGAGTCGACTTATGGCGACCGTAAGCATCCAGTCGACTCGCCGCAGGAGCAATTGGCTGAGGTCATCAACCGAACCGCGTTGCGCCGAGGCATTACGCTGGTGCCATCGTTCGCGGTGGGACGTGCCCAATTGTTGATGTATCACCTTTATCAGTTGAAACGCCAAAGAGCGATTCCTGATATTCCCATCTACCTGAACAGCCCGATGGCCACCGACGTCACGGTCCTGTACCAGCGGTTTCGCAGCGAGCACAGATTATCCCTGGAGGACTGCGAAGGTATGTGCCATGTGGCGCAATTCGTCCGGACCGTCCAGGACTCCAGAGCACTCGATCAGCAACGCACTCCGGCGGTGATTATCGCCGCCAGCGGCATGGCGACCGGAGGGCGGGTCGTCCATCACCTCAAGGCGCTGGCCCCCAATCCGCTCAATACGCTGCTGATGCCGGGTTTTCAGGCAGGTGGCACCCGTGGTGCGCAGATTGTTGCAGGCAGTCCATCCGTTCGCATCCACGGCAGGGACGTGCCGATAAACGCTGAGGTGGTGCCGATGCAAACCCTGTCGGCGCATGCTGACGCCGATGAAGTCATGCAGTGGCTGCGTGGGTTCAAGCGACCACCCAAACACACATTTGTGGTGCATGGCGAGCCAAACGCCTCGGATGTGCTGCGCCGTCGTATCAGCCTGGAGCTTGGCTGGTCGGTATCGGTGCCGGAGTATCGCGATAGCGTCGACCTCACCCCAATCAGTTCCCCTGAACACTCACGCCTCTGACAAAAACACACCCCCCGGCCGATGTCGAGGCGGGGGGGCTGATCGGCCAGCCATCGAGTGATTATCGATCCTTCGTGTCCTTGGTGCATAACCACTCCCGCCGGGCTTGCTGGTACTTTTCTTCCGCGCGTTTTTTCGCTTCGGAAAATTCATGGATGGACAGCGTCGAAACAGGCTTGCTCAACAGGGCGTAGGCTTGCTCGTTCAACCGGTCTGCTTCAAAGAACAGCTCGGCGCAATCGTTGATCGGTGGCCGATGACTTGGCTGTTCGGTTGTTTGCGTGTCGATGTTCTCCATTATTTTTCCCTCTGAAAACACAGAAGTGTCTATCCGGTCTTCTGGCATTCTTCAAATTTGGGCATTGAACATATCCTCGCCTGGTACTGCTCATCCCGATTCCGGATACGCTCACTGACGTGTGCGGCTTTTTCCTTTTTCCGGTGCGCGCCGGGATAACAAGGTTTATTTGGGCTCGAATTCGAGCGGTGCGGATTGACCTGGGTCAACTCGCGATCATGCGTCGCCAGTCGCTCATCGCACAGCATTGCCGGTTGCATGAGCTGCAGGCCAAGGAGCCTGAAGGCTGCGCCGGCGTGGCGATTTTATTGATATAAATCAAATTTGCAGGGGGCCATTGATAGAAGCTGCAAGGACGCACCGGCCGGGAGAGCAATCTGATGGCTCACAGTAAAATCATGTTTCGTTCAGCCGCTCGCGAGAAAATCCTCAGTGGCGCCACCCAGTTGGCGGATGCCGTGCGCGTTACGCTGGGCCCCAAATCAAAATCGGTGTTGATCCAGAACAAGTGGGGTAACCCGACGGTCTGCAATGACGGCGTGACAATTGCCAAACGAATTGACCTGCAAGATCCCGAGGAAAACCTCGGGGCGCAAATGCTGCGTCAAGCTGCGGAGCGCACTGGCGATGCAGTCGGGGACGGGACCAGTACGTCAACAGTGCTGGCCCATGCAATGCTGGCCGATGGCATACGCAACGTCGTGGCGGGGGCCAGTGCGATCGACCTGAAACGCGGCCTGGATTGTGGGCTGCTGTTGGTACTGGAATCACTTGCAGCCCAGTCGCGCCCAGTCAGCACCCTCAAGGAAAAGGCCCAGGTCGCCACGCTTTCGGCGCATAACGATACCGTCATAGGTCAGTTGGTGGCAGACGCCCTGGAAAAGGTCGGCGTTGAAGGGGTCGTCAGTGTGGAAGAGTCCAAGACCACCGAAACAGTGGTCGAGGTCATGGAAGGTATGCGCTTTGACCGGGGCTATGTCTCACCTTACTTCGTCACGGACACCGAGAAGATGCAGGTCGAACTCGACGATGCCTACTTGCTGCTCTGTGACCACAAGATCGGTGCACTCAAGGATCTTCTGCCATTGCTTGAACTGATTGCCAAGAGTGGACAACCACTGGTTCTGATCGCAGATGACATCGAAGGTGAGGCATTGACCACGCTGGTCGTCAACCAGCTGCGAGGGGTACTGCGAGCCGTGGCGGTCAAGGCGCCGGGCTTCGGGGATCGACGCAAGGAGATGCTTCAGGACATGGCAGTTTTGACAGGGGCTACCATGGTTTCCAACGAATTGGGTATCTCCCTCGAACAGGTGGAACTGAGCCAATTGGGACGGGCACATCGCGTAGTGGTGCAAAAAGACAGCACGGCGTTGATTGGCGGTGCAGGTACTCGCGAGGCTATCGAGGCGCGTCTGCAGCAGATTCGCGCGCAAATGGACGCGACCACCAGTGACTATGATCGTGAAAAACTCCAGGAGCGACTGGCCAGATTATCTGGCGGTGTCGCGGTGATCCGGGTCGGGGCGCCATCCGAAGCTGAGATGAAGGCGCGTAAGGATGCGCTGGACGATGCCATTTCGGCGACTCGGGCGGCGATTGCAGAAGGCATTGTCCCTGGAGGTGGCCTTGCTTTGCTCAAGACTGTGCCGATCATCGCATCCGAAGAAGGCCGACACGAGGGCGATGCCAGGACTGGTCTGCAGATACTTCGCCGGGCGCTGGAAGCGCCGGCCAGACTCATCGCCGAGAACTCAGCAGTGGACGCTGGCGTTGTGGTTGCGCGCATGCTCACGGAAACGGGAAACATAGGCTTCGATGCGTCCGCCAATTGTTATGTGGACATGTACGAAGCCGGCATCATTGATCCGACCAAGGTGGTACGCATTGCCCTGGAAAATGCGGTTTCAGTCGCCAGTATCCTGCTGCTGACCGAGGCGACCATGACTGACATTCCGGAAAAGGAAACGCCCGTGCAGGCACCGTTCCCTGAATGATGGACGCGACCTGTTCAACACGATGAGGACTCGTTCATTGTCAGGTGATGGAGCAACAGGCCTTCGCTTTGCAAGTAAGCCTGTGCCTGGTGCATCAATTGGATGGATCTTTCTTTTTTTTCATTTTGCTTGGCTGTATCAGCTTGGCGCAGCGCTCCATTTGCCAGTGAAAAACAACGCGTAGCCGCACGCAGAGAAAGAAAAAAAGCCAAGGGTTGGCAATCTTCCTCCACGCCACTGTGATTGACGTAACTGGATAGCAGACGTGCGCCCAATCTGTTCAGGCCATGATGTTGCAGGTCCATCAGCACAAACGCCAGGTCGTAGAGCACGTCGATGCAGGCGATCCGTTCACTGAATTCGATCCCGTCGAAAAGTGTCGGATGATTGTCGATCAGGCAGATATTGGCCAGGCGCATATCACCATGACAGCGCCGGACGCGCCCCCCGCGGCGACGTGATTCGAGGCCCCCAATCAACGATTCCAACATCGTCTTCGAGGCGTGGGTGATTGCATTGACGGTCGCGATGTCCAGGATTTGCGGGTAGCGACACATTTCCCTGTGGTTTTTCTCGATTTCTTTGTACAAGTCCGGGATGCGACCGAACGAAGGGGTTATTTCGGCGCTGGCATGGAAACGGGCGATCTCGGTTCCCAACCGTTCCATCATGGATTCGGTCAGCCGTCCTTCGACGGCCATGCGCTCGAACAACAGATTCTGAGCAAAGCGGCGCATCACCACGAGCCAGTCGACCACGGGGCCGCAACCGTTGAGCTGCAACAGACCATCTTCCCGGCGATTGATCGGGCACAGGCTCAAATACAGCATTGGCGCCGTTCGTCGATTGAGTAGCAATTCTGCTTCGCAGGCATCTTTACGGCTTTGCAGGCTTAGGAAGTCCAGCTCGGCAAACGCGACCGCGCGTTTGAGCTTGTAGGCGCGGTTCGCGTGCAGAAAGATCACAGAACCATGGGTTTCGATACGTTCCACCGGGCGGTTGGACGCGTCGTAACTGGACGGTCTGGAGAGAAAGGCGATGACCTCCTCTTGAGCAATACTCACGTGCTACTCCTCGTCTTCAGGCTGTCCGCGGCCCCTTGGGCAGTGTGAAGAAGGGAAGTCCCGACCCGTTTGATATTTATCAACGCCAGCAACATTTCGGTGGAGCAATCTGAACTCAGGTGCTGAATCCGGCATCAAGCCCCCTCTGCCTGGAGTCGAGTCATGAGCCAGTATCGACGGTTATTACTCATCATCCATCTTGCCCTGAGCCATTCTCCGGCAATCAACCATGCTGCGGCGTTGGCCCGGGCCAGCGGCGCGCGGTTGCATATCGCGGCCCTGGTTCCACCGTTGAAATTGTTGTCGCTGCTCGAAGATGGCGACCGGAAAAAGGCAAGGGAACGTTACCTGCAGGACCATCGCGATTGGCTGAAGGACCAAGAAAAACTCCTGCGTGGCAGAGGGATCGACGTAACTACCGAGGTGGCCTGGACTGATGACATGAGGCAAGACATTCTGGATTACGTCGCAGAATTACAGCCCGACCTGTTGATCAAGGAAATTCAACATGAATCGGCGCTCAAACGCGCGCTCTTTACCCCGCTGGATTGGCGCTTGCTGCGCCAGTGTCCGGTACCGGTTTATCTGGTGGGCGGGACCGGTCACGCCTTGCCCCGCATGGTGGTGGCGGCGGTTGACGCGTCGGCTGGCGAGTCTGAACACAGCGAACTCAATGACCGCATCATCCAACAGGCCTCCAGCCTCGCCATACAGTGTAATGCCGAGTTGCACCTGCTCTATGCCCATGACCTTTCGGAAGATTATCTGCAAGAGTTGAGCGATAGCTTGAAACTGTCAGCGCTGAGCAAAGGGGGGCGCAAGGAATTGGAAAAGTCGTTTCTGGCATTTGCCAGCCAATACGGCGTTCCCGCCGACCGCCGGCATTTTGTTTTGGGTCACCCCGTCACGGCTCTCAGTGAATTTGCCAGCGAGCATCATGTGGATGTGATTGTGATGGGTAGAACCCAGTACCAGGACCTGGAGCACCCTCTGGGCAGCACGACCGAACATATCCTGTACCAGGTACCCTGCAGCGTACTGGCGGTCTAGAGACTGCTCGATGTCTCGGCCGCACATTGGCACGGGCACATGCTCAGACCTGATCAAAGGTTCCATTTTCCGCCAGCAAGGTGGCGGTCAGGGCTGTGCTGTCGAGTACCTGCAGGTGACGCGTGACACACTCAGGTGGCAGGCGAAACGGCGGCACGGAATCAGTGATCGCAATGTGTTCAAAAAGAGGCTGGTCGAACAGCCGACTGCCAGCGGTGAACAAACCATGGGTAGCGGCTGCGAACAGCCGGACGGCGCCGGCCTTTTGGCAGGCGTAACCGGCATGCGTCAGCGTTTCACCCGTGCTGATCAGGTCATCGAACACAATGGCTGTCTTGCCTGAGACTTCGCCGATCAAGAGATTACCCGTCAGCGTGGCATGATCGCGGTGCTTTTCCATCAAGGCACTGCCGACCGAACGCCCCAGTTGCCGCTCCAGGGCTTGACGAAACTGCTCGGCGCGCTTGGTGCCTCCTGAGTCCGGGGAAACCGCAACCACTTCGGCGTCGCCGACGAGCCCGGCGAAATGCGCGGCGAACAGTTCGGTGCACTGCAGGTTCCAGGCTGGAATGCGAAAGGCGTTGTCGAACGCTGCCGGATTATGCACGTCCAGGGCGATCAGGCGATCCACGCCACTGGCTTCAAAAAAGGCGGCTACATAACGCGTAATAGTCGGGTCCTGTGGCTGGTTGCGGCGATCCTTGCGCCCGTAGCAGAGGTAGGGCGTCACCACCTGCACTTGACGAGCGCCGGCATCCTTGAGTGCACCGCAGAAGAACAGCAGGCGACACAGCTTATCGTTTGCACTCTGCTGGGCGTCCCCATACAAGGAATGGAACACCACGACGTCACGACCGCTGACCCGATCCAGCGGTCGGCATTTATGTTCGCCGTCTTCATAGTCGCGCTCTTCGTGGCTCGCCAGTTGGCAACCCAGCCGCTGAGCGACGCTGCTTGCATACAGTTCGGTTCCTTTGAGGGCCAAAAGAAGCGGGGGCAGGGCACGCATGCAGGGGCTCCTTGGAGGCCGGATATCAACTGCGCCTCACCTGAAATGGCACATATCCATCATCTATAGCGCATGGCCGCTGTCGAGTCTGAACGACGGAC
>Ga0255334_1000962_pt1 | contig 16183 bp, 11 predicted proteins | sample EtOH5_35cm_T3_12_FD_202080 | JGI IMG/M metagenome (GOLD analysis project Ga0255334, IMG submission 202080) | Sandy soil microbial communities from University of British Columbia, Vancouver, Canada - EtOH5_35cm_T3_129 | ecosystem: Engineered > Artificial ecosystem > Sand microcosm > Unclassified ...
CGTCATCCACTCCACATTGTCGGTCATGCGCGTGGTGGGCCCGGCCATGCCCATCGCCTGAAAGGCAGTGCGCAGAATCTTGCCGCTCTGCGGGTCCACGTACCAGCGGGTCTCGGCGCCGTCGGCGTTGACGTCGACGATCTTCGCCTCCACGTCGCCGATCTTCTCTGCGCCGTTGGCAACGAAGGTGAATTTGGGATCGGCGGCGTGCTGCGCTACGAAGACCAGGTGCCGCTTCAAGGTCTTCAGCGTTTCTTCCTTCATGACGGCGGGCATGTCCCCCGTCTGGCCGCCCATGCCGACAAAGCTCGACTCCGGCGACAGCACCGTGACCCGGTCTCCCATGGGTGTCTGCAGCTTCATGTAGGTGGTGTCGGGGAAGAGGGTGATGCTTTCCGCCTCGATGGGGATCTCCCCTCCGGGCGTCTTGATGAGCAGGGTGGCCTTCTGCCGCAGCGACTTGACCGCCTGGACCTTTTCCGCGCCGCCCAGCGCTTCCACCACCTTGGCCATCAAGGCCAGACCCTCGGGGTTGGATCCCGCCGGCTTCGTGGCGGCGGCGCCGGGAGCGGTCTGAGGGATGGAGATGTCCACGTCAGTGACCGGGCCGAAGGAAGCGAGCGGCCGCTCAAAGTCCGCGGCCTTGCCCACCACCAGCACGGCCAACTGGTCCCTGTGGACGTACTTCTGCGCCACCCGGGCCACGTCCGCAGCCGTCACCTTCTCGATGCCGTCGCGATAGCGTTCCAGGAAGTCGGCGGGATAGCCGTAGAACTCATAGGCCATGCGCTCGCGCAGGATCTTGTCCTTGGAGTCGAATTCGAAGACGAAAGAATTCAGGATGCTGTCCTTGGCGCGCTTCATCTCGTCCGCCGTGGCCGGATTCTTGACGATGCCGTCGATCTCCTCGCGCAGGGCGTCGATGGAGGCGGCGGTAGTCTGGCTCTTGGTGGTCATGCCCACCTGCAGCACGCCGGGGTGATCGAAGGCCGAGCCCAGCGTGCCGAACACCGCGTAGGCCAGCCCCTTCTTGGAGCGGATGCTGGAGAACAGCCGCGAGGAAAACCCGCCGCCCAGCACCTGGTTCATCACTTCGACGGCGTAGTAATCCGGGTTGTCACGGGTGATGCCCAGGTCCACCATGAAGATGGCGCTCTGGTTCACGTCCTCCTTGGCGGCATAGTAGATGCCGGGCTTGGGATGCTTGAACTCGATGGCGGCCTTGGGCGCGCCGGGGCCCTTGGACCAGGAGCCGAAAGCCGCGCGCAGCTTGGCTTCCATCTCCTTGGAGTCGAAGTCGCCCACCACGCCCAGGATGATGTTGTTGGGATGGACGTACGTCTTATGCCAGGCCAGCAGGTCGTCGCGGGTGACGGCCTTGATGGTGTAGTACTCCGGCGTGCGGGTGTAGGGATTGTCGGCGCCGTAGGCCAGCTTGCCTCCCTCCCGGGTAGCGATCCCCAGGAAGTTGTCGTTGCGGCGGGAGATGCCGGTGTTCGCCTGCGTCATGGCCAGAACCAGCTTGTCCTCGCGGAACTCCGGCTGCTGCAGGAGCTCGACGAAGACCGGCAGCACCGTGTCCATGTCCTCCTTCAAGCACGACCAGGACATGTTGGTGGAGTCCGCGCCTCCGGAGGTCTCGATGCGGGCAGCGCGGCTTTCCAGCACGTCGTCCAACTGGTCGCCGGTCTTCGACTTGGTGCCGCCGGTGCGCCACGACTGGCCGAACAGGTTCACCAGGCCGGCTTTCTCTGCGGGTTCCTCGCGCGAGCCGCCGCGGATGCGCGCCACGCCTTCGATCAGCGGCAGTTCATGGTCCTCCTGCAGGAAGATCACCATGCCGTTCTCCAGCTCCAGGCGCGTGGGCTGCTGCGGGTTGAAGGGAGGCAATGGCGGCTTCTTGATCTGCGTCCAGGGAGTGGAGCGCGGCGGCGTCTTGGCCGGCGCCGCAGCCTTCTCCCCCTGCGCCAGCAGGGAAGCGGGTGTGGCCAGGAGCGCGAAGATTGCAAAGCTCAGCAGAGAATGGCGGACAGCTCGATGGATGCGGTTCATTACTTGGCTCCTTTCGGGGCCGCGCCGGCCATCTGGGTGCTTTCGATCATGCCGACGGTGCGGTTGGTGGGGACGAAGGTCTGGCCGGCGACCCGGCGGATGTCCGCTTTGGTCACCTTCTCGATGCGGTCGATGCTGCGGAAGAGCTCGCGCCAGTCTCCGTAGCGCGCCTGCGCTTCGCCCAACTGGTTGGCCAGGCCCTGATTATCCGCCAGCCCGCGGATGAGGTCGGCCTTGGCGCGCGTCTTCACGCTTTGCAGCTCCTCGTCGGTGACGTCTTCGTTCTTCAGCTTCTCCAGCTCGGCGTGGACGCCTTCCGCCACTTCCTGCGGCGTGTGCCCGGCCGAGGGGACGGTGAGGAAGGCGAACAGGTTGGGGTACTTGTCTCCCGGGAAGCCGTTGAAGCCGCCGGCGAATACGGCGATCTTCTTGTCGCGCACCAGGGATCTGTACAGCCGCGAGGTGCGGCCCTTGGAGAGCACGTCGGAGATGGCGTTATAGACCGCTTCATCCGGGTCGCGCGAGTCGGGGCGATGGTAGCCCTCGAAGTAGAAGGGCTGGGAGGCCTCGTGCAGGATCACCGTGCGTTCTGCTTTCTGCGGCGGCTCGACCGTGCGCGCGGGTTCGGGGGTGGGCCCGGCAGTCAGGCGGCCGAAGTATTTCTCCATCAGGAGCAGCGTCTCCTTGGTCTTCACGTCGCCCACCACCGCTACCACCATGTTGGAAGGTACGTAGTACTTCTTGTGGAAGGCTTCGGCGTCGGTGGCCGAGAAGGTGTTCAGGTCCGAATCCCAGCCCACCACCGGGCGTCCGTAAGGATGGGCGATGAAGCTGGCGGCCAGGAACTGCTCGAACAGCCGCCCCACAGGCTGGCTGTCGGTGCGCAGCCGGCGCTCTTCGTGCACCACGTCGCGCTCCTTGTAGAACTCGCGGTAGACCGGATGCAGATAGCGCTCCGATTCCAGGTAGGCCCACAGCTCCAGGCGGTTGGCGGGGAAGGAAAAGAAGTATCCGGTCTCGTCGGTGTTGGTGAAGGCATTCAGGCCGGAGCCGCCCTCGCGGTCGATGATGTCGCCGAATTCGTTGACGATCACAAACTTGTCGGCGGCGGCGATGGCGTCTTTCCATGCCTTCTCCAGCTCCGCCACCTTCTTCTCATCGCGGCCCACGGGACGGCGGCGTTCCGTGTCATACGCGGCGTAGGCTTTCTCCACTTTGGCCAGCGCTACCTTCTCGGCGGCGTAGTTGGTGGTGCCGATCTTGTCCGTGCCCTTGAACGCCATGTGCTCGAACATGTGCGCCAGCCCGGTGATGCCCGGGACTTCCTGCACCGAGCCCACGTCCACGTGGGTGAAGAAGGAAAAGACCGGGGCCTCCGGCCGCTCGCAGATGAGCAGGGTCAGCCCGTTGGGCAGCTTCTTGACCGTGATGCGCTTCTCGAAGGAAGCCAGGTTTTGCGCGGATGCGAGACCCGCCAGCACAGCCAGGCACACCAGGGCCGGGAGGATTCGCCGAGTGAGGGATTTCATGCAGCCTCCGATGGAATAAGGACTAGGGGCAAGCAAGTTACTGTTTCGACGGTGTGCCTGTCAAACGCGGAGCGGCCATTTTGCGCTGCTTTCAGGCGCTCGCGGCGGCGTGCTGGAAGCGTCCCCGCATCCGGCTGGTTATTCACGGGAGCGTCCGATAACGCGCATACTGAGGTCGTGGCTTCGCGCTCCGAAGAACCGCTGCTCGACGACTTCCTCGACTACGCCCGGGTGGAGAAGGGACTGGCGCCGCTGACCGTCGCCGCCTACGCGCGCGACCTGCGCCAGTTCGCCGACCTATTGAAGAAGAAGAAGCGGACTCCGGCCGAGGCGCGGCGCAGCGACGTGCGCGACTTCCTGGATCAGCTCTATGCCAACGCCGTGGACGGGCGCTCGGTGGCGCGCAAGCTCTCCGCGCTGCGCCACTTCTACCGGTTTCTGCTGCTCGACCGCCACGTGGCCAGCGATCCCACGCTCAACATCGAGTCGCCCAAACAATGGAAGATCATGCCCAAGGCGCTCACCCAAGAAGAACTCGGCATGATGCTGGCCGGACCGGCGCGCAACCTCGACCGTAAGCTGGCCACCGCCCTGGCGGCGCGCGATGTCGCCATGCTGGAGATGTTTTACGGCGGCGCGCTGCGCGTCTCGGAGCTGGTAGGCGTCGGGCTGGAAGACCTGAAGGTCGACTTGGGGTACGTCCTGGTCCGTGGTAAGGGAGACAAGGAGCGTATGGTGCCGCTGGGCCGGGCGGCGCAACAGGCGATTGCGGCATATCTCAAGGACGGACGCCCCGCGTTGCTGGGTTCCTCGTCCCTCGTTTCTCGTTCCTCGGCTGCCAAGCCCGGCGAGAAACGAGAAACCAGAAACGACAAACCCGCTGACCGCAACTCACCGTACCTGTTCATCGCTCGGGGCGGGCGGCGGCTCACGCGCCAGCGCGTGTGGCAGATGGTGCGCGCCGCGGCCGCGCCCACCGGACGCAAGGTGAGCCCGCACATGCTGCGCCATAGCTGCGCTACGCACATGGTGGAAGGCGGCGCCGACCTGCGCACGGTGCAGACCATCCTGGGCCACGCCGACATCGCCACCACGCAGATCTACACGCATGTGGCGCTCGACCGGCTGCGCCAGGTGTATCGCAAGCACCCGCGGGCTAAGGCAAGGCCGCGCGTGGCCGCGGCGAAGGGCAAGCGATGAAGACGCAGAAGACTTCCCGCGGCGGTACGGTAGTCGAGAAAGCGACGGTACAGTTCCTGCGTTCGCTCCAAGCGGAGCGGCACGCCTCGCCGCACACCGTCGCCGCCTATCGCAAGGACCTAAGGAAGTTTGCCGACTTCGTGGGAGGCGCCGATTGGCCACACGTCGACCACATGCGCATCCGCGGCTTCCTCTCGCACCTCTACAGTCAGGGCCTGGGCAAGACTTCGGTGGCGCGGGCGCTGGCGGCGGTGCGCTCACTCTATCGCTGGCTGGCAAAAGAAGGCGTGGTGGAGCAGAATCCGGCGGCGCTGGTGGCCACCCCGCGACTGCCGCAGAAGCTGCCCCGCGTCCCCACCATCGAGGAGATGAACCGCATCCTCGATGCCGAGCTGCCGGAGAGCGTCGCTTTCCCGGCGCGCGACCGCCTGATCCTCGAACTGCTCTACGGTTGCGGGCTGCGCAACTCGGAGCTGGTCGGGCTACAGCTTCAGGACGTTCGCTCCGACGAAGTTCTGCTCATCCGCGGCAAGGGGAAAAAAGAACGTTACGTACCGTTCGGGGAGTCGGCGCGCGCGGCCATCAAGGATTACATGCCGCAGCGGCAGCGCGTGCTGGCGCAGTTCAAGAAGAAGACGGCCGTGCTGCTGGTGAATCGCCGCGGCGGCTCGCTGACCACGCGCAGCGTTGGGCGGATTGTGAAGCAGATCGCGGTGGCCTGCGGGCTGCCCTCGGACGTCCACCCGCACACCCTGCGCCACGCCTTCGGCACCCACATGCTGGAGGAGGGCGCCGACCTGCGCGCCATCCAGGAGATGCTCGGCCACGAGCGCCTCTCCACCACCCAGCGCTATACGCAACTCTCCATCAAGCACGTGATGCAAGTGTACGACCAGACGCACCCGCGAGCGAAGTGACGGCGCTCAATCCGCCGCGGCGGGGAGCTGGCCGGGCTCAAGCGTGTCGGTGTGCAGTTCGGCGTGCATGGGCGTCCACATCGCCATCAACCGCGCCTTGAGCTCGCGGGTGAGGGCGTCGTAGGTGGCTTCGGGGTCTTTGCCGAGCGGTGGAGGGTAGATGGGGTCGCCGATGGCCATGCGCAGCGGCTTGAATCCCTGGAACGGTTTGCCGCGAGGCCAGGCCTCGTAGAAGCCGTCGAGCGCCACCGGGTAGATGGGCACCTTCATGTGGATGGAGAGGATGGCGGCGCCCTTCTTGAAGACCTTGGGCGGGCCGTCGATGGAGCGCTCGCCCTCAGGGAAGAGCAGCAGCATCTTGCCGCGGCGCAGGCCGTAGGCGCCGGCGCGCATGGCGGGAACCAGGTTGGCGTCCGGGTCCACCACCACGATCTTCAGGGAGCGCGCCACCCAATTCATGATGCCCTGACCGAAGATCTCGCTGGTCCCGACCGAGAAGTGGTCCCGGAAGAGTGAATAGGGCAGAGCGCTAGCCAGGAAGATGGGATCGAGATACGCCTGGTGGTTGGGGCAGAGCAGGAAAGGACCGTGGGGAGGCAGCTTCTCCAATCCGGTGATGCGGAACTGGAAGCGGTCGCGGGCGAACATGTCAACGACCTTGCCGATCATGAACCAGATGCGGGTGCGCAGCAGATGCGGCTCGTCGATGGCCAAGAGCTCGGGGTCGGTGGGTTCGGTGGCGAAGACGGCTTCCCAGCCGGCGAAGCCGCGCGGCGCGCCCGCGGCGCCCACGCCCGAGCCCACGGCGTCCACCCCGGCGCGGACGGCGTCCACCATCTCGCGCACGGTATAGACGCCGGAGACCACGCTCTCATCCACCGCCGCGCCCAGCTCGTGCTCCAGCGCCACCAGCAGTTCCACGCGCTCCATAGAGTCGAGCGCAAGATCGAGCTCCAAGTTGTCGGAGGGATGAAGGGAGACCGGCGGCGGTTTCACCGCCCGGCGCACCACCTGCAGCGCGCGCTGCACGTCGGGCAGCTCCAGCCAGGCCTGGTCGTCGGCGGTGACGGGCCGGGCGGCTTGCGCCGCTTCCGCGCCACCCGCCGCCCGCTTCGCCTCCACCTTCTTCTGGATCTCGTAGCGCTTGAGCTTGCGCGTGGTGGTGCGTGGCAGCTCTTCCTGCCACAGCTCGAAGCTCAGGATGCGCTTGGTGGAGGGCAACTGCTGCGAAAGTCCTTCAAACTCCCAGCGGATGACCTCGCGGGTGTTGACGATGTGCTTCTGCTTGAGCAGTTCGAAGTTGGGTACCACCACGCCGTGCAGCCGCTCGGAGAAAGGCTCGCCCGGGCGGCTCTGGAGGCCCATCACGCACATCTCCTTCACCCACTGGCACTTCAGGTAGTGCTGCTCCACTTCTTCGGGGGAGATGTTCTTCCCCGAGCTGAGGACGATGACCTCCTTGCGGCGTCCGGTGAGGAACAGGTTGCCGCCGGAGTCGAAGTAGCCGAGGTCGCCGGTGTGGAGCCAGCCGTCGCGCAGCGCCAGCGCAGTGAGGTCGGGGCGATTGTAGTAGCCCTGCATGACGATGCGGCCGCGGATGGCTACCTCGCCCAGCGCGGGGCCGCCTTCGTCGTCGTTCTGGGGCTCGGCGTCCACGATCTTTGCTTCCACGCCCGGCAGCGGCGGGCCCACCGAGCCAATCACGTTGTGCAGGGGCGGCGTGGAAAAGGCCCCGCCGGAGGTTTCCGTCAGCCCGTAGGCCTGCAGGATGTCGAAGCCCAGCGCGTCCAGGTCGTGGCCGATGGCCGCATCGAAGCGTGAGCCGCCGGTGATCAGGTAGCGCATGCTCGTCCCTAGCGCCGCGTGCGCCTTGCGGAAAAAGACCTTGCCCAGGTTCCACCCCAGGCTTCGGCCCAGGCGCGAAAGCCCCATCAAAAAGCGGAAAGCCGTCTGCGTCGCCGCGCCGCCCTCTTTCACCTGTTTCAGAACGCGCTCATGGATGAGGTAGAAGAACTGCGGGACGCAGACGAAGATGGTCACCTGACGCTCGCGCAGGGCGCGCAGCAGCTCGGCGGTGTTCAGGGTCTCCAGATAGATGACGCGCGCCCCCCCGGACAGCGGCAACATCAGGTTGGCCATCTGCGCCAGGGCGTGGAAGAGCGGCAGCACGCCCAGGATGGCATCCGTGGGCCGGACGTCGAGATAGCGGAAGACGGATTCGATCTCGCCCATCAGGTTGTCCTGGGTGAGCATGACGCCCTGCGGCTCGGCGGTGGTCCCCGAGGTGTAGAGGATGACGGCCAGGTCCTCGGGCTTCGCCTCCGCCGGGCGGAAGCTGCCGGGGCCGGCGGCCAGAATGGCATCCAGGCTGGCCGCGCCCGCTGTCTCTCCATCGAGCAACGCCAGGCGGATGGAGAGCCCCTCGGCGGCGCGGCGCGCGGTTTCCAGGTTCTTGAGGTCGGTGAAGACGACGGAGGCGCCACAATCGCGCAGCAGGCGTCCGATCTGTTCGGCCTTGAAGGCGGTGTCGAAGGGGACGGCGACCATGCCCGCGGCCACCGCGCCCAGGTAGGCGGCCACCCAGCGCGGCCGGTTCTGCGCCAGCACCACGCAGCGGCTGCCGCGCTCCACGCCGCTCTCCGTCAGCCAGCGGCCCACCGACTCTGCCATGCGGCGCAGTTCGGCGTAGCTGTGACTCTCGAGCGAGGCCTCGCGCTGCATCTCGACCGCGATGTTCTCGGGCCAGCGCTCGACCGACTCCAGGAACCGCTGGTAGAAACCCTGCATGGTCAGGAAACCCTACTTGGTGACGACGCCGCAGGCGATGCGGTCGCCGGCGTTGCCCGCCGGATCGGTCTTCATGTCGTCCGCCTTGGCATGGACCACGATGGACGTGCCGCCGTTGGCATAAAGGGAATTGGACTTACCCTCCTCCAGCGTGACCTGGGTGTTCAGCAGGCCCGTCTTTACCGTGCCCTTGGGACCGGCCGTGATGTTCATCATGTCGCCGTTGTGCGAACCCTCGGGATTCTCCAGGCCGTGCTTCTTGCCGTTCGGGTTGAAGTGTCCTCCGGCAGACTTGAAGTCGGGGCCCTCGCACTTGGCGTTCTGATGAATGTGGATGGCGTGCTCGCCCGGTGGCAGGTTCTTCAGCTTCAGCGTCAGGGCCACACCCGCATCGCCCTTCATTTCGAGCGTGACGGTTCCGACGCTCTCTCCCTTGGCGTCCTTCAGTTCGACCACCTTGGGCTTATCCTTCGCGGAAGCCAGCGCGGTTCCCAGCAGCAGCACGATCAGCACGGCGAAGCCTCGTTTCATGGAACCCTCCTGAGGAAGGACATTATAGGCGGAGGCGCAGCCCGCCTCTACCTGCGCCCTTCGGCCGGCCTTGCGCATCCAATGTGCTAGGCTTGATTCAGGCGGATTTCCGCGCCTTTTGACGGGACCCGATCCATTGATCAACACCCTCATCGCCAAAGTCGTCGGCACCAAGAACGAGCGCGAGGTCAAGCGCATCCGTCCCCTGGTGGAGCGCATCGGAGCGCTCGAACGGGAGGTGGAGTCCCTCAGCGACGCCGAACTGCGCGCCAAGACCGACGAGTTCCGCAAGCGCATCGCCGACCGCCTGGCCACGCTCCCCAGTGAGCCGGAGGCCGACGCCGATCGCCTGCGCGAGCTCCAGAAGGAGCGCGACTTGGTGGTCAAGGAGGCCCTGGAGGAGTTGCTGCCGGAGGCCTTCGCAGTCGTGCGCGAGACCGGGCGGCGCGCCCTGCAAATGCGCCACTTCGACGTGCAATTGGTGGGCGGTGTGGTCCTGCACCAGGGCAAGATCGCCGAGATGAAGACCGGCGAAGGAAAAACCCTGGTCGCCACCCTGCCGGTGTACCTGAACGCGCTCGCCGGCCAGGGCGTGCACGTGGTCACGGTCAACGACTACCTGGCCAAGCGCGACTCGGAGTGGATGGGGAAGATCTACCGCTTCCTGGGGCTGAGCGTGGGCGTGATCGTGCACGGACTGGACGACACGGAACGCCGCGAGGCCTACGCCGCCGACGTCACCTACGGCACCAACAACGAGTTCGGCTTCGACTACCTGCGCGACAACATGAAGTTCGACCTGACGCAGTGCGTGCAGCGCGGCCACAACTTTGGCATCGTGGACGAGGTGGACTCCATCCTGATCGACGAGGCGCGCACCCCGCTCATCATCTCCGGTGAGAGCGAGCAATCCACCGACAAGTATGCCCGCGTGAACCGCATCATCCCCAAGCTGGAGCGCGGCGAGGAGATCGACCAGAACGACACCAAGATCCTCACCGGCGACTACGTGGTGGACGAGAAGCGCCATACCATCACCGTCACCGACGAGGGCTGGGAAAAGGTGGAGCAGATGCTGGGCATCGGCAACATCGCCGATCCCGAGAATTGGGACCTGAAGCACCACGTGGATACCGCGGTGAAGGCCCACTCGCTCTACCGCCGCGACGTGGAATACGTGGTGAAGGACGGGGAAGTCCTCATCGTGGACGAGTTCACGGGGCGGCTGATGCCCGGGCGGCGCTGGTCCGACGGCCTGCACCAGGCCATCGAGGCCAAGGAGGGCGTCAAGATCGAGCGGGAGAACCAGACCCTGGCCACCATCACCTTCCAGAATTATTTCCGCATGTACAAGAAGTTGGCGGGCATGACCGGCACCGCCGAGACCGAGGCGGCCGAGTTCGACAAGATCTACAAGCTCGAGGTGGTGGTGATCCCCACCAACCGGACGCTGCTGCGGCAGGAAAATCCCGACGTCGTCTACCGCACGGAACGCGAGAAGTACAACGCCGTCAGCGAAGGGATCGAGGAGCTGCACCAGCGGGGCCAGCCGGTCCTGGTGGGCACGACTTCCATCGAGAAGTCGGAGCGGATCTCCGAGCTGCTGAAGAAGAAGAAAGTGGAGCACGTGGTGCTCAACGCCAAGCACCACGAGAAAGAGGCGGAGATCGTGGCCCAGGCCGGGCGCAAGGACGTGGTGACCATCGCCACCAACATGGCCGGCCGCGGGACCGACATCCTGCTGGGCGGCAATCCCGAGTTCATGGCCAAGCAGGAGTGCGTCAAGCAGGGCTTGGCGCATCCGGTGCCGCCCGAGGCCGCCTCGGCCGCGCCGCGCCCGGGAAAAGAGGGCGCCACGCTCTTCTACTACCAAGGGACGGAATACGAGGTCTCGACGGAGCAGTGGGAGGAAGCCTTCCACCGCTTCAAGGCGCAGACCGACGCCGAGCACGACGAAGTGGTCGCCGTAGGCGGCCTGCACATCCTGGGCACGGAACGGCACGAGGCCCGCCGCATCGACAACCAGTTGCGCGGGCGCGCCGGACGCCAGGGCGACCCCGGCTCCTCGCGCTTCTACCTTTCGCTCGAAGACGACCTGATGCGCATCTTTGCCAAGGAGTGGGTCTCCAAGTGGCTGGAGCGCCTGGGCATGGAAGAGGGCATCCCCATCGAGTCGCGGCTCATCACCCGCCGCATCGAGGCGGCGCAGAAGGCGGTGGAAGTTCAGAACTTCGAGGCCCGCAAACACGTCCTGGAGTACGACGACGTCATGAACAAGCAGCGTGAGGCGGTCTACAGCCTGCGCCGCCAACTGCTGGAGGGCCTCGACCAGAAGGACCTCATCCTGGAAGACTACGTGGCCAGCATGCTGGGCGACCTGCTGGAGCAGTTCGCTCCGGAGAAATCTCACCCGGACGACTGGGACCTGGCCGGCCTGAAGAACCAGGTCTTCAACCGCTTCGGCGTGGACCTGGCCGCCGAGGGCGTGAAGCTCGACGACCTGAGCCGCCAGGAGCTGGGCGACACCATCTTTGAGAAGCTCAAGGAACGCTACGAGGCCAAGGAAAAGCTGCTGGGCCCGGACGCCATGCGCTACCACGAGCGCATGATCATGCTCAGCGTCCTCGATACCCAGTGGAAAGATCACCTGCTTTCCATGGACCACCTGAAGGAAGGCATCGGGCTGCGCGGCTACGGCCAGCACGACCCGCTGGTGGAGTACAAGCGCGAGTCCTTCGAGGTGTTCGAGGAGATGATGCAGCGCTTCCAGGAAGAGACCGTGCGGACCCTTTACCTGATGCAGGTGGTGGCCGCGGAAGAAGGAGGACGCGAGCCGGCCGGCGCCTCCGGCGAGGCGGCGGAGAGCCGCCCGCAGCGGCGCCCCCGCGCCACCTCCATCGACGAGCTGGAGGCCGAGTTCCAGCGCAAGAAGCGCCGCGAGCTGGAGCAGGCGCGCCTGGCGGGCTCCGGCGATTACCAGCCGGTGCAGCAGGTAGTGCGCTCCGGCGCCAAGGTCGGGCGCAACGACCCCTGCCCCTGCGGCTCCGGCAAGAAGTACAAGAAGTGCTGCGGCATGGCCGCCTGAGCTTGCGGCCCGCCGGAGCGCGCCGCCGCCGTCACCGCCAAGCGTGACGCCTGACCTGGAAATCCCGCCCGCTCCCAGGCCACAATCGTCCTAGCAACCCAGGAGGTGAGCCATGCTTGCCATCCGACTGGTGCGACTCATCGAAGCCCACTCCGAGCAACTCGCCCTCGGATTGACCGAGAAGGTCTGGAACTGCCCCCGATGCAGCGATCTGAACAAGGTTCCAGCGGATGAATTCCGGGCCCGCACCCAGGAGATCTACCGCAACCTCAGCGACTGGCTGCTGTACAAGACCGAGGCGGACTTGGAGCGGCGCTACACCGAACTGGGCGCCCGACGCGCCCGCCAGGGAGTGGCCTTCAGCCACTTCGTGTGGGCCGTCACCGCCACCAAGGAGTACGTGCGGGACTTCGTGCAGCGCGAAGGTCTGGTGGATAGCGCCATGGAACTGCACGGGGAAGTGGAGCTGTTGGCCCTGCTCGACCAGTTCTTCGACCGCGCCTTGTACCACGCCGCGGTGGGCTACGAACGCGAGCGCGGCCGCGAACGGGACCGCAGGCGCCAGCGCCGTGTGCAGGTGGCTTAGCGGCGCTTCCGTGCGCGGAAGGTCATCTCCTCCGCCGGGCTGCCGGTACGCGCCTTCCAGGCAAGGAACATCCCCACGTAAGAGTCGGTGATGTAGTCGCGCTCGCTCACCCCTAGCGCGCGCGCGGTGCGGTCGATCCAGGCGGGCGCGCCTTCAATCTCCCCCACGTCGCCGATAGGCGTCTGATCCACCAGCACGTGCCCCTTGCCGTCGCTCCAGCCGGTGCGGAATTTCTCGTAGCGAAAGGTAGGCTCGAAGCCCAGGGCGCGCAGGATTTGGTCCATGCGCTCGCCATCCACGACCTCCGTCTCCGTTTCCGTGCGCGACTTGTGCCGGCCGGCCGTGCCCCGGCCCTTGTGGGTCAGCGACCAGCGCTTCCCATACTTGCGCAGCCGCAACAGCTCGCCCCGCGAACGCAGCGGATGTCCGGGAAGGTCGAAGAGCGTATTGCTCTCGTGCGCGCGGCGCTCCGTAACGCGGAATCCCGCGGCGCGTAGCTTGCGCGCGAGTTGCTTAAGGTCGGAGATGAGGAACTTGATCTCAACTTCTTGAGACATACAAAACACCTTACAACGCAGAGGCGCGGAGAACGACCGCAGAGGTCGCGGAGGCTCTGCGGACACTGCGAGATCCTCTGCCTCTCTGCGTTTCAGGGTTTTTCCCGCGCAACTCCGGCCAAGTCCGCGCTTTCATCATAGTGATTGACGATCCTCCGGATGCCATCTTTCAATACGACCACATTAAAGTTGAGGAGCAGGCCGACTTGGAGCCCGAGAAGACGCAGATGGGAGAGAACTTGTGCTGCGTCAACCGGGTGGAGTTCTTCTTTCGCCTTGAGTTCCACGACGATGCGCCCCTCCACGAGCAGATCGGCGCGGAATCCGCACTCCAGCTTTACCGGCCCATACACCAGGGGCACGGGCTTTTCGCGTTCCACCCGCAGGCCCAGTTGCCCTAATTCGTAGGCCAGGCACTCCTTATAAGCGGACTCTAACAGGCCTGGCCCAAGCCTGCGGTGCACCTGGATCGCGGCTCCTATGATCTTTTCTGTGATTTGGTTGAGACTCACAGCTTCACTTCTCGCGCGCCACCACGAAGTCCGGCACCCACAGCAGGGCGCGTTTGAACTCAGAGTCGGGGAAGTTGCTCACCCCGTCGCGGGCCTCGCGGGCCAACTGGTTCGCCAGCGTGGTGGCGGCCTCGATGGAGCCGTAGCGGTTCAAGACCTCGAGGATCTGGGGCAGGCCGACGCTCCGAAAGGCCCCCTGGTGCAGCACGGTTTCGATGAGCGCGCGCTCTTCCGGGGTGCAGTGTTCGAGCGCATGGATGACCGCCATGGTCACCTTGCCCTCGCGCAGGTCGCTGCCCACCGGCTTGCCCAGCACGTCCTCCGACGCCGTGAGGTCGAGCACGTCATCCACGATCTGGAAGGCCAGGCCGAGCTTGCGGCCGTACTCGCCCAGTTTCTGCTCTTCTTCCTCCGGCGCGCCCCCCAGGATCGCGCCCAGTCGCATGCACGCCGAGAACAGGCAGGCGGTTTTGCGATGGATGAGGTCGAGGTGCTCGTTCAGCGAGATGAGCCGGCCGAGCTTCTCGATCTGCAGCAGCTCGCCCTCCACCATCTGCTGCGTCAGTTCGATGAGCACGTCCAGGACCTTGAAGTTGCGCTCCTGCACCGCGATCTTGAAGGCCTGCATGTAAAGCCAGTCGCCGGCCAGCACGCACTTGGCGTTGCCCCACTGGGTGTTGGCGGCGGGACGCCCGCGGCGCGTCTGCGCCTCGTCAATGATGTCGTCGTGCACCAGGGTGGCGGTGTGGATGATCTCCACCACCGCGCCCAGGCGGATGGCGCCGCGCCCCTTGTAGTCGAAGAGCTTGGCTGCCAGCAGCAGCAGGGCCGGGCGGATGCGCTTGCCGCCGCCCTCGCGCAGGTACTCGCCGATCTCGGTGATGGCCTCGACGCCGGAGACGGTGTCGCGCCCGAACTCGCGCTCGATGGCCGCCAGGTCTTCGCGCAGCAGCTCGAAGACTTCCTTGGCCGAGGTGGTGGCAGGCGCGCTCATGTCAGTTGGTCCGGTAATTCGCGAACTGCATGTCGATTCCGAAATCGCGCGCCCGCAGCAGCGTCATGATCTCCTGCAGCGTGTCGCGGTCCTTGCCGCTCACCCGCACCACGTCCGCCTGGATGGCGGCCTGCACCTTCTTCTTCGAGTCCTTGATGGCCTTCACGATCTCCCGCGCCTTCTCGATGGGGATGCCCTGCTGCATGGTGATGCGCTGGCGAGCGCTTGAGCCCGCGGCCGGTTCCACCGCGCCGTAGTTGAGGGCGCGCAGCGGCACTCCGCGCTTCACCAGTTTCTGCTGCAGGACGTCGTTGACCGCCTTCAGCTTGTACTCGTCCACCGAGCTGATCACGATAGCCTCTTTGCCCTCCATCGTGATGCTCGACTTCGAGTCCTTCAGGTCGAAGCGGGTGTGGACCTCCTTGAGCGCCTGCTGGATGGCGTTCGAGACTTCCTGAACATCGACCTTGCTGACAATGTCGAAACTGTTTTCTGCCATTAGATCCTTCCCCTTCGACCTCGCTCAGGGTCAGGGTTTCGGCTGGCGGCTCAGACGCCGCCAGAACGCCTCAACCTTGCTCACGATGTCGAAAGAGTCCTCAGCATGGCTGGTTCCGGGTGCTCTAGTGTAGCCCACCCGGCTGGCGGGGCGGCTCCTTGCAGAGATTTCACAACTTAAAGAAAGAATGGAAGTTCTGGCGGGTGGCTTGGCCGATCTCCTCGGCGGTCAGGCCGCGCAGCTCCGCGATCCTGGCCGCGACTTGGGCGACATAGGCCGGCTCGTTGCGCTTCCCACGGTGCGGCACCGGCGCCAGGAAGGGCGAATCGGTCTCGATCAGGATGCGGTCGAGGGGTAGCTCGCGCGCCGCCTGGCGGATGCTCTCCGCCTTGGCGAAGGTGACGTTGCCGGCGAAGGAGATGAGGAAGCCCATCTCCAGTGCCGCGCGGGCGTGTGCCAGGCTCCCGGTGAAGCAGTGCAGGATGCCGCCCAGGCCGCTCGCGGCCCAGTGCTCGCGCAAGAGCGCCAGGCAGTCGTCCCAGGCATTCTCACTGTCAGCGGACGGGCGGCAGTGGATGACGATGGGCAGCTTGGCCGCGCGCGCCTGCTCCATCTGGCGGCGAAAAACAGTTTGCTGCACCTCGCGCGGCGAGTGGTCGTAGAAGTAGTCGAGGCCGATCTCGCCCCAGGCAATGACCTTGGGATGGCGCGCCAGCTTGGCCAGCTCGGCGAAGTCTCCCTCGTCGGCCAGCTTGGCCTCGTGAGGATGGATGCCCACGGTGGCGTAGAGCCACGGGTGCTGCTCGGCAAGTTGGATGCCGCAGTCGAGCGACCCTGGGCCCGTACCGCTGCCGATGGCCACGATGGTCTCGACCCCGGCTTCGCGGGCGCGCTCGAGCATGGCCTCGCGGTCGACGTCGAACTGGGACATTTC
>Ga0255334_1000963_pt1 | contig 16136 bp, 22 predicted proteins | sample EtOH5_35cm_T3_12_FD_202080 | JGI IMG/M metagenome (GOLD analysis project Ga0255334, IMG submission 202080) | Sandy soil microbial communities from University of British Columbia, Vancouver, Canada - EtOH5_35cm_T3_129 | ecosystem: Engineered > Artificial ecosystem > Sand microcosm > Unclassified ...
CGCTACTACGGGGACATGATCATCGACGGGGATCTCAACGTGATCAGCATCGGCGCCGTCGGGGGCCTGCAGGACATCACCGTCAACCTCGTCCCATACGGAGCGTTCGCGGTGTCCACTACCGCCTCTTAAAGAAGGAGCTTCGATGTTCGCGTCGCAGGTAACGAAGGAGATCCAGATCGACAACGGCACGGTGAGGATTCGCAAGCTGTCGGCGCGGAGCCTCGAGAAGGCGAGCGAGGCGCGGCAGACGAGTGCGGCGCTGCTCACGCGCAGCTTCGGAGGCGAGGTCCTCAAGGCGCTCCGAGACGACAGCGCGGTGGCCGAGGCGCAGAAGGCCAAGGTTGCCAACCGCTACGGGTCCTACGACCGTCACACCGTACTGACCCAGGGAATCATGTCCTGGAGCTTCGCCGAGAAGCTCGAGGCTGGGATCGAAGACTTGGACGAGGAGGCGGCGGAGACGCTGTCCCACGCGATTCTGGACCTGTCTCTGCCGACGCCGGCTGCAGTCGAGGAGGCCACAAAAAACGTCTGAGGGCGCTCCATCAACTCCTCGACGGTGAGGCGCCCGACGACCCCGACGTCAGGAGACTGTGGACAGTGGCGGTCATCGCCGAAGCGTTTCACGTCCTACCGTCCACCGTCGCCCGCGACCTAGACGACGACCCCGAGCAGATCTCGCTCCTCTGCCTGCCTCTGTTGAGTTACGCCCGGGCCAAGCACGCCTTCGACGTTGCGAAAGACCAGAAGGACCTCGAGCCGTGGGCGAAGTCGATGGACATGGCGCTCGTGCGACGTAACAAGGCCGCGCTGGATGAGCAGCGCAAGGTCGCCGCGAAGGCGGCGGCAACGAAGGCCGGGACGGCGTAGATGGCTATCACGGTCGACGATCTCCAAGTCATCATCCGACTCAAGGACGAGCTGACGCCGGCGCTGTCCGGTATCACGAAATCCATCGCGAGGGCCGTCGCGGGGATGATCACGGTCGGCGCCGTGGTCAAGGTTGCGACGGACGCCCTGAAGGCCCAGGCGGATCAGGAGGCGGCGATCAACAAGCTCAACCTCGCGCTGTCGAACCAGGGGCGCCTGACGCCGGCGTTGAGCAAGTCGTTGATCGACTACTCGGCTGCACTTCAAGACGTGAGCACGTACGCCGATGAAGTCGTGCTGTCTGGCGAGGCGACGCTCGTCAAATTTGGGCTCAACGAGGCGCAGATCAAGCGCACGTCGAAGGCGGCGTTGGACTTCGCTGCCTTCACGGGGGGGGACGTCGTATCCGCCTTCGATCTTCTCGGCAAGGCGTCGACCGGCAATGTGGCCATGCTTCAACGGCAGGGCTTCCAGTTCGATGAGAACGCGAGCAAGTCCGAGAAGTTCGAGTCGGCGCTCTCGCAAATCGAGAAGACTATGGGCGGAGCCGCGCTCGCCGCGACGCAGACATACACGGGCGCGATGAAGCAGTTAGAGAACACGACCGGGGACGCCAAGGAAAGCCTCGGTTTGTTTCTCGGCGAACTCGGCGGAGGGACGAGACCGTTCGGGCTACTCAATGACGCCGCACGCCTCGCCGGGGAGGTCTTCAAGTCCCTGGTGATTATCGTGTCGTGGGCTCGGGCCGCCATCCTCTTGGAGATCTCGGCGATCGTGCTTGTGATCGATGGCATGCTCATATTTCTCTCCAAGATCCCCGGTCCGTTCAGGGATGCGTTCGCGAAAGCGGCCACCGCCTTGGGGCTGTTCGGAGACTCCCTCAAGGTGAACATTCACGACACCCTGGACTCTGCCAAGGCCACGGTCGAGGCCGGTGGCCACGTCATTGATTTCAAGAACAAGGTGGGCGGCACTATTCCGAAGGTGACGGAGCTGAGCGATGCCCAGAAAAAGGCCGCCGAAGCCGCGAGGAAGCACGCCGAGGAAATACGGGGGCTCGCGGACGAGCTCTCCGGAAAAAACGTTGTCCGAGACGCCCAGAAACTCATCGAGGCACTGCGCCTACCGGGGGTCATGGAGTCAATGCGGGGGAACCGTCAGGCCATCGACGACCTGCTCGTCCGCGTAGACGCCCTGATAAAGAAGGGTGCCGGGGGGCTCCAGCCGGCACTATTGGGTATCGCGACGGCGGCTCGCGAAGCGCGCGCCAGTCTAAACGTGCTCATCGAGCGTCCCGGGTTGGCCACGGAGATCGTCAGCCCGGAGGGGCTCAAGGCGTTGCATGAGCTGCCCGAGCTCTACAAGGTCATCAACCGCGAAACGGGGTTGTGGACGCGCTACCAGGACGTCGTGAATCAGGAGCTCGAAAACGCGGCCACGACGGTATCCGAAAAGCTGGTCCCGGCGACGCTTAGCTTTGGTGATTCCGTTAAGGCCGGGCTCGGCAATCTTCCGGATGTGATCAACAGGGCGCTCCAGGGAGGCGGCAATGTTCTCAAGAGCGTCGGGGCGAGTCTAGGCACCACTCTTGGCGAAGCGCTCAAGGGCACGCTCACCAAGGGCCTGTCTAGTGCCCTCGGCTCTGGCATCGGCGGGGCGCTCGGATCCATCCTTCCTGGCCTGGGCACCGCGCTCGGCGCCCTCGCTGGAGACTTCGTCGGCAAGCTCATGGAGACCATGACGGCGACGAAGGGGAAGATCATGGGTGCCATCCTCGGCGGCCCGATCGGCTTCTTGGTCGGGGGATTCTTGGGGGGGCAGGCGGAGCACAAGCGCGTCAATGACCTCCGCGACTCGTTCGTCTCCGCAGCTGGTGGGCTCGACAAGCTGCGGGAACAAGCGGCCGAAGCCGGGCTCACGCTAGACCGTCTACTGGCGGCGAAGAAGGTCAAGGACTTCGAGGCGGCAACGGAAGAACTGAGCGCAGCCTTCCAGCGTCAGGCCGATACCGTGAAGGGGCTCGAGGACGCGATCGGCGCGATGGGGGCCGCATTCGGCGAGGGCGGCATCATCGCCATAACAGCAGAAGACGCTGCGGCGCAGGCGACGATCTTCACCACCGTCTTCAATCGTGCTGTGAAGGAGAAGGGCCTCGTAGGCGCCGCCGATGCGCTGCGCGAGTCGTTCGCTGGCCTGTGGGAGTCGTTGGGAAGCCTCGTGCCGCCCGAGGTCCTCGAGGCAATTCTGGGCCCCATCCACCGCGTTATGGAGATGACGAAGCCTGGCGGCGAAGGCGACCCGGCAGGGCTCTTCCGGGGCGCGGCAGAGGGCGCCGCGGCTCTGGCTCAGATACTGACCGGCCTGAGCAAGGACGACATGCCGCTGCTGGACTCGCAGTTCCAGGCGTTCGGCCAGCAGGCGCAATCTGCCTTCGCGCAAGCCATCGCTGGTGGGGCGACGAGTCAAGAAGCCTTCATGGCCATCGGGCCGCTGCTCCAGGCGATCATCTCGGCATCGGAGGAATACGGCATAGCCATCGACGACAACACGCTGGCCCTAATCGACCAGGCCGAGCAGAACGGGGTGACGTTCAAGACGTCGCCCATGGAGCGGATGGTCGAGGTGCTCGAGGCCATCGCCGTCAAGCTCGGAGCGGATCTCCCTCGAGCGACCAGGCGGGCCGAGGACGCCTTCGACGACTTCGGCGACGAGGCCACGAGGGCCGGACGATCGGCGGTGAGGGCGACAGAAGACGCCATCGACACCGTCGAGGACATCGGTCCGGCGGCCCGGTCGGCCGAGTCGGCGCTGCGCGCCTTCGGAACGGGCGCATCCACCACGTTCGGCAACGTCGAGATGGCGGCTGGAGACGCCGCGCGAGGGATCTCGACGACCTGGGACGTCAACACAGGATACATGGGCGCCTCGATGGCCGACCTGGTCACGGATACGAGTACCTCCATGGACACGATCACGAGTGTCTGGTCCGAGGGGGCCGTGACGATGGAAGACCGGATGAAGGTCTTCGGTCACGAGGTCGGTGAGGAGCTCATGGCGACCGCCGATTTCGCCGAGTCTGTATTCGGCTACATGACCAAGGACTTCGACAGCGCGCTAGGTACGTGGGGAGATATCGCTGACAGGGCGGCAGACGAGGTGAACAGGGCCCTTGAAAACATCAACGACGTGACGATCGGCGTCCACATCGATATGCCAGACATCACGAGCGTTCTCGGGCTCGGCAGCGTGACGCCTGCGGCGCACGGATTCTCAGGTGACGTGAGTTCTCCGAGCCTGTTTCTGGCCGGCGAGCGGGGACGCGAGCATGTCGAAATCACGCCGGCGGGAAGATCGCGCGGCGGTAGCGATCCAGCGGTGCTGGCCGAGTTGCGAGAGATCCGGAGACTCCTGCGGAAGCAGCCCGGTTCGATCCGAGACGCGGTCCTGATAGCGCGGTGATGAATTGGCTGACGGCCCAGTCGTAGAGATCGAGCTGTCGGGGGTCGGGGCCGGGTGGACCGACATCACGACGGACGTGTCCGCGCTGGCCCCGATCCGGCCGAGCTACGGCATCGCGGGCTCCGGGCCGAACGATCGCGTCGCCGGGACTGGAACGCTGACGTTCTCCCTGCGGAACGAGAATCCCACAACAGCCGCGAAGGGCTACTACTCCCCGGAGAGCGCAAACGTCAGGACGGGCTTCGCTCTCGGTGTTCGGGTCAGGTTCTCGTACCTCATCGGCGCGACCACGTACCGGAAGTTCATCGGACGCCTCAAGTCGATCCGGCCGACCGCCGGCAAGAACATCCAGCCGCAGCTCGTGGAGTGCGAGGTGGTCGACTGGATGGAGGAGGCCGCGCGCCACAGGCTCGCGTCCCTGGCGACGCAGACGAACAAGCGGGCAGACGAACTACTGACTTCGGTGGCCGCCGCCGTCCCGACGCAGCCGATTTCGACGACCTTCGATACCGGCTCGGAGACTTACGTCCTCGCCCTCGACGAGACCGTAGAGGCGATCAGCGAGATCGGCAAGATCACGTTCTCCGAGTTCGGCTTCTGCTACATCCGGGGGAATACCTCGTCTGGCGGAAACCTACGCTTCGAGAGTCGGACGGCCAGGCTGCCGGTGGGGACAGTCAGCGGAACCTTCACCGACTCCGAGATCGCGTCTCTTTCCATGAGTTACGACGCGGACCAGCTCGTCAACCTCGTCGATGCGACCACACATCCGCGGACCCAAGACTCGAGCACCACAAGCCTGCTCTTCGAGCTGCAGGGAACACCGCTCGTCACCGCGGGCCAGACGATCAAGATCAACGGTGAGTACACCGATCCCACGCAGCGCGCGGTCCGAGTCTCCGGGATGGACATGGTCAACCCGGCTGCGACGACGCACTACACGATGAACACGGTGAGCACGGGCGGCGGCACGGATCTCACGGCGAACTTCACCGTCAGCGCAGCCTACACGGGCTCTGTGGTGTTCTACACGATCACGAACAACAGCACCCAGGACGGCTACATCACGAAGCTCAACGCGCTCGGGCGGGGGCTCTACGACTTCGAGCCGATCGGCAACAGGGCGAGCGATACGGGCAGCATCGATGACCAGGGCGAGCGCTACCTGAACATCGACATGCCCTACCAGAGCGACGCCGCCGTCGGGAAATCTGTCGCCGAGTTCGTCTTGAGACATTACAGCGATCTCGGTGGCTCGGCCGAGTGCAGGGTTGGGATCAGGGCCACGACGACAGCACTCACGGATCAGGTAATCGCCAGGGAACCCGGCGACCAGATCACGATCACGGAGACGATGACCGGGCTCGATCACAACTTCTATATCAACTCTGTTGATCTCTCCATCGTGAAAGGGGAGCCGGCCCTTGCCGAGTGGGGTCTGTTCCGTGCCGAGCCTCGGGGATATTGGAATCTTGAGGTGATCGGTTACGGCGAGTTGGACCTGACCACCTATCTGGCGCCGCTGTGACCGAACCCACGAGAACGTTCCTGCTAAAGGTCATCGAGAGCGAGCGGGCGCGTGTGCGGAGCAGCATCCTCTACCTGAAGCGCCTGGAGACGGCCGTTACCTGGCTCTCGGGCGACCGCGTGGAGCCGCCCGACGAGACAACCCTCGAACTATTCGAGACGTTCGTCGGGGTTGAGCGAGGGCTCTACGGGCTCGAGCCTGGATTGGTAGTCGACCGTGCCACACGTGTGCAGTCCCGGATCTCGATAGACGAGTGGCAGGCAAAGACTGCGGCCCTGCGGACGGCGGCGCGCGAACTCGGTCCCGTGGCGCTAGGCCATCTGCGAGAGGGCTACCCGGGGATGTTCGGGGTCAGCGAAGCGTGAGCGATGAAGGGCTCGTCGCGATGGTAGCTCGCCCAAATGTTGCAGCCGCAGCACGCCGCGGCGAGGTTCGTCGGATCGTTATTCTTCTTGTCGTGGTCCATGTGGTGAACCTGCAGCTTGTGCTTCAGCTCGGACTGGTGCTTGCCGCAGCGCCGGCATCGATGTCCGTCGCGCTCCAGGATGAGGCGCTTGTACTTCCGCGTGAACTCGGGACCGTAGGGCAGCGTGGCGACACCGCCGCGCCAGTTGTGATGGTCAGGGCCCGCGGCGCCCATCCTGGTGCGCGCGGCTTCGGTGTGCGTGCGGCCGAAGAACGGAGTGGCCGGGCCGGTCTTCCCGCGCATGTGATTGCGCTCGGCCATCCGTCGGCGCGTCTCCTCGCTGTGCGTCCAACCGCGCTTGTTCTGATAGACGCCGCCGTTCCGCGCAAGGCGCGTCGCATTGCGCTTGGCGATTTCTTCGGCGCTGAGTTTGGTTCCACGTTTCCACGTGAAATGCGGGCACGCCTTGCCAGTATTCCACGAAGGTTCGCCCTTCTCGAACAGGCGACCCGATGGGTTGTGCCCGTGTGCGTATCGAACCGGCTTGCCGAGTTTGCCGATGGGCGCGATGAGAGTCCCACAGCCGCAGGCGCAGGCGACCTTCGGCAGCAGCGCGTTTGCTGCGTCACGACGCTCTCGATAACGACGCTGCCTTTCGGCCATGGTCAATGGCATGCGGGCCTCCCAGCCGTAGTAAACATAGTCTACAGCAAGCCAGTATCTATCGGAGGGCACTCAAATTAGCTGGACCAGCCCCAGAACGTGGGTGGCGGAGGAACTGGTCTCCGCCTCGATGATGAACACGCACGTTCGGGACAACCTGAACGCGCTGCGCGACTACTTCCTCGGCGCGCAGGACCTCGGCGCGGACTGGCTGATCTCGACAGGCCGGAAGTTGTCCTGGAGCGATCCCGACGTTGCGCACGGGATCACGACGCTGGCGGCCACCGACGTGTGGGCGGCGATCCAGCCGACGAGCGGGACAGTCGGCGGCGCCACGGTGTTCGGATTCACCGACGCAGACCAGGAGGCGCTCCGGATGTACGGGATCATCGGGTCATCCGGTGCGCTCGCGAGCACGGCCGTGGTCGCGTTCGGTGCGAAGAAGAACGGCACGGGGATCCAGGCGCTCGCGGCCGGCGAGTCGGTGTTCGACGTTTCGAACAACGGGACGGTCTACGCCCGCTTCCTCGGCGACGGCACGATCAGCCTCGGCCTGAACAGCAACCCGAAGTTGTTGATGGACACCAACGACTACCAGCTCTACAGCAAGGCCTCGAATTTCTTCCAGTGGGTCATCGGCTCCGTGCAGGAGATGCTGCTCGACGCGACCGGGCTCACGGTGACGAATCTGGTCACGGCCGAGAGCGCGGTTTTTACCGTTGGAATTTGCGCGGGCTTCTCGGGGACGCCGACGGCCGACGAGGTCCAGGTCGGAGACGCGAACTTCGCGATGGCATTCAACTCGAGCGATCCACTGATTCGTTTCGACACCGGATCTGACCACTGGATCTATAATCGAGTGAGCAGCCTTTGGACGTGGGTCATCAGCGCCTCGGACAAACTCATCTTGAGTTCTACGAGGCTGGAACTCACCAGCAGCATTGGGCTCTGTATTGGTACGAGCAATTACACCGCAAACGCGATCAGGATGATCGAGATCTCCGAGCCTACGAACCCGTCGGCGAACGAAGGCGTGTTCTTCTTGAAGGACAACGGTGCTGGCAAGACGCAGGCGTGCGTGCGCTTCGCAAGCGGCGCTACGCAGGTGTACGCGACCGAGCCATAAGAGGAGGTAGGACCATGGCGCAGCACACAATCACGCTCACGGTGGGCCAGGAGGCGGCGGTCCTCGACATCGCGGAGGACTTCGCCGCACAGACGCCCCCGCAGGGTGACGGCACCGTGGACACCGCATTGCCGTTGCTCTTGCGCTACGCCGTGGACCGGCTGCGGGGCCAGGTGCTCTCGCGCCGCGGAGACAAGCTGCGCGCGAAATGGGACGAGTTGACGCCGACGCAACAGGTCCAGATCAAGACGCTCTTGGAGGGATGATGGGACGCGAGGAGAGGCTGCGCGGAAAGTCGCTGCGTGTTTTGGAGTGGTCGGACGACCCGCTCGACGTGCGCGCGTTCGCGGCGACTTACGAGGCGTTCGCCGGCTACCGTCCAGAGAAGGACGATGAGGACCGCGCCAAGGAGTTGTTCCGCAAGTTCGCCGGTGTGGGCCACGAGAAGAACGAGCAGACCGGGAACCAGGATCTCGTGCTGCGGTCGATCGACGGTGCCGAGGCGATGGTGGTGACCGACTGGGACCGCGATCTACTGTTGAAAGCGATCGCCGCCATCCGATGGCCGGTGTTCGCGCTCGCGAAGCGTGATCGTGCGGTGGAGATCATCAAGGAGGCGGCCCACGCTCCAGAGATCCCGAAGGCCGAGGCCGCGGGAGAAGATGGCGGCGCCCCGCGGTCGCTCGAGGCGGTGCGCTGATCTACGGGTGGTTCGTCGTGCCGACGGGCGTACCGCCGACGTATGGCGTGGCGCAAGCACTCGCCACGTTGTCCTTGTAGATCGTCCCCGGGCCTAGATTGAAGCAGGTGCTGTCGGCGGTTCCGTCGCCGACCACCTGAGTGTTGACTATCAGGCCCGCTGCGTGCGTACGGATACCGCTGGACCGCTTCCATCCAGCAGCGGTGCCTGACAACGTGCGGGTTACGACGCAGTCGGTGATCACGGTGTTCGTCGCTTTCAGGTCAATCCCGCGCCCGCCGTAGCCAGCCGTCGATCCGTACCCGGCGTCGGACCAGGTGGAGCCGCCAGTGTTGTCCACGCGGACGCGGCGGATGACGTGGGACGAACCCCAACCAACATACAAAGCTGTGTAGGCGCTGTCGAGAATCTGCAGGTCCTCGATCGTGTTGTTTAGGTTCCGCGGACCGTCGTTGAAGATGACCCCATAGTGGAATCCGCGGATCGTTCCGTTCCGGATCGTGACGTGCCCGCGCTCCACGACGGAGACGCCGGGGGTGTAGGTCGCCGATCCAGCGCCGCGGCCCTCGAGCTGGTATCCGCGCAGATCGAGAGTCACGTTGTCGGCCCAGATCAGGATCGCCTGCGTTGTCGTGGCCGCGTAGTTGAGATTCCCGGCGAAGCAGTATCGCCCCGGCGTGCCGATCACGTAGGGCAGATCGGCCTGCGAGATCATGGTGTCGCACACCGACTCACCAGCCTGGGCTGACCCGGCGACCAAGGCGAACGTGGTGATCGAGGCGGCGAGCGTCGGTAGGCGTCGCATTCTGTGTATCTCCTTCAGGTGAATGTACTCTCTGGGAACGCCGTTCCCAAGTACCGCGGCGCTCTTGGGTGGAACGTCGGGCCGTGCCCGCCCCAGGCCCGCCCCGGAGAAGTTTGATGCTTCTAAGTTGGTGGACCGCGGGGGGATCGAACCCCCGACCTCCTGATTGCGAATCGGACGGACGCCGTAACCTGTTGATTCCTGCGGGTGCCTGCTGGCGCATGCTCTACGAGTCAACTGCGCGCCCCGTCTGACGATTCGGCCGTAAGTCTCTGACCGGCCGCGGGACGGGCATCGAACGCGCGTGCACGCCCCTGGCCCGCCCCAGAAAATCACCGCGCGTGCGGGAGCAGCTTCCCGCGCGCGCCGCGCTTCAGCGACTCAAGCCAGCTGGCCCAGGCCACGAGCGCCGCCCGCCGCTCTGGCAGCAGCCTGGCCCGGAGGTAGACCTTCGTCGCGCTCGAGACGCCGCCCTGCGTCGGCGGGACGTGCGCCAGCAGGGCCGACACGACGTCGCCGCCCACGTGGAGATCCTCCCGCAGGTGCGTCGCCACCGAGTGACGAAGCTCATGCACCTTCCACCGCAGCAGCTCGTCCTCTGGCCCGAGCACCTTCCGCTTGCGTAGGTCGGCCAGCATCGCGGCGTTGAGCCGGTTCACGTACTTCGACGACCACCACATGCTCTCGCTCTTCGCGTCGACCGTCGCCGGCGGGAACACGGCGTCTCCTGAGCTCTCGGCCAGACGCCGCTCGAGCACGGCCACGGCCCAACCCGACAGCGGGACCACGTGGGCAAGGCCGCCCTTCATCCGCTCCGCCGGGATCGTCCAGCGCGGCTCCTTCTCGTCCAGCTCGAGCTCGGCGCGCCGCATGCCGACCACCATCTCCCGGCGCGTCCCGGTGAGCAGCAGCAGCAGGGCAGCGTCGCTGTACTGTCCCGGCAAGGCGTCGAACGCGACGAGCAGGGAGCGCAGCTCCTCCGCCGAGAGCACGCGGTCAGAGGAGCGCTCCTGCGCCGGCTTCGGCAGCCCAGCGAGCGGCGCCGCGGCGAGGAGATCCTCGGCCAGCGCCCAGGTGTAGATCCGGAGCAGCAGGGCGAAGGCGCGGTTCGCCACGTACGGCGCGCGCTTCGCGAGACGGCGGGACCAGGCGCGCACGTCGGCCCGCGAGATGTCCGCCGCAGACGTGTGGCCGAACGCCGGGAGGATCTCGACCTTGAACAGCCGCTCGTATTCCTCGGTCGTGGCGGGGCGTACCTCGAGGGCATTGAGGCAGCGTTCGCCGATGTCCTTGACGGTGAGCGCCCGCTGGCGTGCGGCCACCTTCTGGGCCTGCGGGTCCTTCCCGAGGGCGACGTCGGCGAGGACGCTGCGGGCCTTCTTACGCGCCGCTTTCAGTTTCAACGGCGGGACGTGGCCGAGGAGGAAGCGCTTCGACCGCCTGCCGATCGTGTACTCGACGACGAGCGACCGTGCGCCCTTCGGCGTGACGCGAAGCACCAGGCCGCGCTCGAGGTCGTCGCGGTACTCCCCACGTGGTCCGACTGCTGGAAGCGTCGCGACGTTCTGCGGCGTCAGGCGCAGCCGCGGCACGCTACTTCACGCCTCCGTAACCGTTGGGGGCTACCAGCTGTCGACCGACCTTCTCGCCGCCGCGCTTGATCCGCTCGAGCCTGCGCCGCTGCCGACGGTAGTACACGGCCAGGACGCCGAGCGGGACCGCCAGCGTGGCGAGTCCGAGCAGGTAGCCGATCACGAGATCAGGCAGCACCGGCGCTTCCTTGTGGGGGGAAACCCGACTTGACGTAAAGATATACAGTACTTGTTAAACACAGGATAGCCGCGTATCCGGGCGCGACGGCCGAAGCCCACGGGGGAACCGTTGGGCGTGGCCGGACCTGGTTCGGCATCCCCCAACACTAGGATTACCGCCAAAATGTCCTCTCCCGTGACGCTCAAGCTGGCCCTCTTCGAAATGGCTACCGCGATCTACGCGCTCGCTACGGCTTGTCCTTCTTCGCTGGGAGCGCGCCCGCCAACGAGGGCGCGGCGTCGACGAGTCGGCGCGCCGCCGAAACGGCGTCCCGCAGCGTCGCGGGATCGATCGTTGCGGGCCTGAGCCCCAGCACGTCGTCAGCCGAGCCTTCGCACCTCTCGAGCATGTGAGCCAGCACCGTCGCGTCTGGCACCCGCTCGCCGCTGCGGTACTTGCTGAACGTGCTCTGGTGCAGCCCCAGGTCCGTCGCCAGGTCAACATTCCGTACACCGGCCGCGGCGAGTAGCCTGTCCAGCCTCTGAGCGGGGCCCTCGCCCCAGCGTGACGCCACGGCAGGATTGTGGGCCATTTTGCCGCGTCGTCATAAACAACTTGACACACCGCCACGTCTGGCGTAGATTCGTGGCACCGTGTCAAAGATAGGCAGCTTTCTAGACTCACACAGGGTCACCCAAACCGATGTAGCTGAGGCGCTTGGGCTCGATCCTTCCACCATAAACCGCAAGGTCAGCGGTGAGCGTCCGTGGAAGCTCGACGAGTTCCAGGCGCTGATCGCTTTCCTTTCGAAGCGCCTCGATCGCGTGGTCACCTACGACGATCTCATGGAGCCCGCGCTGGTGGCCCCGGTCCAGGCCTCCGAAGAACAGGGAGGGTGAGCCAGTGTCTTCACAAGCCCAATATCCAGCACTACCTGCTTCTCGCCAAGTACCCCGCGAGCGCATCGTGGAACGCGAACGCCCGGCGAAGGCCGAGGCGCTCCGCATCCGACTGCACGCGATCCTCCACCAGAACCTGAGCGGCCTCTCCGGGCTGGTGACGCGCTCGAAGAAATGTTGGCAGCTTGGCCTGCGCGGCGAGAGACCGGTCACGCTGCGCGACCTGTCCGAGCTGGCGACGCACGGCAGCCGCGAGGCGAAGCTGGCGATCTACGCGATCGCGTCGGCGCTGATCGAGGCGGTGCGCCCGACCGACTGCACCTCGATCTCCGAGGCCGTCGCCGCGTACACGCGTGAGACGTCCGACGTCGCGCCCGCCTACATCCGCGCTGCGTCCGACGGGATTCTGACGCTCGAGGAATTGGCCGCGCTGCGCCGCGAGGTGCTCGAGGGCCGGCTTCGTAGCGAGGCGCTCATCGCCGAGATCGACGCGTGCGAACGAAGGCTAGCGAGTTGAGCGCGCCTCGCCGCAGTCCCGCCCCGGGCGAAAGCCTCAACAGGCAGCACGTCGCCGCGATGCTCGGATTCACCGACGCGAGGGCGACCGACCGGGCGATGGCGAAGCATCCCGACTTCCCGCGGCCGTTCCACCCGTTCTCGCGTTCGCCCCGCTGGCGCCGCGTCGACGTCCAGGACTGGATCAACCGGCACGCGCAGGCCGCGCAGGAACGAGGTGCGGCTTGAGGACTATATGTGCTTGGTGCTCCACGCCGGAGAAGGCGACCGTCATCAAGCCGGAGGACGGCACGGGCGGCAAGGACTCGCACGGCCTGTGCGCGGCGTGTGCCGCGAAGTTCCGGGGCGGGCGCGTGACCCGCCTGTCGGTGAGCCTAGAAGCCGCCGCGATCCCATGCGGCAACTGCGGTCGCCCCGCGCTGACGTGCTCCTGCCCCGTGCTCGACGCAACCGCGCTGCTCGCCAAGACCAACGCGTGAACCGCGCTTATTCATCGCCGGCCGCGCGCGAGTACTTCGACAACGAGGTCTCGGCCATGAAGCGCACCGAGGAGCGCGAGCAACAGGAAGCCGCCGCTCGAGCGCGGGCGCCGCGGCTGTGGGCGTGCCTGGATCTGCTCGCAACGCTATGGCGGGAGCACGACTACCCGCAGATGACCTTGATCCTCGGGGCCGAGAACGTCGCGCGATTCGAGATCGTGCTGGCGAAGGCCACGCGGCGAGCTCGTCAAGGTGTCGAGGTCGGGGACATCGAAGAGGACCGCTTGATGACGTGGGTGCGGGCGTTTCGGGGAGAGAAGTGAGCGGCGGGGCTCCATGGCGCTGCCCGTCGTGCGGGAAGTCACGGAGGGGTTCTGTTTGTGGAACCTGCAGGCAACCGCGTCCGAAGGGACGCAACGAAAAGGGGAGATAGCTGTGAACGTCAACGACGCATTTCCGAGCCGCTACATCAAGGCGAGCGACCTGGGCGACAAGAGGGTGCTCGTCACAATCGATCGTGTCGAGATCGAGGAGGTCGGACGCGAGAAGGACTCCAAGCCTGTTGTGTACTTCGCCGGCAAGGAGAAGGGCCTCGTCTTGAACAAGACGAACGCCAAGAAGATCACCGAGGTTTCGAAGTCGGCCGAGACCGAGGAATGGGCGGGCGTCAAGGTCGTCCTCTACGCGACCGAGACCGAGTTCGGCGGTGACACGGTGTCCTGCGTGCGTGTCGCGCCGCCGCCGAAGCCCGCAGCCGAGAAGCCAACAGCCGCACCGAAGCCGGTGCCGGCTCCGGCGCCTCGTCCGGTGACGGAAGCCGACCCGATCACCGACGACGACGTCCCGTTCTGAGGCCGTCATGAACATCAACGCTTTCTTCGACGGGGGGCCGGTGGCAACGCCGGCCCCGCCCAAGGCTCCAGAGGTAATAACTCAAGAAGCGCCCAAGGCCGACGCCCTCGCGCGTTTCACGGAGGGCATCGGTTCCACCCTGAAGCACGACGCGCTGCGGCTTCTCGACGTGAAGGTCCGGCCCGTGGAGTCGCAGGAGCAGGCTGCGGCGCTCGCCGACCACCGGGCGAAGGTGAAGCTGCTGCTCAAGGACATCGAGGACCGGCGTAAGAAGATCGTGGAGCCGATCAAGCGCGAGGCCACGGCGGTCGACGCTGAGGCTCGGACGTGGTCGGACCCGCTGAAGGCGTGGGACAAGGACGCCGAGCGTGTGCTGCTGGCCTTCCAACGGATGGACGCCGACAAGAGGCGGCGCGAAGAAGAGGCCCGACAGAAGCAGATCGCCGAAGCCGCCGAGGCGCAGAGGAAGGCCGAGGACGCGGGCGACTTTGCGGCGGCCGATGCGGCATCCGCTCAGATCATGCAGGTTGAGGCGGCGCCGACGCTCCAGCCGGTGAAGGGCTACAAGACCGACGCCGGGACGACCAGCCTGCGCAAGACGTGGAAGGTGGAAGTCGTCGACCCGACGCTCGTCCCCGACGCCTACCTCGTGCCGGACCTGAAAAAGCTCCAGGCGGCGGTCGACGCCGGCGCGAGAGAGATCCCGGGGTGCTCGGTTTATGAGCACGAATCACTGACGGTGAGGACCAGGGGATGAACCAGCGCGGCCGGCCGGTCACGTCGTGATCGGCAAGACGTGGCGACCCTTCGAGCACGAGAGCCTGACGGTCAGGACGCGCGGCTGAAATGCAGTCCCTCGATATCCCCGACTCGATCGAGATCGACAACAAGCCGTACGTCGAGCTCGAGGCGCTCTGTCGAGTCGAGCGTGACGGGGAGAGGCCCGTGCTGAAGCCGCACGAGCCTTCGCGCTGGTACGCAGCCCTGACGAGGTTGGCCGGCAAGGCGAAGCCGGGAGCACCGTGCAACGTCCGCGTGTCGATCGTCAGGGACAAGGGCACGCGGACGGTCGCCGCGAATCGGCTGCTGTGGGGAACCTACCGTTTCGCCCTTGCGGCTCTGCGCGAGAAGTACCTGGAGATCGGCGAGCGCTGCCCGTTCGCCAACGAGGACGAGTTCCACGCCGCGATGAAGTATCTCGTGCTCGGGACCGATTCGGTGTCGCTGCCGAACGGTGAACGGCTGGAGAAGCCCTCGAGCACGACCCGGCTGAGGCCGGAACAGTTCCACGCCTTCTACCAGCGCGTGTGCCGGTGGTGCTCTGAGCACGGCGTCTACGTGCCGCCACCGGAGGAGATGTTCTCGTGACCGGCTTCTGGCCGCAGCCCGACAAGCCGCGTGCGATTCCCCGCGAGGAGCGCCGTCGCATCGCCGCGGTGAGCAAGCGGGACAGCACGGCGCTGACTCTCGAGGCGGACAGGCTGGCGAAGGACGAGCTGATACGCCGCGTCGGGGGCCTGCACTGCCAAGCCTGCGGAGCGAAGCAAGGACGCGGGCCGATCGACCGGGCGCACGGGTTCGGGAAGAAGGCGAAGCCCGGCCTGCGGTGGGATCGGCGCAATTTGGTGCTCCTGGACAGGCACTGCCACCGCGCGTTCGGACGCACGCACAAGACGTGGCTGACGTTCCTCGAAGGGCTGATCGGTAGCGCTGCGTTCCTGGCGCTGGTCGAGACGGGGCGGAAGCGTCGCCGGCCGCTGGAGGAGATCGTCTCCGGCTTGAAGAACGGGAAGTTCTCGAACGAGAACGTTGGCGAGGGCAGAGCGTGACGCCAGCGGAGCGCTTCTGGTCGAAGGTTGACATTCGCGACGCCGACGAGTGCTGGCCCTGGATGGCGTGCCGTAACAAGGACAGAGATGGTCGATTGACGTATGGACAGTTCGAGATTGAAGGCCGCAAGTCCACAGCCCATCGGGTCGCATTGGAGTTGAAAACGGGTGTTAGGTTCCCGCGCCATCTGGACGTTTGCCACACCTGCGACAACCCGCCGTGCTGCAACCCGGCTCACTTGTTCCTCG